>Ga0208648_1000138_pt1 | contig 79534 bp, 70 predicted proteins | sample AntAceMetag02UKL_FD_184772 | JGI IMG/M metagenome (GOLD analysis project Ga0208648, IMG submission 184772) | Saline lake microbial communities from Ace Lake, Antarctica - Antarctic Ace Lake Metagenome 02UKL (SPAdes) (version 2) | ecosystem: Environmental > Aquatic > Non-marine Saline and... | reverse complement strand
CGACAAGTATTTTTTCAATTTTGATAAATTTTTATAAGTTTTCAAAGATCACAATGATTATAGAAACGCCACAAGTTACATTTTTGTCATTTTGATGGTATCATTTTTGAGTTTATGCGTAGGCTCTATATGAGTGTTTAAATGAACATGGGTTTTTTGATGATGATCCTAAAACAAAGGGCGATGAAAAAATGTTGTGCTCCTCTGATATTTTAACTGTCTTAAAAGAAAAATGGATAAAAAATGTGTCATCAGTATTCAAAAATGACTCTTTTGATAAATTTACCGGAAGAGGCAGGATTTTATTTTTATTGCCAAAGCTAAATGAAAAGTTAGCAATTGAATTAATTACCTCAAGCATAGAAACCAATGAGGGTTTGGATAGATTTGCTCTTTCTATTGGTCCAGCGGGGCAAGATTCTGTAAAGGGTACTTATGCGCATGTTAAAACAGAGTTTTTTGATAGGATTGGAGGGTCAGAATTAATTAAAAACAGGGTAAAGGAGCGTATAGAGTCAAAATCAATTAGTGATCCAGAATTAAATACCATTTACAAAAGTATAATAACAGGTAAGCCAATTTATTATATTGATAATACTGAGGCAAGGGATTTTTAATAGACTATTTACCCTTCAAAAACTTGTCAACTTTCTTGTCAAGATAATCCCATTTTTGGACCATTTAAACCATTCCACCTTCAACAAAAATAAAAACGGGAGTTCGTAAGAACTTTCTGCTGTTTTTGAAAAAAGAAATATCATAGACGCTTTTTGGCAAACGCTCTACCAGATGCGCTTTTTAAGTACGCCTCAAAATCGAGGGCCTTTTGGCGATCTTTGAAGGCAATGGCTGTTTTAATCCGCCATGGTTTGTATTTTGATGTGTGGGGATTGTGTCTGCCTTCACTTTCCGCTTCGCTCCAAGCGAAGGCTGGTCGGGGCGAGAGGATTTGAACCTCCGACTTCCTGCTCCCAAAGCAGGCGCGCTGCCAGGCTGCGCCACGCCCCGATGATTCAAGATTTTTTACCACCTAAAAGCTGTATACAAATTATGCGCTACAGAACATACACTTTATCTGCTAACAGTATAATATAATTATATTTATTTAAACCGTTTAAAATTCGTGTGCAGTTTTAGGTACCATGATTTTAACGCGCATGCAAGTACATAAAATCGACTATCGAACTTTTTTAAAAAAATCGTCGATGCCGTTTCGGATGCTTTGGGCAATATTAGGTAACACGCTGATATCTTGCAATGATTTTTCTTCAGCCGGATTGGTGATATATCCGATTTCCAGGCACACTGCGGGCATATCCGCCCCTTCCAGAACCTTTAGCGGCGCACCTAAAATTTCACCTTTTTTGAATAGGGTCTGTTCGGTAATACGATTCATCAACAATTTAGCAAGCATTTTGCTTGATGTTTGATGCCTGTTTTGAATGTCGGACCAGGCAGACTCGTGGTCAATTGTTTCCAACGTTTTAGAGGGATCCGTGTCGGGTGTTAAAACCGATTCAGATATTCCATTGAAAAAATAAATAGTTATACCGCTTGTCTGATGAAGAAAACTTCCGCCGGCATGAATGCTGATGAAAAGGTCTGCGTTTGCATGGTTGGCCATGGATGTTCGGGTAGGGATATTTAGAAAATAGTCATCGGTTCTGGTAAGAATTACGTGGTACGTATTCTCCAATTCTGCGGCCAACGTTCTGGCCAGCTCCAGAGTCACATTTTTTTCAAAAGTTCCTTCCGGACCCAAGGCCCCGTTATCATGTCCTCCATGTCCCGGATCTAACACAATGGTTTTTTTTTGCTTGGCAAAGATCGGTTTTTCGGGGGTTGCTTGTAATGGTTGGGAGCATATAAGAATGATCCCTAAACCAAATAAAAGGCCATACCGTTTTATAAAAAATGAATGATAACCTGCTGACATAGAAGACCCTTTTGTTGCTTTACTTGACATGCACTGGATTTGATATTATAATTCCAATTTGTATTCTGTTGAGATTTAAATATATTGTCAAGTTATAGTTTACCGTTCTATTCAACCCGTTCTTTTTAACCTTAAAAAACGGGTTGGCAGCAAAATTTAAGGTCTCCTATAGACAGACACCGGATTAAGTTGCGAGAGTGGCGGAACTGGCAGACGCACTGGACTTAGGATCCAGCTCTGGTAACAGAATGGGAGTTCAAGTCTCCCCTCTCGCACCAGTTTTTTAATTTATGCTAACTTGTTAGAAAGGATTTTTATGAAAGTTACGGTAGAGAATGTGAGCAGCGTTAAAAAGATAATGAATGTTGAGATTCCTGAAGAAACGGTTGTTCGTGAACTGAACGATGCCTTTAAAAACCTAAAGAAAACCGCTAAAATAAAAGGGTTTCGCCCGGGAAAGGCACCTCGTTCGGTTTTGGAACCGTTGTTTAAAAAAGATGTGCATAATGATGTATCTTCCAAGCTTATTCAGGATTCTTTTATCGAGGCGATCAAGGAGGCTGATCTCGATATTGTGGCAAAGCCGGAAATTGATCCGCCCGGGCTCAATGAAAAGGGGCCTTATACATATGCTGTCACGGTGGAGATAAAACCCAAAATCGAGAAAATCGATTTCAAAAACTTAACCCTGAAAAAAATTCTCTACCATGCTACGGATGAAGAAATGGATGCACAGCTTAAAATGCTCCGGAAAAATTTGGCAAAACAAAATCCCATAGCAGAAGATCGAGGGGTCCGGGAAAACGATTTCGTTCTGATGGATTATGAAGGATTTAAAGACGGAAAACCATTTGCCGAAACCCAGAAAACCGAAAACCACACCATGAAAGTTGGCGAGGGGCCTATTTTAAAGGAATTTGACGATCAGCTAATCGGGATGAAGGCGGAGGATAACCGGGAAATAAAAGTAAAGTTTCCGGAAGATTATCATAACGCAAAGCTGGCCAACCAGGAAATAACCTTCCAGGTAACGCTCCATGAGATCAGGGAAGAGGTGCTTCCGGAGATTGATGACGAGTTTGCCAAAAATTTTGGGCAGTATGAGACATTAGATAACCTCAAGGAGGCCATAACCAAGAACTTGGAAGAGGGCTACGTCAAGAGAGCAGAGCAGGAGATGAATGAGCAAATTTTTAAGAACCTGATCTCAAAAACAGAATTCGAGTTGCCGGATTCAATGGTCGACTATGAACTGGAACGGATTATTGAAGAGGTTGAACGGACTTTGGCGTATCATAACAAGTCAATGGAAGATCAGGGGCTGTCCAGAGAAATGCTTTTGGAACAACATCGTGAACTGGCAGAAAAAAAAGTAAGACGGCATTTGATTTTAGACAAGATTGTCGAGCAGGAAAACATGACCCTTTCGGATGAAGAACTAGAAACTGCGTTTAATGACATGGCCCAAGGTTTTAAACAACCGGTTGAAGAAATAAAAAAGTATTATGGTCAGAATAAAGACACCCTCGAATTATTTAAACAGACGCTACTTGAAAAACAGGCTATAGACCTTATTATTAAGAACAGCATCATCGAAGAGGTAGAGCCCGGCTTAGAGCAACAATCTGAAATTTAAATCCAACGGTTTCAAAGAACTAAACTGTTGCGAATAAAAAATACAAAGTTATAAAGGAGGCGATTTGTGCCACTAATACCAATGGTTATAGAACAGAGCAGCAGAGGTGAACGCGCCTATGATATATATTCGAGGCTTCTCAAAGATAGAATCATTTTCCTTGGATCGGCGATGAACGATGAGGTTGCAAATCTTTTGATTGCGCAGCTTTTGTTCCTCGAATCCGAAGATCCTGACAAGGATATCAATTTTTATATCAATTCCCCCGGCGGTTTGGTGACAGCGGGTTTGGCGGTGTATGATACCATGCAGTATATTAAACCGGATATTGCCACCGTATGTATTGGGCAAGCAGCCAGTATGGGAGCGCTTTTACTGACTGCGGGTACAAAAGGCAAGCGCTATACCCTTCCAAACGCAAGGATTTTGATCCATCAGCCCATGGGAGGATTTCAGGGGCAGGCATCGGATATAGCAATACAGGCCAAAGAGATCCTTCGTATGAAGGAGACTCTGAATGAAATTCTAGTGGTGCATACCGGAAAGGATTTAGCGCACATACAGTCTGATACGGATCGTGATTTCTTCATGACAGGCGAAGAGGCAAAAAAATACGGGATCGTCGATCATGTTATCTCTAACAGAGATGATCTTGATAAAATAGAAAAAGTGGAGGATTAACATGTCGAAAAAAGGGGATATGAACGACAATCTCTTTTGTTCGTTTTGTGGAAAAAATCAGAAAGAGGTGCAGAAACTGATTGCCGGTCCAGCGGTTTACATCTGTGACGAATGCATACAGCTCTGCAGTGAAATCATTGAAGAGGAAAAAGAAAAAGATGTAGACGGTATGGAGCAGCTCCTTTTTCCAAAAGAGATAAAGGCCATGCTCGACGATTACGTGATTGAGCAGGATGCGGCCAAAAAGACTCTTGCTGTTGCTGTTTATAATCATTACAAGCGTCTTGATTCTTCAATCAAAGCCAGTGAGGTTGAACTTCAGAAAAGCAATATCCTTCTTATTGGACCCACCGGCTGTGGAAAGACATTGCTGGCGCAGACCCTTGCACGATTTCTAAATGTACCCTTTACCATTGCCGATGCGACCAGCCTAACCGAGGCAGGCTATGTGGGTGAGGATGTTGAAAATATCATTCTTTCCCTGCTTCAGAACGCGGATTACGACGTGGAAAAAGCCGGGAGGGGCATTGTTTACATCGATGAAATTGACAAGATTGCACGCAAATCCGATAATCCGTCCATTACCCGCGATGTTTCCGGAGAGGGGGTTCAGCAGGCATTATTGAAGATTATAGAAGGAACCACCGCCAGTGTGCCTCCCAAAGGCGGACGAAAACATCCGCAGCAGGATTTTGTCAAGGTTGACACCTCTAATATACTTTTTATTTGTGGTGGAACTTTTACAGGGCTCGAACAAGTTATTCAGCGGCGTTTGGGTTCTAAAGTTATGGGATTTGGCGCCAAAATCGTAAAACAGGAAGAAAAAAGTATCGGTGAAACCCTGAAGCTGGTTCAGCCCGAGGATCTGATAAAATACGGTTTGATTCCTGAATTTTTGGGTCGTCTGCCGGTTATTGCAACCCTTGGCGAATTGAATGATTCTGCTTTGATAAAAATACTCAAGGAGCCGAAAAATGCCCTTATTAAGCAGTTTTCAAAACTCATGGAGATGGAAGGCGTAAACTTAAGATTTACAGACAGCGCCCTTTCTGCCATTGCCAAAGAGGCTTCGAAAAGAAAATCCGGCGCCAGAGGCCTTCGTGCCATTATAGAAAGCTGCATGATGGATATCATGTATGAAATTCCTTCTATGGAGAATGTAAAGGAATGCGTCATCGGAGAAGATACGGTGATCAATAAAGAAGATCCCATTCTGTTGTTTGAGCAGCCAAAACAACAAGCACAAGACAGCTAAACCTTTAGAGGTATAATATATTACAATGATTAACTTGCCGAAATTTTTTAAGGATAATGATTCGGAATCGCCGGAATTACTGCTTCCGTTACTTCCGCTTAGAGATATAGTGGTCTTTCCACACATGGTTGCCCCCCTTTTTGTGGGACGTTCAAAATCTGTGAAAGCCCTTTCCGATGCCATGAACACCGATAAAAGAGTTTTCCTTTCCACTCAAAAAAAGGCATCTATTGACAACCCTACGGAAAAAGACATCAGCCCGGTAGGAACCATTGCAAAGATACTGCAACTCCTTCGGCTTCCGGACGGAACGGTAAAAGCTTTGATTGAAGGACAATCCAGGGCTTCTATTGTCCGTTTTATCAGGAACCAGGACTTTTTGCAGGTGGCACTGAAACCCATCGGTGACACTGAAATTTTGCCTGCCGAGGGCGAGGCTCTGATCCGGGCGATTCATGATAGTTTTGATGAATATGCTAAATCAAACAAAAACATCTCAAAAGATCTCGTGAAAACGGTTTCTGCCATCTCAGATCCTTCAAAATTGGCGGATACGGTGGCGGCCCATTTTTCTTTTAAAATAGATGATAAACAGCGTCTCTTGGAAACGGTTGTTATGGAAGAGCGGCTGTCTCTTCTGTTAAGCCTGATAAAGATGGAGATCGATATTTTCAAGATGGATCAGAGGATAAAAAATCGTGTCAAGAAACAGATGGAAAAAACCCAGAAGAATTATTATTTGAATGAGCAGATGCGAGCAATCAAAAAAGAGATCGGAACTGAGGATGATAATAGAAACGAGCTGAACGATCTTGAAAAGCGAATCAAACGCAAACGCATGTCAAAGGAAGCCGCAGTCAAAGTCAGACAAGAGTTCAAAAAACTTAAAATGATGACCCCTATGTCCGCTGAAGCAACGGTGGTTCGAGGCTATATTGATTGGTTGATCAGTCTTCCCTGGTTTGAAAAAAGCAAATTCCGAAAAGATATTGAAGAAGCAGATAAAATACTGGAAGAAGATCATTACGGGCTGGAAAAGCCAAAGGAGCGCATACTTGAATACCTTGCGGTCCAATCTCTGGTCAACAAAATCCGGGGACCCATACTTTGTTTTGTGGGGCCGCCCGGTGTAGGAAAAACGTCTTTGGCCAAATCAGTTTCCAGAGCTACGGGAAGAAAATTTGTACGTCTTTCCTTGGGAGGTGTTCGGGATGAGGCTGAAATTCGGGGACATCGACGCACCTATATCGGCGCAATGCCGGGTAAAATTATTCAGTCCCTTAAAAAAGCCGGTGTTAACAATCCGGTATTTTGCCTTGATGAAGTTGATAAAATGAGCATGGATTTCCGTGGCGATCCTTCGGCCGCTCTCTTAGAGGTCCTTGACCCGGAACAGAATTACAGCTTTAACGACCATTATCTTGATATAGATTACGATCTTTCGGATATTCTTTTTATTACTACCGCCAACACGCTGCCTGAGATACCGCTTCCGTTGCAGGACAGAATGGAAATTATTCGTTTGCCCGGCTATGCCGAGTACGAAAAATATTATATCGCCAGAGACTTTCTTTTATCCAAACAGATCGAAATGAATGGACTTAAAGATAAGAATGTAAATTTTTCCAAGGAAGCTGTTCTTACAATTATCCGGAGATATACACGAGAATCAGGAGTTAGAAACCTTGAGCGCGAAATTTCTTCAATCTGCCGCAAAATCGCCCGCAAAGTGATAACGAATAAACAGAGCGACGGGTTTAAGGTTACCACAACATCCGTGCAGAAATACTTAGGGCCGCCGCGCTTCAAAGAGCTTCAGATAGAGGAAAACGATCAGATCGGAATTGTTACCGGGCTTGCCTGGACACAGGTGGGTGGAGTATTGCTTTGTATTGAAACACTGATTATGCCCGGCAGAGGAAAATTGACTATGACCGGCAAACTGGGAGATGTGATGAAAGAGTCTGCTCAGGCAGCCGTAAGCTATGTCCGATCACGTGCCGAGCGTCTCGACATAGATAGAAAATTTTACAGGAAATTTGACATCCATATTCATATACCTGAAGGCGCCATTTCAAAAGACGGCCCTTCCGCAGGGATTTCAATGTGTACGTCCCTGGTTTCGGCCCTTCTGAAAAGACCGGTTTATCATGATATTGCCATGACCGGAGAAATAACGTTGAGAGGACGTGTTCTTCCTATTGGTGGACTGAAAGAAAAAATTCTGGCCGCTCACAGAGGCGGCGTCAAGAAAGTTCTTATCCCCAAAGAAAACGAAAAGGATTTAAAGGATATACCCACCACGGTGTTGAAAGAGGTTGAAATTGTTTTGGTGGAGCACATGGACGAAGTATTGCCTCATTCGTTAATTTTAAATGAAGGGGATACGCTTTTTAAAGAAAACGATATGCCTTTTGACATAATGAAGAAAGAGGTTGATCTGGAGCAACCGTCAGCCTTGATATAAATAAAATTTATGCGGGATATTTTTTCAGAACACTTTAATCTTGACTTCATGCTGCTAAATTGTTAGCGGTATTTTGTTTTAAAAAATTGCATAACCTAAAATCTATTCGCAGGGTATAAGGGCGGGTAGCTCAGTTGGGAGAGCATCGGCCTTACAAGCCGAGGGTCACAGGTTCAAGCCCTGTTCCGCCTACCATTTGGGGGTGTAGCTCAGTTTTGGTTAGAGCGCCGGCCTGTCAAGCCGGAGGTCGCGAGTTCAAGTCTCGTCACTCCCGCCACCAATAATATCAAGGACTTAGAGTAAATATCTAAGTCCTTTTTATTTGGCTAAAAATGCCATACCCCACACTATACCCCACAAGCCCGATGTAAATCAGGGTAAAAAGAAATATATCATATTAGATAAAAAACCCGGATTCCAGGAAGAGAAAACCGGGTTTTCTGTCTTTAGGTACCGTTTATTGAGGCGCTAATGTCACTTAATAAAATTTTGCTGAACAAAAAAACATTCATGGCAGGGAAAAGTCAGTTTTAGTGTGCTTTATAATCAGATCGTCGATCTTAGGCATTCTTAATAAGCCTTGTTTAACCCAAATAAACTTCAGCCGATCAGAAGAGCATTAATCTTGCTTATGTTCAATTAAAGATTCTTATTGTAAACGGCATGCTTTTAGTCACATTGTTGTCTGGAGTAGAAAATTCATTTTTACTACTCGTATATTGCTTTTTCTCTACAATTGGCTCATTTGTATGTGTTTCTTGTTCTTGACAGCCATTTAGAACAATCTTATCGGCTATTTCTTTGGTCCTTTCCATCGCATCTCCTTTCATTTAATATAGTCTGAAATATGCCGAACTTTTAACTCCTTCAAATCTCTTCACGTTAACTTGGCCACTCTTTAAAATTTCAGTTGCCTCTTTAATAGGATATGGTTCATCAAAAACAACATTTTTGATACCTGCTGATACGATCTTATTTGCGCATAAATTACATGGCTGGGTAGTAACATATAATGTAAGATTTCCATTGGACTGGTTTCCGCTTTTTAATAAATTTAATATAGCATTCTCCTCTGCGTGCAATGCTCTGCACATATCCAATAGCTTACCAGGCGTTTCCTTTCCTCCTGGTAAATACTCTTTAAAAACCCTGCTTCCACATTTTGAACATTTAAAATTATCTTCGATTTCCATCTGGTGGGTAGAACAATATTTTTTAAATTTATTATATATCTTTTCACAGTACGGACATTTTATATTTATTTTTAATTCTGTCCCACATTTTGGGCAATTATTGATTTTTTGGGCGTGCGCTTCTTGGAGAAAATCTCTATAACACATTTCAAATTCTGGATGAAAAACACATTTATAAGATCCAATTGGCACTTCATTGTACCCAGAAGATATAATTACTGGTAAAGAATTAATCTGCCCCTTTTCTCCAGGATTTTTATTCTTTGAGCTTATAGAATCTATAACTATTGCTCCAACTTTTCGTTTAAGACAACTCGACATTCTGCTTAAAGAATAGGCAGTGGTCATGCATAATTCATCAATTGTTGGAGACACTACCGCTGATGGCCTTCCTTTATCACGGAGATCTTCGATTGTTTTAACGTATTTATTATAAATATTAGTAACAAAAGTCTTTTTCCCTTGGGTATCTACAGAAGCAAATTTACTATTGTTAAGAATAATTATATCTGAAAGATAATTACATTTTTTTACTTGTTGCCCAAAAACATCATCTTTTTCTAACCTATCTCTTTCATCTGCAACGTTAAATGAATTTTTATCTGGGAATTTACCATCAGCGAGATATCGTTCGCACCTTGTTTTGAAATCAGAATGTACCGAAAATAAGAAAAAATAGGGAAACTGCCGTAACGTATTTAGTTCACTCTCATTTTTAATCCCATCAATAATTATCCCATCAGCATCATTGAATTTAGGATTTTTTTTAATTTTTTCAATAAGAGCTTTTACAAGATATCCAGTTACGTTTTCTCTTCGTAGTTGATTGCCCTTATTTTGCAAATCTTCTACAGTAGGATTGTTATTTCCTTCACTCTTAAGAACCTCTCTTATTATTTCCGAAAGTTTGAAATATTCATATTTAGAATCTGCAACCAAAGGGATGGTGCTTGAAATAAAGGTGCAACCACTAGCTATTGACCCTGTGAAGCCTAATATTATTGTTGAAGCATCCATGGTCACTTAATTGGAAGGCCGGATTAGAAAAGATGCATTATCTGTCTGTTTAAATGTAAGCTGAAAATTCTGTATTTTTTTACAATACTTTCTATATACCTAATTTGATTTCTTATAAGGAAAATATTGCCCTGTCAACAGTCAATTCCATACTATATATTGAAATCCAACTAGCTATAAACAATATGAGCTTATTCTAACTATATATTGTGGTTTTTTTCCTATTTAAAATTCTGTCCATAATAATAATATAATTTTTTAAGTCTATAATTTGTAATTAATGCCCAAAACAGATTCATTTTAACCCGATTGTTACATAAACCGACAACGTATTAGTTTGTTGTATCGCTGCTGGGCACTATCAATAAAACGGATATACCAAAGCCGCTTTTAGGTCTGTTTGAAGGGTTTCAATAGCCGCTATTGCTTCCTCAATTCTTTGTGACGCCTCGGCCTTGCGAAGCGTTACGCCCTCAATTTCTTGCTCCAACTGCCCGATTTCCTGTGTCAATTTTGCATACCTTTTTTTCATAATACCCCCTTTCAATAAAATCACCGACCTCCTGCATAGCAGGAGGTATGATGAAGCCCCCTCGAAGGGGGTATTGTGTTAGGAAAGCCCCTAAAGGGGCTATTAAAAAATTGATATTCTAATGTTTTTTATTTTGATCTCTTATATATTTCCTTATGGTTTCCTCATCGAGACCCACTGTACTGGCACAATAACCCTTTGCCCAAAAACTTAATCCTGTCATTTTCTTGGAGCCAAGTAGCTCTCGATGTATCCTTATGGCACTTTTGCCCTTGATAAACCCAACTGTATTCGACACACTGAACTTCGGAGGTATGCTCAAGCAAATATGAACGTGATCTTTCATAGCGTGCCCTTCGTGTAGGTCCAAGCCCTTTTGGCGGCACAAATCTCTTATGATATCCCCTATTTTTCTTCTCAACTTCCCATATATGGTTTGTTGCCTGTACTTCGTTACAAATACAATATGATATTTACAAATCCATTTTACATGTGATAATGATTGCCAATCTCTCATAGGTTCTTCCTCTCTTTTCCCTTTGGGGCTTTCCAAGGGAAGAACCTTTATCACATTTTTTTCACGCCGGAACGGTAAAACCTTTTAGGGTCGCTCGGGCATAGACCGAGGTTTAATTTAAAACAATTATCATGGAACATAAAGATCTCCTTTATTTTCTCCAGCATGTTGGAACGGATCCTTCTCGTCTGATATTTGAAGACGATCTTACGGGCATCTATAATCGCCGTTTTCTCCTAAACTACCTGCAGCACAAGGTGTCCTGGGATTCTCTGGAGAACCGGCCGGTATCATTGCTCATGATGGACCTGGACTATTTCAAGGAGATCAACGACGCCCACGGTCATGATGTTGGCGATAAAGCGCTCATCTGGGTGGCCGGGCTGGTCAAAAAACTGTCGGGAGACAAAGGATTGGCCATCCGTTACGGGGGCGATGAGTTCATGATACTCCTGCCGGGCGCTGACAAGGAATCAGCCCTTAAAGTTGGCGAAGCGCTGATGCAGCAGATTCATACTGAACGCTTTTACTTAGATGAAGTGGGTGATGATTTAAATATTACCATAAGTGTCGGGATTGCTTCAGCTCCTGATGATGCTCAAAGCGGCAAGGATCTCATCCGGAAGGCAGATACTGCGCTCTATTACGCCAAAAGATTTGGAAGGGATAGACTCGCCAGTGCAGATCAAGTTGCCCTCCAGGACGTGTTCCCCAAAACCGCTATCCATCAATTGGACAAAGCAAAAATCACCGGTCGAAAGACTCAACTCATTAAGGTGGCTCAGGCCCTGAAGAAATTTGGTCAGTGCCAGAACCAGTTTCTTATCATCAAAGAGGCCGACGGCATGGGCAAAACCGAATTCTTGGGAGCAATCCGCCAAAGTCTGCCCAAAAACAAGATATGCCAGGTTGCGGTAACCGGTATTGCCCATGAAGCGTTTCGTCCCTATTATATGATTGCCAACATTTTAATCGAGTTGCTGAATCAACAGCCCGACAAAGGCGAAAAGGTCTTAAAGGGTCTGACTCCCAAGGAAACCAACTATCTCTCCTACATCTTACCTCAACTGGGGGAGCCACAAGACCTCTCTGATCAAGAAGATGAAAAGACGCTGCGTGAACAACTCTTTGATCATCTGATTCATTTCATTCTCAACCTGCTTGATTCCCGTCATTTTCTTCTTCTTATTGATGATATGCATTACAGTGACCCAGCCACTCTTTTCTTGCTGAGGCGGCTGCTGCTGCGCCGGGATATTCCGCTATTTATCTGTGGAACTGCAGCGGATATCCGTATAGATAACGTCCAGGGACAAACCATTCCCCTGGAACAGTTCCTCGCCGCCTTTGAGCAGGAATTGAATATTGGCCGATTGAATCTTCCCCCCCTGACCGCAAATGACATCGCCGAGCATTTTCAAAGAATTTTTCCCAATATCTCTTTGCCTGAGAATTTTGAGAAAGTTCTGGCCCAACTTACCCAGGGCAACGCTCTTTTTATCAGCGGGATTTTGCGCAAACTGGTTTTGGATGGGAAAATCACTTTGACCGGACAGCAATGGGTTGTCAACGACCTGGAGGATGGATATCTGCCAAGCTCCCTGGAAGAGATTGTCAGACAGAAAATCGCTGCTCTGGATGAAGAGGGCAGGAAGCTATTGGACCATGCAGCCATATTTGGTGAAAATGTCTCACTGAGCATGCTTGCCGGGGGTTCCGAAAGCATGGAGATTAAGGTACAGGAGTTTGTTGATCAGGCCGTGACTCAGGGTCTAATCAGCTCGGAATTCAAGAAAACCGATGAAATCATTGGCTTCCTCAGCCGCCGCGTTCTGGAGATTACCTATGGAGCAATCCAGGAGGATCGAAAACAGGAACTCCATGGGAGAATCGGCGCCTACCAGAAAAATCTCCACAACCAACACCTTCTCCCTTCGGCCGCGACGCTTGCTTACCATTTTCAACTCTCGGCCAACCTTGAAAAAGCTCGATCATACCAAGAGTCGCAACAGGTATACAACCACAAAATATTTAATGCGAAAGAGGCGATTCACTACACGGGAGAAATCCTGCCGGATACCGCCCCAGGGGATTTTCCTCTAGATCCCGCCAGCCTGGCAAAACTCCCGGGACTTATTCATCTGCTTTTCGCCTCCGTACGTAATATCAAGCTGTATCCATCCGGAAGCAGTGCTATCCTCGACGCCACCCAGCAGCTCAAGGAAACGATCGACAAAGTCCTGGCTGACAATGAACGACTGAATATCACTCAAACAGAGAAGACGTTGATGGTTAATGGCGAACCCTTGGATGTTACCGAGTTTAAATCCATTGCCGAGAATTTTGTGAAATTTCTGAGTCGGCTGGAGCTGACAGGGATTGCCTTTTACCGGGGGCTCAGGGAAAAAGAATTGACGGTGATGCTGGAATCCCTCAACCGAATCAGCAGAAAAATAACCGATCGGAATTTCTGGAAACGTTTCTCAAGGGAACACCGGTTATTTCATATCGAATTCAAACAGGTGCGATATACCACTACCAGAGGGACTGAGAAAAGGGCTAAACGCCTAGAAACAGGGCAGGAAAATGGCAACACCGAGCCAATGCCGGTTTCTGCCGAATTACTCGATCATAAATACCGGGAACCGGATGAGGAGGATTTGATCCGGCTTCCACAGGTGATACGATGTCTGCTCACTTCTGCTAACAATATAAAATTCTACCCTCCGGAGAGTAAAGCCGTCAGCTACTCCATTGAAGAGCTTTCCGAGGCGCTGCACGGCATTTTGGTCAGGCACCCTGTGTTCACGCTATCACAAGTTGGCGACGGTCTTTTGGTTAACGGCGTAAAGATAGACACCACAGATTTCAAAATCATGGCGGACAGTTTCCTCAAGCTTCTGGGGAAAATCGGATTAAGTAGTCTCACATTCCTAAAAACCATTTCCTCTCATGAACTGACAACATTCATTGCAGCAATCGGGCAATTTGCGGATGATGAACTGAACAGCGAGTTCTGGCAGTCTCTTGCCATGAAGCAGAACTTATCCGGCATCCTCTTCGACCAAAGTCTTTATGAAATTATGGAGGAACCGGTTGAAATCGGTTCTGACCCTACAGGGCCCATCGAGGACCCAATGGTAGAGGATGACGCAGATCTTGCATCCCGAATTACCGTGGAACCGGAAGTGGATGCGCCCATATCAAAATCGCTTCAGGCAAAAAAAGATTCGGTGGCGCTTACAGAAGCTGTTATTGAATCAATAGTGCAACAGCTGCACGATCGGTTTCTCAAGGGCGACGGGAAAAAATCCCGCCAATTGGTCACCCAGCTTTTCCAGGGGTTTGCGGACCAGCCCCATAACATTCGCACCAAAGTGATCACTGCCTGTGGCAGCTTGCTGGATGATTTGGATTTCGCTTCCCAATCTCAATGGATTGAACTGCTATCAGATCCGTTGCTGGAAATTTTGCCGGAAGAACAACATTTTGATATCCTGAAACAAACAAGCTTACTTCTTTCTAGAACCACTGCCCATCTCATCCAATTTGGTGACTATGAGAGGGCCTGTCGAATTCATTCTGGGTTACGCCTGCGTTGGCAACAGCTGCAAAGCCGTCAAGATCAACCGGTCCGGGAGGAAGAAATAACTTTCATTCAAGAGCTGGACCCGAAAACTCAGGGGATATTACGTGAAGATATGAAATCCCAGGACCCATCCCGGTTACGACTATCCACCCACCTTCTTGGCAGTATGGGCCCGGCAGCCTTACCCGTCCTTATCGAGATTATCAAAAAGGAAGATGACCTTAAATTGAGACAGATCGCTGCCCATCTGCTTGGAAATTTGGGTCCGGTAGCCACAAAGATTCTCAGACGTGAAGTCATACTGGAAGGCTTTGCCGAGGAACGCGTGCGAATTCTGGATGTAATCGACAATATAACCCAGAATCTAAAAACCGAATTGGCTTACGCTCTGGGTGACGAGAGCCCCGAAGTTCGGCGAGCAGCCTTTCGTCTCGCAGAGCGCCTGAATAATGAGGATGTGACGTCGCTGCTGTTAGATTATGCCAATCAAGAAGATCAAAGCATGTCGGTGTTTGCCATAAGATCCTTGGGAAAACTCAAGTCCACGGGAGTAGTGGAAGCGCTTATTTCCCTGATGAGGTCCACTCAAGATACGGAGCGTCTCACTGCCTGTTGCAGAGTTCTTGGGCAACTAGCTGACCCGGCCGCTATCGAACCATTGGCCAAAATCATGGCCCCCGGTGGGTTTCTGTCATTCCGTAAAAAAAGGAACACCCGGGTTCGTGCGACTGCCGCTTTTGCCCTGGCGCAGATAGATCATCCCAAGGTGGCTGAAGTACTCGCTTCTTATGTGGAAGACCGTGACCCACGGGTTCGACAAATCGCCCGAGATCAGGTGAACCCACAAAATTCCTCCTCATCCCGCTAACAGTTCGACATACTTTTGAAACATAACGCAGAGATTGCGGAAAAGGGCTATTTCTGGATGGACACGAACTAGAGATTCAGCCGACTGACCAGCGCTTCGAAACAAATCGATTTCATTTGTTGACTGGCCATTGCCTGTTTAACGGGCGGAAGTTTTAGAATTACCCCTAAAACAGCGGCCATGGCGCGGTGGCTTTCCAGCGCCTGATTGTCGAATATCAGCTCTTGAAGCTTGCCCTGCTCAATGGCCATAACCACCACCCGGTGGGCGGTATTCAGGGGGGTAATCACCCTATGATCCCTGGATTCCAGGCAAATGCAATTCTCGGGACAGACCCTGGCACAGATGCCGCATCCCAGACAAATTTTCTCGTTAACCCGTGCCTTTTTCTTTTTGGGATGATGAGGATCGTTGGCCGAAACCAGGCTCATCGCTTCGACCGGGCATACGGTGACACATTTTATGCACCCCGTACATGCCTCATCTTGTATTTTCGGGATAAAATTGGTTGTATGAACCGGCTGCAAAAAGGCAAATTTCCGGGCGGTAGTCATAGCATCGCAGCAACATCCGCAGCAATTGCAGATAAAACTCACATCCTCTCTAACATTGTCGCCGAATTGCACCAGATTGTGTGAATAAGCCGTTTCCAGCAGTTCCAGGCATTCCGACACCTCAACGCGTCGGGCATAGTCATATTTTATCAGAGACGACGCTACCGAGTTAAAGGTCATGCATATTTCTTTGGGCGCGTCACAGTCCAGGCCCATATGCGACATTTTATGACGGCAATAGCAGGTGCTGATCCCGATGTGTGAAGCGGTTTTAATAACCTGAGTCGCCCTTTCGTAATCCAAGATCTGTACTGCGTTCTCACTTGAAAGAACCGGCTCATGAACAAAAACCCGTCCCAGCTTGGTTTCGCCGGTAAGAAACAGGTTCTTGACAAAATCCTCTTCAACATTAAGATACTGGTAATACAGTTCGCTCAGTATTTTCTGATTAATGTCACCTCTGATACGCATCAGGGAAAATTCAAAAAATCCTGTCATAGGAGGCGGAAGGCAGTAAACCTGACGACCGTTTTGCTGGATATCCAATAAAATCGCCCGGCCACACAGTTGATCTAAAATTTTTCGGGTTCTGATCCCGTCCATTTTCCATACATGTGCGGCTTTTTCAGCGGAAAACGGTCTTAAGGGTAATAGCGATACCAGTTTGGCCTCTTTTTCGCTAAAGAGCATTTCTAGGATTTTATATAATAGTTTTGAAGGAGGTGCGCCCTGGGGAAATCGATTCAAACGATCCACCAGCTGAACATACCCTGATTTAGTGGTGTGATGGGCCATAAAAAAACTTCAAGTTAAACTTCAAGGGTTTTTAAATAGTTGACGGCTTCCGGAATTTCCCGTTCGCTGAACACACGGATACTATGTTCTTCCAGAAGAACAGTGGTAATGCCTTTGCCCGGCTTTTTAATTCCGGAAAAACTTCCGTCGTAAATATATGTGCTGCCGCACGACGGGCTGCCATCTTTTAAAACGGCAAGCTTGATGTTGTGTAAGCGGGCAAGTTCAAGGGCTTTTTGAGCACCAGTCAAAAAATATTGGGTAACATCCTTTCCTTTAATGTTCATGACTCTTGCATCCCCATACAATACCGTTCGTCCGTCGTGACCGGAGATTTCCGAGCAAGGCCTGGGCACTGGAAGCCCTCCGGCAACTTCGGGGCAGAATGCCACCAGACGTCCCCGGCGTTTCCAATCCTTTAACCAACCGCTTTCATTAACCTTAACCCGTCCATTGTAACGCACATTTTCTCCGATTAAGCAGGCGCTGACAAGTACTTTATTCATTTTCATCCATATTTTTTTATCGTTGAATCACCCGATTGCGCAGTAACCATAAACTCTATTTCATGGAGTTTCAAGGGTTACTTAACGACATAAACAGGTTGCCACTAAAAGATTCATAATTTCGACAAATTGTAGAAAATCCGAAATGTTTAAATTATATACCAGAACTTATTGAGAACTCAGCAAAAAACTCAAGGATAATTTTAAAAAATCCCATGCTGTATTTTTGCAATTAATTTTCAAGCGTAACACGTCACTTTTACTCATAGCTGTGGGCACAGGCAATGCATATAATTATAGATACCCCCCGGAAAAATTAGGCGGACTCTACTAAAATCGCTGTGTTTTTAAAATTTAGTATTTGACACACCCTGACAATTATTATATCTGTAAATGTTTTTGTCTGAAATTTTTAAGCTCGCCTAAATAATTGGAGAAAGGCATATGGCATTTTGGAGGGTTCCCCTTGACGCAGACACCATACAAGTTACTCTAGGCATCGTGCACATCCTGGAGGATCGATGTAAAGGATGTGGATACTGTATTGAGTACTGCCCCAAACAGGCTCTTGAATTTTCAACAAATTTCAACCAAAAGGGGTATCATCCCCCTGCTGTTGTAAAGCCGGAGGAATGTGTAAACTGTCATTACTGCGAAATCATTTGCCCGGAGTTCGCCATATTTTCAGTAGAATACCCAAGAATAACCGAACCCGGCCAGACCGAAACCAAGCATGCGATATAAACTGGCAATCATCATTTTAACTATATGAGACCACAGAAACACACAGATTATAAAGGTTAGACAAGAGACGAATGAAACCAGCGGTCCTTACCGGTGAATATTTTATGACCGGCGATGTTGCCTGTGCCGAAGGCGCACTGGCAGCAGGATGTCGTTTTTTTGGGGGATACCCCATAACACCTGCCACTGAAATCGCCGAACGGATGGCTATCCGGCTTCCTCATGTTGATGGATGTTTTATCCAGATGGAAGACGAAATCGCTGCCATGGCCACAATTCTTGGTGCATCATGGGGTGGTGTTAAAAGCATGACCGCCACCTCCGGTCCCGGATTCAGTCTTATGATGGAAAATATCGGTTTGGGGATCTGTACGGAAACTCCCTGTGTTGTGGTAAATGTTCAGCGCGGCGGTCCCTCCACAGGTCTTCCCACACATGGCGCCCAGAGCGACATGATGCAGGCCCGTTGGGGGTCACACGGGGACTATGAAATTATTGCCATGGCCCCGTCCTCACCCCAGGAAATATTTTATTTAACGATCACAGCGTTTAATCTGAGTGAAAAATACCGGTTGCCGGTTCTCATCATGACCGACGAAATTATCGGGCATATGAGTGAAAAAGTCATTATACCCGAGGCAAAATTAATTAAGACTGTATCGCGTCCCAAACCCAAAGGGAGAAAAGACCACTTCAAACCCTTTGCACCCGGACCTAACGGTGTCGCACCCATGCCGGCGGCAGGGGAAGGCTATAACCTGCACATTACCGGTCTTACCCACGATGAAAAGGGGTACCCGGTAATGGCCGTAGAAACCCAGGCGGAGATGATGGCCCGGATTACCGAAAAAATCCAAAGAAATTTAGACGACATCATTCGGACAGATAGTTTCCTCTTAGATGATGCTGAAATTGTCGTTGTATCTTATGGAATTTCGGCCCGAACCAGCATGGCCGCTGTGGCTGAAGCCAGAAAGCTGGGAATCAAGGCCGGACTTTTGCGTCTGGTAACGATCTGGCCCTTTCCCGAAGATCAGATTCGCACGCTGGCAGATAGAGTCAAGGGATTCGTGACGGTAGAAATTAATCTGGGTCAGATCCATCGAGAGGTTGAACGATGCGCCGGGGGCAAGGTTCCTGTATTTTTAGTCGGGCATCCCGGTGGCACGATTATCCATCCTGACAGCGTTGTTAAAGTGTTGAAAGAGGCCTTTTAAACCATGCAAGAAATCCCGACACCATCCAAAAAACAACCCAGTCATCCCCTGGATGATCTTATCCGCACGGATCGCCTTCCCCATATCTGGTGTCCGGGGTGCGGAATTGGAACGGTGTTCTCTGCGTGTTTGACGGCTCTGAAAGTAAGCGGTATCAATCTTCGAAAGACGGTGATGGTCTCGGGAATCGGATGTTCTGGACGTGCCGCCGGTTATGTTAAACTGGATTCTTTTCATACCACCCACGGCAGGGCCATCCCCTTTGCCACCGGATTAAAACTTGCCAACCCTGAACTGAATATCGTGGTGTTCAGCGGTGACGGCGATCTCTTCGCCATCGGCGGAAACCATTTTATCCATGCAGCCCGGCGGAATATGGATATGACGGTTATCTGTGTAAATAATTTAAATTATGGCATGACCGGCGGCCAGGTCGCCGCAACCACACCTCACCTGGCGAAATCCACAACAACACCGGTGGGAAATCCTGAAACCCCTTTTAATCTGCCGCTAATGGCCTATGCGTGCGGTGCCACGTATGTGGCCCGATGGACCATGCTGCACATCAGAGATCTTACGGATTCCATAACAGAAGCAATTTGTAAAAAAGGGTTTTCCTTTATTGAAGCACTTTCACCCTGTCCGGTCAATTACGGCCGACGCAATAAACAAAAACCTTTGGATATGCTAAAGTTATACCAGGAAAAAGCCATCATCAAAAATGATGCAGATCCTTCTACACTGGATATAGACTTTGAAAAGGGCATCATTTTGGGCAAATTTGTCGATCTGGATCGACAAACGTTTACTGAACAGTATGACAAGATCTACCGACCGAGCCGTCTTCAAGAAAACGTTTCGGAGTTGAGCTCATGACCGACTCTCAACATCACAAACAGGGAAAAAAGGAAATTATAATTACCGGCTTTGGTGGCCAGGGCATTATCCTTGCGGGTATTATCCTGGGAAAAGCGGCTGCCATTGGTGAACACATGGAAAGCACACTTGTCCAGTCATACGGACCCGAGTCTCGTGGAGGCTCGTGTAACGCTCAGGTCGTGATTTCCGATGAAGTGATTCATTACCCGTATGTGAGTCATCCGGATATTTTGGTGTGCATGTCTCAATCCGGCTATGATAAGCTGATCAAGCAGATCAAGGAAAACGGAACGTTAATCATTGACCAGGATCTGGTTCACCCTGCCCGTGGATTAAAACGCGACTTTTTTTCTATCCCTGCCACCGGCATGGCCGAAGAGCTTGGACGGGTAATGATCGCCAATATCATTATGATCGGTTTTTTAACCGCCGTCACACAAGTTATTTCCATGGATGCAGCCCAAAAATCCGTCCTGGAATCCGTTCCAAAAGGCACTGAGAAACTGAACACGACGGCCTTCAAAAAAGGTTATGACTATGGCCTGGCCACACTCAAGGGACGACAGAAAAAGGCCGCAGGTCAAGCAGGAGCTATTTCATGAAACGTCCCAAAGAACGGCTCCACCGGGTCACCGTTATCGGTGCGACACCGGCCGGTATCGCCGCAACCAACAAGCTTGGAGAACTGGGCATTCCCCTCACCCTTGTGGATTCTGATTACGATCTGGATAAAAAACTTTCCCGGGATGAATGGGTTCTGAAATCAGGCGTTCCGTTAAACCATGCCCATCGACCCGGGCTTATCAGAATTTTAAGAAACCCTGCCATTCGATGCATCTTTCCTGCAAAAGTTTCCTCCATTAAGCACAATCGCCAAGGATTTCGTGTTCACCTAAACATCCCCCAAACCTTTATAGACCAAGACAAATGTACGCTTTGCGGACGTTGTGTCGAAATATGTCCGGTTTTGCTTCCCGGGGGAGAAAAAGCCATCCAAATTAACAGTCAGCGAAGCCTTCCGGGCCGGCCGGTTATAGATAAACGTCGCCGGCCCCTCTGCCAGGAAAACTGTCCGCTGGGGGTGAACGCTCAGGGTTATATTGCCCTTGTAAAAGCCGGCAGGTTTGCCCAAGCGCTTGACCTGATCAGGGAGAATAACGTGTTGCCCGGCATCTGCGGACGTATTTGTACCCACCCTTGTGAGGCCGTTTGCAGAAGGGGTGAACTCGATGAACCCGTCGCCATCATGGATATTAAGAGATTTGTGGCTGACCATGAGCGCTCCAATCCCAAAGACATACCCGCCGGTGATGGTCATAAAAAGTCGGAAAAAATCGTCGTTATCGGCTCAGGTCCGGCCGGGATTGCCGCCGCTGCGGACCTGGCCCGATTCGGTTATGAGGTAACGGTTTTCGAAAAAGAGAAACAAGTAGGCGGGTTGCTCCGTTACGGAATCGGGCGTCATCGCCTGCCCAGAGATATCATCGATAATGATCTTGAATATATTAAGAAACTGGGCGTACAATTTATTACCGGCCATTCCGTTGATCTGGCCCGTGATATGGATGTGCTCAAAAAAGACTTTGACGCTGTCATTATCTCCATTGGAACGTGGTCTGATCTAAGATTAGGTGTGCCCGGAGAAACCCTGGAAGGTGTTGAAGGGTGTCTCTCTTTTTTGGGGCGCTTTTATGGCAGCGAGATAACCGCGCTGGATGAAAAAGTAGCGGTGATTGGGGACGGAAACGCCGCATTTGACCTGGCCCGGACACTGCTGCGTCTGGGTGCCCATGTAACAATTTTATCCTGGTTCCCTGAAGCGTTGATTCCTGCCAATGCCGAAGAAATTCGGGCCGCTAAAGAAGAAGGAATTCTCATTCGGGACTGCACCCAGACCATTGCGTTTTTAGGTCAAAACGGTAAGCTCCACAGGCTGCGCTGCATGACCACCACCCCCGGAGCACCCGATGCCCAGGGTATCCCCTGGCCGGTCATCATTCCGGATCGTCTACCCGTTGAACTCGATTTTGACCGGGCTTTTGTTGCCATCGGTCAACGGGGCGCACTTCAGGGAAAGCACAATTCATTCAGCTTTAATGTCTCGGCTCGCGGCCTGATCGAGGTTGATGAATCTTTGTGTACGAATTTACCGAACGTCTATGCTGTGGGAGATTCGGTTTCAGGACCCTCATCCGTTGTTGAGGCCATGGCTGAAGGTAGAAAGGTTGCCCGCGCCGTTCATCGCGATATGTGTAACCAGGAGGTTGTTTATCCTCAACCCTCAAGACCGAAGAACAAAGATTTTCCGGAAATTCCGACGGATATACCTTCACAGGTACGAACGATTATGCCGGAAAGGCAACCTGCGATGCGCAAGAATAGTTTCTTGGAAGTCTCCATGGGCTTGAGTGAACAACAGGTTTTTTTGGAAGCAGACCGATGTCTTCAATGCGGGGTTTGCAGCGAATGTCTCCAGTGCGTTGATGCCTGTGGTGCAATTCATGCGATAAGCCATGAACAATTACCCGAAGAAACCATTGAGCAAACCGGTGTGCTCATCATCGCAGATCCGGAAATAGCCCCGACGGTCAAGGGGGATGATGTCATCCGAGTGTACGGGCCCAAAACAGCGAAACCGGATGTTAACGCCATGTTTATTCGCGGTTATGCGGCGGCTTCTCAGGCCATGATAATGCTTGGGGGAACCGTCCAACGGCCAAAGGGGTATGGGTTGTCATTTTCCACTCCCGATCCGGGGCTTTCCCCGGAAATCCGTCTGGGAATTTTTGTCTGCACATGCAACCATACCTTTGGATGGCTTGATGAGATGAGCCAATATGTTGAAGGATTACCGTCTCAAGCGGATGTGGTCCATGCCCAGGTTGTGAACTCGGCCTGCACTCCTGAAGGATCTTCTGCTATTATCCGGACCATCCGTGAAAAAGGACTTACCCGGGTGGTACTGGCATCTTGTGTATGCTGCCCGCTAAATTTTATTTGCAGCGCCTGTACGGACCAGCGAAGCCGCCTGAAAAACGCCTTATTTAACGGAACAGGGATCAGTCGTTCAATGGTGCAGACGTGCAACTTGAGAGGAGAAGTCCTTCGTTTTTTAAAACGGAATCATACCCTGGCCGTGAAAAAATTTACCGGACTCATCGATCGTTCCATGAATCGGGCAAAAAAATTGAAACCCCTTCCGGATCTTATTAGAAGCTATAATTTCACTACGGCGGTCATCGGGACCTCGGAAGTCGCCAAAAGCAGTGCATTGACCCTTGCTCAAGCGGGACTGGAGGTTTTTTGGTTCCCACAGTCGCAAAAACCACCGGTGGAAATTCTTGATCATCCCAATGTGCACAAATTCGAAGGCTTTTCCATCAAAGAATTGAGCGGGACTCTGGGTAATTTTCATATTATTGCGGAATCGGAGGATTCTCGGCAGATCATGACGGTAGGGTCAGTCATCCTGGATGAAAAATCAAGAAAGAAAATTAAATATATTCACCAGGAAGGCCTGCCGGGCCGAACCATATCTTCTTCCATGCAGGACATGAGCATCCCCGGAATACCGTTTTTTTATCCGGGGTCAACCGCCATTTCCGGACTTTTTTTAGCTGAACCGCCGGGCATCAATGTCTCTAACCGGAAAAAAGGCGCCGCCGCCGCCGCTCAGGCGGCAGCTATTATGCCGAGGGAACCGCGCCACAATAAGGGATATACCGTTGTAGTGGATGAAAGCCTGTGCCGAAGTTGTGGACGCTGCATTCGCGTCTGCCCTTATCAGGCGGTGACATTGCACAGAAACGCTATGGACGGATGGGCCGCCTGGGTGGACGAGACGCTGTGCAAAGGCTGCGGTAATTGTATTTCCGTATGCCCCACCAATGCTGTGGACAGCCCGTATCGTGACCAGGAATTTCTCGAACAGACACTTGAAAAAATATTGCTGACGTAAAAAATGAACGACGTTAAAATAATCTTATTTTTATGTAACTGGGGGCCGCATACCGCTTTCCAAACCCTTCAGGACACCGGACGTGAAATTCCCGATCAGGTAAGTATGATCCGGATTCCCTGCACCGGAAGAATCAGTAAATCCCTTCTGTTTAAAGCCTTTGAAATGGGAGCGGATGGTGTAGTTCTGGCAGGGTGTAAACCCGGAACCTGCCGATACGGCAGCGGTACGGCCACTGCCCGTGAGAATACCGAAGATACGCGGGATATTATCGAACTTTTAGGCCTGGGCAAAGAACGGTTGCGGCATGTCACATTTCTCCCGGATGACTCGGATCTATTATTGAAATTCTTGAATGACTTTTGCAATCAAATTCGGTCCTTGGCCCCGAGTCCCCTGTTGCCGATTCCAATAACGAAATCAGAATCTGTCAGCCGGGAGTCTTTGGCCAAGATCGTTTCTTATCATGATGCCTTTGCATGTCAGGACTGCGGGAAATGTTCTTCCGCCTGTCCCCTGGCGCTGGTCGGCAAACCCTTCTCGCCCCGGGAACTGGTCAACTCCATCATTGCCGGTGATATTGATTCTCCTTCCGTAAACAAAGATGTTTGGTCCTGCCTGACCTGTGGCCTCTGTTATGACCGCTGTCCATCGGCGGTTAATTTTCCCGAGTTTATCCGGGATATTCGACACGTTATCAGGAAAAATGGAGGGAATGCTCATGAGGCCCACGGAGGCTTTTTTCGGTCTCTGATGCGAGCCATGACATCACCCGGACTCAAAACACAGCGATGGGATTGGCTGCCCCAAGATGTAGAGGTTGATTCCACGAGTAAGATCCTTTTTTTTGGGGGGTGCGCCCCGTATTTTGATACATTTTTCAGAAACCATCTGGGCGTTGAAACCCGTAATATCTTAAAAGACAGTCTTCGTCTTCTCAATTTCTTCGATATTAAACCGGCCCTTCTCCAGGATGAACGATGCTGCGGGCATGATCTTCTCTGGTCGGGAGACAAAGATAATTTTTTAAAATTAGCGTCAATGAATGTGGAGTCGATCCATAACCTTGGAATTGAGGAGGTGATTACGGCTTGTCCGGAGTGCTACAGGACACTGGCCCATGATTACCCGAAATATGGGATTACATTAAATTTCAAGGTCACCCACATCTATGAACTGCTTGAAAACGAAATCAGCAAAGGTGCCATAGGTTTTAAAAAAATTGATAAAAAGATAACATTCCAGGATTCGTGTCGTTTAAACTGGCTCGAAGAACCTGCAGACCTTCCCAGAAAATTGATCCGGCGCCTCAAACCAAGCAGCTTCCGGGAAATGCAAAATAATGGGAATTCGGCCATCTGTTGCGGAAATTGCGCCTGGACCGGATGTGATGCGTTCAGCAAGGCCCTTCAGGTCAAACGCCTGAGGCAGGCGCATGACACCGGAAGTGATCTTATGGTCACGGCCTGCCCCAAATGTCAGATTCATCTTCGTTGTGCCATGGAAGATCCTTTTCTCGGAGAAGAACTTAACATGGAGATGATAGACTTGACCGGTATTATTGCAAAAACCATTTGCTGGGAGTAATCGTTTATAAAGTTTTCAGGTGTCAGTTGCCAGCGCCACTGTTCATCATTTCTGAAACCTGAAACCAGGCATACGGAAAGGAATAAATATGGGATATTTTTTAAAACCATATTATGTACAATTTTAATCATAACGGATATTAACTGATTTCAAGGGTTGTTATTTTCCCAACACAATATAGAAAAATTTAAAATTTTCCCGATGGTCTTATTTAAGGAATGAATATGGAACCTGCTACTACTTCAATACATACAAAACCGCAGATGCGTATTGGCGTCTATGTCTGTCATTGCGGTTCAAATATCGCTCAGACGGTGAACTGTCCAAAAGTTTCCGAAACAGCGTCCCGGCTTGAGGATGTTGTTATTTCAAAGGATATCGCTTACGCCTGTTCCGAACCGGGTCAACAGGAAATCCGGCAGGATATTCAGGAACACGGTTTGGAGCGCATTGTCGTGGCCTCTTGTTCACCGAGGCTTCATGAACCCACTTTTCGACAGATGATGCAATCCGCCGGTCTTAATCCATATCTTTTGGAAATGGCGAATATCCGTGAGCAATGCAGCTGGGTCCATTTGAATGAACCGGATGCAGCAACACAAAAGGCAGAAGACCTTGTAAAAATGGCCGTGTCCCGGGCACGATTGCTCCAGCCGCTTAAAGAAGAAAAGCTGCCGCTCACCAAACGAACCCTGGTCATCGGCGGGGGTATTGCCGGCATTCAGACCTCCCTTGATCTTGCAGACAACGGTTATGACGTTATTTTGGTGGAAAAAAATGCTTCCATTGGCGGAACCATGGCCCAGCTTGACAAGACCTTTCCGACCATGGACTGTTCCATCTGAATTCTGGGTCCTAAAATGACGGATGTCGGTCGACATCCCCGGATAACCCTCTACACCCTGAGCGAAATCGTAGATGTTAAAGGCTATGTGGGCAACTTTGATGTCAGGATCTTAAAAAAAGCTCGTTATGTATCAGAGCAAGAGTGCACGGCATGTGGTGACTGCGTCACGGTTTGCCCCGTGGTTCGTCCCGACGAGTTCAACCTGGGATTATCATCCCGAAAGGCCATTTTCACCCCGTTTCCCCAGGCTGTCCCCTCGGCCTATGTCGTTAATGTCAATGAATGCTTGGGACACAACCCCGTGGTTTGCGGAAAATGTCTCGAAGCCTGTGAAAAGGGCTGCATCAATTTTCACATGTCCGATGATGAAATCCAGGAAAGGGTGGGATCAATCATCGTGGCGACCGGTTTGGAGCCTTATGATCCCACTGAACTTGACGAATACGGATATACACGGTTCGAAAATGTCCTTACCAGTCTTGAATTTGAACGCCTCGTCAATGCCGGGGGTCCTACCAAAGGAAAACTGATCCGCCCCACAGACAGAAAAATTCCTAAATCCGTGGGTTTTATCCAGTGTGTGGGCTCACGGTCTGCCAGGAAAGGCAGTCGCTATTGCTCCAACACCTGCTGTATGAACACCATTAAAAGCACACTGGTACTCAAAGAACATTATCCTGATATTGACATAAAGGTTTTTTATATCGACATTCGTGCCTTTGGCAAAGGATTCGAAGATCTCTTTATGCGCAGCCGTCGTCTGGGAGTGCATTATTTGAGAGGGTTGCCGGGCAACGTTGAAGAGCTGCCGGATCACAACATGCGGGTTGCAGTCGAAAATACGGTCACCGGCCGGCTGGAATTTATCGATCTTGAAATGCTCGTCTTAGCTCTGGGGATGAAACCGGCCAAAGGCACCCGGCGGCTCCAAGAAATACTGGGGCTTCAGCTATCCCCTGACGGTTTTTTCCTGGAAGCTCATCCCAAGCTCCAACCGGTTGATGCTGCTTCTCGAGGAATTTTTTACGCCGGATGCGCCGAAAGCCCAAAGGATATCAAAGAGAGCGTTACACAGGCTTCAGCGGCTGCGGTCCGCGCCATTCGTCTGATGCATAAAGGGGAAATCTATACAGAACCGATTACTTCCGAAATAGACCCCGAAAAGTGTACCGCTTGCGGCAAGTGTGCTGAAATTTGTCCCTATAATGCAATTACAAAAGGTATCAGAAAAAAAACCCCCAGTGTCGTGAATACGGCGGCATGCGCCGGCTGCGGAACTTGTGCCGCGGAATGTCCTTATGACGCCATCGTTATGAACCATTTTACGGACGACCAGATTAATAACCAAATCGATTCCATGCTCGAAAAAAGTTCTCAAGAAAAGATACTGGTATTTGCCTGCAACTGGTGCTCATATGCCGGCGCGGATTACGCGGGGGTCTCACGTCTTCAATATCCCTCAAACGTGCGCATTATCCGAACCATGTGCTCAGGTCGAGTTGACGAAAAATTTATCCTTAACGGCTTCCTTAACGGTGCGCCGGTTGTTCTGGTCAGCGGATGCCATATGGGTGACTGTCATTATATTGATGCCAACCACTGGACCGAAAAAAGAGTTAAAAAAATACACAAAAAAATGGTAAAATTGGGAATCCGGCCCGAACGGCTTCAGCTTGAATGGATCAGTGCGGCAGAAGGGAGTCGATTTGCCGAGATAATGGGCAGGATGGAAAACCTTCGTCAGAGTGTTTCCATACGGGAGATTTCACAAACCATTGAGATTCTAAAAAATTCAGAAAAAAAATCCAAGGCTCAAGAATGACAAAAAATTGTTAGCGAGTCACTCCACCCGCATAATTTTTACCCGCCGGAAGCATTTCTTTTCTAATTTTATTGTACTTTATTACTCCAAAAGAACTGTATTGTTTATCTTAGTATATATAGGAGGAACACATGGAAGATTGGGTCCATCAACTCAAAAACAGCGTTAATACCCTTGATAGGCTGAATGCGGTTGTCAACGTCTTCCCGGAAGAAGAAGAGGCCATAACGACTCTAAATACGAGATGGGGGACAACCCCTTATTTTGCTTCTTTAATGGATCCGGATACTCCTGATTGTCCCATACGCAAACAGGTTATCCCTTCAATGAAAGAAACAAAAAATAAATTTGGAATTTCCAATTACCTGATCTGGGAAGAAAATCGTGATACCGGGGAGTTCAGACCCGACTGTATTGCCAGACAGTATCATGACCGCATCGCCTTCACCGTTACCGATATCTGTGCAACTTACTGCCGTCATTGTTTTCGGAAAGAACTCGTGGTTGACCGAGATCTTAAGCTTCGCTTTGATTTGGAAGAGGGCCTGGAATGGATTCGGGAACATGAAGAAATTCGGGATGTTCTTATTACCGGCGGTGATCCTTTCATACTTTCAGACCAAAAGATTGAATATCTTATTCGTAAGCTGCGAGAGATTCTCCATATAGAGATGATTCGGTTTGGTACCCGCACACCGATTGTTTTGCCCCATCGAATTACCGACGGCCTCAAAAAAGTTCTGAACAGCTATCATCGGGTACCCATCTGGTTGAATACTCAGTGTAATCATCCAAAAGAAATTACGGAAAAGACGGCAAGGGCGGTTTTCGATCTCCTGTCCTGCGGAGTCAATGTGGGAAACCAAGCTGTTTTGTTAAAGGGAATTAATGATGACGTGGAGACGTTTAGGAAGCTGCATCAAAAGCTTTTAGCGGTTCGCATCCGGCCTTACTATGTTTTTTACTGTGAGCCGGCACCGGGAATCGATCATTTTCGGACACCAATCGAAAAGGGGGCTGAACTTATTCGAGATGCACTGCAGGGTCATACCACAGGTCTGGCCCAGCCCATGTATGTTATCGCTACCAATGTCGGCAAGATTCCTTTAATGCCGGATTATTACATCATCAAAAAAAATGAAAAGGAATATAAGTTGAAAAATTATCAGGGAATTTACAAAACCTGGCCAAATATGCCGAAATAAAGAGAATATTTCATACGAACTGTGGGCTATTGGCCTGGCAGGTACGGCGTTAGATCCCGGATGTATTCTGTTAGTATTTTGAAGCCGCCATCTCTTAATACAGAAATTGCTTTTCCCTTATCTTCAGTAGCCACTCTCATAATGAGCTGATAAATGCCCGGGAAGTTTTTCACCGGCCAGGTAACCAGACTCTTGATACTAATCTGTTGTTCCTGAAGGAGCTTCGAAACCTCAGCCACAACTCCGATACGGTCTTTAACCAGAGCGATGAACCGGCCACTTCCCTCATCTACGCCGATGGCACGGAGCAGCACCTCCAAAACATCGGTGGTCGTGATGATTCCTACAAGTTTTTCCTCCTCCATGACCGGCAGAGCACTGATCCGGTTTTCCTGCATTATCAGGGCGGCAGTTTCAATTGTGGTGCCGGATGATATGGTGATGATTTTCTTTTTCATGATCATTTCAACGGTCAACTGAGTTAACAGATAATTCAACTCATGAACGCTGAGAGTTGTGGCCGGAGAGGCCCAGCTCTGTTTAACATCTCTGTCCGAGACGATTCCCAGCAGATTCTCATTTTTATCCACTACCAGAAGGTGGTTGATCTTTTTTTCAGCGATAATATCTTTGGCTTTTATTATACTTGTCTCAGGGGGAACAGTTACAAGGTATGTATTCATAACACGGCCGACGTACATAGAGAACACCTCCTTTACGTAATAAAAACAGCTTAACAAAAAAATATTATACCAGTTTTACATGCAATAAGAAAGGGCAATTATTTGTTTAATTCTACATTATTTAAACAAAATCGACCTTCCTCGGTATAATCAATGGCATGGAAAAAGCTGTCTTTTTCATATAAAACCTGATGATTTTGTATGGCCCTTAATATTTTACAATCTTTGGCACATTTTTCTTTAGGTTGATTTTTTTTGTGGCAATTTGCACATGGAGAAGAAATCATAATACCTCCCTCTGATGCTATTATTATAATGAAAAACCATTTCCCTTAAGGTTTAATTACAAATAATTTGCCGGGTTGACTGTAAAACTTAAAAAAACTTTGCATTAAGAGTGGGTTGAGTAATTTTTTGCGAAGAGATGTGCTAAGATCTTGATGCGCAAGAGATCGGTTCAGATCGAGCAAAAAATCGCTCTATTAAGGTTAAGACAACGCTACGGTTGCTGAGTTTCTCCGGTAGCCTTTTTCGGGTCCCGAAACACCTCACAGTTCTTACACCAATTGCGCATGTTCCCTTTCCTAAAAGTCTCCGTGCAGACTTCACGATAATATTGCATTTTTGGATCTTTAGGACAGGTTATAAATGTTTTGCCCACGTATTCTTTCCTTAAACTTTATGGTAAATTCATAATTATTAATATCTACAGCATTTTTTAGATATTAATATAGAATAAAGTATCTTGTGTGTCAAGAAAAAAACACCACAATATATTGAGGTGATTGTTAAAATGTCAGTTAAGCAGGCCATGTGGAGTTGTTCTGCTGACAACCCAAGGCATGGAAAGTTTACTTGTTATTTCATAGCGTTATATAAAATATGAGACGTGTGATAGGAAGATGTAACAGATAAAGCAAGTCTCATACCAGGCTTGAAAAAAAACGGAGATGATACTAAGATTATGCCGAAGCCATTAGTTTTCGATTCTTTTGGTCACCGGTTTAATCATTAACCAGCGTTTTATTTTTTGAGAGATTCTTTTTAAAAGCCATTCTTGAGCCTCCGGACTCGCTTTGTCAGCTATTTGATCAGCGAGTGTCACATCACCTGCCTGGTACCGCATATATACTTCACTCATATGCATCTCCAAATCAGCGGACAAATATTTTGCATAAGCCAGGGCAAGTTGCCAGTGGGCAAAAGTTTCTGATTCATCGCATTTTTTTACAAGAGATTGAGGATGTCCAATTTTAGACTCAAGTCTGATAATAAAATTTATTGTCTGGGGAAGACGCAGCCATTGGGGAGCGGATTTGTTTTTAGGACGCCCCACAGCCTTCCAAAAATCTGTCAAGCAAAGCAGGTCATTTTTTACCTTAATTTTTTGTCCGCTGTAATTTAGATCAAATTTTTTATAAACCATAATTTTCCTTTTGTTTCCTGATCTCTTTTTAATTCATTGGTAAAAAAATAAATTTGAGTTTTTCAGACACATTATATTTAATACATTGTTCGGTTGAGTGTCAAATAAGAAATGTTATCTTATTTGACACGCATGCGCCGTTATTATAAAATTATGTTCCAATAGATGCAAAGGAGTTTATATATGCTGAAAAGAATTTTGGTGTTACTGATTCTGCCGTTTGTTCTTCTGGCGTGTAAAGAGAATTTCCTCAACCTTAAAATCCGATTTCATCAAGTTCAGGGTCTGAAGCAGGGAAATCGAGTCATTTTGGGGCAAAATCATATCGGCACCGTCAAAAATCTGTTTCAATCTGATGAAGAGTTTTTCATTGTCGATATTGCTATAAAAAAAGATTTTGCTGACCACGCCACAGAGGATTCCAGGTTTTTTATCATTACGGATCCCCAGCACAAGGAAAATAAGGCTGTTGAGATGATCCGGATCCGTAACGGCGGAAAACTATTGCAAAATAATGCGACCGTAGAAGGCTCCACCGAAAGTTCCGTCTTTTTTTATCAGATTTTTGGTGGAATTGAGAACGGGCTTAAAGATTTTGAAAAACAGTTTGAACAATTCTCCAAAGACTTGAAAACTATTCCGGAAAGCCAAGAATTCAAAAAGCTTGAAAACGAATTGCAGCGCCTGTTAGAAGAGATGAAGCGATCCGGCCAATCGATGCAACAAAAGATAAAAGAAGAATTGTTGCCGAAGCTTAAAGAAGAGATGGAAAAACTCAGAAAATGGTTGCACGAGCTCGGTCGTGAGGATGAAATGAAACCTCTTGAAATCGAAATGGAAAAAATTCAAAATATATAATGGTATAATTTCTTCATGAAAAACAAGAAACCTTGCATCCTTAAAATATAATATGCTATGATATATAATTAATATATAATAATAAGTCAGGGCGGTTAAAATGACGGAAAAGGTTTTCATTTACAAGGATAATAAGGCGATAATTATTTGCCCGAAATGCGAAAAATCAAAGGCAATAGATATATCTGAAGAATTGGGTTCCAAATACTTGGTCCAGTTGCAACACAAATGCAGCTGCGGATATTTGGTTATTGTTCTTTTGGAAAGAAGAAAGAGACACAGAAAAATAACAAATCTTCAGGGGGCATATCGTTGTCTTGTTTCAGAAGAGCAAGAAGATAGGGGGTCAATGACAATACAAGATATTACTCGTGCCGGATTAAGCTTTATGCTCGACGAGAGTGCAAGTCAAAAATTGAATACAGGTGACAACCTGTTGTTTGAGTTTCATCTGGACGACAAACCGAGATCTTTAATCAAAAAAGAAGGGCTTATAAGCAATATGCGCGGCCCGTATATCGGTGTTGAATTCTCTTCCGTTGATCTTTATGACAGAGCGCTTGGACAGTATATGTTTAGCTGATGTCTGATCCGGACAAACCCCTTAGGCGAAACCGGCCTGCCTGCTGAGCATAGAGCATACAGCGTTGAGGGAATCAAAACGGATTGAAAATGTTGATTAATTGAGAGCAATTATGGATGTAAAAAAACAGCTGAAAAACTTGTTAGAAACGGCGAAGCTTTATCGATCCCAGGGATTATTATTCGAAGCAAAGGGGAAATATGAAGATGCAGCAGCCTTCATTCAGAAAACCGGGTTAATAAAAGACGGGCAAAACCTGATAGACATTATTTCAAAGAAAATTAATGCTGTAAAAAAAGATATTGAAAGAATAGAAAAGCAACCCACATTACCTGAAGTGTCAGAAAAAGATCAGGATGTTATCAAGGAACTATTCTCTGAAACAACAGGAAAAGACGAGGATACGACAACTCTTGAAGGAGCCATAACACTGGCCAAGTTCGGTCAGTTCGATAGAGCGTTAAAAGAGTTAAACGGGTTGTTAAAAAAGGCTCCTATCCGAATGAATGCTGCTAAAAATATTTTGCGTTGTCATATGGCACGTACTTCCATAGAGGACGCTGTTGCTCAATTTCAGAAATGGCAGTCAAGCGATATTTTTACAAATGGCCAGTTGATAACCATCCGACTGTTTCTTGAAGTTTTCCGTTTCGATAACTTTAAAGAAAATATTTCCCTGCAATTAAAGAATCCCGCAGATGTTGAAAAGATTGAGATAACCAATGGCAAGGTTCCCGATATCTGTTCCATGATAATAACTTTGGTGGATGGGCCGTTAAATGGAGTGACATTTGTTCTTGATGTCCGTTTTCAAATAGGAAATGTAATCACTTTATTCATCGAAGACCACAAGGAAGAGTTGCTGGAAAGTTTTGAAGTTGGCAAACCTCTTGATAATCTGCAGTTTAATACCACTACTGCCATATTTAAAGGTAACGGTGTTGTTGCTGAAAAGATAAGGATTGATTCCGGGTCCAGGCAGGGAAATTACCGGGTCGACATACAGGTTGTGAGTTCGTAATCGTTGATGCCTTCGATTTTTTACAAAACAACACCCGTGATCCTTTTAATCTTTCCGTGATGTTTTGTTTTTGGCATTACCTTTATTACTTGTCACCTGACAAGAATCTTTCAGTCAGGTGGAAATTCCTAATTTTGGCAGGATATAAGCCTGCAAAACATACCAGATCCCTACAATTATAACCAACCCAAGGATTTCTTTCATTTGTTATCTCCTGTATTTTCTTCGAGAATCTTACTCACTCCCCAAGCGATTTTCTCCCCATGCGCGATAGAGCATCTGACTAAAAAAAGGGCTACAGATGACGGTTCACGTAATCATGTGCATGTGATACCACCTCTTTGATTTCTTTTGAGTGCGGAAGGGCTGCCTCAATCTGTTCTATATACTCACAAGCTTTAACCACCCGGAACGATGGAACAAAATTAAGATCATACACCCAGCTTATCTGGAGCAGTTTAAAATCGTTTAAGGTTCTTAAGTCCTGGATACGGGCAAGCCGTCCCCGACGTATTGCTGCTAATATCTGGGGTGAACACGCAGGATTATCGGGAAGGCCGATCTCTAAAACCGGATTTGGGTGTTTATCACGCTCTTTATAGTAATCTGTGAGAACTTTCCAGATATCGAGTTTGTCGGCATCTCTCAAAAGACGAATGTAAAAAAGTGTTTTTTCATCCTCATCTTCCGGAATTAAAGCTGCGTTGTGATGGGCAACGGCTTTGGTGATCCAGCGCTTCTCTTCTCTCGTGCATACAGCCAGAACGTTGTGTGTGGCCATCTCTTTCAATCCGAGTTGAGCATGGTTTTCAGATTCCATGTCATTGAACGTTCCATATACCGCATACTGTTTGAACCGGCCGATATCATGAAACAGCCCCATGGTTTCTGCCAGTATCATTTCCCGATCAGACAAACCCAACGCTTTGCCAAGCATGATAGTATTTTCGCATACGCGTTCCGTATGTTTTTCCTTGATACGTATCGTGCAGCTGTCTTCGGGATCATCCGTGTAAAAACGCTCAACATAATCGGAAAACCATGTCTTTAAATTTTTCAGATCTTCTCGGTTCATAAATATTTTTTTTCTATCAGGTCTGCCAGTGATTTAATCTCTTCCAAGCCAAATAACGGAACATCTACCCTGATATCCATATCTGTAACCAGGGCGATGACGGTTTTATCATTTTGGCAAATGGGGGGATTGTTTTTATGGGAGCGATATATTTCTATTTTGGGCCTGTTTTCTTTTTTGAACCCTTCAGTAATAACAAGATCCACGTCATCAAAATATTTTCCAATGCGTTCCAATCCCGCCATATTTTCGTCTTTTACCATGACAATTTTTTCCCTGGAAGCAATAACGACCGTATCCGCACCGGCCACTTTGTGACGCCAGCTATCCTTTCCTTTTTTATCCAGATCAAAATCATGAGCGGTGTGTTTAACGGTCCCTATACGGTATCCCCGTTTTTTAAGTTCAGGAATCAGCTTTTCGATCAATGTGGTCTTGCCGGTTTTGGATTTTCCGACAACAGAAATAATCGGCAGCATGGTAAATTACCTTCTTATTTGTACCCTTTCAACAAATCAGTTCGTGTGAACATAAGTAGAAAAATAAACAATGTCAAGGTGAGCACAAAAACCGTTCAGAGCAAACGCATTTGATTTAGGTGCAGCGTAACGACGGCGTGTTTCTCTTGGAAACCGACTGACTGTTTGAAGGGCTTTAGCAAGCGTTTGCCCGAGCCGAATGAAATTATGACTTAAAAAAATTAATAAAACAAATTATCGACAAAGTGTTCTGAATACCTCAGGCGCGGCTCGGGTTTACGGGTGCTTAAGCACAAGTTTCAGTCGGTTGGAAAGAGATATACGCCGCCGTGAAGCGTTCTCCCTGTATTGTGCTTTAAATGCATTTACCTGGGAAAACAGTTCTTAACCGCTTGACAGCCAAGACCGGTTTCTCTAAACTTAATTAGTGCCTGAACGAAAAATCCTAGTTTTCGTTCGGGCACTATTTACAGGGAAAGATTTGAGACAATTACGCCATTGGGTTAAAAACAATATTTTAAAACAATACTCAAATTTTTATAGGGATTACCATGTATGGGTGGTGCGGCAAAATTGCAAAAATAAACCTTTGTGATCACACATGGGACATCGAAAGGGTTGATCCGGAGATCCTAAAAAAGTTTATCGGAGGCAGAGGCCTGGCCGGATATTACCTCGGAAAGAAAATAACGCTTAACTCGGATGATCCGGATATGCCCCTTCTCATTTTTACCGGACCTCTCGTTAATACGCAATCTCCCACGTCCGGACGGATGACCATTATGTCCCGCTCGCCGCTCACCGGTACGGTGGGTGATTCTTCGGTGGGAGGATCTTTTGGCACTGAATTAAAAAAAGCCGGTTTTGACGGCATTATTATCACCGGAAAGAGTCCTACCCTTTCCGGCATAGAGATATTCAACGCTTCTATCCATGTTACAGATGCGGGTCATCTTGCCGGCCGGCAAACCGGTTATGTTCATTCCCTGCTAAAGGGAAAAGGATCTGCGGCAGTTATCGGACCCGCAGCTGAAAACGGGGTTGTTTTTTCAAGCATCATGGTAGATCGACATTTTGCAGCAGGTAGAGGCGGCATCGGCCGGGTATTGGCTTCCAAAAACATAAAATACATTACCGTAAAAGGTACCGGCACCACCAAAATCTTTAATTCCCAGGATCTTAAAAGCGCCCGGGATGATGTTTTCAGGCTTGCAGCGGCGTCTCCTGTTTTGCTTGGAGAATTCGGAATATCCCGGTTTGGCACCGGTGCGTTGTATGATCTTATGGATGCAAGACGCATGATGCCCACCGACAATTTTCGCAAAACAAAGTTCAGCCAGGCCTCTTTTATGAATGCCCATGCGTTCAAGGAAAGATATGCGCCTAAAAAAAGCGGATGCCGGGGATGCCACATTCTTTGTAAAAAAATAACCAAAAACCGGACCGCTATGCCCGAATTTGAAACCATGTCTCATTTCAGTGCGCTGTTAGACAACAACGATATACATACTGTAGTGCGAGCAAACCGCATATGTAATGAAATGGGCATGGACACCATTTCGGCTGCAGCCACCCTGGCATGCTTTTCAGAAATATCCCAAAAAAGACTGTCGCCGAATGACATCGTCTCTCTGCTTGTTGATATTGGAAAAAAAAGGGGGTTGGGTACAGCGCTCGGCAGGGGCGCCGCAATATACGCAAAGCGTCGCGGCCGTTCCGATCTTGCCATGACGGTCAAAGGACAGGAGCTACCGGCCTATGACCCGAGAGGCGCATATGGGATGGCCCTGGCTTATGCCACATCCACTCGTGGCGGATGCCATTTGAGAGCATACCCGATCAGCCACGAGATTTTAAGAAAGCCGGTTGCCACGGATCGTTTTACTTTCAACGGCAAGGCCAGAATAATAAAGATCGGTGAAGATTTAAATGCGGTGGCCGATTCCCTCACCGCGTGCAAATTCATATTCTTTGCCGCATCCCTCGAGGAGTATGCCAAGATTTATACCGCCGTCACGGGAGTAAAGACATCCGGCCAGGATCTGTTTAAGACCGGTGAACGTATCTATTATAATGAACGGATCATGAATGCAGCCAACGGATTTTCAGAAAAAGATGACGATCTGCCGGACCGTTTCTTTACATCGCCGGGTTACAAAAACGAAAGCATTAATATTGACCCCATAGACAGAAAAGCGTTTTTAGAAGCCCGTTCTAATTATTATGTGGTCAGAAAACTGGATAAAAAGGGGATGCCGGTTCCGGAAACGGCAAAGAAGCTGGGCCTCGATGTTTTTTAGATGTGTTATAGCGGTAAAATGTTACATAGTGCCCGAATGAAAACTAGGATTTTTCGTTAAGATCAAGGAAGACGAAAATTTTAACCACAGGAATACTGGTAGTATTTCGAGGATTGAAATTTGAGTCTGACGCAGATATTGGCGGAAAAGACAGTTTTCGTTCAGGCACTACAAAGGATCCATGGATCAAATTTTTCGTACATACGAAGACAAATTCCTAAAAAACGGCCTGGCAAATCCGGGGGCGCCGCTGCTCGGACTGCTTGATGCACGGCTTTCATGGAACAGAGATGACAAAGCGTGTGCCGTACTTGAAAAACTGTTTGAACACCTTAACATGAACTCCCTTGTGTTTTCGCAGCCTGCCGAGCCGTATCGGAGCATTGTAGAGTATCTGGCGGAAACGTCGGGCGGAACTATTTTTCCCAGTGACTGTGAAACCAGAACATTCCTCCATGACCTTCCGGTCTCATTCAATTTTTCGCCAGAGTCCATTATTTCAGCCCTGAAAGAACGAAAAAGCGTTATTATTCCCGGCCAAGGTATTGTCACTTACGGCACCGTGGGCATGGAACAGGCTTATGTTACATTTTCTTCGGTCTGCTTTGCCTGTTTTGTAAAATTCTTTTCAGATTACCTGTTCGACATAAAACATGGAAAAATAAATAACAGAAGGCAGAACCTATTTGATTTGCTTGTGAAAAAACTCGAACCGGCTCCTTGTTTTAAGGGGTCACTCATGAAAGGACCTTTTGACTCGGAAATGAGTGTTTATCAGGCAATACAGGAAGCAGGAATGCTTACGGTTGAACACCGTTTGGTCGATTCCTATTTTGGCAACATTTCGTTTTGCTACAACGATACGCTTTATATCAGCCAGACCGGAAGCAGTCTGGACAACCTGCAGGGATTTATAGATCCTTGCCCGTTAGACGGATCATCCTGTACGGCGATCACCGCTTCCAGCGAACTTCCGGCACACCTGAAAATTGTTAAACATACCACAAGCAATGCAATCCTGCACGGTCACCCGAGATTCTCCGTCATTCTTTCCATGGACTGTGACATTGAAAACTGCCAGTGTAGAGGTCAGTGCCATATGAAATGCCCACATGAACGGTTTGTTGGTGACATTCCCATTGTTTCCGGCGAAGTGGGTTCAGGACCTTACGGACTGTGCAACACGGTTCCTGAAGCCATTAAGGGCAGGCCGGGCGTTATCGTTTATGGTCACGGTCTTTTTACAGCAGGTCAGACGGATTTTAACCGGCCGTTTAAAAATCTTATTAAAATCGAAAATAACTGCCGCGAGGAATATTTTAACAGAGTCCGTTCATTTCGCCGCACAGGGTACTAATGAATCTTTATCTACAGCCAAGACATTTCAAGAAACTTTTAGCTCAAAAGTTTTCATGAAATATCCGGGTTAGGACCCCATGCCATGTTTGATCATTTTGACATTATTGCGCCGATTTATGATCGGGTTATCCATAAACTCGACTTGAACCGCTTGATCCATTTGCTGAAGTTACCCACCGGAGGTTGCCTGCTTGATGCCGGCGGTGGAACCGGCCGGGTGTCATCCCGCTTACGGTCCTTGGTCGATGAGGTTGTGGTATGCGATTTGTCATTGTTTATGCTAAGACAAGCCAAAAACAAAGGTCGTTTATTGACGGTTCGAACCCACGTAGAACAACTTCCTTTCCCCGATGAGAGTTTTGAGCGGATTGTAGTGGTAGATGCCCTGCACCATTTTTGCGATCAGCGGGAATCCATTCAAGAATTGCTGCGGGTGCTCAAAACCGGAGGGCGTTTGGTGATAGAAGAGCCGAATATCGACAATTTCATTATTAAATTGCTTGCTCTGGCGGAAAAACTGGCGTTCATGCGAAGTCGTTTCTGTTCTTCTCATGAAATTGTCCGTATGATAACGGATCGGGGATGTAATGCCCGTGTTGAAAGTGACGGCCGTTTTTTTTTCTGGGTGGTGGTTGAAAAATCAGATAGTGGCGAAATGGAGTGGTAACGTATCGGACGGTTAAATGCGGCCTCCGCTCCACCTTAGTTTGGCCTTGAGCACATCAAAATAATGCTGACCCGGCAATGTGATCATTTTAACGGGATAAAAACCTTTCCGAATAACGATGGTGTGCTCTTGGTTGATTTCGAGGCCGGCCTGGCCGTCAAATGTCAGCATGATATCCGATGACTTTTTCCCGAGCCTGATTTTGATGCTTGATGAATCAGGAACAATGAGCGGACGGTTGGTCAGGGTAAACGGGCAGATCGGTGTCATTAAGATACCCGGCACTGCCGGATGGATAATCGGACCGCCGGCAGCAAGTGAATAGGCGGTTGAACCGGTGGGGGTTGCAACGATAAGTCCGTCTGCACTGTATGTGGTCAAATAGTGATCGTTTATATACGTTTCGATATGAGCAAGTCTTGCAAGGGCACCCTTGTTGATGACAATATCGTTGAACACGGTTTCACGGGCCAGTTCTTCTTCCCCCCTGAAGACTTTAACCAGAAGGCGCATCCTGGGTTCTATGTTGAACTGGTTATTTAAAACAGCCTCGGCAGCAGAAAAAAGGTTTTCTTCCACGGTTTCCGCCAAAAAACCGACCTCTCCGAACTTGACTCCGATAATCGGTATATTCTGGTCTCCGATCCAGCGAACCGCACTCAAAAAAGTGCCGTCTCCTCCTAAAACGAAAATATAAAGCAGGTCCGCCGGAGCGAATGATTTTTCTTTGCCTGCAATTTTGCATTTTGGAGGCAGGTTTTCTTTTCTGACAACATCTATGTCTTTTGAACGCAGCCAATTTTCAAGTTCATCGGCTTTTTTGGTTGCCGCAGCGTCTGCTTTTACAACAATCCCTATCTTTTTCACGGCCAAGTATTACTCCTTTATTGTTATTCTTGAATTTCTCCCCTGCCTTTTGCTTTGTGGTTTTCGGTTTTCCAGGGTCTTGCGGCCAGAATAAAAGCGATGACCAGATTTATCAGCAGCCAGACGATGCCGATTAAAACAACTTCGGTCCAGGAGTAGCCTCCATAGGGTTTGCTCAGCTCATTATAAAAATCAATGCTTAGGAGGGCCAGAAGTACGGCCGGAGCAAAAACTTTAATAAAAAATTCCCATCCGGCGCCGACCTTGATAGAAGATATCCTGTTAATATGCCGCCGTATCATTTTTATATTAAACAGCCATCCCACAAGCACACACTCTGCTGTGGCCACGATTAAGAGTCCGTAATGGGTTAAAAAATGATCGACAATATCCAGCCAAAACAAACCGGCATTTGTTGTGAAGATAATGGAACCGATGAAACCGAGAATACAAAGAACAGTAACAAACGTTTTTCTGCTGATGCCGAACTTGTCAACCACAGCGGAGGTAAAAGACTCTACAATTGAGATAGAAGAGGATATCCCGGCAACCACCAGACAGAGAAAGAAAACAGCGCCAAAAATATTTCCTCCGGGCATTATGGACAGCGCCTTTGGATAAGCGACAAAAGCAAGTCCGATACTTTCCGAAACAACTTCTGATATTTCTTGACCCTGTGAGACAGCCATAAAGCCGAGCACTGAAAAAACGGCGACACCGGCAAAGAGAGAATAACCACAGTTGATTAAAGCGGTAACATAGGCACCGCGTGTCAAGTTGGCCTTTTCTGGCAGATAACTTGCGTAGGCGATCATAATACCGAAACCCAGGGAAAGGGTGAAAAAAATCTGACTGAAAGCATCTATCCATATCTTGGGGTTGGCAAGCATAGTGAAGTCCGGTTTTAGATAGGCTTTTATACCTACGCCCGCACCGTCAAGGGTCAAAGACCAGAAAACCAGGATGGTTGTCAGAACAAGAAGCAACGGCATAAATATTTTATTGGCGAGCTCTAATCCTTTCTTTACCCCTCTATATACAATAGCCCAGTTAATAAACCATATAAACGCCACGCCTGCAAAAACAGGAGTGACAATGCCTTTGATCTCGAAAGGAGATTTGCTGACTGCTAAAAATTGGGTGAAAAAATAACTATTGGGATCATTTCCCCAGGCAAGGGATAAGGATTTGATGAAATAATTTAAGCACCAGGAAATAATGGTGATATAATACAGAACAATGCCGAACATTACAAAACTAACAGACCACCAGCCTAGCCATTCCCAATTTTTATCTATCTTCCGGAATGCCAGAGGAGCGGATCCGATTCGTTCATGTCCGATTGCAAATTCAAGTATCAATAACGGGATGCCTACGCTGAGGAGGGCGATGATATACGGGATTAAGAATGCGCCTCCTCCATGCTTATAGGCCATGTAACTGAACCGCCATATATTACCGAGCCCGATGGCGGAACCCACCGCTGCAAGAACAAACCCTATTTGACTTTCCCACTGTTCTCTTGCCATGATATAAGCGCTTATTAAAGCAACATCGACAAAATGTTGTCGATAATTACGCGCTCCAAATTTGATGAACTCGTAAAAAGTCCGATTTAGACGGTTTCGTAAAAAGTTCAAATTCAAGGCGTGCAAATTTTGTAATCATGAGGCGTACTTTTCGTACGTTGAATGATTGCGAAATGCAGCACAACGCAGAAGTTGGACTTTTTACGAAACCGTCAAATTTATTTGCAATTGCGACAGATACTAGATACCGGTCTCTGGATGCTGGTCGAAGATCCCGTCTTTAGCGGGGATAATTAAGGATCATTCCATTGTTAAATCCAGTATCCGGAATCAAGCATCCAGCATCTTGACCTTAGCAATTAGAATTTCGCTGCCCGTTGAGGGCCGCATCTTCTAAGCGTTGACTTGGAAGATGCTTAGAATTTTTAAAATTTTTATTTAGATGTACCATAACCTCATTATTTTAGAAATAAGTATTTTTAACCGGGGGCTTCCCATGTTTTGGAATTAGATAAATAAAGGCCAGAGATCAATGTAATGCCGCATTATTTGCGAGCGTTTCTCCAAATAGAATTTTAATAAAGGCTTTTTTGTATGAAACCAAGGTCTTGTCCTTCCTCATAACGACCGCGATATGATCCGGCTTAAACAAATGATCCATTGACAAAAAGGCCAGCTTTCTTTTTCTCAATTCCGGCAAGTCCTTAACAATGGTCGCAAAAGATATACCGAGCCCCATCTCCACATACAGAGAGCTTAACTCGACATTAGAAGATTCCATGATCACGTGGCACTCAATACCCAGTTTTTGAAACCTCTCTTCCAGGTTACTACGGTATTTTAGATTTATGGGGGGTAAAATCAGGGGATATTTTCCAATTTGTTTCAATGTGACTCTTTTAGCTTTGGTCAAGGCATGGCCTAAAGGGGTCATCAAAACGGTTCTCACCTTGTTCCAGCGGAGTGATGTAAAATTTTTTGGGACATTGGATTCCAATACCAGACCAAAATCGATATCCCCATTTTTAACAAGTTCGAGAATATGTTGCTGTGACCGATCCAGTATGGTCAGCTCAACATTTGGGAATTGTGTGATATACGTTTTCAGGGCAAACGGAACCAGGTGGTAGAGCGTTGTGAACGGCGCGGCCATTCTCAACAGACCCTTTTGCAATCCTTTTAACTCGTTAAGTTCTTCAGTCAGAGATTGGTATCGCTTAAGACTGGTTTCTGAAAATTTAAAAAATCTTTGGCCGGCAGAAGTTAAACGCAATTTACGCCTGCCGATCCTTTCCAAGAGACGGCATCCCAATTCTTGTTCAAGGTTTTTAACCTGTTGACTCAGAGCGGACTGGGTTCGAAACGTGGCATCGGCAGCCTTGGTGAAACTGCCAAGCTTGGCCACATAATAAAATCCTATGATTTGTTGCCACTCCATTTAAGATAAGGAATTCTAATTAAATATATTAAGATTATTAATTTGACTTATTTTCGTTTAACAGAAATAATTTATAACGACAACAAAAAATATTTAGTATAGAGATGTTATATGATGTTAAAACACTATCGAAAGGAATTCTGCAGGCCACCCAACCCAAGTGCGAAACATCTCAGGTGTGTTGCTTATCTTGATGAGAATATAAGTGATGTGCTTCCCTATCTGAATACGGTGCTTAGAGGACATCAGTATATTACGGAGCCCCCGTCACTGACGCTAAAATTCAACGGAAAACTCATCACTATTTATTCTCAAGAAATTGCAATAAATATCGTAAAAGATACGGCTGAGGCAGACAATATACTGGAATGGCTTAATACTACAGCGACACTTTAATCTTTAACAAGACAGCATCGGCTCTTGCTCTTTTTCTATGTGACTTTTGAGCGATATAATTACGATCAGTATGGTATTTTACTAGTTCCAATGCATATGATCGTTCAATTGAATGACAAGGAAGCATAGCTGCTACCAGTCTTCTTGCTTGTGGCAACGTCAGACATGGGGCTTTTTTTTAAACTTGATTCGCAAACGCGAAGTAAAATGTAATGCAAGAAAAACATAGATCATGTGACGATGCCAAGCCGGCCAGGAGCGATGTTCGTAATGATCCATACCGATCTGGTCTTTGCCTTCTTTAAAGCATTGTTCAATAGGCCAACGCATAGTTGAAGCTGTACACAACTCAGAGAAAGGTATGTCTTCCGGCGCGTTGGATAAAGCATATTTCAACTGGCCATCAGAGTTGCGCCGGATAAACAGCCATAAATGTTTTTCTTCCGGAAGTCCGTCTCGCGACAGATAAACTCTAATACGGGCCACTTCAGCGATGATAGGCCCTTTTGATCCTTCTGCTAAAATAACGGGTTTCCAGGAAAGTTCTTTTGATCGAGCAATTTGGGCAACCTTATGTGCTTGGGGTTCCCCCGGCAGTACGCGCAATATTTTAGGATAAGGCCCTCTTCCTTTATAAAGGGGTAAACCTACTTTGGCCTTTTCAAGAAAAACGTATGTATCCGGACGAATACTGGCAAAGTAATAGAGTGATTCCGGCAGTGATTGTAAAAAATTCAAATCTGAACCAAATGTTGCGTCACAGCCAAGCCATTTTGCAGGGAAAAGATTGGATTCTACTGTCTTGTTGATAAGATCAAGAGCAATTTGAAGTTTTGTCTGAAAGACAAGATCTTCGGGGACCCAGTTGTTTTTGCGCCTCTTGGCATATTCATCAGTAAACCAGATCTTGGGCATATAGAGTCTGCCGGTCAGAAGACCATAACCTTTTGTACTTGAATAACCGACAAAGACGCCTGATTGGCAATTATCAACTTTACCGGCAGCACCACAATATTGCCTGGCAACACCAACGGACTCTTTGCCTTTTTTGATGAACTCGGAGCTGTCAACGTTTATCATGCCATCAGGGCTGCCAATCATATCAGCCATAATAGCCTGATGCGCTGCCTCCATGGCTTCATGATCCCAACGGTAGTTTTTCATAAAACGCTGTAGCGCTCGAACACCGTTTGGATCTAAAAACTTGAGAGCGATCGGCTCAATCGATTTGCCTTTCACGTTGCTGATGAGCCCGGACATATAGGCCAACCCCAGACGCTGGTGTTCTATTCGGCCCAAACAATTATGGAATTGCTCATGGAATGCTACCAGTTCATCAGCCATTAAAGCGAGATCTTTTTCAGTAAGATCCATCTTCGGGACCAAGTCGGGATGCCACTGACAATTTTTTAAAAGCATCTGTAAATCCTCCACTTTTTTCTGTGATTGTGGAGGGCGCTGAAAGGGATCACAGTGCTTTTGTTGACAACCAATGATATCTCTGAATTTTGGATCTAACACATAAATATATACATGCTTGACGTTGCCATGATAGATATATCCTTTCCCTTGTTTTGTGTACCCATTGGTTTGACCGATAAATTTCCAGTTGGCGGCTTTATAGCTGGTGGCATTGAAAAATCGTGGATCAACAAAGGTCTCCAAAAGCATCAGTTCTGTTTTAAAATGCTGCGGCCAGTCTTTTTTTAATTGGCCAATGCTAAGGGAAAGTACATGCGAAGCCAGATTAGGAACCTTGATCCATGGAAGAATCAGAAAGCGACTATTATTCGCTATTCGATTCAAGAGGGTTTTTCTCTGCTTGTCGGACCATCCGATGAAATAATCACGAACACGAAGTTTCAAGGAAGGGGCGCTCCATGATAAAGCAGCAACCGGACGATTTTTTATGAAAGCAAGATATTTTAAGCGATGCCCCAAAAGCTTTTTATAGCTCAAGTAATGGTACTGGCTGACAAGCTGGCCCCAGAGCGACTCTAATGTCTGCTCATTGACTAATTTCAATGTGACCGGCCCTAACTTTTTTAGGTCTCCGACAATTGGTTCTGTATTGATGGTGTGAAACATCTGTTTTCTATGATATAATGTCTGGGTAGTAAAAGGGCGCAAATCTCCTTTGCTGTTCAAAACCGATATTGGCTTGATCAGATCTCTCTGTAAACGCTCTGTAACCCTTTCATACGCCCTTATGATTTCCACTATACACCATCTGATTTTAGATGTCTACAAAAAAAATGGCGCTGTAGTATTAAGCAAGAAATTAATGACATCTGGAAAAGACGCGACCAGATAAAACCAAGTTTCTCGGTCGCACAGAAACCTGGCATCCTAAATATTCTCAAACTATTGCCCAAAACCAACTGCAAAGAATGCAGTCAGCCCACGTGTATGGTGTTCGCCTTACTGGTAACTGAGGGGAAAAAAGGGCCTGAGGATTGCCCACAATTGGATGTGAAAAACAAGATAACCCTTCAAGAATATTTGGAACAATTTTAAATCTTTTCAAGATAAAGAAAGGAGGAAAACATGGATATTCAAACCTGCGCCGACAAAATCTCTCAGATGATCCGCCCCCAGTCCTATCCCCTTGGAGTTAAAATTATTAAAGAGAAAAATTCGCTTCCCCAAGGATTTATGAGACCCTCGAAATATGGAATCCAAATTTCCCTATGTCAATGGACGACACTTGCAAGACGGTGGGGAAGATTCGCAGGTGTATTGGCAGAAGACATTAACTGTTCCCCATGTCTGGCGGCGTTAGGATTGAAAAAACTTGATGATCGGAATGATTTAGCAAGATACTTTTTAGACATGGGCTATTTCGATACGATTGAACTCGCTCAAAGAGTCACCGAGCAGCTGGATCCGATTCCGGCAGGAAAAATTAAAGGGATTGCCATGTTTCCTCTGGATAAAGCGCCCGTTGATCCCGATCTGGTTGTGATCTATGGAACCCCCGCCCAAATGGCCCGTTTGGCATCCGGGTTTCTTTATCATTCAGGGGAGTTGATCGAATCATCGACCACAGGCTTTGGCCTTTCCTGCCTTTCCGCAATAAAACCCTATCTGTCAGGAAAACCTGCCTTGGTTCATCCCGGACGCGGCGAACGGATCCTGGCAGGAACCGACGAGTGTGAGATGTTTTTTTCGTTTCCGGCAAAAGATCTTGAGTTGCTTGTGGATGGTCTGGAAAAAACACATAAAAAAGGGACGCGGTATCCAATACAAAGTTACATGATCTACCAGCCGCCGGTAATTCCTCCGGTGAAAACCTTGGACGAGAAGCTCCGGGTTAGCAACTAGGGGCGCACTCAAAACCAACATCACGTTTTGCATGCCCATGTATCCCGCTTGATTATGTCGCGAACCTTACAAATTCCATGATATCCTGTAAGGTTTCGCGACGGTCCGGACAATCACCTCAACCCTCTAAATAATGAGCTTATCATCCTGAAAATAGGAAAATCTTTCCATATTTTTCTGTAATTTTTTCCATAGGTTAAGCGTTTTTTCAATTCATTCACATCCCTGTTGCCAAATTATGACAGCCATAACTATTTGAAAATCCACACTATTCACAACGTTTTGTTGCAAGTCAATGATTTTGCACGGTATTTGCATATGTTAAAGAAGAACACAGACGGAGTTTTTATGATGGGGTGTATAAAAAGTGTTTTTACCTAAAAATTCAAGGTGGTGAGCAATCATGTTTAAAATCTTACTGATGATTGTAGCAATAGCGACCTTTTTTTGTCTGTGCGTTATTATGGTTTGCTTATTTGCCGCGTTTTATGAAAACGAATTGCCGGATATCGAGGATGTTTAGGTTGGCGAAATAATTTTAATGTAACTAGTGTCCATCCAGAAATGAGGATTTTTGTTCAAGATCAAGGCATGCGAAAAAAATAACCGCAGACATATAGTTGATATTTCGAGGATTATTTTTTGAGCATAACGCTTAAGATTGGGCAAAAAGACCATTTATGGATGGACACTAACTATAAAACATCCGGAAAATATTCATTATAATATTCAACGTGAAGACACGCCGGTTCCAGAGGTTATGAAATGAATAACAACTCCCTGAGAAAATTACGAGAATCTCTCATGGTAAGCAAGGCCGAACTTGCCAGAAAGGCCAATGTATCACCGGCAACCATTACGCGGATAGAGCAAGGCAGGACATGCAGAATAGAAACAAAACGAAAGATTGTTTTAGCTTTAGGGTATACCATATCAGATAAGAACAAAGTATTTGATGAAGATACACTAGTTGCCGATCAAATATAATTGAGGAGTCGGGGAGTTTTTTTAATTCAACCGCTCCATGAATAATCAGCAACTGCATCGTACAAACTCATACACAAGGGCTCATAACGAAAGAACAGTGTTTCAATAGTAAAATAAATAGCTTCGGTGGGTCACATTTTTTATCTTTTAAGTACGAATTCGAAAAAGGCGCTGTTCTTTCGCAACGATCCCTAATGCATTCAAACAGTGTACGATTTCGTTGCTGATCATTCATTCCGCTTTACTTGAGGGTTTATAGGCATGGCAAAAATTAGGAAGAAATTTAAGAAGTAAGCGTGACGGACAAAAAAACCCCGCCAACAGCCTTTGGCGGGGCAGTTAATATTCCAATGTCAACTTTCCAATTTTAAAATATTTTTCAGTGGAACAACATCGTCGCTGCCTCAACAATCCTTTAATGTTTGAAACTCCTCTGCCCGGTATAGACCATTGTAGCGCCGGCCTCGTTACAGGCCTCAATGGACTGGTAGTCATTTTCTGATCCGCCCGGTTGAATTACGGAAGTCACCCCTTCCCCGAGCCCCACGTCCACCCCGTCTCTAAACGGAAAAAAGGCATCACTGACCATGGCAGCACCAATCAGCCCGCCGTTTTCATTGGAAACCTTATCATCAATTTCCGCCTTTTTATTTTCATCTTTTAAATCGTTATAGGGAGTACCATGCATTTCAAAGCAGTAACGGTCGGCCAGCTTTCGATAGGCCTTGTCTCTTGCAATTTCTGCGACGCCTACCCGGTCCTGCTCACCGGTTCCGATGCCCACGGTGACTTGGTCTTTAACATAAATCACTGAATTTGATGTAACCCCGGATTCCACCAGCCATCCAAAGAGCATGTTTTCGTATTCCTGTTCGCTGGGCGCCCGGTTGATTCGGTAATGCTTACCCTTATAATCGCATTCGGCAAGTTTTAGATCCGCCTTAGTGCGAGCGGCGGGAACAAAAGACCATTGGGCGATAATACCGCCGTCTATCAAGCTTTTGAATTCCACACATCTTTTCCCCACGAAGGTATGCAACCGGTCAATATTCGCAATACGGATAACCCTGAGATTTTTTTTTCTGGCAAAAATATCCATGATCCCTTCTTCAAAATCCGGAGCAACCACAACTTCGGCGTATTGTTCGGTAATGGCTTGAGCCGTTGCCCGGTCAACCGCTCTGTTTAGTGAAATACATCCTCCAAAGGCCGCCACCCGGTCTGCAATGTTTGCCTTTTGATATGCGTCTACTAATGTGTCGGATCTGGCAACACCACAGGGATTGTTGTGCTTGACAATGACCGCCGTGGGTTTATCCACAAAATATCTCAGGATGTTCAAGGAATTGTCCGCATCGGTCAGATTGGTTTTGCCGGGATGCTTCCCGGATTGCAGCAGTTCAATATCTGAAGCCAGATATTGGCCCGGCTGAATGGTTTCGGTCTCCCCCAGGATCAGGTTTCCGTTTACCAACTTGTAAAGTGCTGCTTCCTGACCAGGATTTTCACCGTATCTTAACCCTTTTTGGATGTTATCGATGGTCCAGGCAACTTTTTCATAAAACAGGGTTTGCCTTTTATCCTGATTCACAAAACTGATTTCCATATTGGGAGGAAAGTGGTCATCCATTATCGTTCGATACATTTTTTTCAGATCCTGTGTCATTGTTTTCTCCTTTTTTTCCGGCAGAAAATTGTTAAATATCACCCCGAAAACACGAAATATTAACCGCACGAAAGAATATTATCGTTTTCGTTGTTTGGTGATACGCTTTTTGTTCCAGCTTGTTCGGCTTAGATTGTGATAGATAACGGTGATGGCGTCTCCTAATATTCATAACATTTTGTTACATCCTCAATGGCTCTGGAACCCAAGAAGTCGGCAATCGTACGGTCGTAGACGGCGGTATATTCAAACGCCTTTTGTGCCAGCCGAAAACGAAGTTCCAGCGATATGGATCCGTGATTCGCTTTCATCTCGGATAGAATCGATTCATAGTCCGAGGGATCAACAACAGATGCCACTCTTATGGAATTTTTGGCCGAAGCCCTTATCATACATGGCCCGCCGATATCGATATTCCCACGAGCCTGTTCAACGGTTACGTCGGGTTGTGAAATCGTATCTTTAAAAGGATACAGATTGCCGATAACCATGTCGATAGGAACGGAACCCGTTCGTTTGATATCATCATTATGGGCGTCATTGTACGTTTCGGTGAGCAATCCGAGATATATTTTAAAATCAAGTGTCTTTACAAGACCACCCTGGGTTTCCGGCTGACCGGTGTAATCAGAAACCTGGGTAAGACAGGAGTCGGCGTCCGCCCCGAGAATCTCTTTTATCTTCTTGTACGTGCCTCCTGTTGAAAAAATTCTTATCTCAGGATTTATCTTCAGCAGTTCGGGTATGAACGCTTCAAGACCGGTTTTGTCAAAAACGCTGGCAAGCACATGTTTTACCTTTACAAGATCATCAATCTTTGAGACCACATTCATACTCATAGCATCACCCTCTTTTCTCAAATTATTTGTTAAATCCTTTAAAAATAGTACACAAATATTATCCGATGTTATGGATTCATAGTCAATATCAAATTCAAAGCCCACCGAATGGTTCTTTTTTAGCATATCGAGTTTTTTGCCCTGTCCGGCCAAGGCAAACGCATTTATATCCCGATACAGGGGGAGCGCTCCACCACGGCGTGCATCTCTTTCCAACCGACGTGATACAAAAAACTTGTTTTGACACGAACATAATCACCATATATAAAAACGGACAGGATATGTTATCAGATATATGACTCGGTGATGTCACTTACTATTATCCAATCATAAATTCAAGAGGACCACATACGAAACATGTTTAATTTTTTGACCGCGAGCTTCATTTTCATATTCGGCATGTGCATCGGAAGCTTTTTAAATGTCTGCATATACCGGCTGCCAACCTCAAAATCTATTGCAGATCCTCCCCGTTCAATCTGTCCAAGCTGCAACCGCCCCATTCGATTTTATGACAATATTCCTGTGTTAAGTTATATCTGGCTTAAAGGCAGATGCCGCAATTGTGATGCACGGATATCTTTTCGGTATCCGCTGGTTGAACTGATGAACGGAATTGTTGCCGTGGCCCTTGTGTTTAAGTTTGGTCTGTCCCTGGAAAGTTTGGTATATTTTGTTTTTATCTCATCATTAATTGTAATAACATTTATCGATCTTGATCACCAAATCATACCGGATATCATCACGCTTCCCGGAATCCCCATGGGTCTTGCCGCCTCTTTTGCATTGCCCACAATAAGTTTTAAAGCGTCGGTGCTCGGCTTGGTTCTCGGAGGGGGAAGTCTTTGGTTCGTTGCATGGGCATATAATCTGATTGCCCGCAGAGATGGAATGGGGGGCGGTGATATCAAACTTCTGGCAATGATGGGAACCATTATCGGCTGGAAAGGGGTGATTTTTACTATTTTTGCGTCATCGCTTATCGGTTCATGCATCGGCATAACCATGATGCTGATCAAAAACAAGAATATGAAGTTTGCTATCCCCTTTGGACCTTTTTTGTCTGTCGGCGCAATTGTTTATGTGTTTTTGGGATCGAGATTTATAGCCTGGTACTTAAGTTAGCGCCCATCCATATAAAGCTATAGTGGGCGCAAATTATGTTTCCAATGCGGAAAAGGGCCATTTCTGGATGGAAACTAAGCTAACCGGGCGGAGGTATGGAAAATTATCTATTCAATGGCCACTTTAAGAAACAAATCCCCCCGGAGGCCGTCAGGTGTTATTTTGCCCAAACCTTTCAGCCGAAGCTTGCTCCCTGCTTGCACGCCGGCAGGCACGGTTACTCTTACCAGCCGTTTTTGAAAACCCCAGGGGATATTGACCAGCTTAAGCGTTCCGGTAAGCGCTTCAAATGATGTGATGCTTATTACCCCATAGAGGTGAGGATCTTTTCCCGGACCCACGGGCCGGATAACCTGCAGGCGGTGCGTTTTTCTTTTTGCGGTCACCTTGCGCATCGGGACGCTGACACCGGTCCCGGGCAAGGCAAGCAGAATCTTTAAAAAAATCATACCGAAAATAAAACCGCCGATATGAGCCCACCAGGCAATACCACCAGCCCCTCCGGGGCTCCCGGCAGCACTGATAAACTGGATAACAAACCAGAAACCTAAAAAGAAAAACGCCGGAATTTCAACAAACCAGGGGATAAAGATAATGGGAATCAGTGTTAATATCTTTGCATTGGGATAAAGAATCAAATAAGCGCCCATGACGCCGGCGATAGCCCCGCTGGCTCCGATGGTGGGGATATTGGAATGAAGGTTGAAAATAAAATGAGAAAGCCCGGATATCATTCCGCAAAGCAGGTAAAAAACCAGATAACGAAACGGCCCGAGGCGATCTTCGATGTTATCGCCAAAGATGTAAAGCGACCACATATTGCCCAGAAGATGCCAGAATCCGCCGTGGAGAAACATGAAAGAGAGCAAAGAGAAAAGCTGCTGGCCCGTGGTAAAATAAAAGGTAATCTGGGGGATCGAATAACGGGCGGGGACAAGACCATAAATATAGGTAAAACGATTTAAATCCGGAACCAGCGCTATCTGTACCAGATAGACCACCACGTTGATACCAATGATCGTATTATTAACAACCGGATAATTTTTAGAAGGTATGGTATCACGGATGGGTATCATATGACCTAATTAGTGTCCATCCAGAAATGAGGATTTTTGTTCAAGATCAAGGCATGTGAAAAAAATAACCACAGGCATATGTTTAATATTCCGAGGATTATTTTTTGAACATAACGCAGATATGGGACAAAAAGACCATTTATGGATGGACACTAATCAGCTGCCTCGATCCTCATACTCATATCCACGCATCCTGCAGAATGGGTCAGGGCGCCTACGGATATGATATCTACTCCGGCATCTGCCAGGGAGTTGAGACCGCCTTTGGTTACATTCCCCGACACTTCAACAAGTGCCCTTCCATCAATAAAGGCTGTAGCCTCTTTTATCTGCTCTATGCTCATATTGTCAAGCATGATAACCTCTGCACCGGCCTTGAGCGCGTCCTTGACCTGGTCAAAAGTGGACACCTCTACTTCTATTTTGACAAGATGGGATACCCGGGTTCGGATACGGTCAACAGCCTTTTGTATCCCCCCGCAGGCAGCAATGTGATTATCCTTGATCAAAACACCGTCATATAGCCCCATCCTGTGGTTATGGGCTCCTCCCACTCTAACGGCATATTTTTCCAATACACGCCATCCCGGTGTGGTCTTGCGGGTATCCACAAGGCGCACCCGTTTATTTTTGAGTTCATCCACATAGGAGCGCACACAGGTGGCAATACCCGAAAGACGCTGAAGAAAATTCAAGGCGGTTCGTTCTCCTGAAAGCAGGGCGCGGAGGTTACCCTCAACGGTTGCGATGGTTTTACCTTGTTTTACAAAATCGCCGTCAGTATAATCAGATATAACTATAACGTCGGCATTAAGGTACTTAAAAACCTGACAGGCCACATCAAAACCTGCAATGACAAAAGGTTCTTTGGCGATGATGACGCCTTTGCCTTCAAGATCGGAATCCACAAGATTATCCGTTGTAATATCTCCGGACCCCATGTCTTCTTTCAGGGCTATTTCTATGAGATGCTGTGTTGAGTTCATGATAGACTCTCGTTAGGCCTCAAGTTCCTTGATTTTAGTCAGATTGGACAGCAGTTTTTGCTGTTTTTCAACAAGAACATCGTGCTTTGCTTTTACTTTTTCCACCACCTCTACGGGCGCCTTTGTGAGAAAATCTTCATTGTTCAGTTTCTTTGAAACCGCGGCCGATTCATTGGTCAGTTTATTGATTTCTTTTTCAAGCCGTTCAATCTCCTTTGCAAAATCGACAATTCCTTCTAGTGAAACAAAAATCGTGGCATCATCTACAACAACCGTTGCCGCGGACTTTGGTCTTTCAACCGCATTTCCCACAGATAAAGAGTTAAGTCTGGCAAGGTTAATGATCATGTCCCGGTGTTGTTGTATGGTTTTCATTGTTGATTCGTCCGTGGACTGGGCCGAAACGGCCAAAGATAATGATGGTGAAATATTCATCTCACCCCTTATATTTCTGATGCCGGTGATTATCCCGGAGATAAGACCCATATGTGATTCCGCTTCCTCATCCCGTTGTATGCCGTGATCATTGTCGGCATATAACGGAAACGCCGCTTTCATGATGGAGCCTTGTGTGCCCGGAAGTTTATGCCAGATTTCTTCCGTAATAAAAGGTATGAAAGGATGAAGCAAAATCAGTGTATCATGCAGAACACGCCACAACACGCCCAGGGTTGCTTGTTGCCGGTTCTCTCCCTCTTTTCCGTACAACGCGGGTTTAACGGCCTCAAGATACCAGTCGCAGAATTCATGCCATACAAAATTGTAAATCGCTCCTGCCGCATCATTAAACCGGTAATTTTCAAGGGCTTCGGAAACTTTGCCGCTCACACGATAAAGTCTGGACAGAATCCACCGGTCCACAAGGGAAAGGGATTGAGGTGTTATGTCGTTATAGGATTTATTTATGTGCGTCAGGGCAAAACGGGCGGCGTTCCAGATCTTGTTGATAAAATTACGGTAGCCTTCAACGCGCTTTTCAGACATCTTCACATCCCTGCCCTGGGCTGCAAAAGCGGCCAGGGTAAAGCGGAATGCGTCGGTTCCATAGCGATCAATAATGATCAAAGGGTCGATGACATTTCCCGTGGACTTACTCATTTTTTTTCCGGCTTCATCCCGAACCAGAGCATGCACATACACATCTTTAAAGGGAACCTCCCCCATGAAATGGATACCCATCATCATCATTCTGGCCACCCAGAAAAAGAGAATATCAAAACCCGTAACAAGAACAGATGTGGGATAAAACAATTTTAACAGCGGGGTCTGATCCGGCCATCCCATGGTTGAAAAAGGCCACAGGGCGGAGCTGAACCAGGTATCCAGTACGTCCGTGTCCTGTACAAGATTTGTTCCGCCACACGCCGGACACGTTGCCGGCGTATCCAGGGCAACAATTATTTCATGACACCCCTCGCACGTCCATGCCGGGATCTGGTGTCCCCACCATATCTGCCGGGAAATACACCAGTCCCTAATATTGTTCATCCACTCAAAATAAGTCTTGGTCCATATTTCAGGAATGATCTTGGTATCACCGTTCTTAACCGCATCAATGGCTTTTTTTGCAAGGGGCTTTGTCCGGATAAACCACTGTTTTGACAAATTAGGTTCAATTATAGTCTTACACCGGTAACAGTGACCGATGCTGTGCTGGTACGGTTCGATTTTTTCAAGAAGCCCCTCTTCTTTAAGCGCGTTAACCACGGCCTTCCTGCACTCGAATCGATCAAGACCTTTGAACTTGCCGGCTTCCGATGTCATCCGGCCGTCATCACCGATAACTTTTATCCGTTCCAAATTATGGTGGTTTCCGATCTCAAAGTCGTTGGGGTCATGGGCGGGGGTAATCTTTAATGCCCCGGTACCAAAAGACATATCCACATATTTGTCTTTAATGATTGGAATGGTTCGGTTCATAAGGGGAAGAATCACCTGAAGAGACTCGATACCCTGGTACCGCTCATCGTTTGGATTTACGGCTACGGCAGTATCTCCCAACATGGTTTCCGGTCGCGTTGTTGCAACAACCACCCCCCCGGTTCCGTCTGTAAAAGGATATCGAATATGATACAGATGACCCTCATGCGCTTCGTGTTCGACCTCAAGATCAGCAAGTGCCGTATGGCAGCGGTGGCACCAGTTGATAATGTAATTGCCGCGATAGATAAGACCTTCGTGGTACAGGTTTACAAAAACCTTGCGCACGGCTCTTGAAAGTCCCTCATCCATGGTAAAGCGCTCACGCTCCCAATCACACGAAGCGCCAAGACGTTTCAGTTGATTGATGATGGCGTTGCCATATTCACTTCGCCATTCCCAAACCGCCTCAATGAATTTTTCCCTGCCCACCTGGTGGCGATCCATACCTTCCTCGGCGAGCTTTTTTTCTACAACATTTTGTGTGGCAATTCCTGCATGGTCGGTACCGGGCATCCACAGGACATTATCGCCACGCAATCTCCGGTATCGGCAGAGAATATCCTGCAATGTATTATTCAGTGCGTGACCCATGTGAAGAACGCCGGTGACATTGGGTGGAGGAATTACAATGGAATAGCATTTTTGATCGGTTTTTTCCTCGTTTGCCGCAAACAGCAATTCTTTTTCCCAGAAATCGTACCAACGTTTTTCCACATCATGGGGTTCATAACCTTTATTCAGAAGATCGGAACTCATAAATATTTTACTCCATTATTACAATTGGGGCAAAGCCCCTAAGTTCTTGCGTTGCGCGTATCGCACGCAGCATACGGATACAGGTAATAAATTGAAAAGGGGATTATTGAATAATCCCCGATTGTAACTCCTCAATAAATTAGGGAGCCTACTGGTGATAAAATGCAACCTGTCTGGCTGTTTGAGCAGATTAGTGAGCCTTAAGGAAAAACAACGCTTCAGAGAAATTATCATTTAAATCTATGATGGCGCCTTTAATCAACGGGTATTAAAGGATTGGCTGCTGTTTTTTCTTTAGGCTCACTTATATGCGAGTTCCAGACAGGTTGCATTTTATTATCAGTAGGCGGGTCAATATGATTATTTCATATACCAGAACTTATTGAAATGTTATCCTCGATTGTTTTATGAATTCGAATTTTATGTATGCTCAGATCAATCAGGCAACATATATTTATTGTATAAAGAAAAGATCATTTTTCGATTCCCGCCGCATCTTGGAGCAGGATACTTTTTAATCTTTCTATTTCTCGTGTGACCGTTTTTTCAATCACCTCAACAAGAATACCATCGATCTTTTCGGAAAACATTTTTTTTATAACCCGCTCCAAAGCTGCTTCCATCTGTGCATCCGACACCTTTTCAGACTCAAGCACATCCTCCGAAATATCTTCTTTAGAGTCGAGTTCCATACCCAGTGAATCGACAAAATCATCACCCGATGCCTGATCAGCGGCGACTTCCTGGCCTAATTCATCATCTAATATACCAGGTTCTTCTAAAAGTTCTGCATGTAAATCCGTAAGATCTTCTACTTCCTCAGAGGTGTTCGCGGTGATATGGAGAGACTCGCCGATTTCCTCTATTTCCAGGGGGGAGTCGCTCATTGCCTCGGTGAATGTTATGATCTCTTCTGATGATTCCACTTCTTGGGCGATAGCGCCTTGCTTTTCATCTTCCACGTCAGGTTCGTCGGCCGCCTCCAGAAGGTCGATAATTTCCTCATCGTCTTGAAATAAATTGAATGTTTCTTCTTCGAGTTCGATGATTTCCGGGTCTTGTGCGGATTCCGGCTCTTGGGCGACCCCGCCTTGCGTTATAACTTCCACGTCAGGTTCATCAGTTGCCTCCAGAAGGTCGATAATTTCTTCATCATCTTGAGACATATCAATGGCTTCTTCTTTAAGTTCGATAATTTCTTCGTCTTCTGTGGATGCTACCTTTTCAATTTTCTTGTCGGGATCATCATTGCTCGTCATATCAACCCCCTGTTTACCATAACATGCCGCATATTATAAATAACCGCCCTATAATCAAAAAAAATTTACCACAGGGCATACAGTGTGTCAAGATATTTGCTTTTTTGCAAAATTCACTTTTGACGGTCTCGTAAAAAGTCAGATTTTGATGGCAAACTAAAAAGCTTCAAATTCAAGGCGCGCAAATTCCGAGGAATGAGACGTACGTATAGTACGTTGCAGTGACGAGGAATGCAGCGCAACGCAGAAGTTGGACTTTTTACGAAGCCATCACTTTTGATTTGGATTAACATGGAAAGGCAATCGGTTTGGCAAAAAAATGATTTACAATATACCCGGCTGAATTATAAAGGGGGGTATGCGATATTTTTTTATCGAACCATCAAAAATCTTCGGTTCAACATCTATTATTACCGGTTCTGACGCCCGGCACATTAAAACCGTGTTGCGGCTTAAAACGGGCGATAAAATAGGCCTTTATGACGGCAGAGGGTTTGAATACCGGGCTGAAATCATCGCTTTTTCTCCGGAAAGTATAAATGTATCCATAACGAACAGCTTTCCTTCAACCGGCGAGTCACCGGTCCAAATTGTTATTGCCCAGGCGTTTTTAAAAGAAAAGAAAATGGACGGTCTTGTCCGACAGCTTACCGAACTCGGAATAACAAAATGGATCCCTTTTTTTGCCGAACGATCCGTTTCCAGACCCGATAAAAAACAAATTTCAGCGCGGTCCCAACGGTGGAAAAAAATTGCAAAAGAAGCGCTTAAGCAGTGCAAACGCGGCCGTATGATAGAAATCGGTGAAACCGTATCCTTTGAAGAAATGCTGGATCTCGGAGCGTCTTTCGACTTAAAAATCGTTTTTTGGGAAAACGAGTTTAAATCAGGCAATTCCCAATTGCCCAAACCCGACCGGCAAATTAAAACTATTTTTGCCGTGCTGGGTCCGGAAGGGGGATTGACCTCCCGGGAGATTGAAAGTGCCAGAAACCGGGGATTTGTTACCGCCGCACTTGGACCCCGTATCTTGAGAGCCCAAACCGCAACCCTTGCAGCATCGGTTTTGTTGCAGTATATTTTTGGAGATATGGGGCAAAATAAATCTTGACAAAAAACAGTGCTTCTAATAGCAATATTAGCTTAATTTTAATACGCCGAGGTAGCTCAGTCGGTAGAGCAGGGGACTGAAAATCCCCGTGTCGGCAGTTCGATTCTGTCCCTCGGCACCAATAATTTCAAAAGGGTTATGGTTCATGCCATAACCCTTTGTTGTTTCTGCTTCCCTCTTTCCATCCTTTGTTTTAAAAATCTCATTTTCCAGCCTGCAAACAGCCGCCTGGCTCACCGACTTCAAAAAGCTGTTACCCGGCAACCGGCCAAGCGCCCCGGATCGATCGGAATACGCACCGGTGTGCGGTATGGCTCCAGGGGCCATACCAGAGCGCCTGTTCCGGTTTTTGCCAGAGGTTTCAGAGAAAATATGTTTCTTGAATTTGTGCAGGGTGCGGATACCAGGGCAGCCTTATTCTAGGTTTGACCTTCTTTCTACATTATGATAATTATATTATAATCACCTTCCAAGGACTGAAACCATGCGATCTAAAACTCAATTCAATTCCGAAATTGCATCAATTATTATGGCGGCCGGTCGTGGCAGCAGAATGACAGGCTATGAGGGGAATAAAACACTTTTGCCGCTGTGGCCCGGAACTTCAACCTTTGAAGGCAGCCATCCAATTTTACTCCATCTGTTGGCGAACTTGCCGGCCGGCCAAAAAGCGCTTATTGTCAATCATTGCAAAGAAGATGTGATTACGGAAACCCGCCATTTGGATATCACCTATTGTGAACAGCTAGTTCTTAATGGCACCGGCGGTGCTATTTTAGCCGCCCGATCATTTATTGAATCACAACCGTGTTCTAAGTTTATTATCACCATGGGAGATGTTCCTTTTGTCAAAAAGGCAACCTATATGCAGCTTGTTCTCCAGCTTGAAACGTTCGACCTTGTCATCCTGGGATTTTGTCCGGATAATAAAAAGCAATACGGCCTTCTTGAAACCCAAGGAGACCGTGTTCGTAAAATAACCGAATGGAAATACTGGAAGGACTATCCGCTGGAAAAACAAGCGACTTTAACTATTTGTAATTCAGGTATTTACGCTGTAAAAAAGATCGCCTTAGAAAAGTATCTGCCGATCATGGCCTCACGGCCTCAGATCGTGCATAAAGAAATAAACGGCAAAACAGCCGCCATAGAGGAGTTTTTTTTTACGGATCTCATTGAGTATATGGTCGATGACGGACAACCCGTTGGATATCTTTTGGCAGAAGATGAGAGTGAAACCATGGGGATTGACGATCATGCTTCGCTTCAAAAGGCCCAGGCAATATTTAAGGCGCAGAACACCGTGTGACTCAACCCCCACCCCCGAATTTCTGACAGATCCCTATGACCATGACCCATGCATTTTCAAACAAAAAAGCAGAGCGATTTGAGCCCTGCTTTTTTGACTATCTTCGTTATTTTGATATTCTTGGTTTTAACCTTCTATCGTTCCCACTTCTTCGTTCTTTGCCGGATCTACGCTCCGGTATATGTGAAGTGTAGGAAAATTGCCGCCTGTCGATTCCTAAGCGCCGGCATCCATTATCGGATAGTGTGTTGGTCATGCAAAGATAGCCTGTTATTTAAAGAACTTTTTTCGTCCAGATACTGCCATGGCAAGTAAACCGGAGTCCAAAAGAAGCATGATTGCTGGTTCAGGGACTGGATCGCTGGTTACAAATACATTATCTCATCTACAACTGAAGCAATACCGGTTAACCAGTTTAATTACCTTTGTTCCCCTTTATGTAACGTTTTGATTATCTTATCTGTACTGACTTAATTTATAGCGATTTTACATGCAAAAACTATGCAGAACCGTACAATTTTTTACCATCGTTAAATTTCAATAGGTTATCTTAAATGAAAACAAACTTAAAATAATATTGTGAAATAAATACCATAGTTTATGTTACATTTTTTACATATTGGGTAATTCAGGTAACAGCTATAATTTGCATTCACAATTCACAATTTTAATATTTTCTTCTTCGTTTGTAACATCCCAATAAATTATGGCGCCGGGTCAATATGATCATTTCATACACCAGAACTTATTGAGAAGTTACCTTCTTTTATATTTTTTCAATTCATATCGAACGGTTATCCAAAATATATCATCCGGGGGTATTTGGGCGCCAAATTCCCGGATGGCTCTTTTTGCAAGAGTGGAAAACGCTCTCTGGAATGCAGAGCCATGGTGGCCTTCACGCAGTAATGTTTTGTGAATAAAAAGCGTTTTGGTGTCAATGTCCCAGGGGTTTTTGAAAAGGGCTTTTTTTCTATAGTCTCTGGTTTTAAACGCTTTATATCTGTAAACCGCAACATGTGCCAGCTCGTGAATCAGCGTTCCCTTCCAGTCTCCGAGGTAAGGCCATAATTTAATTGTAATTTTGGCCACTTTACCCTTTCGGTCCGTCATGTATGTTTTCAGATCTTTAAAAACCATACGTCCCGACACCATGCCAAGGGCAGGTTTGACCTGATTTTTAAAAAAAACGTCACCATATCTGTTTTCAAAATATCTGATACCATCCTTGCTTTCACACGGGTAGCATTTATTCCCGAAATAATCTGTGAAAACTTCAGTTTCCGGTTTCTGAATACTGATAAGGATATTTAAAATGCCCGGCTCTTTGATTTCATCTTCTGGCCGCAGCACCACATTCCAGCCTTTGGGCGTGATCCGGTCGGCAAACCGCCGCATTTCTTGTTTTTGTACGTCTGACAACATAGTTGTTTAATACCTATTCGGAAAAACTGCGTCCTATGTATTTTTGAGGTCCACCAGGGTAGCACCCCAGCCTCCGGCTTCAGGGGGCGCATCTTGGAAAGATTTTACCATAGAATTTTTTTTCAAAAGCCCCTGAACCCGCTTTTTTAAAAGCCCCCGGCCCTTTCCATGAATAATTCGTACAGAATAGATACCTTCGTCAATGCAAGCTTCAAAATAATCCACAAGAAGATCCGGTAAGTCTTTGGGGTTAAAGGTATGAAGATCTAAAATATCTTGTATGGGCATTTTTACGGGTTGCACGTAAAATGGCTATCCTTTCGAATTGTTACGAACTAATTCATCTTGATCTTGCTGCATATGGTGATATAGTACAATCAATGTTTTTATGATAAATAAATCCTGAACTCTGAATGTATTTATTATCATTTATCCGGAATGTTTTCATCAAAATAACAACATGGAGTTGTTTAAATGATAAAGTTTTTGGTGCTGCCTGTTTTCGCCTATATGCTCGGCTCCATCCCCTGGGGCATTGTTTTGACCCGGTTGTTTACTTCCGTGGATATCCGGCGTGAGGGAAGCGGAAACATCGGTGCGACCAATGTTGGACGCATCGCAGGACCGACTCTTGGAGTTCTGACACTTATTGGGGACATGCTTAAAGGGGCTATTCCGGTATGGATTGCGGGGGTACTGACAACTCCGGACAGTTTGTGGGGTGAAATTTACATTTCAGTTGTGTCACTTGCCGCTTTTTCAGGTCACCTTTATCCGGTTTACATGGGGTTTAAAAAAGGAGGCAAAGGGGTCGCAACTGCTGCAGGGTGCTTTGCTGTAATTTCACCCGTGGCATTTGTAGTTGTGACGCTTGTTTTTATCCTGTTTGTTTGCTGGCTTAACATGGTTGCAGTGGCATCACTTGCCGCCGCCGCCGTCCTTCCCGTTGCGGTTTGGCAGTCAACCGGATCCGGTGTCCTGACAGGATGCGCTGTTGTAACAGCGATAATAATCTATTTTCGCCATAAAGATAATATCAAAAGGCTTTTTAAGGGTACGGAACCAAAGGTTTGGAAATAGACGGATTGACAAGTGGCTTAATCTTTTAGGAAAACAGAGACCAGGCCAGCGTAATAACACCTGCAGTAATGAAGTTAGTTTCAACCAGAAATTCCAACCTGGTGCCGGGAAGCATATAGCCCAGTTCATGGGCGGATAGGACAATAAAAATAAAAACCGGACAGATTGCAAGTGCGAATCCAAGGGTTGAAATAAAATGAAATGTGCCGGATACCAGCAACATACCGACATTTATTATCAGTATAATTTTTAAAAGGCGCAGGGCTCGCTTTTCTCCCATCAGTATAGGAAGTGTCTCTTTTCCTACAATACGGTCTCCTTGCATATCAAGAATATCAAAAAATGCAGTTCTCGCAAAAACAAGGCTTGTGGACCAAAGAAATACCAATACGGCACTCAGACCCATATGTTTCGATACAGACAAGGAAGGCAACACCGCGGTAACGATTCCCCATGCCATTGCAATCAAAATTGTTTTTGATCCCGGGACATCCCGTATTCTCCGGTACTTGCCGTGGAAAAAACGTTCCGGCAGAAGTCTTAAATTATAAGACAGGCCCATTATACTCATAACGAAAAGAACCAAAAAAGGGACGGGTCCCATTGTATAAGCGGTCAACAGTCCGGCGCCGCCTGCGAAGAAAGCAAGAAGTATAAGCAGGACCTTCTTTCTATCATAAAAAGAAGATCTGTCAGGATCATTGTATCGGTCCGCCTTTTTGCCGATAAGATTGTTGAAAATATGCATGGACTGAACATAAAGCATGGCCATAAGCACATTGGGCAAATAGTTGGTAATCTCCTGGAGTTTTGTACAGGCATAGCACAAACATCCGGCTCCCATAGCCACATAGATATTTGTGAGAAGAAGTGAGCGCTGAACAGCAAAAATAATACTGCGCCAGCTCTTTGCCTTTGTAAAAGGAATGGTTTCCAGCGTTCTATAGATTCTTTTTATTATCCAGTTCGGGGTGGAAGCGCCGGCGGTTATTCCTATGTGCCGGATTGAAGAAAGTGAGTCTAAATCGAGCTCAGATTCTGTTTCAATATGATACGTGGGTTTTCCGGTTTGCCGTGCAATTTCGGCAAGCCGCTGGGTGTTCCCGCTGTTATGGCCTCCCACAATAATAACCGCATCTACTGAATTGGCCAGGCGATGGACCTCAGCCTGGCGACGGGCTGTTGAATCACAAATTGTATCAAAGATCTTATAGTGGGGGAATTTTTGGATGGCCCAGTTTTTTACTTTTTCAAAAAAAAGCGTGTTCTGGGTGGTCTGTGCAACAATAATAGCCCTATCAAAGGGGGGAAGGCAATCAAGGTCGTTTAGATTGTCGACAGCATACCCTTTTTCTCCTGCGTAACCGAGCAAGCCGATGACTTCCGGATGATCCTTGTCTCCGATAATAATGCATACATAATCTTGTTTTGCATGTTTCCGGATGATGGTCTGGACTTTGATAACCCTCGGGCAGGTGGAATCAATAATTTTGAAACCGGTCTTTTCAAGACTTTTCTTGGTTTCGGGAGGAACGCCGTGGGCCCTGATCAGGACGGTACCGGATCCGTGGTCGGGGATATTATTTAAAACAGATATCCCTTTTTCTTCCAAAAGGTTCAGAACCTGGGGATTGTGGATAAGAGGTCCATAAGTGCAGATAGGATTTTCGTATTTACTCGGTGCATCTAGGACCATTTCAACGGCTCTGCGTACTCCCATGCAGAAACCGGCGGTCTTCGCTAAATGTATTTTCATCTAAACCATTCTGCTTGCCCAAAATCCTTCAACCTAATTTTATACACTTATTATTCTTTAAGAAAGATATTGTGGTCCACAAGGGCCAGTGAATGGATCTGGGCTTTTAGAAATTTCTGATCTCCAAATATACTTACGAGTCTAATGCCGTCACCTTCAGGTTCGACCGTATCAACCGCCTCCATAATCAGCTTTTTTTCATCATTTTGAATCAGATATGCATTTGCTTCACACATGGTACTCTTTCCTTCTTTGTAATTAATTTGTTTTGTAATATTTTTTTGTTTTTTAACGAATTAACTTGTTGCTATTTATTATAGTTTCGCGTTATCCGTCTTCGGAAAAATCAAAAAATTTTTTTAAATTTTCCTGAATAAGCGCCTCGATAAGATGGGGAAGGGGAATTGAAGCGCTTCCTACAATTTCAAGATTCTCCTGGGTAAGCGGTATAAGCAGTTTTTTTGCCCGGCTGCTTGCCACTGCCTCCGCCATCTTCGGTGTCACTTCTCCCATCATGGCGTGCGCCATTATAATACCCACCGTACCAATGATAATATCGACCTTTCCGACGGTCTGAACAATTGCATTTTCTCCGGAGGCCCCGCGATTGGCTTTGGATTTAAGCATCTGAGACGTTGCAATGGCATTGGTGCCTAAGGCGATAATTTCGACGGTTTCCCCAAACAGGTCTTTGAGCTTTTTTATTACCGCGCTTCCAATGCCCCCGCCCTGTCCGTCCATTACGCAGATCCGCTGCAGGTCTGATTTTTTGTTTGTTTTATTCATATGGTGAACTCTCAAGGCTATATTTCAAACTATTCAGAATCGTCGAGTGAGTACCAGATAATGATACCGTCGTCAATAAAAACGACAGGCCGTCTATTCTGAAACTAAAGTTTTTTAATTTTAACCCGGTTCTGTCGTTTTCTTTTTGAAAGTCGTCTGCTGGGACCTTTCTTTTTTGTGCTGGGAACCCATCCGTCCTGTGTTTGGTCTACAATTCCCTTTGTATCCATATAAACAGACATTGTGATCTTTTCTTCAAACGCAGGAGAGCTTATGGTGGCTGCTCCCTGGGAAGCCGCGAAGTTGACAACATCCCGGTCGGAGCTCACGACCAACGCTTTTTCCTTTTCCCTGGCTGCAATTTTTTTAATCACGGTATCGGCGGTTTCTCCACAGCGGGAAAATTTGATATTGATCCCTTTTACTCGATCTTTGTGCTGTGACAGAGCAGGTGCATGGGTTCCGTCAAAAACGACCGTAATCATGTGACGTTTTATCTTTTTGTATACTGCAAGGGTATGAAGAAGGGCTTCCCTGCCGAGTTGAATATCCTGTTGATCAAGCGTGCTTAGCGAACTGGAACAGCGAATCAGATTGTAACCGTCGATTATGATATGAATAGACATAAACTTAATAGTATAGGAATTTCTTTTTTTTAAGCGGCGTAGCCGCGTTGCATAAAATCGCGAAGCGATTTTATAACTTGTTATATCTGCTTCAGAAGTGTTAGCACCCGATCAAGGTCATCATTGTTGTAAAACACAATTTCAAGCCTGCCCTTTTTCCCGTGCCGTTTGATTTGAACCTTGGTTCCAAAACGACGGGAAAGATCCTCCGCCAGACTTAAAAAGTGTCTTTGCTCCGAACCGGTGGAAGATTCTTTCGGTTTTTTGTTTTCTGTTTTTAAACGGTTAATCAGACGTTCCGTTTCCCTGACCGACAGCCCTTTGGAAACAACAGCCCGCCATGCCGCATGTTGTTGGGCTGAATTCGAGGCGCCCAGCAATGCCCGTGCATGCCCCATACTCAGAGTACCGTTTATTATGTCGGCCTTAATTTGTTCCGGCAGTTGCCGGAGCCTTAAAAAATTGGCCACGGCAGACCTGCTTTTTCCTACACGTGTAGCGACCTGATCCTGGGTGAGGTCGAATTTGACGATAAGCTGATAATAAGCCTCGGCCTCTTCCATGGGATTCAGATCTTCTCGTTGTACATTTTCAACAATGGACATTTCCAGAAGATCTGTGTCCGTAATGGTCTTGACAATGACCGGCACCTGGTCGAGTCCGGCCTTTTTTGCGGCACGCAGGCGTCTTTCACCGGTGACAAGTTCATAGCCGTTATCGTCCTTTCTAACCAAAAGGGGTTGGATAATTCCCTGTTCTTTAATAGAACGGGCCATTCCTTCAAGTTCATCCTCAGAAAACTGCATTCGGGGCTGGTAACGATTCGGGCGGATCAGTTCGATATCGCACTGAAAATATTCCTTTGATACGCTTTCAACATATTCGATATCGGGTAGCAGGGAATCAAGGCCTCTTCCCAGGGCAATTTTTTTTGTTTTTTTTAATTTTGACTCGACTTCTTCTTTTTTCTTTACGGTTTCCATATTGATTTAGCGAATGAATTTAGTTGGTTATTATTGATAATTCGCCCTTTATTCAATCAAGTCGGGCGGTGAATTTCGTTGTCCATTATCTCTTTTGCCAGATTAAAATAACTTTGTGCGCCCGGGGAAGCGGCATCATACAGCAAAATCGGCTTCCCGAAACTTGGAGCTTCACCCAACCGTACATTCCTTGGAACCATGGTTTTGAATACCAAATGTTTGAAATGTCTTTCAGCATCTTCAGCAACCTGGTGAGACAAATTTGTCCTTTTATCAAACATGGTAAGAAGAATACCTAGAATTTTCAGTTTCGGATTCAGATGATGCTTGATACGTTTCATGGTCTGCAAAAGTTGCCCCAGGCCTTCCAGTGCATAAAATTCGCACTGAAGGGGAATAAGCATAAAATCGGCAGCAGTCAATGCGTTGACCGTCAGAAGACTTAATGAGGGAGGACAGTCAATGATAATGTATTCAAATGAATCCGCAAGTTGAGCCAAAAGTTTCTTTAACACCATTTCGCGTTTGGGTTTTGACATCATCTCCACCTCAAAACCGATAAGCTCCACCCGTGAAGGGATGATTTTCAAAGTATCTATGTCGCTGTTCATAACCAGGTTTCTAGCGGCAACTTTACCAATCATTCCGTGGTATAATGTATGATAAATTTTGTTTTTGTCGAGGCCGAGACCGGTGGTGGCGTTTCCTTGGGGATCACAATCGACGAGGAGGGTTCTTTTTTCAGAAACCGCGAGCGCTGCGGAAAGATTTACCGCTGTAGTGGTTTTGCCAACGCCACCTTTCTGGTTGGCGATACAGATGATATGTGCCATAGTTAGAAATCCTAACATAAAACGTCTGGTTTGAAAAGCATGAAAGGATATATGTATTGATTATTGACGATTGAAAAAAAAGAATATATTTTTGTTTAAATATTAAGTTAGGGGCTTCGCCCAAATTGGAATGATGGAATGATGGAATAATGGGTTCTGGGATAATGCAATATGGGGTTAATGATAAAATTTGTGCTGACGATAAAATTAAAAATGACTAAAATCCTTTTAAAAACCAACCTTCCATTATTCCACTATTCCATTATTCCATATCCGAGGCATCGTTCAAGTATAAAATAAATACTATATTTTAAGTAAGTTATAAAGATTACAGGACGTGATAATTATGCGAGTTATCAGGAAAGCATTTTTATTCTGCTTTGTTTTGATTTTCATTATCAACATTCTTGTTCCAAAAGGGGCCTTGTGCATTACCATACAAGAAGAAGAAGAAATGTCCCGGGAAGTGATGAAGGTCATTATAAAACATTATGAGGTTATTAATGATTCTCTGATTGTTAACTATATTAATCAATTGGGCCAGAAAATCGTTTCATCCCTTCCGCCGCAGCCCTTTGAGTATCATTTTTATTTAATAAAAAATGATGAATATAATGCTTTTGCAACCCCTGCGGGTCATGTTTTTGTAAACAGCGGCCTTATGGAAGCCATGGAGAATGAAGAAGAGTTGGCCGGGATACTTGGCCATGAAATCGCTCATGTTGTGTGCCGCCATATTTCCCAACAGATAGACAGAGCACAAAAGATAGGCATCGCAACCCTTGCCGGAATTGCGGCCGGTATATTACTCGGAGTCGGAGGATCGGCGGCGGCGGCACAAGCGTTAACCATGGGGTCTGCGGCTGCCGGTCAGTCCATACAACTGTCATACAGCCGTGAGGACGAGTTCCAGGCGGACCAGATCGGTCTCATATCTCTGACCAAAGCAGGATATAATGGAGAAGGGTTGCTCACGATGCTGAAAAAACTCTGGAGCCGACGATGGTTTGGTCCCGATCAGATCCCGACTTATCTTACCACGCATCCTGCCACAGAGGAACGAATGGCCCATATCGACACCTGGCTCGAACAAAACAAAAAGATAGAAACACACATTGACGCTTATAATTTTTCAAGGGTTCATACCCGGCTGGTTGCGGTTTACGGGGACAAGAGTGTTGCGTTAAGAAAGTTTAAGGCAGAGGTTGAAAAACACCCTGAAGATCCTCTGGCACAATACGGATACGGGTTGATTTTGGCCAGGACTGGTGATCGGAAAGATGCCATCGATCACCTAAAAAGAGCTCTGGTGAAAAATGCTTTCGACCCGTATATGTTAAAAGATCTCGGCCAGATTTATTTTTTCGACGGTCAGTACCGGGAAGCATTAAATATACTGGAAAATGCCGCAAGCATTTCCTCTAACGATCCCGAAGTATTTTTTTACCTTGGGCGCGCACAGATGGAGCTTGGACGTTTACATGAGGCAGCGGTTACATTTGAAGAACTCATTGAAAAAAACGATGACTATCCCCAGGCGCTTTATTCTTTAGGTGAAACCTACGGCAAGCTGGGCAGGCTGGATGAGGCTCATTATTGCCTGGGGGTTTATTACAAGAAAAAATATGATGTTAAAAATGCGGCGTTTCACTTGAAACGGGCTTTGGAACTTATGGAAGATCCGGATAAAAGGGAAAAAATTGAAAAGATGCTAAAAGAGATCCATGGAAAAAAGAAACCGTCATAGAGAACGTTCGGGCCGGTTACCGTGTTGTCAGCTTCGATCAAAATGGGAAAATTGCATGGTAAAAGTCCCTCGGCCCTGGGTCGCTGACCGTAATGAAGTGGAGTAACCGAACATACTCGCCAGAGGAACAATCGCTTTAATTACCAATGAGTCCATTTTGTGCGCTATGGATTCAATTTTCCCCTTGCGGGAATTAAGGTCTCCGATGACATCTCCCATAAACGCTTCAGGAACAAAAATCTCAACATCCATAATCGGATCAAGGAGAAACGGTTCACCGTTGGCAAGAGCGGTTTTGCATGCCATGGATGCACTGACCGTATAAGCCAATTCCGTGCCCAGGGATTCCTTGAATGCCCCTCCGGTTAGAATCGCTTTAACGTCCACCACCGGATAGCCCATCAGGAATCCGCTTTCCAAAGATTCCATGACCCCTTTTTCAATGGCGGGAATAAAAATATTCGGTATGGTTTCCTCGGTAACTTTAGATATAAACTCGTTTTTACTGCCGCGTTCCAGAGGTGTCAGTTTTAGTGTAACTTTTGCGAAGTGACGCTGTCCTGCAATTTCATTGTCAAATACGGCAGATCCCTCACCTTCTTTTAAAATGGTTTCCCTGTAAACAACCTGGGGTTTTCCCACAGTTACCTTGGTATTGAATTCACGCTGCATGCGACTGATAATGACTTCAAGGTGAAGTTCCCCCATGCCGGACAAAATGGATTGCCCGGTGTCTTCATCCTTTTTAAGTTGCAGGGTGGGATCTTCGGCCATAAATTTTTCGAGCACGTGATCCAGTTTTTCCTGATCGGCATTTGTTTTCGGCTCTATTGCAATGGAAATGACCGGCTCATAAAACTCTATTTTTTCCAGTAAAACCGGATGATTAGTGGAGCACAGGGTCTCCCCGGTAGAGGATTCCTTCAATCCGACAACCCCCACAATACTCCCGGCATCGGCAGAGTCGATCCGTTCTCTCTTGTTGGCATGCATCCTTAAGATACGGGAAAGTTTTTCATTTATTTTACGGGAAGGGTTATAGGTGGTTTCTTTGGTATGCATCTTTCCGCTGTAGATTCTAACATAGGAAAGTTTGCGTCCTTCAATCATGGCTACTTTAAATATGAGTGCCGCAAGGGGGGCGGTATCTTTTGCTTTGCATTCAATAATTTCACCGGTTTCAGGATGTACCCCTTTTATGGGCGGGACATCCACGGGGCTGGGAAGGAAATCCACAATGGCGTTAAGCAGGGGTTGTATGCCTTTATTTCTCAGTGCGCTGCCGCACAGTACCGGTACCAGTTTCAGATCTATGGTTGCTCTTCGTACGGCGGCAAGCAGGCTTTCCGTTGAAATCGGGGCTTCTGATAAATAATCCTCCATAATATCATCATCAACTTCAGCGATGGCTTCAATAAGTTTGTCGCGATATTTTTCGGCAGATTCAAGAGAATCAAAGGGTATTTCTTGGGTTAGGTATTTTTCTCCCAGGGCATCATCTTCCCAGAGAATCTGTTTCATATGGATCAGATCGATAACACCCGCAAAGTCATCTTCCGAGCCCACCGGAAGTTGTAACACAAGAGGGTTGGCATGGAGTCTGTCTTTCATCATTTCAATGGTTTTAAAAAAACTTGCGCCCACTCGGTCCAGTTTATTGATAAAGGCAATTTTTGGGACGTGATATTTATCTGCCTGTCGCCATACGGTTTCCGACTGAGGTTCCACACCGCCAACCGCACAAAAGACTCCGATAGCGCCGTCAAGGACCCTCAATGAACGTTCTACTTCGATTGTAAAATCCACATGTCCCGGCGTATCTATTATCTGGATATCGTTTCCCCTCCACTGGCATGTGGTAACCGCAGAGGTAATGGTAATGCCGCGTTCCTGCTCATCAGGCATCCAGTCCATTATCGCTTCACCGTCATGAACCTCGCCGATTTTATGGGAACGTCCCGTATAGTAAAGTATCCGCTCGGTTACCGTTGTTTTGCCGGCGTCAATATGGGCTATGATTCCGATATTCCGTATATTTTTGATTTGAGTCTTTTTTTTCATCGTATCAAAAGCATGTTTGCTTTAAAGGGAAAACTAAGATCAATATGACCGGCCAGGGTCATGGCCTCGCGTCCCCCGATCAATATTTTTACGGCATCGATTTCAGGAATATTCAATATTAATGAATTAACGATAGAGTATATCGTAAAAAGTTCTGTTTTTATTCCACCGGGGTAAGAATCTTTTATTGTATTTGATATATCCGCATAAGCGGTTCCGTCCCAGGTAACATAGAGTGCCCTGATCGTTGTGCCTGCGGGAATTGTTCTCATATGTCCTTTCCGCGGGCCATCTATCAATGCCTCGATAATAATTTTAGCAAATTCTACGGGATTGCCAGAATGAAAAAGATTCCTTTCTTCTGCTGTCAGAAACGAATTGCTTTTATCAGAAAAATAGAGATGGACAACAAACTTGTCCGAATTTTGCGTGTCTGTTGTTTGAACGTTTTGCTTAACTTTATCCTCAGTCCATGATGTTAAGGGCATATTCAATAATGCCGTGAGCACAGCGCTAAACGCAATAATAGCTAAAACAGCGTATAATACATGGCGCTTTGTAATCATGATTTACCATCTAATAATTTTATAAGGTTCAGATGGTTCGGCATCAACGTATGTTTGATGAACTCGTAAAAAGTCCGACTTAGACGGTTTCGTAAAAAGTTCAAATTCAAGGCGTGCAAATTTTGCAATCATGAGGCATACTTTTCGTACGTTGAATGATTGCGAAATGCAGCACAACGCAGAAGTTGGACTTTTTACGAAACCGTCATGTTTGATCAAACGATATTTGACTGTTTAATAAAAGACCATGGTTTATTAAGCCAATACAGGGGCGATGTCAAGAGTAGAAGGGCATCTGTGATATACTAAAATATAAATAAAAAAAAGGCCGGTCCAATAGACCAACCTTTTTTTAGATTTTTGGTGGAGCTGAGGGGGCTCGAACCCCTGACCTCATGACTGCCAGTCATGCGCTCTCCCAGCTGAGCTACAGCCCCAAATAAAAAAAAATTAACAAAACCTGATAAATGTGTCAATAAATATTTTATAAGGTTTTGTGACCGGAAGGTGTTGACAAAATTAAAGATAGAAAATAGTATTAATTTTTTATAATTTACAACATCTTGTATATATAAGATTTTTTAACTACATGTTTTTGTTGATGTAAGACGGATGGTTTTGTAAAAAGTCAAAAAATGCTCCATGTCGCTTTAAAAAATCCGATTTAGACGGTTTCATAAAAAGTTCAAATTCAAGGCGTGCAAATTTTGCAATCGTGAGGCGTACTTATCGTACGTTGAATGATTGCGAAATGCAGCACAACGCAGAAGTTGGACTTTTTACGAAACCGTCAAGAATAGAGACTTTTACAAGAGGTAAAAAATGACTCCAAATAACTTGCCAAGATTTATTAGACATTCGGCAGCAAATACGCCCCCTAAGACCGAACAATCCGGAATGTATAAGGATTTTGATGCTACAGAGCTCTATTGTTCAAAGTGCAAACGTCCGGTTCCGGTCCGCAAACGACTTCTGCTTGTTCTGCCCGAAGGTGACAAGTATGAATATTTGTGTGTGTTTTGTTTAGAGACTGTGGGGACAAAGATCGATCGACAGGTGAAGCCTGTTTCGGTAATAATTTAAATTGCATATTTGAATGAACCGTAACTTCTCAAAAAGTTTTTGTGAATTAAATGATTTTGATCCGGTTCCGGAATCTATTGAGAAGTTATAAGAAATAATATTGAGAAATATAAACAGAGAGGAAATATATGCTCAGGTTCATGCGGCAACAAGCGGGTAACTGGTTAATCAAATTACTTTTAGGCGCTATTGTTATTGTATTTATATTCTGGGGGGTAGGAAGTTTCAGGGAACAAAGAGGTGGCAGGGTTGCGCTGATTAATGGAGATCCGATCACACTGGATGAATATAGGGAAGCATATAATAATCTAATTGAACGGCTACGCAATAGATTTGGAAATAATTTGAATGAAGATATGATTAAGATGCTTCGGGTAAAAGAGCAGGCTTTGAATCAACTTATTGACAACAAGCTCTTGGTTCAGGAAGCCAGGAGGTTGAAGTTTCGTGTTTCAGACAAGGAGCTTGCCCATGCAATTTTGCAAATTGAGGCATTTCAGAGAGCCGGTGTATTTGATAAGCGCATATATCAAAATGTGTTGAGTCGTCTCAGAATGACCCCCGAAGAATTCGAGATTGCCCAAAGAGAGGCCATGATTATTGAGAGAGTAACAGATCTCATTACAAACAGCGTTAAAGTTTCAGACTCGGAAGTCAAAGAATGGATTAACTGGACCCATGCATCGGTAAATATCGATTTCGTAAGGTTTGATTCCGACAAATATAAGGATATCGAACCGTCCACCCAAGAAATAAAAACATTTTATGAAACGCATAAAGAAAATTATAAAACAGATGAGATGGTGAAAGTTCGATACCTGCATTTTGACCCGGATAGATACCAATCTGAAGTTTCAATTTCAGACCAGGAACTACAGGATTATTTTAATGAAAACCAGGAAGAGTTTAAAACACCGAAAACGGTTGAAGCCCGGCATATTTTGCTAAAAGTCGATCAGAATGCCGCTCCTGAGGATGTTGAAAAGGCAAGAAAAAAAGCTTTAAATATCCTGAAGATGGCCAGAGAAGGAAAAAAATTTGATGAACTGGCTAAAAAATATTCAGAAGGACCAACCCGAGACAGGGGAGGATACCTGGGTACATTCAAAAGGGAAGCCATGGTCAGACCCTTTGCCGACAAGGCCTTTTCAATGAAAGCCGGGGAAATCAGCGAACCCGTTCGCACGCGGTTCGGATGGCATATTATCAAAGTTGAAAAGGTAAATGAAGCATCCGTCTTATCTTTTGATGAAGCCAAAAAGAAAATACAAAAAAAATTAATCGAAGGTAAAGCAAAAAGTCTTGCGTACGACGAAGCAGAGGCGGTTTCTGATGTTTCTTTTGAAGGGGATGATCTTTTAAAATCAGCAAAACAACGAAACTTGAAAATTTTGACGACAGACTTTTTTACAAAAAAAAGTCCCGAAAAAGGAATCAAAAATCGAGCAAAGTTTGCATCGGTCGCCTTTAATCTTACGATGATGGAAATTACCGATATACAGGAATTTGAAGACGGATATTATATACTTCAGGTGATCGAAAAGATTCCCCAAAAAATTCCGGAACTAAATCAAGTCAAGGAAAACGTCCGGGTTGATTTAATACAGGAAAAGCAGGAAGCAAAAGCCAAAAAGGATGCAACGACTTTTCTGACTGCTTTAAAAAGCGGAAAATCCATGATCACGGAAAGCAAACAGTTTAATTTAACTCCAACAACAACAGGTTTTTTTAAACGCAATGATTCGATTCCTAAAATTGGATTTGATCGAGAGGTTTCCAAGGCGGCTTTTCAACTGTCACCTGAAAAAAAATTGCCGGAAAAACTCATAAAAGGTGCAAAAGGGTATTATGTTATCCAGTTCAGGGATAGAAAAACACCGGAATTTGAAGAGGTCGACAAGGAAAAAACATCGATAAAGCAAAAATTGCTGCAGCAAAAGAAAACCAGGGTTTTTGATGCGTTTCTGGCGCAAATAAGAAGCAACAGCGAAATTACCATCAAAGAAGGATTTTTGGAATAATGGAATGAGAACTATTCCCCGATGATTTTGACTAAAACCCGTTTACGTCGTCTTCCGTCAAACTCTCCGTAGAATATTTGCTCCCAGGTTCCAAAGTCGAGCCGGCCTTGTGACACCGCCACAACCACCTCGCGTCCCATGATCTGCCTTTTCATATGCGCATCTGCGTTGTCTTCTCCCACGTTGTGCCGGTACTGTGAAACCGGTTCATGAGGCGCCAGCTTTTCAAGCCAGACGTCATAATCATGATGAAGACCGGATTCATCGTCATTGATAAATACCGACGCTGTAATGTGCATGGCGTTACAGAGTACCAGGCCCTCCGTGATTCCGCTTTCTTTAAGGCAGGCTTCAACCCGAGGGGTAATATTAATCAGTGCACGCCGTGTCGGCACTTCGAACCACAATTCTTTTCGATAACTTTTCATTGGACGATCCTCCGTTAAGATTTTTTGATATCCTGTCTAAGAATAATAGTATATGGCCGGTTTGGATTCAATGATTATATCCTGTGCCGGAATTAAATGGCGATTGGAAAGAGATACATGCCCTCGCGGAGCGTTCTTCTTATATTGGAATTAAAATGCGTTAGCCCTGTTTGGAATGAACCCTTGCATGTACATTTCGTGATAAATCTGTTAATTGACGGTATGAATGAGCAAGAAAAAATTAAATTCAGGGCTACTGACTTGGCGTAAATTCAAATTCAAAATATTTTAATGAAGAATCTACACCTTGAGGGCATATAAAAGATGAACGTCGAACATCGAACGTTGAACATCGAATAATGTATTCTACCATTTATAATAAAGACAAAGCGACCCGCCCGCCTCGCCTGAGCGAGCCAACAAAAGGACGAAGAGCATTGAGTACGGCTCGCGATGGCGGGCAGGAGCGCCTTCCACATTCGACGTTTTTACCCCGTGAAACTTTTTTTCTATTTCACTGGGGCGACGTTGAACGTTCGATGTTCGATGTTCAAATTGTTGCATCTGAAATTACAACTAAACCTTCATATCACGTTGAAATTACGTATACAGGTCAGGAGTTCTGAAATTAGCGAGACAAAAAGATGGAAATTAGAGGTTCTATGAGCATAAAAAAAAACAACCGGTTCAATCGGCTTCACAACAGAAAAAATTTTGTAACCGCCGTTGTCGCAAATAGTGCCGGAGAAATTTTTGACCTTAGCGGATATGCTGCCGTGGGCATGGCCGGTTCTTGTCTGGTGCCCCTGACGCTCCATGAAACCATGAATATGCCTTTTGGCGGGGAACTCATGTATGTGCCGGATAGAAAGCCGATCTTGTACAATATGGAAAACAGCAGGATCGAGATTGTGAGTGAAAATCCATATGCACCCGGTGAAATAATATACCCGGTTGCCGCGTTTAATTCGCCCGGCTATGTTATTTCTTATGTAAGCGCTTATAAAGAAAACAGTGGCGCCGGATATCTCCCCCTTTTTTCATACGGAGCGGTAGGATGGCACAGGGGAAGGTTCAGATCTGCCGTAATACAGGTGGATAAAGAAAAGCGTCAGGATTTGAGACAGATGAAACTCGAAGATATCATTGACGGTGTCAAACGGATGAAAAAAAAGATGCCGGATAACCGGCTCAGGAAGCATCTGGAAAAATGTGCTCTGGAATACGGTTGTCCGGCAGCCAAAAATTTCTTTCTAGGAAGATACGAGGCACCGCTGCCCACGTCCGAGATATGTAACGCCAACTGCCTGGGCTGCTTGTCGTTACAGCACAAAGGAGAGATTCCCCACAGCCAGGACAGAATTTCTTTTAAACCGTCACCCCAAGAGATTGCTGGAATCTCTCTTGAACATATCGGGCGGGTGAAAACAAGTGTTGTCAGTTTCGGGCAAGGGTGTGAGGGAGAACCCTTGCTGGCCGCCGACGTCATTGTCCCGGCCATAGAAAAGATACGTTCGGCTACCGGCAGAGGCACCGTTAACATGAATACCAATGGAAGCAGACCCGACATTTTGAAAAAACTTTTTGATGCGGGTCTTGACAGCATGCGTATCAGTATCAACAGTGTTAGAAAAGAATGCTATGATGCATATTTTCAACCCAAAGGGTATGGGTTTTCCGATGTATTAAAAAGTATCGATGTTGCAATTGGCCGGGGCAAATTTGTATCTATAAACTATCTCAACTGTCCCGGGTTTACCGACACCCCTGAAGAAGTGCACGCGTTGACCCGATTTTTAAATCAGCATCCCATAAACATGATCCAGTGGCGGAATTTAAATTTTGACCCGGTAAGATATTGGAAGGTGATGTCCAATGCTGCACCGCAGGGCAGCCCTCTGGGAATGAAAAATATTCTCCAACAAATAAAAGCATCTTTTCCGAATTTAATGTACGGTTATTTTAATCCGCCAAAAAAAAAGTTTACCCCAACCCGGATAAACCGGAACCAAAAATATTTGCCACAAAGGCACTAAGACCCGCCCGCCTCGCCTAAAGCAAAGCCGATGGCGGGCAGGCACAAAGGATATATTTATTATTCTTTCTTCGGGCCTTGGTGCCTAAACGTTTACCGCATATTTTAGATATGAAATGGATACAAGTAAAGGTTATTTTTGATTTTGAAGATAAGCAATTGGCAACAGATCTTATTGCCGATATTTTTTATGAACAGGGAATAACGGGTCTGGTTGTGGAAGCGCCGGATATTGAACATCCGGAAGATTGGGGGAAAGATGCCATAACGCCCGACCATTATTCGGTTATCGGCTATCTTCTCCATGATGAGCAATCCGAAAAGCAGCTTAAAATAATTGAAAAAAATCTGGTAAGTCTCGAAAACAAAAACGGGATAATATATAAAATTGTTTGTTCTGATGTTGATGAATCAGACTGGGCCCACCAATGGAAAGCCCATTTCCGGCCGGAGAAAATCACCGACACCATCGTAATAAAACCCACATGGAGGGAATATTCCGGAAAAAATAATGAAGTTATTCTTGAGATCGATCCTGGCATGGCATTTGGCACCGGAATCCATCCCACAACCCGCATGTGCATCGCAATGATTGAAAAAAATCTGAAACAGGGGGATTCTTTTCTGGATGTGGGAACCGGTTCAGGCATCCTTATGGTTGCAGCAGCAAAGCTTGGAGCGAGCAGAGTATGGGGCACGGACAATGATGAAGTTGCCGTGGATGTGGCCGGTAAAAATTTGATGCAAAACGAAATCGCAGCGTCAACCTTTAAAGTCATAACCGGCAACCTTTTAGAAAACATCGGGGCACGGTTTGATGTTGTTGCTGCCAATATAACCTCAAAAACTATTCTACTACTGCTTGATGATATCCAAAAAGTTCTGGTCAAAAACAGTATATTTGTTTGCTCGGGTATTATTGAAGAAGATAAGAATAAGGTTATTCAAAAATTAGAAAATTCGGGTTTTGAACCAATCGAGATACTTACAAAAGAAACCTGGGTTTCCATTGCCTCTATGTTACGTTAAAATATACCGGATAGTGCCCGCTTTTTCTCCAGCCACTTCGGCAAAACCGATTTAGTAAAAATCCTGGCCCATAGGATCAGCCTTCGGTTTGCCCCTTAAAGCTTACATTTCGCTCTTTGAAAAATTATTTTTAAAATTATTGCAAATCGATTTAAAAAATTAATCAAGTATATGTGAATTGCCACCAACTGGGCTGAAGATTATTGTACACCGAGCTTGGGACATCTA
>Ga0208648_1000136_pt1 | contig 79827 bp, 62 predicted proteins | sample AntAceMetag02UKL_FD_184772 | JGI IMG/M metagenome (GOLD analysis project Ga0208648, IMG submission 184772) | Saline lake microbial communities from Ace Lake, Antarctica - Antarctic Ace Lake Metagenome 02UKL (SPAdes) (version 2) | ecosystem: Environmental > Aquatic > Non-marine Saline and... | reverse complement strand
CTCGTTATGGAAACCTTGCAGTCCAACACGCTATGTTTCGGACCAAAGCTTGAAGAGTTTGAACAAGCAGTCGCAGCCTACTCTGGAAGAAAATACGGTATTGCTGTTAACAGTGGAACAAGCGCTCTGCATCTAATCATAAAATCGCTTGGCATTTCAGATGGAGACCAGGTAATTACCACTCCATTCAGTTTTATCTCATCAGCAAATTGTATGCTTTTTGAACGAGCAGAACCACTGTTTGTCGATATTAATTCTGATGATTTAAATTTTTCACCGGAACTCATTGAAAATGCCCTTAAAAAAGATACCAACAAACGTATTAAAGCCATTTTAGCAGTTGACGTTTTTGCTCATCCAGCTGACTGGGACGCTCTCTATGGTCTTGCTAAAAAATATAATGTTAAGCTTATTGAAGACAGCTGTGAAGCGCTTGGCTCGGAGTATCGCAGCCCGGATCATCTAAAGGAAAAACGCTGGGGAAAACTTACACGAACCGGCAGTTTTGGGGATGCCTCTGTTTTTGCTTTTTATCCAAACAAACTCATAACTACCGGCGAGGGGGGCCTTGTTCTAACCGATGACCGACAAATTAGCGATATGTGCCGTAGTCTTCGCAACCAAGGCAGAGACCCTGAAAGCGACGACTGGTTTGCACACATAAGGCTGGGCTATAATTACCGCATCAGCGACATAAACTGTGCCTTAGGGCTTTCACAATTAAACCGCATTGCTGAAATAATTAAAAAGCGTCAGAAGATCGCTGATTATTATTCTAGCAAGCTCAAAATGTTACCTTTTGTTGAGCCGCCGTTTTGCGCACCGAACGTGACACTTGGGTGGTTTGTATATGTTGTACGACTGACAAAAAAATTTACCCGAAAAGATCGAAACTCCATTATGCAGAAACTTATGAAAAAAGGAGTCGCTTGCAGTAATTATTTTGCCCCCATACATCTCCAGCCTTTTTACCGCAAACTATTCGGATATAAACCGGGAGACTTCCCGGTTACGGAAGATATTTCTAACAGGACCATCGCATTGCCGTTTTTCAACACCATTACGCATGAACAAATTGATTATATTATTGATACGCTAAAAAGTGTTTTGAAGGCGCGTTAGATCACCTAACAGGGGATACTCCCTGAGCCCGCTTCTGCAATATTTATGTGATGTGCGCTGAGCTCGGCACTACGATAACCTCCTCCTGCAAATCAAGGCCGAATTTTTCAAACACTCGCTTCCGTCCGATGCACATCAGTTCTGCAATATCGGCAGTTGTCGCCCCGCCCGTGTTTATAATCCAGTTGGCATGCTCACGAGACACCATAGCCCCGCCCTGACGAACACCCCGCATGCCGACCTGTTCAAGATACCATCCGGCCGAGCACGATGAGGGGGAAGGATTTTTAAAGGTTGAACCAAAGGTCCGAAAGCAATGCGGTTGCGCGGCATGCCGTTTATGCAACAGTAAGCGCAGAGCGCCCAAAGTTTCTTCCGCTAAAACTGTTTCAGACGGCAGGCGAAAAACAGTCTCCAGAATAACCATTGAATGCAGCGTCAGACAAGACGTGCGATAACCGAACGCAAGCTCATCTGCCTGCAAAGTTTTAATTTCACCTGTACATGAATCAATCGCAACAGCACGCAGAAAATCCTTTTCAATAGCCTGTTCACGGTCAATACCTGCATTCATACGCACAGCCCCGCCTACACTACCCGGAATAACACCCATGTAAGTAAAACCCCGATAACCCTGCCGGGCAAGCAGTAGTCCCAAAAGCATAAACGCAGCGCCCCCGCCCGCAGTGACCGTACCCGCGCGGCGATCAATCACGATCCGGGTCAACTCACCACTAAGCTTCAGCATGGCACCCTGTAGCCCCTCATCCGGCGTTAAAATATTCGAACCTTTTCCAAGAACCATACAAGGCCAGTCCCTGTCTCGGCACAACCGTACGGTGTCACGCACATCTTCAACCGAATGCGCAAAAGCCAGCAGGGAAACAGGCCCGCCGGTACCGATTCGCGTATGACGGCTCAGGGGCTCATTAAACAATTCTCTATTGGATCTGCTCTGCATGATTCATCGACCTGTAAAGATGCTCATTTTTTCCTAGCTGTAATACGCCCTTGTTTATGTTAGAATAATTTATCCATTTGTAAAGATAAGAATTTTAAACATCCGTATACAGGAGCCTCCTGTGACCCAGAACCCATATACCATTTTATTTACCAGTGCGGGACGACGCGTCGCCTTAATCCGTCATTTTAAAAAAACTTTCCCCCATTTGAACATGACCGGTCGTATTGTCGGGGTAGATGTATCGCCTGATGCCCCGGCACTGCATGAAGTTGATGCGGCACATCTGGTCTGTCGCATTGATAAACCCGACTATATAGACAGCCTTGTTTCTCTCTGCGCTCAGGAACAGGTGCGCCTGCTTTTTCCGTTGATTGACACCGACCTAATGAAGCTCGCACAAAACCGGGATGATTTTGCACAGGCAGGCACCAACGCGGTTGTCTGTGACTCTGAACTGATTGACGTGACCGTGAATAAATATAAAACCCATGACTTTTTCAAAAACCTCGGCATTGATACTCCTCAAATATTTGAACTTGAAAACGATTTGAAGGATGATTATCGCTATCCGCTCCTCATGAAACCGCTTGACGGCAGCGCCAGCAAAGGTGTTTTTAAAATCAATAGCAAAAAAGAACTATCTTTTTTCAGAGAGTATGTAACGCGACCAATACTACAGGAGTATGTTGCCGGAGAAGAATTTACCCTCGATATGCTGTATGACTTTCAAGGCACGCTGCGCTGCATTGTGCCGCGTCGCCGAATAGAAGTACGCTCCGGTGAAGTCAGCAAAAGCGTTATTGACATGGATCCGGCCGTGATAGAGGCAGGCTGGAACCTGGGCAATCAGTTACGCGGTGCTCGCGGCGTTATCAATGTACAGTGCATTCGTACGACTGAAGCCCGGGTGTCCTTTATTGAAATAAATCCTCGATTCGGCGGCGGCACCCCATTGTCCCTTCACGCCGGCGCCGACTTCCCACGCTGGCTCCTACAGATGGCCTGTGGTGATGACCCCGGTGACATACGCGAAGCTTTTGAGCCGGGCGTGTATATGCTTCGTTTTGATGACGCAATTTTTTTGCGAGGCTTACCGCCAATTAAAAAAATTTAAAACCAAAACTTGATTACCGGGAAATTTTTACCTACATACAAGGCCATCACACATGAAAACAGATGCATCCCTGCAGGAGATTCGGGTTGTCGTGTTTGATCTGGACGACACGCTGTTTCCGGAGCGCCAGTACGTGCAAAGCGGATTCAGAGCGGTCAGCGCTTTTTTACGCGAGCAAGGCCTTGTCGAACAGGATACTTTTCCTGCCATGTGGCGTAGATTTATAGCTGGCGAGCGCTCTGAGGTATTTAACCGGGTACTGGAAGAAAACGAAATTAACCCGCAAAAAGATTTAATTAAAACACTTGTTACGGTCTATCGCACACATCATCCGGAGATCACACTATTCCCGGATGCTCGTACCGTGCTTGATTATTTTTACGAACGCAAGCCTCTTGCGCTTTTAAGTGACGGGTACATGCAGACCCAATTAGCCAAAATAGTTGCGCTTAAAATAAAACATTATTTCAAAACTATTATTTTAACGGATCAACTGGGCAGCGATTGCTGGAAGCCAAGCCAGGCAGGGTTTCAGCACGTCATGCAGACCCTGGGCGACGATCCGACCGAATACGTGTATATTGGCGATAATCCAATTAAAGATTTCGCGGCCCCTCGCAGACTGGGTTGGAAATCCATATACGTGAAGCGACCTCAAGGGGTGTATGCCGGGGAGATAGCGCCGAATGAGCGCTATGAAGCCGATTTTCTGGTGAGCGATTTGTATCAGGCAGCCCGGCTACTTGATCGCGACTTTACAATACCGCAATAGCCCTTGCAATGCCTTTGCAAAAAGCATCTTCAAACTGTTCCCGAATTTATTAAGTCTGGGTCCGCCTGTTAAGCGCGGCTATAAAAGGAAAGAAAGAAGATGCCTGCTGTGGTTCAGGACATCAGTCCTGGACGGCTATAGGCATGACGCCCTTCTTGATGCCGCGCTTTTCAAACCTATGCAAACCAAGGAGATTTTCCGGAACCATTTGACACATCCTCTCAAACAGGAGTTCATTAGGAGGATGCCCGCTGGAAATGACTTGCTCGAGTTCTTGCATCTGAATTGTATAATGGAGATGGTTAAACTTAGTTTTATCCAAACGGCGAATTTTTTTATGCTCGGTCGGGAAAATATCCTCACCCTCCCAGTATAGTTCCTCATGCAATTTTTCACCCTCGCGCAACCCGATATAATTAATAGCTATATCCTTTTCGGGTTTCAGGCCGCAAAGTTCAATCAAACTTTTTGCCAGATCGGCAATCCTGGCAGGTTTGCCCATATCAAGCAAGAAAATCTCACCGCCATCCCCAAGTGATCCCGCCAGCAGCACCAAATGCACGGCTTCCGGAATCGTCATTAAAAATCGAGTAGTCTCCGGATGGGTTACCGTCACCGGTCCGCCTTCGGCGATCTGTTTTTTAAAAAGCGGTATAACACTGCCGCTGCTGCCAATCACATTACCAAAACGAACGGATATGAATTGGGTAGGTTTTTTGCTATGGACTTGCAACATTTTTTCAGTCATTCGTTTTGAGGTGCCCATAACACTTGATGGATTAACGGCTTTATCGGTGGAAATAAAAACAAACTTAGGAATTTCATACTGTACTGCCAGTTCGGAGATGACCTTTGTGCCAATCAGATTATTACGCAGAGCCTCGGAGGGATCATTTTCCATAAGATGTACATGCTTATATGCGGCAGCGTGGTAGATACTATCGGGCTTATAGGCCTCAAGCAGATGAGCAAATTTTTCCCGATTAAGAATATCACCGATTATTGAGAAGGTTTTTAGGTTGGGATACTTTTTCCTGATTTCATGATCAATAAAAAAAAGATGGCTCTCATCACGTTCATACATGATCAGGCAGCCGGGATTGAAACGTGCAACTTGCCGGCACAGCTCCGATCCGATTGAACCACCAGCTCCGGTAACGAAAATACATTTATTTGCAATTTCATTTTCCAGGCGACCCTTTTCGCTCTCAAATGAAACCTTTGGCCTGCCCAGCAGCTCATCCGGATGCACATCTCGCATACTGCTGATAAACGTATGTCCGGAAATAATATTTGAAATGCCCGGCATGGTCCGGTAGGAGATACCTGCATTTTCGCATATACTCATAATTTTTTTAATCTGATAATGCGGCGCAGAGGGAACGGCGATCAGCACCTCGTCTACCTTAAATTTGCTTACCAGCACAGGTATGTCGCTATGCGTGCCAAGCACCAAAAGGTTTTTTATGCGAGCTCCCCTTTTATTGATATCATCATCTATAAATCCGACCGGCACAAAATTAAGGACAGAACTGCTCTTAATTTCTTTCAAGACGGTAACACCGGTATTGCCGGCCCCCATGATAAGCACCCGTGTAACCTTGCCCCTCAATCTATAGTGTTCAATTTTTTGACGCACCACACGGACAAGCATCCGTATGCCGCACAGGAACAAAAACATCAAAATCGGATCAATGATCAATACAGAGCGTGGGAACCCAGCAAAACCGAAAATAAACAAAAGACAGGCAATAAAAAGCAGGCTACTGAAAACAACTGCGTTACCGACCTTGACTATATCCTCAAAATCAACATAGCGCCACAAACCGCTAAACAGATCAACATAATAGAAGAAGATAAGACGGCACACTATCAGTATAAATACGGTTTTAAAATAAACATCCTGCCAAATTTCCGGGATATTAAAATCAAAACGCAACAGGTAAGCAAAGTAATAAGCTATCGGAACCAGCAGGACTTGTATGGCAATAATTAAAAAGCGTCTGCAGGGCTTAGCAAGATTGTTCGTGGTCGTGTTCGTCTTCTGCTTCATATGCCAATCTTTTATAAACTGTATTATTTATCTTATAAAGAATACCCGAAAAACACCAAATTGTCAAATAAACTGGCTAAAAGAAGCATATTTAATAAAATTAACAGTTTTATTGCTTATGTGCCTTGCATTGCTTTTCGCCTATGACATTTGCTCATATGAAAATCTGTGATACGACAATAAAATTCCACCATAATAGTGCCACATTTCCCACTAAAGCTCTGGCGAAACACTACGCTCAAGACCATTGGAGTTGCTGCTTGCGTATGGCAGGAGATCCGCTTAACCCCTTTTGCCGAGGACGGAACAACAAATGCCCCTGCTAGGCTCTGATTTCCTCTGACAAAACACCAGACACCTCTTCTCAGGGCAAAAACCTTGCGAGCACTCCTTCTTGCATACTCATCATGGTTACGAACTCCTGTCCTCAAGCACGGCAGTATCCTGCAACACCTGAATAAGTACACCGGTCAATCGCCGCAGATCCTGCGATTTGATCACATACGGCGGCATCAGGTAAACCAGACGCCCAAAAGGGCGAATCCACACGCCCTGCTCAACAAAGCGTTCTTGAATACGGGCCATATGTACGGGACGCGTCAGTTCCACCACTCCGATGGCGCCCAGCACGCGCACATCAGTAACATGGGCAAGGCCGGCTGCAGGCGCCAATTCCATCCTGAGCTGCTGCTCAATAGCGCTAACACGTTCTTGCCAGGGACTTGTAATAAGTTTTTCAATGCTCGCGCAGGCAATGCTGCACGCCAACGGATTAGCCATAAATGTGGGTCCGTGCATGAAAAGGCCGGGGTCACCGCTTGAAATACCAATTGCCACGCGCTCTGTTGTTATCGCGGCTGCCAGGCTCAGATAGCCTCCGGTCATGGCTTTACCGATACACATAATATCAGGAGCAATGCCGGCATGCTCGCAGGCAAACATTCGGCCGGTGCGCCCAAACCCGGTGGCAATTTCATCCAGAATCAGCAACACGTCAAAGCGGTCACACAGTTTGCGCACAGCCTTGAGGTAATCAGCCGAATAGAAATACATGCCCCCGGCGCCTTGCACGATCGGCTCCATGATAACCGCAGCAATTGTATGCTGATTGCGAGCAAGTAGCTCTTCAAACAGCTCCAAATCTTCAGAACAGCAGGGTTCTCCGAACCGGCACGCGGGGCGCGGTGCAAAATGACAGTCGGGCAGCACCCCTGCAAAAAGGCTGTGCATGCCGGCAACAGGATCACAGACCGCCATGGCATGAAAAGTATCGCCGTGATAGCCGCCGCGAATGGTAAGAAACTGTTTGCGCTCAGAGCGACCAGTTGCATGCCAAAACTGAATTGCCATTTTCAAGGCAACCTCAACCGACACTGAACCGGAATCACAGAGAAAAATCTTATCAAGCCCCTCCGGCAGCAACCCCAACAGTTTCTCGGTCAGGGAAATAGCCGGCTGATGGGTGAACCCGCCGAACATAACGTGCGCCATACGCTCCAGTTGTCCTGCGGCGGCCTTGTTCAACTCAGGAACGTTATACCCGTGAATACAGGACCACCAGGATGACATACCGTCAATGAGCTCACGTCCGTCCTGCAGGGTAATGCGCACGCCCGAGGCTGAAGCAACCGGATACACCGGCAAAGGAGAACTCATTGAGGTATAGGGATGCCACAAATGTTCACGGTCAATACAGGCGCCATCAGTTCTGTTGTTTTTAGACATTCTAAGAATACTCACTGAAAAATTATTTTATCAACTGCACTGAATTTTTCGACACCAGCGGCTAAACTACGCTGCCCCTCTAGAGCAATAGTATCAAGATTGTGCAACCTTCCCCGATTTTGTAACGCCGATCAGCACAACAATACAACAGACCAGCAACAGCGATACTCCACCCAACAATTGATATACATTTTCAAGGCCACCAGTTTTTTGAACAGACTCTATAAGCTTAACCACAAACGCACCGGCACCAAACGTAAGCGCGAATTTCATCCCGAACGCAGAGTGCCTGAAGCGTGCGGATGTATACTTCGCAACAAGTGTATTTTCTATCGGCTGCGTGCCGAGCAAAAAGAAAAAATACATACTGCCCAACAGCACAAGTGGCAGATCAAAGGCATGGGCCATTCCAAAAACTACAGGAATCGTTATTGCATGGAAAAGCAGGTAGGCCAACCGCAAATCAAAGCGCTCGGCCAAAAATCCACCAAAATATTGCCCCAGTATTGCCGGCAGCAGAATACAACCGGCAATAATAGTTGCCGCTAGATTTGCGGTGAGCCACTCATCCCCAAAGGAGTGCGCCAACAGCAGCAGACCCGAAGTTTTCAGTTCCAGACAGGCCGGCAGGATAACAGTTGAACCGCGATACGCTATACCGGCAAGCATCATGATCACCAACAAAACGGCAAACGGAACCGGGCGGGCACGACCTGTCGCCGCTGGCACCTCATCATCATGATCCTGCCGTGAGGGCTCCGCAAAAACAACCATCAGCACAACACCAAGAGCATTGGCAAGCGTGAGAAGCATAAAGGCCCCCCTGATACCCCAGAACCACACCGCAAGTCCGGCCAGCAAAGGAGCCATTGCAATACCCATACTGCCAAATATTCCATTGAGGGCCAGCCCGCGGCTTATGCGTCGCATTTCCTTGCTGATCCACCCAAGGGCCACCGGATGATAAATGCCGGAAAATAATCCCAAAGCCGCCAAAGCCAGTGGCAGCAAAACCGGGTTGCGGCAAAAAACTGCGGATAAACACGCCGAGGCAGCTGACCCGATGTAAAAGAGCATCATCAGGGGACGCGCGCCCAGGCGATCAGCAAGAGCTCCCCACAGCAGCGCGGAGACACCAAAAAGCAGGTACATCCAAAACGACATGCCGATAACCTGCGCCATGTCCATCTGAAACCCCGTTGCCAGCGGCAAAACAAGCGCGGGGAAAACCAGCATGTTAAAATGGGTTATGAAATGCGCGTAGCAGGTTTGAAACAATATATGACGCTCACGCGTATTCATGACATCGACTCCGCAACAAGAGTACCTGAGCGGCTTTCATGCTGCTCTAGCGCCCGGCAGTTAACGTCAATTTCGGAGCGGCTAAGCATACCTATAATAAAGCTATCCAAAAATTTGCACCCGGCTGCATAGTTGATGGCCGCCTGCGGATCTGATGCAAGAGCGCCCTGTGCCATAATTTTCATGCCCACCAGGCCTTTACCTTTGGCGTGTAATTGCTGCAAAATCGTGGTTATCTGACTATGCTCATCCTCCCGAATTGGGGGTGCTTCACCAGGTCGCAACCGGGCGATGCACCATGCCGGCAGATGTTTAGCCTTCTTCTTGATCAACGGCAACGCTGCTAACCTGTCAACCAAACCCAAACGCCTGTCCATATGCAGGCCGGCATAATTAATGCGGCACAAAACCACATCAATATCCGGACAATCCCGCGCTGCTTCAAGGGCTGAGATACCGTGACAGGATACCCCGACAGCCCTGATGAGCCCTTTTTCCCTGAGCCGGACCAGTTTTTCAAGCGCCCCTTCACAGCGTTTCAACTCCCCGCGCGTGCGAACAGCATGCAGCAAGCACATATCAATATAATCCGTATTGATTTCACGCAGGGCCGCAGTAAGCCCTCTTTCAACCTCAACAGCAGTTGATACGATTAATTTTGTTGAAATTGCCACCCTCTGGCGCGGAACCATCTTAAGCGCGCAGCGTATATGCCGGTATGTCTGATATTGAGCAGCACTGTCCCAAAATGTTATGCCGCGCTCAAACCCATACAACAGTAAATCGGCAAAATCCTGCTCGCGTATCAATGCCTGACAGCAGCGACCGGACGGATGCGCAGTGCCGGTACCCATACCGAGACGGGAAATGCTCATGCCGGTTTGTCCAAGCTTAACGACGCGCATACTCTGTGGTGACCCCTAAAGAAATTAATGCCCTTGTATGCCTGAGAGGCACAACAAGAGTACCATAAAGAGTAAACCAAGCACAAAAGGAAGTTATACCATGCTCAACGGTATGCCCATGCACAGACTAAAATTCGAATCACAGCCGATACTGCTTCCAAGCATAATTTTGGTTTTGCTTGACACATATCAGAGCCCTGCCTATACTCTCAAGGTCTTTTCATCAAGGCTCGAAAAAATTTTCAACCCCCTCACAAGGAGCACACATGGGTTCTATGATTAACACGGTTACCGGCCCGATTTCAGCTGACGAGCTTGGGCGCACGCTTATGCATGAACATGTGTTTGTAGAGTACGGCACAGCCATGCAGGACAACCGTCCCCTTGGTGCAGCGCGCCCTAAAATCCTTTCAACCTGCCTGGATTTCGCAAACCAAGTCAAGGCCTGCGGTGTTACAACCGTGGTTGACCCCACCACGACCGATCTGGGCCGCAACATTCCCCTGCTGGTAGCAGTCGCTGAACAGGCCGATTTGCAAATCGTATGCTGCACCGGGATTTATAACACTTCAACATACCAGAGCCTGCGCCTGCAATTGGGCGGAGGCCCTGATGCGATTGCCGATCTGTTTATTAAAGAATTGACCGAAGGAATTGGCGATAGCAGCGTGAAAGCAGGCATAATCAAACTGGTGAGCGGCCATGAAATTGATGATGATGACCATGAACTGCTCACCTGCTGCGCCAGGGCTTCGGTTGCTACTGGAACACCGATTATTACGCATACCGAAGGTGTTCTGGGACTGGAGCAGCAGAAAATTTTACATGCGGCCGGCGTTCCGCTTGAAAAAATCATCGTGGGCCACAGCTGCATTTCAACCAGCTTCAGCTATCATCAGCAAATCACGCAAGCCGGTTCATATATCGGATTTGACCGTTTTGGCATGGAAGGCGGCATGCCGGATGAAGTGCGCGTTGAATCTTTGAAAAAACTCATTGATGCCGGCTTTCTCGACAAATTGATCGTTTCACACGATTCTGTCTGGTACTGGGTAAATGGTCCGGCAATTGGACAAGGCCCTTATAAAAACTGGAAACCGACCAATTTCTTCGAGCGGGTCATGCCCATGCTCACCTACAGCGGCGTGAGTGAATCCCAGATTGAAACCATACTGACCGATAACCCGCGCAAATTTTTCAGCTAAACAAATTCAGCGCTCGATACAGTCACCAGCCGTGCAGCGACCATCGCGGCAATCCACTCATTCAGGAAGTCCTCAATGGAATTTATTGCAGACCTGCATATTCACTCTTCCTACTCGCGGGCAACCAGCAAACACATGAACCTTGAAAATCTGTATGTGTGGGCCCAGCTCAAAGGCATTGCGGTCATCAGTACCGGTGACTTCACCCACCCGCACTGGTACGCGGAGCTGCAGGAAAAGCTTGAACCGGCTGAGCCGGGTCTCTATCGTCTCAAGGACATCTATGCGCGCGAAGCCGACAAGCAGGTACCGGAGAGCTGCCGGGCGCCGGTACGCTTTATGCTTTGCGTTGAAATCAGTACCATTTACAAAAAAAATGACCGTACCCGCAAGGTTCACAGCCTGGTGCTGGCCCCGAATCTGCTCGCTGCCGGCCGATTAAACGCGGCCCTGCAGGAAATAGGCAACATCGCCTCGGACGGTCGCCCGATCCTGGGACTTGACTGCAAGCGTCTGCTTGAACTAACCCTGGATACTGACAGCGACAATGTCCTCATTCCGGCTCATATCTGGACCCCGCACTTTTCCATACTCGGTTCCGCCAGCGGCTTTGACAGCATTGAAGAATGCTTTGAAGAACTCACCCCCCAAATTTTCGCGCTTGAAACCGGCCTGTCATCCGATCCGCCTATGAACTGGCGCATCTCCATGCTGGACCGCTTTGTGCTTGTTTCAAATTCAGATGCGCACTCACCCGCCAAGCTCGGACGCGAAGCCAACATCTTTACCTGCAAGCAAGATTACTACAGCATGATGCAGGCTTTGCGCACAAAAGACCCCGCCGGGTTCAAGGGTACGATTGAATTTTTTCCCGAGGAGGGTAAGTACCACCTGGACGGCCACCGGGCCTGTAAGCAATGCTTAACCCCTGAGCAGACCCGTGCCGCCGGGGGGCGCTGTCCAGAATGCGGTGCAAAGGTAACCGTCGGCGTTATGCACCGCGTAAACGAACTTTCCGACCGCAGTGAAGGACAACATCCTCAGGGCATTTTTCCCTTTGAATCCCAGATACCACTTGTGGAAATTCTTTCTGAAATCATCGGCTTTGGCCCCAACAGCAAAAAAGTACAAAATGCCTATATGGGCCTGCTAAAAGAGCTTGGAAGTGAATTTAAAATTCTACGGCAGTGCGGCTCGGCTGAACTCAACCAGGCGGGACCACCCCTTTTGGCCGAAGCGATAGCCCGGCTTCGGGCAGGAAAGGTCGCCATGCAACCGGGCTATGACGGTGTATTCGGCACCATAACAGTTTTTGATCCGGCTGAAAGAGCAGCCGGTCAACCTTCTCTATAATAAACGACTTTCCACCGAGGCGCAGACTGCGCACCCCGGTGATAAAAAATCAGGAGCAGATAATGACATTGCACGGCTTTGAAGTAATTAAACAGGAACAGATTCCCGAGCTCAATACTGACGGTGTTTTGTACCGCCATGTGAAATCCGGCGCTGAGCTGCTGTCGCTTAGCAACAACGACACCAACAAGGTTTTCGGCATTACGTTTCGTACGCCCTCTCCCGACTCAACCGGTATTGCGCATATTCTTGAGCATTCGGTTCTATGCGGATCGGCAAAATATCCACTCAAGGAACCTTTTATCGAACTGATAAAGGGCTCGCTGCAAACCTTCCTTAATGCATTCACGTACCCGGATAGAACCTGCTATCCGGTTGCCAGCCAAAACGTAACGGATCTGTACAACCTGATTGATGTGTATCTGGATGCCGTCTTTTTCCCGCGAATTACTGCCGATGTTTTTGAGCAGGAGGGCTGGCACTATGAACTTGAAACTCCCGGTGGCGACCTTTCCTGCAAGGGCGTTGTGTTCAATGAAATGAAAGGTGCCTACTCATCTCCCGACAGCCTGCTTGACCGGCTTGGCCTACAGTCCTTGTTTCCCGACACTTCCTACGGACTTGATTCGGGCGGCGATCCGCTTAAAATCCCGGACCTAAGCTTTGAACAATTTGTTAAATTCCACAAAAACTACTATCAACCCGGCAACTGCCGTATTTATTTTTACGGCGACGATGATCCTGAGGAGCGCCTGTGCTTTATGGGCCCCTACCTGGACCAATTTGATGCCCGCCGTCCAGATTCACACGTCAGCCTACAGCCGCACTGGGAAAAACCGCGCGTGGTGCGTGCCCCGTATCCCGGAGAAGGCGTACGCAAAGGCATGCTGACCATGAACTGGCTTCTGAAAGATGTCTTGAATGCGGAAGACAACCTTGCCCTGTGCGTGCTTGACTACGCGCTGTTAGGCATGCCGGGTTCACCCCTGCGAAAAGCCCTGATTGAATCCGAACTGGGCGATGGCTTGACCGGAGGCGGCCTTGAAAACGAGCTCCGCCAGATGTTTTTTTCAACCGGACTCAAGGGTATTGATCCACAGGATGCTTCCCGAGTTGAAAAAGTCATCATAAGCACGCTGGAAACCCTCAGCCGCGACGGTTTTGATGAACGCACGCTGACAGCAGCGCTCAACACCATTGAATTCCAGCTCAGAGAAAACAACACCGGCAGTTTCCCACGTGGTCTGAGCCTGATGCTGAGGGCTTTGAGCGTCTGGCTGTATGACGGCGACCCGTTCAGCATGCTCGGCTTCGAAGAAATTCTCCAGCGAGTCCGCAAACGATTTAAAACAGACATCGCTTATGCGCAAAACCTCGTGCAATCATGTTTTCTTCAAAACAATCACCGGGTAAGCGTGATCATGGAGCCTGATTCGGGCATGGCCCAACGCCTGCAGGAACAGGAACGTGAACATTTGCAGACGGTGGCTGCGTCGCTTAGCGAACAGGACCGCAGCAAGCTTTCCGAGCGTACGCATGAGCTCAGAGCCCTGCAACAGGCACCGGATACGCCCGAAGCCCTGGCCACGCTGCCACGGTTGCGGCTTGAGGACCTACCGCGCGAAAACCGGATAATCCCCTGCGAACACGTACGCGTTGCCGACGTACCCGTATTGCGGCACGATCTTTTTACCAATGGCATCCTGTACTGCGATATCGGATTGAACCTGCATCTTCTGCCACAACAGTACCTGCCTTTCGTAGCTCTTTTCAGCCGGGCCCTGCTTGAAACCGGTGCCGGCCCTGATGATTTCGTAGCGCTTTCACAGCGCATCAGCACGCAGACCGGAGGTGTTCGCCCAGCAACGTTCACCTCATCCGTACACCAAAGCCAAGCCGGTGCAGCCTGGCTGTTCTTACGCGCAAAAGCGCTTGCAACCCGTAGTTCGGATCTCTTTTCCATCCTGACTGATGTGCTCACCAACGCACATTTTGATCAGCAATCGCGCATTAAGCAAATTATACTTGAAGAAAAAGCCGCGTTTGAACAACGCCTGATACCTGGCGGCCACAGCCTGGTAGCTTCACGCTTGCGTGCGCATTTTAGCGAGGCTGATTGGGCTACAGAACAGATGGGTGGCGTAAGCTATTACCGCTTCCTGCTTGATCTTGAAAAACGATTTGACGGCAGCTGGGGTGATATCCTTAAAACACTTGAACACATGCGTGCCATGCTGCTAAACCGCGAGCACATGATCGTTAATATCACGGTTGATCAAAACGCCTGGCCCGGCGTACAGAATCAACTTAACGGCTTTCTTGAAAAGTTCTCTCGGCATAGCACGCAGACTTCAAACTGGCAACCCGTACACGCCCAACAATCCGAGGCCCTGCTGGCTCCGAGCCAGGTCAATTTCGTGGGCAAAGCCTTTAATCTCTACAAGGCCGGATACCAGTATCACGGATCAATCAATGTCATCACCGGGCTTATGCGGACAATGTACCTATGGGAAAAAGTGCGGGTGCAGGGCGGGGCATACGGCGCTTTTTGCGGTTTTGACCGTTTGAGCGGAGCATTCTGGTTCGGCTCCTACCGCGATCCAAACCTGCTGGACACGCTCAAGGTCTTTGATCACACCGCTGACTGGCTTACAAACATAGCTATTGACGAGCAGGAACTTGCGCGCAGTATTATCGGAACCATCGGAGAATTTGACAACTACATGCTGCCGGACATACAGGGCTATGTATCCCTACAACGGCACCTGATCGGCATAACCGACGACATGCGCGCTCGCACACGCTCCGAAGTATTTGCAACCAATCTTGAGAACCTACGCTCAACTGCGAGGGCTTTTGCAGCCCTGCCGGAATCACCTCTGGTGAAGGCTCTGGCAGGCCCGGATGCTGTTGCCGCTGCTCAGGCCGGGCGCGATGATTTTCTCACACCCGTTCAGGTGCTTGATAAGCAGCAATGAATCGCTCAGTCACGGAGCTGATACCATGCAAGCTGAAAAAACGGTCGCCATAAAAAAAACACCCGCCTATGATTACCCCGGCATCAAGCAAACGCTCGATGAAATTATTTCCGGCCTGCCGGGCGGGTGGCAGGCAATTGTTCCCGCGGGCGCCAGTGTTCTGATTAAGCCTAATTTCTTAAAACCAGCCCCTTCCGAAGCGGCGGTTAGCCCGCACCCGGCTGTTATGCGTGCCGTGGTGGAAGCCTGTCTTTCTGCCGGTGCCGGTAAAATCATTATTGGGGATTCGCCCGGATTCGGCACTGCCGGCAAGGTCGCCGAGGCCTGCGGCATCATGCAGGTTGCCCACGACTACGACATTGAGGTCATAGACTTCAGCGAAAGCGTGACCGTCGAGGCGCCGCCGGGTTTTATCCACCGCCGGTTCGAAGTCGCGCGCGAGGCTGCCGAAGCAGATGTTATTATCAATCTTCCAAAATTTAAAACACATGCCATGATGGTACTGACCCTGGCCGTAAAAAACCTTTACGGGGTTATTGTGGGGCGGCAAAAAGCACGCTGGCACTTTCAATCTGGCCGTGCACACAATCATTTCGCGCGCTTCCTGCTGGAACTGGCCTATACCCTGAAACCCTCTGTTTCGATTCTGGATGCGGTTGTCGGCATGCAGGGAAACGGACCGAGCAGCGGAGAGCCGCGCCGCCTCGGATATCTGGCTGCCTCTAAAGATATGGTCAGCCTGGATACTGTTGCTGCGCACCTGGCCGGGGTTACCCCGCAGCAGGTCTACACACTGGCCGAAGCCAGACACATGGGCTTCACAATAGATCCTGAAAAAATTACCTGCATCGGCGATCCTCTTGACGGCCTGCGAATTAATGATCTGGTGCCGGCCAGACAAATGTCAGTAGAAGGGCCTACCTTTTTGCAGCCGCTTTCCTGGCTGCTGAACCGCTTTGTAACGACACAGCCGCGGGTTGATGCAAGTCTATGCTGCCGCTGCGGCGTCTGTCTCGAAGCCTGCCCCGCACAGTGCATGAGCCTGCCGGGCAGCGGCCCGGTCACGATTGACACACAGGCCTGCATTCGTTGTTTCTGCTGTCAGGAACTTTGCCCTGAAGGGGCGCTGCATGCCCACGACGCTTTTGGTGTACACCTGCTGCGACGTTTGGGACTGGAGGGATAAAAATTTTGGCCTACAAAGGCTATCAGGTCAAAACTTATTTGAGGTAAAATCTTTCAAAAAAGAGGAATGCTATGAAAATAATTATTGATCCGAACAAATGTTGTGGTTCGCTTGAATGTATCAAAACCTGCCCCCAAAAAGCCATATCGCTGATAAACGGCAAGGCTGTCATAGACCCCGCAAAATGCGACGGCGACGGCATTTGCATACCAGCCTGCCCCAACGGTGCAATTCAGCCGGTGGATTAATATTTGTATAATTAAACGTCTGATAAATATTGCCTATATGATGAGTCGAAGCGTTGGACATTTCCCCTAAATGTCCAACGCTTTTTTATTAAAAGAGAATAGTTATTTTATGAATTTTTTATCCTCTATTTACAAATAAGGACTAGGGGTCTTAAATTGATCACATGTTTCACGGGTTTTGGGACATACGGGGAGAAATATCATGCTAATACATACCTTTGAATGTGATGACTGCGGGAAAAAATACGAGCTCATGAAAGGCGAACAAACGGCTTCGCCCTGTTGCGGCAAGCACCTGACCAAGCTGGAGGACATGCCGTTACGAATGGCAACCGATACGCCTGAACAGACCCGTGATGGCGATCTGGGCGGACCCTATGATGATGGTCGTTGCGGATAACAACTCTCCACCGAACACCTTACCCGCCGATAATCCTGCCTTAGGGGGGACGAACTAACTATATACAATAGTCGCTTTACAACAACCTTCTAATAATCTCGCTCAAGCGAACGCAATAGCTGATAGAAATCCCCGCTCGTGTCGATACTACGATTACGCACGCTCAGGGTTGCAGGGTCAACCAACTCGCTAAAAGGAATTCCATCTATTTCCAGATTATCGCGTACCGTGACCATTTCTCCGAATCGTCCGTGCGCCAACAAGCGATAGGCCCCCACCCCAAGCTGTGAGGTTAACAGCGCATCATACAGAGACGGCGCAAGCTGCCGGGTTTCATAACCCACGATCTGGGATTTAAAGCTTTTTTTCCGTCCGGTTGCATCTGCATAGCGCGTTTCAAGCTCCCGCGATACCCGATCGCCGATTTTCGCTTCGGCCAAGCGCATATTACCGAAACGGTCACAATCAATGCCCTTTTTTTCCTGCTCCGACAACAGGTCGGCAAGGCCTTCGGCGATACAGAACACGCCATACGGTTTACCCTTCTCTTCGCGGCGCAGCACAAGCTGCAGTAAACTCTCGGATAGTTCTTCCAGGCTAAAGGGCCTATTTTCATACTCTTCCGGTATAACAGCCCGGGTGCCGCGGGCGTAAATACTGGCTGCGGCTGTATACCAGCCAGCCTTGCGACCCATCAATTCAATAACGTGATAGCAGTTGGTTGCCTTAGCATCATCGTAGAGCCCGCGCACAATCCGCCCGGCAGCCTCGGCTGCGGTGAAATAGCCGAATGTCCAGGGAATGCCGTAATAATCATTGTCAATTGTTTTGGGCACATGCACAATTGCGCTTTCAAAAACCGCATCAGGATTTTTCTGCAAGCGCCGACGTGCGATTGTATGAATAAAATTAGCGGTTTTCAGAGTATCGTCACCGCCGATTGAAATCAGCGCGCCAATACGCATGTATTCAAATATATCCAAAATCCGATTAATAGCTTTTGTTTTTCGGGGATCATTCAAATCATCAGGCGTGGCAATCTCTTTTGCAGGATTAGCACGGGCGGTTTTAACAATAAGCGTGTTCGAATCGACCCCATGCGACATTACCTCCTCATCAATTTCAATAAAATGCTGCTTGGGACGTAAGTCCTGCGGAGGCAATTGCTGTATAAATTCATACCCATTAATAAAGCCAATAACCGGTATAGCACGGTCAATGAACTGCTTGGCTGCCCCGGCAATCACGCGGTTGCCGCCAGGAGCCGGGCCACCGGCATGAACGATAGCAACCTTAAGCTCGAGTTTTTTCATCCGCGCCAGAAAAGGTGTTACCTGCTCAGAGGTTATCGCGTGCGTCATATAAATGCTCCTTCTTTAAAAGAGATATACCTACCCCGCAAGCTAAATCCAGTGCTGTATACCTTTCTAAAGCTTAGTTTCTTTTTATATCGAAAACAAGACCAAAAATAACATGCTGGGAATACTAGGGCCTTGGCACAAGACTTTCACCCTTCTGCTGGCGAAGTGTGCTCTTTAAATTGTCGGCATAAAAACCGCCCGTTAAAAAATTCTTTTGACAGGTTTTTATGCCCTCATATTATTATGGTATAATGTTTTTTATTGCCTGCCTTACACTACGGCGCTGTAATCCACGGCACGACCCATAAATGCGCCTGATTTTTAAACAGGACCTACTATGTCTTTTATTAACTACAATGAAATTCAATCCGCACTTGACCAGCCAACACCCGGGCCTGACCTGGTGCGGGACATCCTTGCCCGGGCTGCCGAACTGCAGGGTTTAACTCTCGACCAGGTTTCGCTACTAACCTGCATAACCGATCCGCAGCTGCTCGAAGAACTCTTTGCAGCTGCCCGCGAAGTTAAAGAAACCATTTACGGACGTCGACTGGTTCTTTTCGCTCCGCTCTATATTTCAAACCGCTGTAAAAACGAATGTCTCTACTGCGGCTTTCGCCGCAACAATACCGATATGCAGCGCATGAGCCTTTCGCAGGAACAGATCGCCGATGAGGTTCGCTGTCTGACAAGCAGCGGCCATAAACGGCTACTGCTTGTGGCGGGTGAACAGGAGGGCCAAGACGCGCTGCGCTTTGTACTTGATTCCATTGAAACAATCTATGCCTGCCGCGAAGAGGGCCGCGAAATCAGACGAGTAAATATCAACATTGCCCCGCTTGAAACGGATGGTTTCCACGTGCTTGCTCTAAGCCCTATCGGAACCTATCAGCTTTTTCAAGAAACCTATCACCCGAATACCTACGCACACATGCATCCGGCTGGTCCGAAAGCCGATTACCAGCGCCGACTGATGACCATGCACCGCGCCATGCAGGCCGGAATCAATGATGTCGGCATCGGCGTTCTCTTCGGCCTGCATGACTGGCGTTTTGAGTTGTTGGCCCTGATGCAACACGCAAACGAACTGGAAACAAAATTCGGAGCAGGGCCGCACACAATTAGTGTTCCACGTCTTGAGCCCGCTTCCGGTTCAGCACTCGCAAACAAACCGCCGGCCGGCGTCAGCGATGAAGATTTTTTAAAACTCATCGCAATACTGCGGCTGGCTGTGCCGTATACCGGCATTATCCTGTCAACACGCGAAACACCAAAGGTACGTCGCACAGCCTTTGCCCTGGGAGTTTCCCAGATATCTGCCGGCAGCCGCACAACGCCCGGCGGATATGGTCAGAAAGACACTGAGAACAACGGCCAGTTCAGTCTTGGCGATCATCGCAGCCTTGATGAAGTCATCCGGGATATAGCCCAGCTGGGCTACATCCCTTCATTTTGCACTGCCTGCTACCGCCTTGGCCGTACCGGCAATGATTTCATGGATCTGGCCCGACCCGGTGCGATTAAAGCCCACTGTGACCCAAACGCGGTTGCAACGTTTCAGGAATATCTTGACCGCTTTGCTTCGGAGGAAACCCGTCGAGTCGGCCTGAACCTTATTGAAACCCGCCTTCAGGCAATGAGCCCGCCAGTACGCCAGACTGCAGAAGGGCTGCTTGCACGAATGAAAGCAGGTGAAAACGATGTATATTGCTAAAAAGCTGAGCAGGTATCCATGAACCAGACCACACCCAAAGGCATGCGTCTTCATATCGGAATTTTTGGCCGGCGCAACGTGGGCAAATCCAGCATTTTAAACGCGCTCTGTGGTCAACAAATTTCTATTGTGTCGCATCACGCCGGTACGACCACAGACCCGGTAGAAAAACCCATGGAACTGCTGCCGCTGGGGCCGGTTGTTTTTATCGATACAGCAGGCATTGATGACTGTGGCGCTCTGGGCGCGCTAAGGAATAAAAAAACCCGCTCCTGTCTTGATCGGGTTGACCTGGCCATGATCATAACCTGCGACGAAACCTGGAACACATTTGAGCAGGATCTGGCATCCGAGCTGCAAACACGCACCATCCCCATTATTGCCGTGCATAACAAACAGGATCGACACAGCGCATCTAAGCGCTTTAGCAAGCTGTTGGGCACTATTCCCCTTGTTTTAACCAGCGCGCTTCAGAAGCACGGCATTGATGCTCTGCGCGCCGCCCTGATCGAGTACGCTCCGGAAGCTTCCTTAGATACCGCCTGCCTTGCAGCTGACCTGCTCGGCCCCGGCGAACTAGCCTTGTTGGTGGTACCGATTGATCAAGAAGCCCCGAAAGGGCGTTTAATCCTGCCGCAGGTGCAAACCCTGCGCGACCTGCTGGACCACGGGCGCTGCGGCTTGGTTGTCCGTGACAAAGAACTCGCGCAAGCCCTGAAGCTCCTACAAAAACCACCGGCCCTGATTATCACTGATTCACAGGTATTCGAGCAGGTTGCAGCCCTGTGCCCTCCGCAAAGCCTGCTCACAGGATTTTCCATTCTGCAGGCCCGAAGCAAGGCGGATCTTGCAACCCTGGCGCTGGGCACACGGGCTATCGATCAACTGCGTGAAGGCGACCGGGTACTGATTGCCGAATCCTGCACACACCATCCAATTGAAGATGATATTGGCCGGGTTAAAATACCCCGCTGGCTGGAGCGTTATGTCGGCGCGCCCTTGCATATCAACACGATTGCCGGGTATGATTTTCCCGATGATCTTGAAAAATATAGTCTGGTGATCCACTGCGGTGCATGTATGCACACAAGGCGTACCGTACTGCAACGGCTTGAAAAATGCAGACTGGCCGGCGTGCCAATAACCAACTACGGCCTGGCCATTGCCAAATGCCTGGGCATGCTTGAGCGAGCCCTGGGCCCGTTTCCCGAAGCGTTGGAGCTCTATCGTGGCGGATGACTTCACGCAAGCAAATCTTCCGGACTGGCTGCAATGCAATGATCCGAACAAACTTGAGAAACTCTGGGCATTGGCTGACCGGGAACGCAAACGCAGGGTTGGTAATTGCGTGCCTCTGCGCGGCCTGGTTGAAATCTCAAATCATTGCGTCCGATCCTGCCACTATTGCGGCATCAACACCACCAACAGCGCGCTGAAACGCTATCGCATGCAGCACGATGAAATCCTGGCGTGCGCCCGGCAGGCAGTTGCCTTCGGGTACGGCACGCTCGTAATGCAGGCGGGTGAAGATCCCGACCTTGATGCACAGTGGGTGGCTGATCTGATTCGTGCAATTAAGCGCTTGACCCCACTTGCCGTAACGCTCAGCCTGGGTGAACGCACCCCCGCAGAGCTTGAGCTGTGGCGTGCAAGCGGCGCGGATCGCTACCTGCTGCGCTTTGAAACCTCTGATCGCGAACTGTACTCAAGCATTCATCCGCCCCGCAATAATCAAACCCTCAGCGACCGGATTGCGCTGCTGCGTATCATCCAATCACTTGGCTATGAAACCGGCAGCGGTATCATGGTTGGTATCCCGGGACAGACCTACGAAAGTGTTGTCCGCGATCTACTGCTTTTCCATGAGCTGGATCTGGACATGGTCGGCATCGGCCCCTATCTTGCGCATCCGGCAAGCCGCATTACGCGTAACGGCTGTCCTGATGCAGCTATAGAACAGGTTCCCGCAACCGAACAAATGGCCTGCATTGTAATCGCGCTCACGCGTCTTATGTGTCCTGAGGCCAATATTCCCAGCACGTCCGCACTGGCTACCATCAACAGCACGCAGGGGCATTCACACGGGCTCACACGCGGAGCCAATGTATGCATGCCCTGCCTGACCCCCGTTCAATACCGCCATCTGTATGAAATTTATCCGGATAAAGCCGGCAGCAAAACCACACCCGGGGGCTCCCACCACACTGTGCTTGAAACCCTTGCCACCCTGAACCGCCCTGCCGGTCTTGGCCCGGGCAACCGCTCCCGCACATAAACGCATTTTTCCCTCAGAACATTTTACAAAACATTACAGCCACCAGCAGAGTGCCGCAGGCAGGTACAACCGCGCAGTTCGAGTGACGTATTCCTGAATAGAGATAGTGCGATACACGGATCACCCAAACCGTACACCTGTGCCAAAAATACCCTCTAGTTCCAATCCGGTAATTTTTTACAGACTGTTCAAGAAGGTTCAGATTCAAGGCAAGGGAATCATGAGGAATGAGGCGTACTTTCTCGTACGCCAGCGTAACGCACCACAAAAGATGGGCTTTTTTCAACAGCCCGCGCGGTGCTTTCTGCTAGCGATCAGGGGACCCGTCCAACACCGCCCGGATCCTGGCTGCAAGCTCTTCAAAAGCAAAGGGTTTCTGAATTAAATTTGTGCCGGGTTCAAGCACGCCTCCATGAACAATGGCCGTATCCATATAACCAGACATGAACAGGCATTTTATTTTGGGATCACTACCGCATATGGTCTTCGCCAGGTCCGGACCATTCATTCCAGGCATGACAACGTCAGTCAAAAGCAGCTCAATGCGACCGGCTTTCTCCCGGGCCAGCCGAATGCATTCCTCCGGCGTGGCAGCTGCCAGCACCATGTATCCCAGCGTTACAAGTATTCGGCGATACATCTCCAGATTTGAAGATTCATCCTCTACCAGCAAAATAGTTTCTGCCCCATGCACAATAGGTTTTTCCGGCGTGGCACTATCCCTGGCAGATTCGGCATGATCCATATGCTGCGGCAAATAAATCATAAAGCGTGTTCCGCGGCCCGGCTCACTATCAACATTGATGCACCCGTCGTTCTGCTTCACAATTCCGTAAACCGTTGAAAGCCCAAGACCGGTACCGGTTCCAATATCCTTAGTAGTAAAAAACGGATCAAAAATATACGGCAGCGTCTCCCCGGCCATGCCGCAGCCATTATCACTCACGGCCAGCAAAACATAGTCGCCGGGCACACAATCAGGACACTTTACGCTGTACTCTTCGTCAAGGGTTACATTACCTGTCTCGATGGTAATCCTGCCTATGTTCGCAATCGCATCCCGGGCGTTAACACACAGGTTGGCCAAAACCTGGTCGAGTTGCGACGGATCTATCCTGACTGCCCGCAAATTTTTTCCCGGCAGCCAGGCAAGTTCAATGTCCTCACCTATAAGCCGACGCAGCATCTTGAGCAGCTCTTCTACAGTTTCATTCAGGTCGAGTATCCGGGGCGCCATAGTCTGCTTGCGGGCAAACGCCAGCAGCTGCCGGGTCAGATTGGATGACCGGTTGACAGCATTGCGTATTTCAAGAAGATCGGCATGCAGAGGCTGATCCGGCTCGACATCTTGAAGCGCCATATCCGTATAACCGAGAATTACACTCAATATATTATTAAAATCATGGGCCACGCCCCCGGCCAACCGGCCGATTGACTCTATTTTCTGAGCCTGGGTAAGCTGGGCCTGAAGTCTCGTGTGTTCCTCCTCAGACTGTTTACGCGCCGTGATATCAGTTGTGATGGTTGCAAAACTATTTTTTGCAGGGCACACCACGGATATGGAAAATGTTTTCTCCATGGGCGGGAAATAGGTTTCAAAACGATATGACTGACCCGTCAAGGCCACCCGGCTGAATTCCTCAAGGTACGGAGGTGTATCGGTATCGTATACTTCTGTGGCGAGACGGCCTAAAGCAGTTTCCCGATCGATACCTGTTATCTTAACAAAGGCCCTGTTACAATCAGTCATGCGATAATTAACAGGGACTCCCTGTTTGTCAAACACAAGATCATTCAAGACTACTATCTCGGACATGGATGAAAAAAGCGTGGCTAGTTTCCCCTCACTTTCGCTCAACGCTATTGCAGCCTGTTTGCTTGCGGTAATGTCGGTATGAATGCCGACAAGCGATACGGTGTCGCCGTTTTTGTTTTTGTTGGGGTATGCCCGCAGAAAAATATCAATAATTTCGTGATCGCGGCCGTACATTTTGGTTTCGCTCGCCCACTGCTCTCCAGACATAATGGTTGCAAAGACGTTCCTGCCGACATCCGGGTCAACAAACCTCTCGACTGGGTCGTCGCTGATTGCTCCGAACAGATCTTCAAAGGCCCTGTTCTGGTAATAATGCCGACCCATGGGGGTAGCCATCGCAATGGCTACCGTTGAATTTTCGAGGGCCTCTTTAAAAATCGAAAGCTCCCGCCTGGAATGCGTTATAGTTTTTAAATTCCTCCTGAAAAATATAAATAAACAGAATAAAACGATACCGAGAGCTATGGTCCCGATATGAATACCCCGGTTCCACTGTTTAAATGAACGGTCGGCCTGTTTTCGAGGGGTAATATCCTGAACAGTAAAAACAATTCCAGCGGACGGGTTCCCGGGCTCAAGCAAGGTGGAATACAGGTGGACGTCCCGAATTGAGCCATCCTTTACCTTCCAGCGTGTTTCAACGGACACGGCTTCCTGCCGGGAATTTAACTTCTGCAGCTCACTATGGACCAGGGCATACTCGTGTTCATTGGGATAGAGCATGCTCTCATCCTGTCCCAGCAGCTCCTGCCTGCTGTAGCCAAGCAGGCGGGTCACATAGTCATTGACCGCGAAAATGGTACCGTTTTTTAATGTTCCGATACCGGTATGCGCAGGACACATAAAACGCCACAGAGATTGTTCTAAAGACGTATCGGGGCCAGCTTCCAGTCTTTCATTTAAGACATTTCGATCCCCGCTCGTCTGCCCGTACATAAAGACAGGGCTCACGAACAGCAAAACCGTAATCAGAAAGATCCGCTTGCAAAACGTTTTCATGGGTTTCCTTTAGCCTGAGGCGCTAGGCTGGCACCTGTTCGGCTGTGATGCCGGAAGACACATTACCGACCATTGTTGGTGGGTATTGTCGGCTGCCCCTGATATACAAGCTATGCCTTATTTTAGAACAAACGCCGGGCACCTGACCTAATGCCCCATACCGCGGCCTATTTAATTATCAACAGCGAGTCAAGGTAGTCTTCCGGCGCTTGATAGCCCAGCAGCATAAGCAGGGTTGCGGCAATATTGCCCAGCCCAGGCTCTGCAAGACCCCGGTTCATCTTAAAACAGTCGGATCCGGCACCATGCACCACGAAAGGAACCGGGTTCAAGGTATGGCTTGTCAGGGGCTTATACGATCCTCCGGGCCCGGCGATCGGTTTACCGCTTTGTTTCTCCACCGCGATCATCTGTTCGCAGTTACCATGATCGGCCGTCAGCACAAGGGTGCCGCCCAGTTCATCCACAACCGCTGCCAAGCGGCCCACGGCTTCATCAACAGCCTGCACGGCAAGCGTTGCCGCCTCAAGCGAACCGGTATGCCCCACCATATCGCCGTTAGCGAAATTTACCCGCAAAAATTTATAACGGCCTGAACGCAGGGCCGCTTCCAGCGCATCGGTGATCTCACGAGCCTTCATAGCCGGAGCCTGATCAAAAGGAATCTTATCGGATGGTATTTCAACCCAGTCCTCAAGACCGGGATCAAACTTGCCCGAATTGTTACCATTCCAGAAATAGGTGACATGTCCGTATTTCTGGGTTTCGCTGATGGCGTACTGCGAAATCCCATTATGGGCAAGGTACTCCGAAACCGTATGGTCAATAGCCGGAGGTTCCACCAGGTAACAGGGCGGTATGTGCAGGTCCCCATCATACTCCATCATGCCAGCATAAACTGTTTTGGGAAAAGCCCGCCGCTTAAAGGCCTTAAAATCAGGTTCGGTAAATGCCCGGCTGATCTCAATAGCCCGGTCGCCCCGGAAATTAAAAAACACGACACTGTGCCCGTCGCCAATCGGACCAATGGGCCGGGTCGCATCCTGCGGATCATGCACTACCCAATGCGGCAAATACTGATCATCAAGCCTGTGTTCAAAACGCAGAGACTTGATAGCGGTTGCACTGTCGGGAAACAGAGGCCCGTCACCCAGCACATGAGCATGATAACCGCGCTCCACAATATCCCAGTCCGCCTCGTAGCGATCCATGGTGGTCACCATCCGTCCGCCGCCTGAAGCTATATAATAATGTCGCTGTTGCCCATTCTTAAGAGCTGCAGCCCGTACTGCCCACAGATAGTCCTCAAGTTCACCCACGTAGCGCAGCGCGGAGAGCGGCGAGACATCCCGACCATCAAGCAGACAGTGCACATAAACCTGCTCAAGACCGGCCTTGTCGCAGGCTCCGATCAAGGCATACAGATGCGCAATGTTGCTGTGTACGTTGCCGTCTGAAAGAAGTCCGATACAATGCAGCGGGGTTTTATTGTGCAGGGCGTTATCGATGACGTTTTTCCAGCCGGCATCTTCAAACAAACTCCCGCTGTCAATTGCCCGCTCGACCAGGGCCGCACCCTGAGAAAAAATCCGTCCGGCACCGATTGCATTATGACCGACTTCACTGTTGCCCTGATCATCATCCGAGGGCATGCCGACCGCGGTACCATGCGCCTTAATACTCGTTGATAAATGCTCGCCCTCAATCAGACGCAGCATATGTTCAGGGCGGGCACGTTCAAAAGCGTTCCCAGGATACCCGTCAGCTTCTCCACGGTAAAGACCAGTTCCGTCAGCAATTATCAGCAGCAGAGGTCCCTCAGCCGGTGTAAAGCCTTTTCTTTTTTTTAAGGTAAGATCCATAATGTAATCCTTGCTTTATAAACAATTATTCAGCGCTCTATCCTGTTGTTCCTTTATAAGTGATGTAAGCCGGTGTGTCAATGATGTCATCGACCCGCCCGTGTTCCCCCGTTTATGCAATCAGCAATGTAGGCTGGACAAAGCATGCCCTAAGCGAAGTCGAAGAGGGGTAGGCCACGAGACAGCCAATACGCTGGGTCTCGTTCTGTAACACAACACACCTTAGTGCTTATACACGTTCACGATCTGGCAAATGCAAGCAGGCTTTCATAGCTTCCATTGTCAGCCTCGCGCAGAGCGGCAATATACCTTGTTCTGGTTTCCCCGGATTTTGAAAGCTGGTTGACGTTTCCCCACGTGAAGCGCTCGCAGCCAAAGGTATTTTCAAGCAGTACGTCGGCCATCAGACGAGCATGCCGGCCATTGCCGTTTGAAAAGGGATGAATATAGACGAGCCGGTGGTGAAAACGCACGGCAATGTCATCGGTTGGGTCCTTGCCGAGGTGTATCCAGAATCGTGCATCATCAAGAAGATTTCTGAGACTCACTGATATCTGTTGCCATTCTACTCCCGGATTTTTGTCGCTTTTTCTGAACGAACCTGCCCATCGCCAGACATCGCCAAACATCCGCCGGTGCAGTTCTCTGATAAATTGCTCATTGAGAATGTCTTTTGGTTTTGTTTTGTCTAACCAGAGATGAGCGTTGATGATATTGTCTTGTTCCCAGCGGTCAAGTTCACCGCGCGTGGTAATATGCGAAAGCAGTAGTCCTGCGGCTTCGTCGGTATCTAATGGTGTTGCTCCTTCAGAAAACTTGAAATCCGGCATTATTCTTCATCCCACATGTTTTTTGGCGGTTTTTCCATGAATTCATGGATCATGCTTTGCAAAACAGCTTTGTTTTCTTGATCGCCAAGCGATTGAGCTTCGAGCAGCATCGTATGATTAGCCCGCCCAAGATGCCGGATGGCATATCGCTTGGCCTGTTTGTGCACTGTAGTTTCAAGGCTGGTTTTGGGCACAAACCCGTACACGAAGACGCAGTCAAGCGCTTCTGCCACTTTACGCATGGTTTTAAGCGTGGCACTGCCATCAAGCTCTTGCTTTTCAATAAAGGATGCACGTTGCTTGCTGAGCCCAAGGCGGCCTGCCAGCTGTCTGCCGCTCATGCACAAAGCGTTTCGTATCGCCCTGATCCAGCCCAGAGCAGGAACCGGTACATACCGTAAGGGCCTGAATTTCCCAAGGCTCGTTTCAAGCTGTTCTCTGATTAAATGATTTTTTGTTTTCATGTTTACCCCCTGTCAACATATATATAGACAAACATAGTCTTAAAGTCAATATATATGTTGACAAAACTGTATTGAAAGGGTCAGTTTGAAAACGAACGCACAATTGGGTGTCTGCTGATAGCCGCATGCGGCCACGACAAAGCATAGCCTTTCAAGAACTCTCCCCATGGTCGAGATGACAGACAATCCCTAAAGTGTTTGACTGTTGTTTGATGACAACACCTCTTTCTAATTGTCTATTTTAAAAAAAGAACAAAAATCAGATAGATAGATGTTTCAACTTTCTTGACAACTAAGGCTCACATTACAATTTTAGATATAGTATTTTAAAAAAATAGGCTTTTTGGCTGGTAAGGTAAATTATGTATTCTGCAGGAAGAACAAAGGCAGGCAGATGGTTCCCGTATACCAGCTGATAGCCAATTTAAACCATTACGTTTAATTTGAGTCTTTATGTGTACACGCAATTGAAACGTAATAGCGGGCCTAACATACCAGATTTGCTTGTTTATTTTAAGAGGCTTTTAAGCCAATTTGTTTAATTTTGACGCAATAGGAAAAATACGGGTCGAAACAATTTAAAAAGAGCTAAAATAATTGACTTTAAAAAAGACTGTGCCTTTCAGTCCGTATGGAACAATTACCTGCGAGAAGAAATAACCGACTACCTCACAATATTCCTGCGCCTTGTGTATTCCGACATTTTTGTTCTTTTGCTTTTCATGGCAGCCGATATTCCACAGGAAAATTTTCCCTGGGACGGGGCTGTAATGGCAGGCATGCTGATCGGGGTGATCCTTTACTATCCAGCAGAGTTTCCGGCCTGGCTTACCGTGCTGGCGCTGAAAAAACCACTTAGCCTTCAGAAACCAAAACCTCAGCCGAAATCAATCCGCCGACCTCTGTTGTAGCGTCGATGGATTTTAATCGAGGTACACTTCCCCTATTTCAATACAGAAACAATGCGGGTCGGCACCCGCACTATACTGCTGTCACCCTGACTAAAAACGAAGAGTCTCTGGGGTTTCTTCATCCCGCTCAAATGGAAGAATGACACTGCATTGACGGTTATAATAAAAATGCTTTAACAGGATGTTGAAAAATACATAGATGCAAGGCGCGCGAAATTGCGAGGAATGAGACGTACTTTGCCGTACGTCGCAGTATAGAAATGAGCGCAACGCAGCAGATGGGCATTTTTCAACAGCCTGTTAATCCTGCGCGATGCTGATCACTACCTTCCCGCTGGCTCGATGGCTGCGCACATGCGCAACAGCCTCGCGTACGGCGTCTAGCTCAAGCGGCACTTCGCGTCCAATCGCGGGCTTGATGCCATTGCGAAGCACCAGCTTTTCAAGCGACTCTAGCGATCTGCCAATGCCGGACAAAAGATAGCGCGGACCCGATAGACGAGAGAGTAAGGATCTACGAATCACATATGCCAGATAGCCCCCTATCCCCAACTTGCCCATGCGCGTCTCACCGATAAAACGATGCGGGCCGACTATGGTCACAAACCGGCCCTGCTTTTTCAAAACGAGCAGCGCCTGCTGTTCAGTGTCTCGTCCGCCCACACAGTCTATTACCGCGTCAACCCTCACTTTGCCGAGCTGTTCACCAAAAGGACCGCGGGTATAATCCACAATGGTTTCCGCACCGAGGGAGCCGACCAAAGCCGCGTTACGGGCGCTGCACACCCCGATAACCCGCACACCCTGATGCCTTAAAATCTGCACAACGAGTGAACCGATACCGCCTGAAGCACCAACCACAAGGGCAATGTGCTCCTGCTTACATTCGGCGGAGATAACAGCGTTTGCAGCGGTCTTGCCAGCAATGCCCAGGGCTGCGGCATCCTGAAATTGATACCCGCTCGGAATTTTCAGGGCCATAGCCGCCGGAAGGCAGCAATACTCGGCCCAAGCCCCGCGGCCGGGCTTTGATCCTACAATACCCAGCACCGCATCACCGACCGCGAACCCCGTCACACCGGAGCCGACTTTTTCAACAATACCGGCAACGTCAATACCGGGCGTGGTTGGCCGATCCGGCGAGGCCTGAGACTTATTCATGCCGCCCAGAAACGTACCCTCGGCAACATGAATATCATCTATGTTAATGCTGGAAGCGCGCATGCGAACCAGCAGCTGTCCTTCAGCGGGTTCAGGTACGCTCAGTTCGCGCATTTCAAGGGCAGCCTCAAACTCTCCGACTCCAAGCGGCCTGGTATAACACAGTGCTTTCATGCAACACCCTCCGGATCTATCCACATAGCAACTTTACGACCAAAAGAATATAGAGACATCGCGTTACAACTACGTATAACGTGGTTTTATAATTATGGACGGTTGTGTCTCGGTGCTATAGCAAAAACCATGGGCCTCTTTACTTCGGCCATATTTCTCCTGCAATTCCTCCAGATCACCGCAGTCAAGCGCGCGCATGGGACAGGCAGCAACGCATATCGGCTGTTCCCCTTTTTCCAGACGGTCATGACACATGCTGCACATCTGCATTTTTGCATCAGGCCCGGGCCCGAACTGAGGCGCTCCATACGGACAGGCCGCCAGGCAGGCACCGCAGGCATCATGGCCCAAGCATGTGTCGGCATCAACCAGCATGGTGCCGTCTGATTCACGCTTGTGAATGGCATCACTGGGGCAGGCCTCCCTGCAGGCCGGTTCAGCGCAATGCAGACAGGACAGCGACAGGTAAGAGAGCTGCACCTCAGGGTATGCGCCCTGTTCAGTTGCCGAGATCCGCCGCCACTTCACCGCTGTATCCTGAATGTCATGCCAATCGCGGCAGGCTATCTCGCAGGCATAGCAACCGGTACAGCGTGACTGATCAAAATAAAATCCACGTTGCATGCCTGTCTCTCCCGTTCACGTAAGCTCTTTTTTTATCTGCACCAGGCAGCTGTTGCTGCAAAAAGCGCCCGCGGGCGAATGCCTGTCTTTAAGCAGAACATTGACACAGCCGCCCTGGTCAACACCGTTTTCATCAGGCTGGTACCACGCGCCCTGGCCCATGCTGACCACACCGGGCATAATCCGCCCGGTGACCCTGGCCACGATCTGCACAACACCGCGATCGTTAAAAACCTGCACGGAGTCTCCATCTGAGATGCCACGCGCCTCAGCATCAACAGTGTTGATCCATACCGTATGCGGCTCAAGATCGCGCAGCCAGGCAACCGTATGCATATTGGAATGAATTCGCCGTTTTGAATGCGTGCTTATAAGCTGCAGGGGATAGGACCCGGTCTCTGCTTCACGCGGTCCTTCCCAAGGCTCAATGTATGTAGGGATCGGCGGCAAATCCGGATCCTGGCGCTCGGCAATCGTACTTGAATAAATCTCGATTTTACCGGAGGGAGTGGGAAAAGGTTTATCCGTATCAAGATTTTCAAAGGCGATTGCGGGTTTTGAACGCTTCATACGGTGAATGCCCATCTCCTTAAAGGCATCATAATCAGGCAGCTTCTCACCGTGCGTCATGTTCTGGGCTTCCTTCCAGAAATCCCGCAGCCAGTCATCATCGCTCATGTCACCGTAGTTATCGATGCCAAGCCGGGGCGCAAGCAGGCGACAGATGTCAAGGTCGGACTTTGATTCATGCAGGGGCTCAATCACCTTATTCATATATATACAATAAGGCCCGCCCTGCCAGGGCCGGATAATATCGTTGCGCTCAAAATTCGTATTGATCGGCAGCACAATATCTGCGTAACGAGCCGTAGCAGTCATCACCTGTTCATGCACCACAACAAAATCAAGTTTTGAAAGAGCCTCTGCCGCGCGGTTGCTGTTCATGAACTGATTAACAGGGTTGGCATTGGTGATATAGGCCATTTTATAATCAGCGGGATGTCCACCCTCCTTGCCGGTAAGAATAGCATCCCACAACTGGGTAATGTGGATCGCTTTTCGCTGACGGGCACCTTCGGGCAGATTACCCGGCATTCGGCGCGCGATCAGACCGGTGCCGGCTTCGGGCTTCAGCCCGACCGGAGGCAGGCCGAATCCGGCCGGCTCCCCGCCGTAGATACCAATATTGCCAGTCATGGCGGCAAGGGTTGCGGCGGCCCGGTGAAACTGCTCGCCGAATGCGCTGCGCCCGGGTGCGCCCAGCGTCAGAAATTTAGCAGGTTTGGTGGTGGCATAAAGCCGGGCAAGCTCAACAATCCGCTCTTCCGGCACCCCGGTAATCTGAGCGGCCCAAGCAGGAGTTTTAGGCTGCCCGTCGTCCTCACCCAGCACATACTTTTCAAAACTCTCAAACCCGCTTGTTTTTTTTTCGAGAAAGGAGCGGTCATGCAGATTCTCCGTGATCATTACATAGGCCATGGCAACCAACATGGCCGTATCCGTGCCGGGCCGGATCGGAACCCAACTCTGAGCAAACGCTGCTGCCGAGTCGGTAAAACGCGGATCAATCGCAATAATCTGCGTGCCCTTTTCTCGGGCTTGCGCAAGATACCAGGCTGTATTTGTTTTTTGAACCGTCTCGGCCGGATTCCAACCCCACATCAAGATCAACTTGGCATTCAGAATATCATCCGGGGTATGCCCGGCCACCAGCGTGCCGTAAGTTGCTTCCGAAGAAAAAAGACTGCCCCAAAATGAGGCCGAACCCCAACAAGGCGTAAATCCGCCAAACAGGGTCAGCAGCCGGAACACACCAAGCTGGCTGTGCAGGAATGTGCCCGTATTGCCGGAGTAGGCAATATACATAATGGCTTCATTACCAAAGCTCTGCCGAATATCAAGCATGCGTGAGGCAATCTCATCTAGGGCCTCTTCCCAGGAAATCGGCTCAAATGATCCCTCTCCGCGCTTGCCCGTGCGCCGCAGCGGCGTGCGTATCCGATCCGGCGCATAAACCCGCTGCCGGTATGCTCTTCCACGCGCGCAGGCACGCAATTGCGGCTCTTCACCGTCGTCGGTTTCAATCCGCCGGACTTTGCCGTCCTGCACATGCACCTTCAGCAGGCAGCGTCCGCCGCAATCATGCGGGCATGTTGTAATATGTACGGTTTCTTTGTCGGGAGGTGTGCTCATAACAGCGCTATAACAACTTTTTGCGCCGGGTCAGCTCCGTTTGGTTGTACGTTCCGGAGTCTGCTTCGGCACGTCAGTTTGTTCTATTGTGTAGGCGTTCATTGAAACTGCGCTGTCGCTGGAGATACTGATGCGCAAGGCAAACTGTTTCTCAATATCGCTGATCTCTCGGCGCAGACTGTTATGCATGTACTCGGCAATCTCCGGTGCCAGCCGCAGGCTGAGAGTCGCAATACCCCCCCCGGAAACACGGGAAAGAATATCGCGCAGGGCCGCGCGGACAATATTCTCACGCGACCGCACCCGGCCGGTACCGTTACAGTGCAAACATTCACGGTGGCTGTAGTCTGACAGAGGAGATCGCAAATGCTCACGGCTCATCTCAAGCAGACCGAACTTTGAAATCGAGGAAATTTCTATATTGGCCTTGTCGACTTTAAACGAGGCTCTGAGCTGTCGCTCAACCTGTTGGCGGTTTTTTGCCTGACGCATATCTATAAAATCAATAACAATCAAACCGCCCAGATCGCGCAGGCGCAATTGACGTGCAACTTCCTCCGCGGCCTCCACGTTGGTAATCGTCGCTGATTCTTCCGGATCCTTCACACGCGTGAACCGGCCACTGTTAACATCAATAGAAACTAGGGCTTCGGTCGGATCAATGCACAGCCGTCCTCCGGATTTAAGCGGCACCACGCGCTCATACAATGGTTCAATCTGTTCTTCGATAGCATGTTTTTGGAAAATAGGCTCATTACCTTCGTAGAGCTTAACAATTTTTTGATGCTTGGGAATAACCTGCTTAAAAAACTCGCGCACCTTCTGGCAGACCTCAGCATTGTCAACCAGAACTTCAGAAATATCTGTCGTATAGTAATCGCGGATTGCCTGGATCACCATGCTGCTCTCTTGGTATACCAGGCTGCCCGGAGGCAATTCGTCGGCTCGGGACTGCACAGCATTCCAGAGACGCACTAGATAGTTTGCATCAGCCTGCAATTCTTTTTTGCCCTTATTGAGGCCAGCTGTCCTGATAATAAAACCCACATCCTCGGGCACCTTCAATTCGCGACCGATATCCTTCAGCTTTTTGCGCTCATCACGGTCTTCAATCTTTCGCGAAATACCCGTGCGTTTATATCCGGGCATCAGCACCAGGTAGCGCCCGGGCAAAGAAATATAGGTGGTAAGCGCGGCGCCCTTATTATCCTTCTCGTCCTTGGTTACTTGGACAAGAATCTCCTGATTTTTATGCAGCACCTTTCCGGGCGGAAGTTTCCCCTTGCTTGCACGCACAGATTCATGCCGGTACTGGGGCATAACGTCATCAAGCGGCAGAAAGCCGGGACGGTTGCCGCCATACTCTACAAAAGCCGCATACAGACTCGGCTCCACCCGCTGCACCCGACCTTTGTAGATATTACCACGCAGTTTCTCGCGGCTGGTTGTTTCCATGGAAAGATCCTGCAGGACACCATTATCAGTAATGGCAACCCGGCTTTCCTCCTGATGCACCACATTGATAATCATTTTTTTTTGTTCGTTTTTTTTCACGCCTTTGCGCGACAAAGCATTAAAAATATTCATCGGTAATCCTTTTGGGCTGCTCCCTGTTCACAAAATCCGACAGCAAGACGAAACAATCATTCGTGCCGAGACAGGGGTTACATGCACTACGAAACCGGATTCACTACCGTTCTTCTTGCCGGGCGCACTCGGGCTTCAGACTACGCAGAGTGGCAATAAGCGACTGAATGTCGTTGAGATCTACACACGGCGGATTTTTTACCCGGCGATAGTTCCATTTACTAAATGTCGCTTCAGCATACGTCAAAGGAAACGGCCCCATCTGCTTTTCAAAACCGGGACCTTTCATAAAAAGCACTTCGGGTTCATCGGGATCATCAAGCTCCACGGCAATATAGGATGCATCAAATTCTTCTTCACATAAGATCGCTATGAGTCGCGGCATTGAGCAATAATACTGTTCATCTTTATGGATAGTCAAGGCAAATATTTTTATAAACAGCAGGCCCAGCAGCTACCGCATACCAAACCATGATGTATCCTATGCGTGGACAGTCAATTAGCATCAGGCGTATGCATACTCTCAACTCAAAGCTCTAAAGACAACTTCAGTAAAAAAGATACCTGCAAAAAATAAATTGCTTTTTTTTTATATGTCTATATAAAAAAACTTAAGCTTTCACAATGAAAACCGATAAATTAGATTAAAATTAGCGTATCAAATCTTTTTATTAGTCAACTCAATAGAGGAGGAGTGTGCAACGCTGGTTTTTATCGTTTTATGATGTAGTAGTAAACACTTAATCCGCAGGGAGGATAGACGTATGGCAACTTCAAAACAACTTAAGAACAAAATCAGCAGCAACAAGAAAAAAGTAGCCCGGCTGGAGAAAGAACTGAAGGCAGGCAAGGCCGCCGCAATCAAACTGCAGGCCGACCTGAAGAAGGCAGCCGCCGCTGACAAGAAGGCCGCCGCAAAGAAAAAACCAGCCCCCAAGAAAAAAGCGGCCCCTAAGAAAAAAGCAGCTCCTAAGAAAAAAGCGGCCCCCAAGAAAAAAGTAGTTGCCAAGAAAAAAGCCGCTCCTAAGAAAAAAGCAGCGGCCAAGAAGAAAAAGTAACGACCAGAAAGTAAGCATTTTGCTGCTACAGGCAGAATCCAAACATCAGGACTCCCGGTTTCGCACGAGCGCAACCGGGAGTCCTTTTTTTATGTAATGCCGCTCTTGCTGCTCGACGACTTAGGCAATTAGAAAAAGGGCACTCCGCCTTCACCCCGCCTGCTCAACCCAAAATTGCACACAAGGCTATACAACCATCCAGGGTTGCGGCAGAAAAATTTTCTCGTAGGCTTTAAAGGCGTAGCGGTCTGTCATGCCGGATATAAAATCGCATACCAGACGATATGGTTCTACCTCAGAGAAAGTTTTGCCGGCTTCACGGGCGAAGACCTCAGGCGACGCAATATAATACTCATAGAGCTCGCGAATAATCTTGGAAGCTTTCACAAAGTCGTCATGAACCGCAACACCATTATAGACTTCACGATCAAGAAACCCGCGCAGGCACATGGCAGACTTTAACATGTCCCTGCCGGCACTGATATGCGGCATTCCGGCTTGCTGCGTAGTGTCAACAACATCAAGAACCATGCGTCCTATGCGCTGTGAATGCGATGCACCGAGTATCTTCAGACAATCGCCCACTTCAGTCATCACCGTCTTGCGAGTAATAACTCTGGCCCGCAGCGCGTCATCCAAATCATGATTAAGGTAGGCAATCGAATCGGCCACGCGCACAATCTGGCCTTCAAGGGTTATGGCCATTAATGCAGGATCCTCCGGCACGATCGGACCTCCGCGTTTGGTGTGTTTTATAATTCCGTCACGCACTTCAACGGTCAGATTCAGCTTTTCAATTTCATCAACAACACGCAGACTCTGCTCAGAATGGCGAAATCCACCGGGCACGATTTTGTTGAGCACCGCCTCACCGGCATGACCAAAAGGAGTATGGCCCAAATCATGTCCCAACGCGATTGCTTCGGTCAGGTCTTCGTTGAGACCCAGGGCCCGGGCAATAGTGCGTGCAATCTGGGAAACTTCAAGAGTATGCGTCAGGCGGGTACGATAATGATCGCCGCTGGGGATTAAAAAAACCTGGGTCTTATGCTTAAGACGGCGGAAGGCCTTCGAATGAAGAATACGGTCGCGATCCCGCTGGAACACCATGCGCAGATCACATTCTTTTTCGCACACAAGCCGCCCTCGACTTGCACTACTGAACATTGCCCGGGGTGACAATATGCGACGCTCACAATCTTCAAGCTCTTTTCTAATAGTCATGGATTTACCCTGTCGGTAGTGGTCTGATAGCTCATATAAATTATAGGGCATGTACCTGCTTTTGCCAAATAAATTCATCGCCGCCATATACATCCTCACAAAGCCGGCATCCATTCCCATTGACGTTCAACCCCAAACGGCCTATGATACTGCGCATAACGGCACATAATTTTCAAACAATCCCAAACCGTTTCACTGCTCCCCACAGGTATGCGGGCATCGCCCGGTATGACAGGAAAAAAAACAAAGCACAGCATGCACACTTTATGGCTAAGCCTCGGGGTGACGGTCCTATCATGTCTACTGACGCTTGCGGGCCTTGAAATCGTCCTGCGCTTTCTTCCGGTTCAAAGCCATGTACCCCATCAAGCGGTCAACGCTGACAGCCCCGTAACCCGCTACCAGCCCTATCATCCGTTTGTTTATTCAAATCACTGGAATTTTCAGAATATCAATTACGGCCGCACAAACGCTCAAGGGTTTGTAAGCGACTTTGATTACGATACCGCCAACCACCAACAGCTGATCGCTGTAATCGGGGATTCATATATTGAAGCACGTATGGTGCCGTTTTCACAGACCATGCAAGAAACAATCAGGTCGGGCTTAAACGACGCTGTACGCGTGTACGCATTCGCAATGAACGGCGCAGCCTTAAGCCAGTACCTGGCCTTCGCGAAAATGGCCCGCGATACCTATCACCCCGATATGATGATTGTCAATATCGTGTCAAATGATTTTAACGAAAGTTTTGCGCAGTTTCACACCAGATCCCGTTTTCATTATTTTATGGAAGATGATCATGGGAACCTGCAACCGCAGCTGGTAAGCTCCTACCGTCCTTCCTGGCTCCGGGAAATACTTTCGCACAGCGCGCTTGTGCGCTATGCGTACTTTCATCTGCGTGTTACCGATATCCCCCGAAACATCAAACGCCTCACCCGATCACTGCCGGGCAGATCGCGTTCAACCCCCCCCCCGTCCATTTCTTCTCCTTCATCCAAAAAAAAGTGTCAGGGAAACCTTGAATTTTCACAACGCGCCGTAGATGCTTTTTTGCACCTGCTGCCAAAACATGCCGGCCTGCCGCCCGGCAGCATCTTACTGGTCCTGGACGGACAGCGTCTGTCTCTATACCGGGGGCTTCACAAACAAGACGCCTGCTTCGAAAGCATGCGCCACTATGTTAGTGAACACGCAGAGCGCATGGGCTATGAAGTACTTGATATGCACCCTGTGTTTAAAGACGATTTCCAAGCTCATAGACAACGTTTTGAATTCACTCATGACGCTCACTGGAACACCCGCGCGCATGGACTGGCCGGACGCGCGGTTTTAATGTCTCAAACAGTTACCCGTCATTTTAAAAACGAATAACACAGGCCGGGCGGGTTGACCTTTTTCAGAGCAAGTGGTACTTGTTTGTGCAATATAACAGACAGCAGGAAACCCATGACAAAAATAGCAAAAATCTTAGTTGTAGATGATGAGCGCAGCATCCGTGATCTGCTCTCCATTTATCTCAACCGCGAAGGCTTTGAGGTACACTGCGCAGAGGACGGGCAGGTAGCGCTGGAATGCTGCCAGGCCCAGGCATTTGATATTGTGATAGCAGACATCAAAATGCCGCGGCTGGACGGTATCGGGTTGCTGCACCGCGTACGTGAATTCGCGCCGCAGACCATATTTATAATGATTACAGCATTCGCTTCGCTCGAATCCGCACGAGATTCAATGCGCCGGGATGCCTGGGATTATATTACCAAACCCTTTGATGTTGAGGATATTCGGCACAGGATTGATGAGGCCCTGAAACGCAAAAATGAACTGAGTCCCGCCCCGTCCACGGAACAAAACCAGAGCACAGGCGGGCGATTCGGCATGATCGGATCCAGCGCCGCCATGGACAAGATTTTCGACCTTATTCCTCGAGCGGCCTCGGCCAAAAGTAACGTGCTGATCACCGGTGAATCCGGCACCGGCAAAGAGCTGGTTGCCCGCGCTATTCACTATCACAGTAAACGCAGCGAAAACACTTTCGTAGTGATAAACTGCGGCGGCATCCCTGAAAACCTGCTTGAAAGTGAACTGTTCGGTTATAAAAAAGGCGCGTTTACCGGTGCACAGCAGGATAAAAAAGGATTTCTGCAAGTTGCTGATAGCGGAACCCTTTTCCTGGATGAGGTGGGCGATTTACCACCGACCCTGCAGGTGAAGCTGTTGCGCGTGGTTCAAGAACGCACCTTTACACCGATTGGCGCCACCATTGAACAGACGGTTGACGTCAGGCTCATTGCAGCCACCAACAAGAATCTCCCCGCCGAAGTTCAGGCCGGACGATTCCGCGAGGATTTGTTTTACCGGTTAAATGTTATCAACATACACCTTCCGCCGCTACGCGAACGCAAAGAAGACATTCCCGTACTGGTTGAATTCTTCACCCGTAAGTTTGCGCACGAAATGCAAAAAGATATTGGCACAATCTCGCCTTTTATCCTGGACTGCCTGTGTGACCATCCTTTCCCGGGCAATATTCGTGAACTTGAAAACCTCATCGAAAAAAGCGTTGCCCTGGCAAAAACAAGCATTATGCTACCCGATGTTTTTATGGAGGAACAATCCGTCCCGACCGACGACGTGACCGAAATTCCGGAAGACGGCGTCATGCTGGATGACATTCTCAACCAAATTGAGCGCCGCCATATCGATACAGCCCTCAAGCAGGCCGGCGGCACCATAAAAAAAGCTGCCCAGCTGCTGGGCATAACGTTTCGCTCCCTGCGCTACCGTCTTCAAAAACATGGCATTGAAAAATAACCCTACCGGGCCTCCGCCCCTCAACCCAAATCAGCCCCCCCCCCAAAACCGGGTACTGGCACAGCCGTGGTTTCGCCGTCGCCTGCAGTGGTTTATGCTCTGCCGGGTTGTGGTGGCCTCCTTCTTCCTGGGTACTGCAGCTATAACCCATATACAGCAAGGTGATTCCCTGCTGCGTCCACAACTTGTCTGGATATACGCTCTGGCAGTGAGCGTGTACATGCTGAGTCTTCTCTATGTGCTGCTGCTGCCCGCACTCAAGGATCTCAAACCATTTGTCTGCGTGCAGATTGCCCTTGATCTGCTGTGTATCTCCCTTCTGCTGCTGGCCACTGGCGGCATAAACAGCATGTTTGCCTTTATGTTCAGCATTGAAATAATTGCTGGCAGCATATTATTATACTGGACCGGCGGATTGGCCTCCGCCACCATCGCAAGCCTGCTCTACGCTGCGATGGTTATCACCCAGCGCTTAGGCATCATAGTTTCTCCGGCCTCTGCGCAAACGCTCATGTTCGATTACTCTGAAGTTCCACTCTATTTCCCAATCATTGTAAACACATCTTCTTTTTATCTGGTCGCGCTGCTTGCCAGCTTCCTGTCCAATCAAAACCGCCGCTCGCACCGAACACTTGCGAAGCAACTTATTGATATCAGCAATCTTGAAGCACTCAGTGAAAATATTATCCAAAGCATTACCGGCGGGCTGATAACGCTTGACCTGCAGAGGCGCATTGTCAGCTTTAACCGTGCCGCTGCTGACATAACCGGACTTACCCCGCAGCAGGTGCGCACGCGCCCCTTTGAACTGGTTTTCCCCGGCCTGGAGCTGGGTCTGCGCCAATTTTACGAAGACGCCCGCACGGCTCCGCTGCGCATTGAGCGCACCTGGCGAAGCGCAGATGGTGTTGAGCGCTTCCTGGGCTTTTCCATAGCAATACTGCGGGATTCCCGCAAAGATGCAATCGGTATTATCCTGTCATTTCAAGACTTAACCGGTTTTAAAGAACTGCAAACCTCGCTAAAGCGTATGGACCGCCTGGCTGATATGGGCCGCCTGGCAGCCGATTTTGCTCATGAAGTTCGCAACCCGTTGGCATCAATCAGCGGCTCCGTTCAGGTTCTACGCCAAAGCCTGCACCTGGACCCCGAGGATGAACGCCTGATGGATATCGTTGTCCGTGAAAGCAAAAACCTCAGTCTATTGATCGCTGACTTTGCACGTTTTGCCCTGCCGAAAAACAAAGAGCGCCAGAGACTTGTAATTAAAGATCTGGCCGATGAGGTGCTAGAAATGTTTAAAAACAGCCCCGAATATAACAATACCATCAGCGTAGTCAATTACCTGGATTCGGAGGTGATTATCGATGCCAATGAGCAACAGTTCCGACAGCTACTCTGGAACCTGCTGTTAAACGCTGCCCAGGCTACCAGCGACGGCGGCCGAATTGAAATCGACTGCCGTACCCGCGAGAGAGGCTTTACCTGCCCGGCAAACATTGAACGGCTTTACGGCAACAGTACTGCGGACTGGGTTGAACTGCAGGTTCGCGACACGGGCAGCGGCATTCCACGAGACGTCATTGAACGAATTTTTGACCCGTTTTACACCACCAAGGATCGCGGTTTTGGGCTCGGACTCTCTATTGTGCAAACCATTATACAGGAACACAACGGTTTGATCATGGCTGACAGCACCCCCGGTGCAGGTACAACGTTTTACTGCTACTTCCCCCGCGCAGGGACCCAGCAAGCCATAAGCTGACACTTTTGGGGCAATCTACTGACAAAAATTGTCACCCGCCAGCTGGATCACACAACCCCTCACCCCAGCCAAAACACTAAGCAATTGATTTATCTTGTTTTTATTTTTTCCTCCCGCTTGGCACGCGCATTGCTTTAAAGGTGAGCAGATAAAACGCAGAGGTGAAACACTCAGTAACACAGAACAAAGCAAACAGGAGGAACACGGTATGATGATTCAAAAAGATGCAAAAGGTTTTACACTAATTGAATTGATGATTGTTGTTGCAATCATCGGTATTCTGGCAGCTATCGCAGTGCCTAACTTTGTTTCCTACCGCAATAAAGCTCGTGTGGCAGCATGTGTGGGCACCAGCGAATCGATTCGCGGTGCACAGGCTGCATACGCTGCCGACTCGACAGCAAACCTTTTTCCGTACGCCGGCGGTCCTACCGAGATTGAAGTCTGGGATGATTTAGTAGGAGTACTGAATTCAAACGGCGCATCACTGAAAAAGACGCCTGGGCTTCAGGGCATGGATATATTGCAGTATGATACTTGGGATCTGGACGGTGACGGCACAGTCGGTGATGACTATTACTTTGTCTTCACCACCAAGGGCGTTCCGGAAGGCCTGACCGGAGCACTAATTGAAGTTCGCTCCAGCGGCATCCTGCGTTGGTCTAAAGGAGTATAATGACCAACAGGTAATAAAGACATTATTAAAAAAGGGCAGCGATCAGTTACATGGTCGTTGCCTTTTTTGCATAACACATCAGGCCATGTTGACCAAAATAATAACTATTACTCTTTTTTTTCTTACAGCCGCAATACCGCTGCTCATAAATCCGCTTGCGTTCTATTCAGTTGAATTGATAAAGCGCGAGTCCGCCTATGCACTTGTGTGCCTGCTTATAACATGTGCGCTTGTGGCTGCCCCAAAAAAAAATCCTTTGCGCCTGTATACCCTACCCATAGCTTTACCGCTGTTACTTTTTGCACTTTCAGCCTGCCTTGCAACCATGTTTTCTATTAATCTGGAATTCAGCCTGCTCGGAGACCCCTGCCGCGGCGAATCACTGTTCACCATAATAACGTATGTGCTGCTCAGCTTTATTTTTGCTTTTTTCATTCAAACCTTTGATCAGGCACTGAGCCTGATCCGAGCACTGTGTATCGCAACGACAATTATCTGCCTTTACAGCATTATTGAATTCCTGTGCCTGCAAAAATTCGGCATTTCACCCCTGCAGCACTTTCAGCTGCCGGAACTGCGCCATTCGTTCATTTCAGGCACAATGGGAAATGCAAATTTTTTGGGACGCTACCTGGTATTAGTGCTGCCCCTGTTTGCGGCCTGCTCTGTTAAGGCTGCAAACTCAAAGCAGGCCCTGCTGTGGGCCGGCGGCGGCATGCTCGGCCTTGCAACCCTTGTACTGACATACAGCCGGGCAAGCGTGGTTGGCATTACCGTCGGAGGGGTTATATTTATTGCCCTGACACGCTCGGCAGGCACGGTCAGCAGACGCCGATTGGGCATGATGCTCGGAGCCGGCATCATGCTGATTGTTTTTATTGGTATGCTTTCACAGGCGCTCAACGGTTCAAGTCCCCGATCATTTTTTAATACCATTACCAGCCGTATGGTCTCAGCCCTTGATTTGACTAACGGCGACGGACTGGGCACACGCATGTTCACCTGGCGGCACTCACTTCCGGTTATTTTAGAACGACCCTGGCTCGGGCACGGGCCGGACACCGGCTTTAATGCGCTCAAACAGGTAAATTTTGAAAAGGTTGTCCGTTTCAAAACAATCGCCATTCTCGATCATGTTCACAACAACTATCTTGACATTGCCCTCACCCAGGGCTTATTCGGGCTTGGCGCGTATCTGGCAATTTTGCTTATCTTCATGCGCGGGATGTTAAAAAAAATTCGCACGCCCGGAGTCAACCCTGAGGCCCGCATACTGCTCTGTGGTCTGTTCAGCGGCTTTGCCGGCTGCCTCGTTAATGATTTCTTTACTTTCAGCACGGTAAGTGTTTCACTGACGTTCTGGGTTCTGATAGGGATCGGTTGTGCCATACAGAGTTTTCACAAACATGAAGCGAATGGGCATGGTTGTTGACACAACATGTACACAAACGAATAATCCTCCGGGAGTTGTTTTTATTTCACGCTATTTTTTTCCATTCGTGGGCGGACTTGAAAAACGCGTACACAACGTTGCCCGTGCGCTGACCGCGCGCGACATTCAGGTAACAATCATCACCAGCCGGCTCTCTCCTGACTTTCCATCCGAGCAGACACTCGACGGCGTCAACATTCACCGCCTTGCCTGCCCCCCTATAAAAATACTCGGCGCGTTTGTGTTTATTGCTCAGCTTTTGCACTTTTTATTCAAACGACGCGCTCACTATCAAGCCCTGCATGCTTTTCAGGTCGGCCATAGCTCTGCTGCAGCCGTAGTTATGGGGCGGCTGCTCAAAAAAACTGTTTTTTTACACCTCTCCGGGGGCGGCAGCGGAGGGGACGTTGGCCGACACCTTAAAACCCCTTGGGGATTAGTTTATCTGGCACTGTGCCGCTTCGCATCAACCATCGTTGTTTTGAACGCGCAAATGCAGCGCGATTTAAAAGTACTACTGTATCCCTGCTCCCGAACCGTTTGTATCCCCAACGGTGTTGATACCGCATTCTATCAGCCGCATCAAAACCGCACACAGCTGCGGCAAGCCATGTCCATTCCTGAAAAAACGATCCTCCTCTATACAGGACGTCTCTCAGCAGAGAAAGGCATTGCATCCCTGGTACACGCATGTGCCCTGCTGCGCAACCCGGCAGCGTCAACGCTCTATATCATCGGCAACGGACCCGAGCAGCAGCACCTCGAGCACCTGATACAGGAGCTTCGCCTTAACAGCATGATAACGCTTCTGCCGGCCTGCAATGATATTCGGACCTATTACCAGTGCGCCGATATTTTCGTTATGCCCTCATTTCACGAGGGCATTTCCAACTCAGTGCTGGAGGCCATGGCTTGCGCCCTACCAGTGGTTGCCACCAGCGTCTGCGGCAATACCGACCTTGTGCATCACCGCCACAATGGATTGCTGGTGCCCCCTGATGACCCACCAGCGCTTGCCAATGCCATTAATGAACTGCTGGAAAATCCTGACACGGCCCGAAAAATGGGCAGGTCCGCACAAAACATTGCTCAAACAGACTACTCCTTTAACAAAATGATACAGCGCTACTGTGCATTGTACGCAAGGCAGACCTCTTAGCATCGGAATGCCCTGCGCATTTACAGCGATTACGGATCAACGTACTTATGAAAAAAAGACGACTCCTCAGCAGGCTGCTGCACGGTTTTAATTTTTTTAATGCTGATTACTATCTGGGCCGGGGCTACAGCCTGCCCCCCAAATCAGTGTGTCTTATTTTATCGCACGCATGTAATCTAAAATGCCGCATGTGTGATATTGGTCGTGCAAATGCGAACGAAGCGCCCCCGGATGGCTCTCCGCTGGTACAGGCCATGCACAGCGGCCCGCAGCCAATGCAGCTTGAGGACTGGCTCAGCCTGGTAGATCAACTCTCGAGCTTTACTCCTAAACCGCTACTGCTGCTAACCGGAGCTGAACCGTTTCTGGCGCCACACTGGCAAAGTGTTGCCGGACATATACTCAACAAGGGCCTACGGCTGCATATCACCACCAATGGAACACTGCTTGAACGCTATGCTGAAAATTTAATTTCCCTGTGTCCGCACCCTTCGGCACTGGACATAACGGTTTCAATCGATGCGCTTGACGGGCTACATGATCATATTCGAGGAGTTGACGGCACATTTGAGCTCGCACTTAACGGCATACGAACTTTTGCCGCAGCGTGGGCCCACAGAGGCTGGCGAGAGCCACCGGTCAATATTACCTGCACCATTTCAAACCTTAATGTTGACCACCTTGCTACATTTATGCAGGGAATCATCGCGCTCAATTTACCCATACGCGGCCTTACTTTTAATCATTTATGGTTCCGCGACAGCACAATTACCGCGCGGCATAATCAACACTATTTAGAAACTCTACCGATTGCCGAAGAAAACATACAGGGCGTGGATATCAAGGCCATTGATGCGAATATGTTAACCAGCAACATTCAGGCAATTAAAAAAATTGCCACAACAGCTCCATTCCCGGTTTATTTTGAACCGGATTTAAGCGAGACAGAACTGCATGTGTATTACAGTCAACCCGACAGGTTCGTTAACTACAACAAATGTACAGCTGCCTGGCGCAATATCGCGATCACGCCATCCGGATCAATGATATTGAGTCCACTGTGCTTTTTGCCCGCGATTGATTACATCAAAGGCTATAATTTCCGGGAATTATGGAATGCGCAGCCCGCGCGGGAAATGAGAATAAAAATATTCAAAGCAGGCGCCTACCCGGCCTGCGCACGCTGCTGCATGCTGTTTGGCTCCCGGCCGAAATACCATAAGCTCAAAAGTATTTTCAAATAAGACTATGCAAACCAGCACCAAAATCAAAACTGCCTATGTGTATCTGATACCCCTCGGGATCTTTGCCCTGGTTGCAGCCTGTTTTTTCCATGAGGCTATTTTTTCTGGAAAGGTCTTCTCAGCCCGCGATCATTACCTTTTTTTCATGCCGCGCCGATTTTTTGCTCTTGAAACACTTCTGAATGGCTCTTTGCCGTTGTGGAACCCGCTCAATGCCTGCGGCGTACCATTTATGGCAAATGTACAAAGCTCGATATTCTATCCGCTCAGCGCGCTCGTGTACCTACTGCCATTCCCGGACGGCTACAACGCCTTTGTAATCGCCCACTATATCCTGGCCTCAATATGCATGTATGCGCTGATGCGCCACTGGAACAGCAGCCCATTCGCATCAGCCGTTGCAGCCCTTGTATTTGCCTTTGGCGGATACATGCAGTCAATCAATGACAACCTGGCTTTTTTAACATCTACGGCCTGGCTGCCGCTCATTATGCTGTGCTTCAGCCGGGCGCTGCAGGAACGCCGCAGTGTATATACAATTTTAACAATGCTGCTCATTGGCCTGCAAGTATTAGCAGGAGATGCATCGTTTTGCGTACTATCAACCATGCTCTGTATGGGCCTATACGCATTATGTATTCCGCGCAGCATCATCCGGCGCGAGGCTTGGTCACGCGCCGGAGTCCTGCTGGCAGTGTGGACGGGAGGCCTTTTGCTGGCTGCCATTGTGCTGCTACCGTTTATTGAATATGCATCACAGTCACATCGTGCCGGAGGCCTTGAAGCTGCCCAGGCCCTGCACTGGTCCCTGCACCCGCTTGAACTGCTGCAATTTATACAGCCCTACCTGTTTGGCCGACTGGTACCGAACACACGATGGTTCGGCCAGCACTGGCTTGACACCATCTACATCGGCATTTTCCCGTTATGCTTCACAGCCCTTTACCTGGTACGTCGTCGCTGCGAACATAAACTGTTTCTAAGCATTATCGTGCTGCTGGGCCTGTTTCTCGCGCTGGGAAAATATAACCCGCTGCTATCATTCATCATGTACAAGGTCCCCGCCCTGCGCTTAATGCAGTACCCGGTTAAATTCCTTCTGCTGAGCGCCTTCGGACTGGCTGTGATGAGCGGCTTTGGCGTTGACGAGTTTTTCGTTTGCATGCGAACCCGCACAAACATACGGGGTATCCTCAAACCGTTGCTGATACCGGTGTGCGGCCTGTTTACACTTTTACTGGCAATGGCTGCCGGTCGGGAACTGCTGCTTAAACTGTTCAACAAAGTATATCCTGCCACGGACTACTATGCACCGCTGCGCGATGCCAGTTTTTTTAATCTCTATCAAGGTATTTTTTTCTCGGCCCTGCTCCTCGGTGGATTTACCGCGCTGACATGGTGCACCATTCGTTTAAAAAAAACCCCGGCTATCCCGGCCGCACTTATCGGCATCATACTGTGCGCGGATCTTTTTTTTCTTGGAGCCCCGGGAGACTCCTGGCTTGATCGACAGGAAGTGCTCCGGCCAAGCCCCGTAACAAGCACATTACAGAAGGATGCTTCATTCTACCGGATATATTCGCTATCGCGTATTGCGGGCGGCATGTCCTATTCACATACTCCGCACCTGCCCTTTGACAGGGTGTACCGCATTCTCACCCAGTCGCTACCACCCAATCTGCACCTCTATCACGGATTAGCTTCGGTTGATGAATATACCGCGATGTTAAACGTCCGACATTATGAGGTATTTGCACCCGTGTTGCTGCACCTTGTCGATCGCTCAGATAATCCCGCTGGAAATCAATACTGCCGCAAGATTTTTTCAATGCTGAATGTAAAATATATTATCAGCCCCCGGGCACTGCCGGAGCTACAATTTGAACTTATGCAGGACGGTCCTGTCAAAATATATCGCAATCAGAATGTCTGGCCGCGAGCGTTTATGGCCGAGCAGGTCGTTGTCGGCTCCGATGATGCAACCGTTTTGAAACAAATACATACCGCGGATTTTAAACCGCAAACAGTTTTTCTACCGCAGGCCGAACTTGATAAACTGCCCGTGCAAATGCAAACCTTGATTTCCTCCGAAGACTCTGGCCGTCAAGGGCAGGCCGTGACCATTGTGCGCTATGAAGCCAACCAGGTTACACTGCGGGTGAACAACGAGAACTACGGGCTTATGGTCCTGTCAGATACGTGGTTTCCGGGATGGATTGCGCGGGTCAATGGCAACGACAGCCCGGTGCTGCGCGTGAATCACACCCTGCGCGCGGTTGCACTCAAGCCGGGCGTCTCCCGCGTTGAGTTTATATACCGCCCACGTTCATTTATTGTGGGACTGATACTGTCGCTGTCAGCACTGCTTGCTATGGTAGGGACGATTATTGCAGCACGACTGCGCTCACAGTATCTTCGCCGAATAAAACGGGGTGCCCGGAAATAAACCTTAAACGACAAGGTGACGTATGAAACCCTTTGATAGTGCCCTGGAAAAAGTTCTTACAATCTGTGCCTGCTATTATCTTGCAGTCTACTGTATAGTGGGAGCGATGCGCATGTCGTTTCCCGGCGCACTGGAATGGCTTGAAAGCGGCATGTATTATCAAATGCTGCGAGTTATTGCCGGACAGCAGTTGTACGTGGAACCATCCTTGGAGCATGTGCCCTTCATCTACCCACCGCTGTATTTTTACGTTACCGCAGCACTTGCCCGCATTACCGGGCCCGCCTTTTTAACGTTACGGCTGGTGTCGTATCTGTCGTCCCTGGGATCAATGGCGCTCATCGGCTATATTGTCTATCGTGAAAGCAACCGCCGCATTGCCGGATTGTGGGCCGCAGGCCTGTTTGCCGCAACCTACAGCTTGAGCGCCACATACTTTGACGTTGGCCGCGTTGACTCTTTGTTTCTCTTTCTTTCGCTGGGCGCAGTGACTGTTATCCGTTTTATGCCGAACATCACGGGGTGCATGCTCTCAGCCATATTGCTTGTTTGCGCGGCCCTCACCAAGCAGACAGCGCTTATTCTGAGCCTGCCGTTGTTCTTGTATATTTTCATTTTTCGCTCGCGATCCCAGGCGCTCTTGTTTACAGGTTGTTTCCTCATTACACTGGGGCTGCTAAGCCTGTGGCTCAATGCCTCAACCCAGGGCTGGTATTTTTTTTACACTATCGAACTTCCCCAACACCACCCGATCCTCTGGAACAAAATGGAATCCTTCTGGTTGAAGCAGATTATCAAGCCGTTAGGAATCATGGTTTGTATTGCCATAAGTTCTTTTTTCTTACTTACCTATAAAAAATCCCGCGCTATTGCGCTCCTGCACGCACTCTGCTTCACAACTCTGCTCGGGATTTCCTGCATACACTGGATTAAAGCCGGCGGTTTTAAAAATGTCTTAATCCCGGCCCATGCAGCGATAGCAATCGGCGCCGGTGTTGCCCTGGCCTTCACGCAAAAAAGCTGGCTCCGCCGGCTGCTGCTTGTCGCGACATGCATCCAGTTCGCCTTGCTGTGGTATAACCCGCTCCCGATGATCCCCACCGTCAGGCAGGCCGACTGTGTTCGCAAAACCGTTGCTGCTATCAAGAAAATAGACGGCGAGGTGTTTGCCCCGGCAAGCGGCTACCTTCCTCTTATGGCAGGGAAAAAGCACTCGGCCCATATCAGCGCTATTGATGATATAGTAAGATATACTAAAGACGGAGCGGTGCACGACCGCCTGCTTGCGCAGATCAAAAATGCCATCCACCGAAAACAATTCGCGGCAATACTGCTTGACCGAAAGTTCCTTTTGTTTCAACGCGAAATAAATGCGGACTACATCCTTGACCCACTGTATCACCAAGAATTGACGTATTGGCCCCTGATTAAACACTGGTATGTTCCCGGTCCGCCACAACCCTAATCACATCGACCAAGAAGGCAACCTATCTTGTTCACAAGCAGGGCCACGTTTACAAATACACTATTATTGAACATAACCGAGGGATTCCAGCTGCCGACGCATCTCTTCACCACCGACATGAACTGACTGCGGCGAAACAGCCCGGGGAACCGTACGCATGTAATCCAAAAGCTGTCCCTCAAGGTCAGGGGGCACACCTCCAATTGCAGCACGATTATTTTGCTCTTCCGGATCACGATCCAAATCGAACAACTGATAGCCTGCTGGTGACTGCGGACCGTTCAGACGCCACTTACCCTGCTCATCGCGCGACCGATAGACCAGCTTCTGTCCACTTTGCATCAGGCAGTACGCCTCAGGCCCATACAGCGTTCCAGATGCATACAGCAGCCTGTTCGGTACAAGAGCACCGCTGCCCGGCAACAATGAGCCCCCCTGCAGGTTCAAACGGTCTCGAGGGATTTCAGCAAGGTCAAGCAGGGTGGGCATAACATCAATTAACGATACAGGTTCGTTGATACGCTGATGACCGATGGCCGAACCGGCGATAATCAGCGGCACCTGCAACAACTCATTATACATGCTGTGACCATGTTCAGTGCTGCCATGGTCCCAAAACTCCTCACCATGATCCGCGGTAATAATAAACACCGTGTTGTCCAGCCGCCCAAGAAGCTTCAAACCCTGTAACACGTCACGGATAGCGTCATCAACAAAGCGGATCTGCCCATCATACAAGTCACGAAAATACTGTCTCAGTTCCGGCGAGACCGAATCCTGCCCCCTAAGATCATTCAACTGTGTCGCAGGGTTACCGGGAACATAGGGTTCAATAATTTTCTCGGCATAACGGGTATTGTGGGAGTTAAGCGTATACGGGGCGTGCGCATCCATATAATGAAGATAGGCAAAAAACTTGTCCCCGCCGATACCGGCGATCCGGGATAAAAATATTTTAGTCAGATCGGGCGCAGAACGCGTGCTCTGTGGCAGATAGTCATAGGAATGAAAACCCTGATCCAGGTTGAACACTTTTTTAAGAAAAACATTACCACCGTTTATGAAAAAATTTTTATACCCAGCATTGCGCAACACCTCGGCAAGCAACAAAAGTTGATCGGGCGCTCTTTGATCGGGGTTCACAAGACCATGCGTAGCGGGTAACTGCGAAGCTAACAAGCTAACAACGGACGGCTTTGTCCAGGGGGAAGCGGTATAGGCACGAGCATAGTACCGACCGACCCGCGCCAGGGCATCAATTGTCGGGGACGTGTCACGTGTATAGCCGTGGCAGCCAAGATGATCCGGCCGTAGGCAATCGATTACAATCAAAACAAAACTGGGGCCTTCCTGCCGATCGTTCATCCTCCGGATGGCAAGCCAACCGCTCGCCGCCAAAAGTACAAACAAACAGCACAGGGCAGCGGCAACAATTGCCGTTTGCCGGCCGCGCAACCACGGCCAAACATGGGGGACAAACAGCACGACGCAAGGCAGAACCAAAAACCCCGAAGCACAGGCAGCAGACAGAGGCTTCAAACGCGAGCCCAAAAGAACCGCCGCTACGCACAACAGAGCAACGGCCCCGACGGCACCGGCAGTACGCACTGCAGCAGATTTCCGCGCACCCACTGCTACAATAAGGCCACACACTGCGAACACAATACCGCCTGCCGACATCCAGATCAGCAGATTCCGCACTGCATGCTCTGCAGTCAGAACATACATACCGGTTTCCCAGTAACCCTGCGCAGAAATCGAACACGCGGTTGGGATAATTCCACAGAGGGTTCCGGTCGTAATTCCGAGTAGAAAAAAAAGAATTGTGATTTGGGCTTTTTTCATAGCGAACTGTAATTGAGGATTTTTGCAGTCAAGCTTGACATCCCGGCAACATTAACCTATATACAGGCCAAACGCAAACGCTTCTCCCCGCACACACGGACAGGCTATGACCTTTAGACTCGCTGTTGTACTAGCGCTCATAACATTCGGGATATACGGGGCTGCCCTGCAGACCGATTTTGTTGCTGGCGATCGCCAGTTTATCCTGAACAATGAACTGGTCGCTGATGTTCCCACTGCCCTGCAATCATTTGTCGCAGACTACTGGGCCACACTGGGAGGCGAAGCCTTTGTCTACTACCGTCCACTTACTGTACTGACACACTGTCTTGACGCCAATCTCTGGGGGCTCAACCCGGTCGGCCATCATCTTACCAATGTCGTTCTGCATACGATTGTAACCCTACTGGTATTCCTGTTTTTCTTAAGACTGCTGCCGAGCAAACCCCTGCTGTCCTTCGGAGCGGCTCTGCTTTTCGGGCTGCATCCAATCCACACGCATTCAATTATCTATGTAGTGGGCAGAACCGATATGCTCGCCACGCTATTTTGTCTACTCGCCCTTTTGATGCTATGCCGCCCTCGATGCACGCTTGTACACTATAGTGTCGGGGCTCTCTGTTATTTGGCAGCACTGCTCTTCAAGGAAATTGCTGTAACGCTGCCGCTGCTTTACGGCCTCTATTATTTGGCAATGCCTGCCGACAAAAGACCTTCCCTGCCACAATTCATCCGCGCTGGAGCATTTTTGAGCGTGGCCCTGGCGATCTACCTCGCTGCCCGTATTCAAGCTGTCGGTCTCGACACTCCACCAGCGACAAATTTTGCCTATGCTCTCTGGCAGCATCTGCTGCTTGTCTTTATGACCTTTGGTTTTTATTGCGCAAAGATGCTGATGCCGCTGAATCTGTGCTACTACTCAAATCTGGTTGTACCCTATCCGGGCATGGGCGCACTTGACAGCCTGCTGATCGTAGCCGGAGCAGTGTGCGCGGCCCTCACGCTCATATTCTGGCGCAAAGGCCTTGCCGGAATGATGCTTGCATGGATCAGCATTACGCTGCTGCCAGTACTCAACATTATAACGCTTCCGGTGATTGCCAAGGAAAACTATCTCTATCTGCCCTCTATCGGTTTTTGTCTGCTTGCAGCTATGATGTTCGACAAAATTAAGCACGTCGTGTCAGCTCGAATTGCCGCGCTGCTGTTCATCTGTGTTCTGCTGCTGTACGGTATGCAGGTCACCCTGCGCACACTTGACTATCGTGATCCGGCCGCCTATCTCCTGAGTGCCACTCGTGTCATGCACCCGCTTACCCCGGACGAGCTTGAAAACAAACATTATTTCGAGGGCGCAAAAAACTGGTTCACAACCTGCCGTAACCTGGGCTATCTTTTTGTTGAAAAAAAAGACCCAGCCCGCGCCGAATTCTGGTTTTTGCGAGCGCTGGACCATACCGCCAAATATTTTGATCCGGGCTATGCTGCCGAGTGCCACTTGGCACTCGGTGAACTCTACCTGAAGCAGGGTCGCGTAACGGATGCACGCTCGCAACTTACCGCAGCGCTGACCGGCTCTCACCGGCCTCAAAATGCCTACAACCTTCTGGGTGTCGGGGCAGCCATGCAAAAAGACCCGGAGGCAGCCGAGCGATTTTTTTTAAAGGCCCTGGAGATTGATTCCGACTATACGTCAGCGCGCACTAATCTCACGCGCCTCCGGCAACAACGCATACACCAGACACGCGAAATCCACTAAGAAATATATAGGCGCGCTCGGTTAGTAAAAAATACTCTTATACAGGCTATTCAAAAATGATCAGATACAAAGCACGCATAAACATGAAAAATAAAGTGTACTGTCCTTTGCGCCGCAGTCACCAATGATACGCTCAACGCAGCAGCCGGGCATTTTTCAACAACCGGCTAATTTTCTTCCAGGGCCTTCTCAATTATGTGCGGAATAACCGGATTCATAGACAAAACATGTGGCTCTCGCGCTGAACTGCTGGACAAAATGGCCGGAGTGCTTGCACATCGAGGGCCTAACGATGCGGGTCAGGCTTTTTTCCAGGAAAGCTCCTGCACCGTTGGTCTGGCTCATCGCCGCTTGTCAATCATCGACCTGTCCCCGGCCGCACATCAGCCGATGTTCAGCGAATGCGGGAACATCGGTATCGTTCTTAACGGAGAAATATACAATTTTACCGAACTTCGTTCCGAGCTTGAACAAGAAGGCATCCGCTTTTTCAGCAATAGCGATACAGAAGTAGTCCTGCGCTCATACATGCACTGGGGCATAGAGGCGGTTCACCGATTTATCGGCATGTTCGCCTGTGCCATATATGACCGCACCCGGCAAAAAATGTTCCTGCTGCGCGACCGCGCCGGTATAAAACCGCTCTACTATTATCACGATAAAGGGCTTTTCCTGTTTGCCTCGGAACTCAAAAGTTTTCACGAACATCCCGGCTTTACCAAAGAACTGAACCTTGACAGCCTGGCGCTGTATTTCAAGTATGCCTGTATTCCGGATCCATACGCGATTTTCAAAAAAACGCATAAGCTTCGACCTGGCACCTGGATTGAATATAACCTGCAAAACCATACGCTCAGCGAACATGTGTACTGGGACCCGCTAGAATTTTCACGCAAGCCCAAACTGGATATTTCCTATGACCGGGCCAAGAAACAGCTTAAAGAACTCTTTAGCTCTGCATTTAGCTACCGGATGGTCAGCGATGTACCGGTCGGATTGTTTTTAAGCGGGGGTTATGACAGCTCACTCGTAGCCGCTGTCCTTCAGCACGGAATGTCCCACAAACTGAGAACCTTCACCATAGGATTTCACGAAGATGAACACAACGAAGCCCGCCATGCGCGCAACGTTGCCCGTCACTTGGGAACCGACCACACGGAGTATATCTGCACGCATCGGGATGCCCTTGACATACTGCCGCAACTGCCCCTGATCTATGATGAACCTTTTGCGGACCCGTCAGCAATTCCAACGCATCTTGTCAGCCGATTAGCGAGCCGCTCGGTAACGGTTGCCCTTTCCGCTGACGGCGGCGACGAGCTCTTCGGCGGCTACACGCGCGTTCACCGGGCCCTGAGAAACACCGCAGCTGCTGACGCACTTCCGCGTTTTTTCTGGCAGGCCTCCTTTGCCGGCTTGTCCGCGTTGAAGCCTTTTCTTAAACCCGGCTCAATGCTCGACTTTAAACGCAAATATGCCGGGCTACTTGCTTCCGGCCGGCTAAACCGTCGCAAAAACCTTGAACTCTGCATCTACAATGAATATGACGAAGACATTGCCGCGCTTATCCCCTCCCTGCAGTCAATAGCTCCAGCCCTTTTTGACGACCAGCGATACGACTGCCTGCAGGACACCCTTGATATGATGCTGTGCCTTGAATACCAGACCTACCTGCCGGGAGATATTCTGACGAAAGTTGACCGGGCGTCCATGGCTGTCTCGCTTGAAGCCCGCGAGCCCCTGCTTGATCACCGCATCTATGAATTCGTCGCCCGGCTTCCATCCTCATACAAGGTAAAAAACCACCTGCTAAAACGAATTCTCAAAGATGTCGCCCACGACTACCTCCCGCCAGATCTCATGCAGCGCCCCAAACACGGCTTTTCTCTGCCGATATACGCCTGGCTGCGAACAGATCTACGCGAGCTCATGCTGACCTACATGAACGACAGCATGATCGCCGGCAATGGCGTGCTTGACCGCAAGTTTGTTGCCACGCGAGTTCAGGAATTTCTCAAAGGCAATAACAATGTGGGTTTATTTATCTGGAAAACGCTCATGTTTCAAATGTGGTATTATCGCTGGATGAAGTAAGGGATTCGCAATATCGCTTTCAAAAAAATATCTTTTTTGCTATAGTTCAGCACGTGAACAATATGAGCCCCATGCCGCCGTGGGGCTTAACTTTTTTCATCTCTTGGAGGAATACCGCATGATTGATCGTTATTCACGCGAATGTATGCGCGACATCTGGTCAGAAGAAAACAAATATACAACATGGCTTGCAATTGAGGTCAAGGCCTGCGAAGCGCTCTGCGAACTTGGAACCGTACCAAAGGAAGCGCTCGCAAATATACAAAAAAAAGCTGCCTTTGATGTCAAGCGCATCGCCGAAATCGAAGAAGTTACCCGCCACGATGTTATTGCTTTTACAACCTCTGTTGCTGAATACGTGGGCGAGGACTCGCGCTACATTCACTGGGGTCTGACATCTTCGGATGTGCTCGACACCAGCTTCAGCATGCTTCTCAAAGAGGCCTCGGGAATTATCCTGAAAGACATTGATGAACTGCTGGCCGTGCTTAAAGACCGCGCCTTTGAACACAAGCTTACCGTGATGATCGGGCGCAGCCATGGCATTCATGCCGAGCCGATCACCTTTGGACTCAAAATGGCCCTGTGGTACGATGAGATGCTACGCCAGCGCGAGCGCATGCAGCGCGCCATGGATGCCATCAGCGTCGGAAAACTTTCAGGAGCGGTAGGAACCTTTGCGCACAACCCTCCCTTTGTCGAAGAATATGTATGCCGGGAGCTGGGCCTGAAGCCGGCCCCGATTTCAACTCAGGTTATCCAGCGCGATGTATATGCTGAATTTTTTACAACTCTGGCCGTTATCGGCGCCTCAATCGAAAAGTTTGCTGTCGAGATCCGCCACCTGCAGCGCACCGAAGTTTCAGAAGTTTCAGAATATTTTTCCGCGGGCCAAAAAGGCTCTTCAGCCATGCCGCATAAGAAAAATCCGATTCTATCCGAAAACATATCCGGTTTGGCGCGCCTGCTGCGCGGCAATGCTCTGGCAGCCATTGAGAACGTGGCCCTGTGGCATGAGCGCGATATCAGCCACTCATCCGTTGAGCGCGTGATCGGGCCCGACAGCACCACCCTGCTTGACTTCATGCTGGTGCGCTTTACCGGCCTGATGCGCAAACTGATCGTCTACCCCGAGTCCATGCAAAAAAACATGGACCTTTCACAGGGCCTGTACTATTCACAAAAGATACTACTGGAATTGACCCTGCGCGGAGTATCGCGCGAGGATGCCTACCGAATTGTTCAGCGCAACGCAATGGCTGCCTGGGATCAGAAAAAAGACTTCAAGTCCTTCATACTGCAGGATACCGAAATTACTGCAAAGATCACTCCGCAGGAAATAGAGGCATTCTGTTCAAACGAATTCTTTACCGCGCATGTTGATGATATTTTTAAACGGGTTTTTGATTGATGAAACCGGCGGTATTTCTTGATCGCGATGGAACTATTAACGTTGATGTCGGCTACCTCTGCCATCCCGACCAATTCACTTTTCTGCCGAGTGCGCTTGAGGCCCTGCAGCTGCTGCGCGACAGCGACCTACCGCTCATAATCATAACCAATCAGGCCGGCGTTGCCCGGGGACTGATACCGCCCGAAAGCCTGCCTGTGATTCAAAAGGCTTTCCTGCGCATGCTGCGCACCAACGGCATACCCATAACCGGCTACTACTCTTGCCCGCATCACCCCGAGGGCGTCCTGCCCGAATACCGCTGCGAATGTGAGTGCCGCAAACCAGCCCCCGGCCTTGTCCAGCAAGCCGCGCGTGAGCTCGATATTGACGTGCAGAACTCCTATGTCGTCGGTGATAAGGCAAGCGATGTACAGCTGGCCCACAACGCGGGCGCCACGGGCATCCTGGTACTGACCGGAGAAGGACGCAAATATCAACAGGCCTATCCTCCCGAATACACCCCTCCGCATGCGATTTGCCGCAATCTCTACGAAGCCGCAGAATGGATTATTGCCCGCGAGGAAGAAAAAGACCGGCAATGATCTAGCCAATTAATCTTAGGAATTTGAAAAAGTGGTTTTTAACGGCTGTTCAAAAATGCTCAGAGGCAAGGCGTGCACAATCAAAAGGAATGAAGCGTACTTTTCGTACGCTGGCGTAGCACACCGCAGCAAATGAGCGTTTTTCAACAGCCTACTAACGGTAAAATTTCAAAATCATTTCAACCACCCACTTCTGCATGGGGCGGGTAAGTTCAGAGTAAACCGGCAGGGCAATCGTATGTCGGGCAGCATACTCACTGTGGGGAAAATCACCCTCAGCATACCCTAAAGCACGAAAGCACTCCTGCTCATGAAACGCAATCGGATAATATACTTCATTGCCAATATCGTTTTGACTAAGCCACGCGCGCAGTTCATCTCGTTTTTCAGGCACTGAAATTACATACTGATTATAGATATGGTGTTCGCGCCCGTAGCTCAGCGCCGGTGTTGTTATATCGGCGCCGGCCAGAAGCTCATCATAATAGGCCGCGTTTTCACGACGCATGGCATGCCAACCCTCAAGATACGGCAGCTTCACCAGCAACACCGCCGCCTGCACCGTATCAAGCCGAAAGTTTCCACCAATCAAGGCATGATAATATTTGGGGTGAGCCCCGTGATTACGCAGAAGGCGAACCTTTTCGGCCAAGGCTGCGTCATTGGTAATCACCATACCGCCATCCCCTATACCGCCTAAATTTTTACTGGGGAAAAAAGAAAAACAACCGAACGTTCCCATACTACCGGCCTTTTTAAGCCCGGCACTTGACGAATAACTCGCGCCTATGGCTTGAGCAGCATCCTCAATAACAGCAATGCCGCGGCTTTCGGCAATCTGTAGAATTTCATTCATATCAGCGCATTGCCCGTACAGGTGTACCGGTATGATCGCCTTTACGCGATCTGCCTTGTCCTTTTCACGCTCAAACCATGCGCGAAGCGCCTCCGGATCAAGATTGTAGGACGCCGGATCAATGTCAACCAGAGCAATAGTTGCTCCCAAACGGGCTATTGTGCCGGCAGTAGCAAAAAATGAATATGGCGTTGTCAGCACGATATCACCCGGCCCCACGTCAAGGGCCATCAAGGAGACAAGCAGGGCATCCGTTCCGGAACTGACGCCCACAGCAAATCCGGCACCACTATATGTGGCAATACGCTCCTCAAGTTCACCAACAGCCGGACCGTTGATGTAGGCCGTTGAATCAACAACTGCGTTAATCGCAGCCTTCATATCTACCTCAATTGCAGAGAGCTGTGCTTTTATATCAAGCAATGGTACCTTCATATTCAATTTTCCTTTCACGACAGGCAGCTGGTCTTCAGCAGTGCCGTAGAGAGCGGTGTTTAAAAACAATTATCCCTGATAGCCAGCTTTTTTGAAGAAACCGGCTATCATCATTAAGAATAAAATAAGCACTCGCGGGCGTCAAGCGTTTCTTTACCGGACAGAAGCCGGCACTCCTTCTTCTCGGCCGCAATGAGCCTGCTGCAATCAGCTCTTGACAGGCGCAAACTTATCATTTATATAGCTATAAATGCGGCACAATGACCGCAAACGAGAGATGTGCAGCAGCACATGCAGTTTAAACGTTATATAAAACAGTAATGGAGGAAGAAATGGCAGCAAAAATTAATGTGGAACTTTGTACCGGCTGTGCAACATGCGTGGACGTTTGTCCCGTAGAAGCTATTACAATTGAAAAAGAGAAGGCGGTTGTTGACGCCGATTCCTGTGTCGACTGCGGCACCTGTGTTGATGAATGTCCAGTTGAAGCCATTTCCATGGACGACTGACACCACGTCCTGTTCACGACTTTTTTAACAAAAAAGGATTTTCGGAAATACCGGAAATCCTTTTTTGTTTTTTATCCCGCTCGCAACTACTGCTAAAAAATCAGGTTCGCGACCATGTAGCACGGAATACCCCTTCACGCGGATTGCTGTATTTAATGCGATCCGGCTTTATTTCAATAATGCGGTATACAATGTTGGGCGGCAACTCTTTCATTCCCAGTTTTTTAAGTACCTGCATAATCTTCATGTTTTTCAACGCTTCCTGAAACTGGCGCGGATGTTTTTTCTGGTTCCATACCCGCGCGGTTCCCCAGGCCTGCATTCCCTTATAGTTCCAGTAATCAATCTCCGAATCATAGGGCTCGGCAATTGAAAAGCTGACCTTTTTATTTTTTTCAAGATTGGCGAATTTACCGCCCCCTTCGGAAAGAATATAGAAGGTAAGATCATGCAGGCGGTACTCAAGCGGCGTTGAACGCGGCGCCGAACCGGACGAGGTGCTCAAATGCAGGACATGGTTGCGTTTTAGGAATTTTTTCAAAACCCGCTCAAATCCTACCGGGGTTTTAAACTGCTTAATTTTAATTCCCGCGGCTTTAAATGCCTGGTCAAATGGAGCCGGGACAGGCACCTGTTTAACTTTCGACATGGTATGCTCCTTGTATAAAAAGTTTTCTGTACACTCTATCAGATTATTACAAACAGTTATTTTCTACAGGCCGTTCAAACATGCTCTGATGCACGGCGCGCGCTGTCATAAGAAATGCGGCCTACTTGTTCGTACACCGCAGAACAGGACACACACAGTAGATGGGCGTTTTTCAACAGCCTGCTAATCTGGTATAGTATAAACTGTTAAACAGATCAAGCAGGAAGTAAACTAACTATGAAAAACTCTCCCTGGAAGACACAACTGCGACAGGGCATCACATCATCGGTAGACCTTTGTAAAAAACTCCCGCAACTGGCAGCACAACGCCCGGTGCTTGATGAGGTGACTGCAACCTACCCGATTTTCATTAACAGCCATATCGCGGGCATGCTCAAGAAACCTGGCGATCCGCTCTGGCAGCAGTTTGTACCGGATCCGCTCGAGCTTGAAGACACTGACGGGATGGACGACCCCCTGGCTGAAGACAGCTGCGCGCCCGTGCCCAACATTACCCACCGCTACCCTGACCGCGTGCTGTTTCTGATCTCAAACCGCTGCGCAGTACACTGCCGATTCTGCACCCGCAAACGCAAAATCGGCCGGCAGTTTGACGTAACACCGGAAACCATTTCTCAAGGAATTAACTACATCCGCCAGAACCCACAGGTACGCGATGTACTGCTGTCAGGAGGTGACCCTCTGCTTCTCTCGACCGCAGCCCTGGCTGATATACTCAGCCGCCTGCGCTCGATTCCCCACGTTGAAATCATACGCATCGGTACGCGCGTTCCCGGAGTTTTACCCGCTCGTGTTAACCCCCACCTTGCCCGAACACTTGCCCGTTTCAAACCGCTCTATATTAATACGCATTTCAACCACCCCGATGAAATAACGCCTCAAGCGCGCCGGGCCTGTGCTCTTTTGGCAGATGCCGGCATACCCCTTGGCTGCCAGACTGTTTTACTCAAAGGTATTAATGATTCGACCGCAATTATCCGAGAGCTGATGCAGGCCCTGGTCAGCATGCGCGTGCGGCCCTACTACCTGCATCACATGGACTACACCCGCGGCACAAAGCATTTTCGCACCTCGCTTACCACCGGCCTTAAGATTATAACCGGGCTTCGTGGCCATACTTCGGGCCTTTGCATTCCGCACTACGTAATTGACCTGCCGGGCGGCGGCGGAAAAATACCGCTCACCCCTGAGTTTATCCAAGAGCTTGACGGAGAAACCCTGCTGATTAAAAATTTTCAAGGGCATCTGTTCCGCTATGACATATGCCCCGAGGACGTACAAACCTTCCGGAAACGATATGCTCCATAAAAACTGGCGCTATTCAATAAAAAAATTTGGCCCGTTCTGTAAATTTACAAAACGGGCCAAATAAAAAATCTTTTTTTAACCGTTAAACCTGCTACTGACGCACGCGCCATTCTCCGCCTGATCCGCCAATCAAGCGAACACGGTCACCAGGCGCAAACTGATCGTCTTTTTCCTGAACCACAACCATCATCCTGCCGTCATCACGCTCAACCTCAATTTCAAGAGCGGCTTTGGTGGTGGCTGCCTTTTCAGTTGCTGCACCGGCTACCATACCTCCCACTGCTCCGGCAGCGGTTGCCAGGCCCTTGCCTGATCCCCCGCCGATCGTATTGCCGAGAAAACCGCCGACCACGCCGCCGGCAACACCGCCAACACCGCCTTCTCTACCTTCAATCGTAACTTCCTCCACGCGAATTACAGTAGCGTAATAAACCTGCTGAGCGGTTCGCGCCTGGTCGCGCGAATACACCTTACCGCCTCTGCTTGAAGCACACCCGCTAACAACCGGCATGGCAAGAGCGATCATCAATACAACCAACCAATGTTTTTGCATGCTTTTTCCCTCCAAGAAAAATTAACGTTGCTTGAAAAATTATTACATTAAAATTGCTTCAGACTGTAAGCCTTCAATCGTTGCCGGTATGTAATTTTCAAAAGTATAGGGAAGGTATACATGCTTGTCAACATAACATAACAGCCAACACAAGGGTGAAAGCACTTGCATAAAAAATCGGCTTGCAGTATTGAAAGTGCTCAACCTCCGGCACGCGATTGCATCCATGCTGAAATCCCGGTCCCATAGAAACACCCGGATTATTTATGAGCATCTCAAAACCTGCCCCCTCATCTGAAGACCCCAACCAGGAACCCAATCTGCGCGTCGGCCTGGCCGAAGGCCTGGACAGTGCCCGGCTTCTCCTTGATGGGTGCTTTCAGCTTGGTTCGATCAACCTTGAACCCGGAGCCTATGAACTAAGGGCCAAGGGCGGTGACATTGAAATGCTTGACGCGCAGGGGCATCCAATTGCCCGCGCCCCGGAGCTGCATCTGGTCCCGAAAGAACAATCCCAATGCTGTTTCACGCTGCCGGAAAACTGCATTGGACGCGATTTTCACTGGCAGCGCCATGCCCGCCAGACCTTTCGCGGATCGCTTACGGTCCGCTGTTTCGAGCGTGGGGCCATCACGCTCATCAATCACATAACACTTGAAGATTATCTTGAAGCGGTCGTATGCTCAGAGATGAGCCCCGACGCTTCGGAGGAATTCCTAAAAGCCCACTGCGTGATATCGCGCAGCTGGGTTCTTGCGCAACTCCAGCCGCGCACAAGCGATGCGGGCACCAAAACAGCAACATGGACCGACGCTGGTACGCACGCCCACTATGATGTATGCAATGATGATCACTGCCAGCGCTATCATGGTATTGGCGCAGTAAACGCCGCGGCCCGCTCCGCTCTGGCAGCAACGCGCGGAGAAGTCTTGTGGAGCGAAGGGGCTGTGTGTGACGCTCGTTTTTCCAAATGCTGCGGAGGGATAACCGAACAATTTTCAACCTGCTGGCAGGATATTGATTTTTCTTACCTACAATCGCTACCTGACTGCGACCCAGACAAGGCGGAATTTGCCACCCCCCTTACAGATGAAGAATCCGCCCGTAAATTTATTGATTCACGCCCACAGGTTTTCTGCAATGTGTCCGACCCGCAGCTGCTTAAAACCATTCTGCCTGATTTTGATAGTGAAACCAGAGATTTCTTCCGCTGGCAGGTTCGCTATACGCAAGAAGAACTGCGCAAAATTATCTCGAACAAAAGCGAAAATGATTTTGGTGACATCCTGAGACTTGAACCGCTGCAACGCGGGCCCTCCGGCAGAATTTACTCCCTGCGAATTGTTGGCTCAAAATACTCTCAGGTTATTTCCAAAGAATTGACCATCCGCCGCATGCTCTCAACCAGCCATCTTTACAGCTCGGCCTTTTACGTGGAAGCACTCGGCGACGGTTCAGTACCGCACACCTTTGTTCTGCACGGCGCGGGCTGGGGCCACGGCGTTGGACTGTGCCAGATAGGCGCGGCGGCCATGGCGCATGCCGGGCATGAATATCAACAGATCCTGGCGCACTACTTTCAGGGTACCGAACTGATACGCCTATACTGATTTTGGGCTTACTACAATTATAAACAACGTATAAACCACACTTTTTTTGGAGGTAGCATGAAAATAAAAACCATGTCAAAAGATGAAATAAGTTCTTTTTTATCAAAGCAGAAAATCGGCGTGCTCTCATTAAGCGAGAATGATAGTTCCTACGCCATACCCCTTGCCTATTCCTATGACGGGGGAAATATTTATCTTACTCTGGGGCCACACGGAAGGAAGAGGGGATGCATTCAAAAAAACAAAAACGTCTGCTTTGTGGTTTATGATCACCCGCCCTCCGAAGGCGGCATGCCCGGATGGAAGTCAATCATCTGCAACGGTGTCATTGAACGTATCACAGATCCTGAAAACATCGAAAAAGCTGTCCGGTCCGGAGAAAAACATATGGGTATGCCCAAAGGAACATGGAACGGATTTTTAGAGAAAACCCTTCTGGCCCCAGAAGCTTCATGTTTCTGGAAAATAAACATTCTGGAAATTAATGGTAGGCAAACATAAAGCCTTATCAGCAGAGGACCTGCCCCACATCCTTTAAACAGGCATTAACCTCCAAAAATTGTACAAAACAGAAGATACCGGCCGCAAAAGCAAAAACAGCGCCTTAGCAGAGAGAGTTAAGTCGCTGTTTTTATAATGGTACCGGTGGGGAGACTCGAACTCACAAGAGCGCGAGACCCGGGGGATTTTGAATCCGGTTTTACGGTCCGGCCAGGCAATTCCAAGTTCAACACAAGCAACTAGGATTATATTGGCGGACAGCAGAAGATATTTTCAAAAATTTATTGACCAAATATCCTGAAATGTAAGCAAAAACATATAGATGGGTTTTATTTTTTTTAATTACAAACAACAAAAACTGCTCGCACCCCCCTAAAATACCTACTTGACATATAATCATAAGTATATTACTATTGAGCTCTATAAATACTATTTTTTAAGCTCCTGAGCGTATGAAATAGCAGCTCAGGGAAACAGGTGGCTAACTTTTAATACATGGGGAATTTTATGGCTAAGAAACTATTTTTGGGTTTGGCTGTGTGTCTATTTCTGTTGGCTGGAACAAATCATGCTTTGGCAGATGTAACTCCTGAATGCGATAACGACACCGACTGCACCGAGGAAGGCCTAGGATATTGCGTAGACGATTTATGCGAAGAATGCGCGGGTGATGATAACTGTACCGAAGGCGTTTGTGCAGACGACAATACCTGTGTTGAATGCGTGGGTGACGATAACTGTACCGACGGCGGTACCTGCGTTTCAGATGAGTTTAATCCGGATAATGATACACTGAATTTTTGTGCTGAATGCGCGGTTGATGATAACTGTACCGAGGGTGCTTTTGAGGGCGATTTCTGTTCAGACAACAATACCTGTGTTGATTGTGAGTATGACAGTGACTGCCCAAACGAGGGCGATTATTGTTCAGACGACAATTTCTGCGTTGAATGCGTGGGTGATGATAACTGTACCGAGGCCGACGCCGCGGGGGGCGATTTTTGCTCAGACAACAATACCTGTGTTGAATGCGTGGATGATGATAACTGCATCATCGAGGGCGATTCTTGTTCAGACGACAATTTCTGCGTTGAATGCGTGGAGGATGATAACTGTACCGGCAAAATTTGTGAAGAGAATTTCTGTGAGGAGTATGAATGCGATAACGACACCCACTGCACCGAAGGCATTTGCCTTGAGGATCATCGCTGTCTGGATTATGAATGCACTAACGACAGCGAATGCACCGACCGGGAATATTGCGAAGACGGTTTCTGTGTGGAGTATGACTGCTTCTTTGATAGCGACTGTGACAGCGGCGAATTTTGCGCATCAAATGAGTGTGTTGAATGCACAAAAGATACTGACTGCTCCGACGGCACTTGTGAAGACAATATCTGTATTGCATGCAGGAACGATGATGACTGCGATGAGGGTTTTTGCTTAGACAACAGTACCTGTGTTGAATGCGTGGGTGATGATAACTGTACCGACGGCACTTGTGAAGACAATCTCTGTGTGGATTATGAGTGCACAACAGACGTTGACTGCGATGAGGGTTTTTGCGTAGAAAATAGCTGTGTTGAATGCAGAGAAGATGACGACTGTACCGACGGCATTTGTTTAGAAAACAATACCTGTCTGGATTATGAGTGCGCGGAAGACGATGAATGCGATGAGGGCATTTGCGAAGACGGTTTCTGTGTGGATTATGAATGCACGGATGACGAGGACTGTCTTAACGGCACGTGCGAAGACGGTTTCTGTGTGGGTTATGACTGTATAGATAACGACGACTGTGACGATGATGGTCTGTACTGTAATGGTGTAGAAGAGTGCATTGCCTTTGAGTGCGTTGCTGGTATTGCGCCCTGTGATGAAAGTGAGATTTGCGATGAGGCCAATGATCAGTGTCTCTGCGATGTAGAATGGGACTTCAACGATAACTGTATTGTTGACAAAGGAGATAAGAAGCTACTTCAGCAGCAGCAAAAAGCCGACAAAAAGGCGATGAAAGCCGAGCAGAAAGCAGACAAAAAGGCTCTTAAAGCTGCATATTGCGATGAGTGCTGCGGAGATAAATGGGACTTGAATAGTGACTGTTCCGTTAACAAAGACGATGCCAAGTTACTTACGCAGCAGCAAAAAGCAGACAAAGCGGCGAGGAAAGCCGAGCAGAAAGCAGACAAAAAGGCTCTTAAAGCTGCTTTAAAGTAACGAAAGCACAGGAAGTAAAATGAGAAACCAAAAAGGCAGGGCCTTCATCGGCTCTGCCTTTTTTTGTTGGGCTGAAAACGGCACAGGAGCATGGCCGAAAAAGACATGATGACAGGATGGGACAATGTCAGCAGAAACAAGGCCGATTAGATTAAAAACAAAAGGGAAGCGGTAAAATAGCGATAAAGAAAACACAAAGGGCTTGCGGGTTTAAGAACAACCCGCAAGCCCTTTATTTGTAGTGGTGCCGGTGGTGAGACTCGAACTCACAAGGCCTTGCGACCGGGGGATTTTGAGTCCCCTGCGTCTACCAATTTCACCACACCGGCACTGTTTTTAAAGACCTGCAATGAAGCTGTGTTTACGGGCGGCAATTATCCGACAATCCTGCATTCATGTCAAGCATTGAGTCCGCCAACAGGTCACAAAACCAATTCTTTTCCGCACATCTTGCGCAGCCGGGCATCCTTGTAACCCCCGGCCAAAAAGCTTTTGATCTTGCACTTTCAACGCCAATCAGGTACAGTTTTGAACTGAAAAAATAACACTACCATGGAGATTTATCATGAAACTAACCGACGGCGTATATGCGTACCCGTGGACCAACATGATGGAAAACAACTGCAATACTTACGTGTTGCAAGGTCCGGACGGCTTGATCCTGATTGACCCCGGCCTGAGAAACTATGTGCCGGACACGATTGAAGCTATTAAAAAAGATGGCTTGAACCCAGATGATATCAAGCTGGTTCTCTGCACGCACTGCCACCCCGACCATATTGACGGTGTATCCTATTTCGCAGAGAAAAAAATACCAATCACCTGGCATCCTGATGGCGATGCTTTTCTCAACGAAACCGGCCTGGAATTTTTCCGGATGTTCGGCCTTAAGGAACCCGGTTTCAAACCAGACTCCTTATGCGTTGAAGGCAACCTGCCTGCTGCCGGTTTAAACCTGCAAATTATTCATTCCCCCGGCCATTCTCCAGGTTCCATCTGTATATACTGGGCAGAAAAGCAGGTCATGGTCACCGGAGATGTGGTTTTCAGCAACAGTATCGGCCGCACCGATTTTCCCGGCGGCGACAGCGGAACCCTCAAAAAAAGCATAGACCGCATTGCCGAGCTTCCGGCAATCCTTATACTGCCCGGGCACAATGAAGTTGTAGAGGGAGAGGACGCTGTTAAGCGCAATTACGAATATATTAAAAGCTCCTTCTTTTCCTACATGTAACAGCGGTTTTCAATGCCGGCGTAGCTCAGTGGTAGAGCAACTGATTCGTAATCAGTAGGTCGCGGGTTCAACTCCCATCGCCGGCTCCACAAATATCAAGCACTTGGCGATACGTCAGGTGCTTTTTTTATGCCTGACAACACTCTGGTTACGCCTGGGTTGCGGGTTCGACTCCTACTCCCTTCGCTAAACGTTAATCCAGCACAGTTCCATAAAGTACAAAAGCCCCCAGAAAATCAGGGGCTTTTGTGTCGCTGTTGTCATTCCAAAGCACTTTATCATTACCAACTAACTTTACTCAGTAGTTAAAACGCACCCCAGTTCCAACGCCCCGGGAACGCCCAGAAATACGTTTCAATCAAAAAAGACCTTTTTTAAAACTCTGCCAATTTTATGGGGGATGCTTTTTTTTCTTTCTTTAACCAGTTTCAAAACATACTTTGAACCAAACTGCGGATCCAATGTTTCTGGAATTTTTAAGCCCCAATCATTGCTATAGCCGAAGAATTCAATAAATTTATCAAGACGGGGCTGAAAAAAAGCCGTGTCTTCCTCCGTAAACCATTGTCTCCAGTTATCATAGTTAGCTGTTCTTAATATGCGTTTAGGAATACTACTGTCTGAAGTGTCGTTGTAAATGTCTTTGCCCAGGAACGCAGATAACTGTTTTGTGTTTGCACTCACAAATTCTTCATATTTTTGAAGAAAAAAATCTTTTTTGTACTTCTCTATGAGGCTTACAAACTGATCAAAACGATTAATTATTGTTTCGCTGCCCGGAGATAGTCCATCGTCAAGATCGGCAAATTGGTCCATTAGAAATTTAACCGAAACACTGGTCGGATTTTTTTCTTTATCCTTCAACAAATCCAACCAACGTTTCGTTTTTTTTTGATTATCAATAAAACGTGCATCATAAGTCCTGTACAACATTTGACTAATAAGATTATCCCGGGGGTCTCGAATAATTGAAATTTTTTTTTCAAAAACAACCCCCATTCTCCCGTTAATTAAATCATCCAGTTCCGTTGCTGGTAATTGTCCTTGCAGGGTTTTTAAAACGACCGGCCCGGATATTGATTTTAACTTTTTCAGCTGATCCAAGGATGGTTCAAAAAAGCCCTTTTCTTTTTCACATTGCGATAACAATTTTTTTACAGCATAAAACAAACCACTGGTTCCCGATTTGGGCAATCCAAAAATTAAACAGTTGAACATAGAATGCTATCCCCACGATTATTTATAAATAAATTAACGTGTCATTATCCCTTGCCAATAGAGCTGTTTTAAAATTTTATTATTAACCATTCCCTTTGCTTTTCTCATTCGCCGCATCGACCATACGGTAACGATATTGCGCAACAGCCACTTTCTTGAATCCAAAATGACTTTAAACTCACTAACTTTTCCCTGTTTTTCCAAAACACTTCTTTTAGCCTCTTTTTTTGTGATAGTCCCTGTTACCCTGCGCAAGAATGTTTTTGCAAAATAATAAGATTCCCCTATAGGAATTAACCATATGGGGTAATTAAGCACTTCATTTAAAATACGATTTTTCTCCAAATGAAATAATGTAAAATAACTTCGCGTTCCCGCTGATTGTGATCCCTTATGATAGACAACAGCTTCCGGCACACAAATGCCGCTAAAAGCTTTAGCACACAATCTAATACCTAAATCAATATCCTCAAAATACGCAAAATAAAGTTCATCAAAAAACTGATTATTATTCAGATTAGTTGCTTTAAGACATTCTGCGGAATAAATTGAAGCCGCTCCACAGGCGCTGAAAATTATTTTATTATCAAGATTATTATCAAACGACTTAAACTGGTTTTTTGATCTCCCGGACCCATCCGGCAACACAACATCACCGTCTGAACATATTAGATCTGTTTCCGGAAAATACATAATGCGGGACGATGCAAAATCAGCATTGGCAGATTGAAGGCCTAAAACCAATTTTGATAGCCACTCCGGCTCGACCAAACAATCATTATTAAGGTTAACAATAAAGTCATAGCCCTTCTGAAGAGCCCAATTAATGCCGTCATTATTGCCGCCGGCAAAGCCTCGGTTTGTTGTGTTACAGATCAAATGGATATGAGGGAAAAGTTCTTTGAGGCGCTCGCCCTCCTTGTTCTCGGACCCATTATCAACAAGCACCACTTGAGCATTTTGATAGGTGTTTTTACTTAACGAGTTAAGACACTCAACAGTATCGTCAAAGCCGTTCCAGTTCAGGACAATAATAGCAACAGCGGGACAGGTATCCATGGTTATTTCGTGTTGTTTTTTTGTTTTAGTCTTTTTTGTATAATTCGTTTTGGCACCATGCCAAGACAAATCATGGACCTATATAAAGAATCAATTCTTTTAAGGCCCAGGCTCCGTATCATCTGCAACACAACAGGAACGTGTGTATTCCAACAGCCGCACGTTGCACAAATTTCATTGTAGTCTTTTTTATGTTTTTTTAATATTTTTTTGAGCGCTTTGAAATAGGCTGTATCAAGCGGACCTTCGGACCCATGATGCACTGACAGGGGGATCACAAAAACCCCCCGGCTTGTCTTCTTAATGCTTAGGCTATAATCAACTGCATAGGCATGCCATCCATCACAGGTTTTTTCATCAAAGCTCTGCTGTTCAAAAACCTCTTTAGCGATTATAACCAGACACTCATCAACCGTCATAACCTCCATGGGATGATCTATTAATTGTCCCGCTCGATTTGATAATGCCCCATGCGTAATATTGCTCAAAATCGGCTCATCTTTTCGGCGACGCCCGGCTGCGCCGGCTATGCCAAGATTCGGTAACGCTTCTAATAGCTTTTCAGCCTCTTCGAGCAATGTGTCTGTAGCAAAGTCGATGTCCTGATGCACAAACATCACATAACTGGTTTCCGCCTTTATTTTGCTCGCACCATAATTGAGCGCCCCGGCCGCTGAAGAAAAGCGGCTGGCGGTATTATCCACCGCGATCAGCTCATATGGAACCGTTTGCTGCCGGAGGCTTTTCAGCAAACACTCACTAAACATCTTTTTATCATTATAGACACAAATAACGGAAATCATTTCTTAAACCACCCCTCGACCTCGCTGTTGGACACACTCTGCAAAGAACGAACGATTCGTCTTCTTGAAATCAAAAAAGGAATGTTCAACAGAGCGGCTATATTTCCCTTTAAGCATGCCAGTGCAAGACGAAAATCGCCGTTTTTAAGAAACCGTCTCATCGTCCTCCAAATAAACAATGGCCGAGAAACAAGAAACTGTGCCGCCAGCTTGAACGGAAGACACTTAATAACATAGTAGTATCTGTTTCTTTCCAGAAGATACGTTTTAAGCGGTGAAACCATGCCCAGGGTCGCTGAATGGGCGTGGTAAACAATTCCCTCCGGAACAAGCATCGCTTTCCAGCCAGCCAGGCGGGAGCGCAGGGCTAGATCGACATCTTCATAATACGCAAAGAATTTTTCGTCGAACAGGCCTATCTGTTCAAGGGTCTCCCTGCGGTATAGGGCGGCCCCGGCACAGGCTCCGAATATCTCGGTGGGTGTTTTATGCTGCCCTGTATCCCGTATGCCGTACCCCACCTGAACCGCCCCAGCATACAAATTGCCGGGGGCTATCCCTACGGCATCAATTATGTCGGGTTCTGCTAACGAGAGCATTTTTGGCTGGCAAGCGCCTGCCTGCGTATTAGATTCCGCAGTATGTATCAGCGCCTCCAAACTTCCCGGGGCAATAACCGTGTCATTGTTAAGGAACATAATATAGTCTGGATTGCAGCACTGCCGCGCACAGGCCACCCCAATATTATTGCCTTGGGCAAAACCGTAATTTTTTTTATTTTTAATAATAATAAGCCCGTCCCCAGTATGCCGGGAATATGCTGTTTTTGTTTCAGAAAAAACATATTCGACTATATCTATCGGCTTGTTCCTTTGGGTATATTGGAATAACGTGGAGTCGGTTTTTAAATTACCTTTCGCCCAGGCTTTAATTTTAGTGACAGATTCATCCTCGGAGCCATTGTCAATAACAATTGCAATAAAGCTTCGATAGGTGCTTTGATACAGAGATTCAAGGCACCGGACTGTATCTTTCCAGCCATTCCAGTTAAGAATGATCACCGTGGCAACAGGATTTTCGTTCATGACTTGATTTTTTTTATTATGAAACTCGCTATCTTAAAAAAGCATGGTGCGTACACCCGCACCAGCAGCTCGTATAAACCTTTTTTTGAACGATGCGGATTATAATGACGCAACGAAAATAATTTCACTGCATGCTTTCTCGCGTTTTTTAGATCATTTTCTCTGTCCAAAAGGCTAACAAGCGAATAATATTGATTAAACGCTGCTTGACCCAGAGGGGTAGCATAGGGTGACTTCTGGAAATTCAGAAATAATTTTTCGAACATATCAGCAGTACAGAAAAGTCTAAAAAATTTGCTTTTTGTTCCCCATATGCCGCTGGTGTGAATTCTATAAACACCCATTATTTTATCAAGGTATTTGATTTTTCCATATTGGGCCAACATGATAAAAAGCGGTAAGTCTCCGGGGAGGACCTGCATAAACCATTCGGGAAGCTCTCCAAGCAGGCCATTTCGAAAAACACACGATGCTGTATAAATATAATTTCCACCAAACAAACTTTCGATGGTCGAAATTTCCTTCTGGTTTGTGTTTGACGGATGGGATTCTTTTTTGCCATCCCCGTATATGACCTGCATATTATGAAAACATATGGCGCAGTCCGGGTGTGCTTCTAACAACTCAACCTGCTGTTGCAATTTGCATGGATCGGTCCAATAATCATCGCCTTCGAGCAGTGCTATATATTTACCACGGGCATGTGTAAGATTATTAACAAAATTCCATCTTCCCGTCGGCCTACCATGAATGCAAATTACATTTTCCCTATCATTCAAAAAAAGTCGTATTTTATCAGGATACCGTTCCTTGTATTTTTGGACTATTTCGCGTGTGCCGTCGGTTGAACCATCTTCCCCGATCAAAATCTCATAGTTAAAGTCAGTTTCCTGCATCAGGACACTATCAAGTGCTTCGGCAATATATGGTGCATGGTTATATGTGGTTATGGCAACACTTAGTTTCACAATAGCTACTTTATCGCGGGTTAGGAAAGGTTTTTGTGTTTTGAAGTAGAAAGCCTTTTTGATATATCGGCCCCGGCATTGCAAGAGAGCTGAAGTACCGCTGCTATCTTTTCGATATCACCGGGCCCAACGGCCATACCGGTAGGCAGGCAGATAATTCGATCAGCTATTTTTTCTGTTTCTGGCAGTTGGCGGCTGGCATTCGGATATTTAGAGATATAGGGTTCCATTCGATGGCAACAGGGGTAAAAATAACGGCGCGCACGTATATTTTCCGCGTGAAGTATTTGTATCAGTAAGTCGCGGTTAATAATGATTTTATTTTCGTCAATTTCAAGAACGATATATTGATAATTGTTTTTCTCCGTTTCATTATAAGCCATCATGCTTATACCCGGTATATCTCTAACGTATTTACGATACAGGTGATAATTACGATGATTCACCTCGAGAAATGCATCAAAACTTTCAAGCGAAGTCAGGCCCATGGCGGCGGCGGCCTCATTCATTTTACCATTGGTTCCGATATAGATAACGTTATCCAGGCCGGCAAAACCAAAATTTCTCATTAGGCGCATTTTTTCTGCCAGATTATCATCATTAGTGAGTACGGCTCCACCTTCAAAACTGTTAATAAACTTTGTCGCGTGAAAGCTTACTATTTCTGCATCACCAAAACCACCGATCATTTTGCCGGTATGAGAACAGCCAAACGCATGTGCTGCATCGAAAAGAAGTCTCAAGTTATTTTTCCGTGCAATCTTTTCCAACGATTCCACATTGCATGGGCGACCCCAGAGATGCACACCCATGATTCCCGTCGTCCTTGGCGTAATGAGGCTTTCAATTTTCTCTGGATCAATGGTGTGAGTTCGGGGATCAATATCACAAAATACCGGACTAATTTTCTGCCATTGCAAGCTGTGCGCAGTGGCAATAAAGGTATACGAGGGAATAATAACCTCACCTTTCAGCCCAAGCGCCCGCGCAGCTATTTCCAAGGCTATAGTTCCGTTACACATGGCTATGCAGTGCTTGACATTCAGTCTGCTTGCTATTCGCTGTTCAAAGTCACATACATACGGGCCGTTGTTTGTTAGCCAGTCCCGCTCCAAAAGGTCGTTGAGCCTTTTAAAAAGTTTTTTGCGATTGCCGATATTGGGCTGCCCGACATGAAGTGTCTGGGAAAAAGCCGGGGTGCCATTAAAAATAGCCAGGTCGTCAATTGTGTTTTTTTTCATCATACAAATTATAGGTCTTCTAAGCTTCCATGTTTATATTATGCCGTATCCGCGGAAAGAACTCCTATACGATTATAAGAATTCTCCTTTTCGATAAGAAGGAAAATAATCTGTTTCAGCAACCCCCTTTGCCAAAGTAATTTCCCGATATTTCATTTGATCAAATACGCAGCCGCAAAAATAGACCGTCCGTGTTTCGGTTGACCAGCCTTTTTTGAACCTAGATAAGCCGTCATTTCCATCACTGCTTACTCCTGCTCCGGCTCCAAGATTAACCCATCGTAATTTTTTCGAAAAATCTTGCAACGCATTAAAATAAAGAGCATATGAAGCGTTAAGCTGATATCCATCAACATTAAAAGCAGTTAAATGGCTATAGGCCACTTGCCCTTGCTCGCACCAGAGATGTGCACCGACAACTTTATCTTTATAGAGTGCTCGAAACATAACGATTCCGGGTGTGGTGAGTTGCTTTGAAAAAATATCTTTAGAAAAAGCCTGAATCCCCCGAAGACCGTGCCGTTGAATCAAACAATCATAGAGCTCCACCCATTCATCAAGATAGTCAATGGGACTATCGCACCGTTCGACTTCAATATCTCTGAGAGCTCTACGTGCATAGTAATTATGATGCTTGGAAACAACCTGGTTTAAAGGTTGATCAAGATCAGCAATATAATGCGCTTTAAAAGGACGTACGACCGTAAAGCATTTATGCAAATATTTTTCATCATATTCGCCAAAGGGATCGGTAACTAAAGCTACGCTTACAAGCGTATCTCCTATTTTGTCTAAATCTTTGTGTAGTTGCGACCAGTCTCTACAGGCGAACAGGGGATAGCAGCCCATCGCGTCACGGTAGGAAAAACCACTAATTGGGCGATCGAGAACCCATCCCTGACAGAGAGGCAACTCATGCAATGTTCCATATGCACCAAGAGACTCAGCATAGCAACGATGTAGATATCCGGTCACCGGCTCATCCTTTGCATTAAATAGCCCCATCTTTTGCTTTCTGATGAAGTTCATTTCTTGGTGCGCATTCTAAATTATTGAATAAAAATTTCAAGTCGCGTGCCTTTAATAGCCTTTATTATTTCATCTGAAATATTGTTATTAAGCTCCGATTTCCATCGATCCTTAACCCCCGGTTTTTTAAAAACAGCATACGGGTCCTGATTTTCCTGTCGCTGGCTCTGTTCGATGAATTCAGCAACCTGGCTATGCATATTCAAACTTACATATGAAAAAAGTTTTTCCGTTTCAAGCAACGGATTATCTACCAGTTCTTCATATTGAAGCAAATAGAACTTACTAGGGTATTTTTCTTGAAGCTCCAAAAACATTACGCTTGCTTCTTTCCACTTTTCAAAACCGTTATATTCTTCAATACGGTTTAAATTTTTTTTGGACGCATACCGCCACTCCTCAAGCGAATCCCATTCCTTCTTGAATTCTTTTGGTGCCTGTAGCCAAGAATTAATTACAGCACAAGGGTTCCGAACAATACCGATAATTTTTATGTTATGTGTGCTCTTAATAAATTTTTCAATTAAATGATGGTACCGAACCATTTTCATTACTAAAAACTCCGGGTTCTTTTTTTTTATAAAAACAGGGTACAACCGGGTGTCAACCTCCTGTTTGTTCAAAATAAAATCATCATCGGTGACCTTGTAAAGCGCATCAAAAAAAGAATCTGTTTTTGCTTGACTAGAATCTATATCAATGAGGTCTTTAAACCGGTAAGCAAACAACGGCTGAAACCTGTAAGCCACATCCGGATGGCTGTTAAAAATTTGGCCCAGCCAAGACGTTCCAGAACGTGGAACCCCGTGGATTGATACTATCGGCATTTTTTTTATCATGGTAAATCGCTACATCCTAGCCCCTCTCAAGCACGGCATACTGCTGTAGTTGGTGCGCTATCATAATCTCAAAGCGTGAAGCCAACCGCACTTAATTTAGGCCTAATATTAAAGAAACCCGCTGGCCCACCATTGCTATTTAAATGTTGGGGCACGTTGTAATTCAACAAGATATCCTGTCGGAAACTCGGCATTGGTGAGGTTATCAAAAAAAGCCGTATTATATAATTGATTTATTTTTTTTACTTCCTTATCTTTTCCGGCCATAGCTGCATAGTGATCAAGAAATACCATTGCAAGGCTTGTCGTCAAGGTTCCAGTAGGAATAATCTTGCAGCCGAGCCCCTGTGCGCGTGCAAAATTTTTCACCACATCTATCTCAGGCAATTCGCAATCCAGGTGCTCTTTGGCCCACTGTGCGCCTGTTAGTTCAAAAACCAGCTCTAGCCGCTCCCGGTAGCTGTCGCCCGGGCAGGCAAAGGGATTCAGTAATAAAAGGTATTTTTTTGTTTTTTTTAACAACTGGTTGAGAAAACTTTCGCGCTCATGTGCTGGAATATGTTCAAAAACATGAGAGGCAACGACAACATCAAATGTTTTTTCCGCAAATTGCAGATTATCTGCAGCCAAGCCATTTACGCTAGGTTCCGCGAGCACATAATGCGCTTCTGGAAAAAAAAGTGCGAGCTCTCCGGTTCCTCCCCCCACGTCAAGAACTGAAAAATTACGTTCTGAAAATACTGTAAGCATATGTTTTGCCAACGTATTCAGACGATAGTAGCGATTATGGTTTAATGTGCTTAACGGCTGATGTCTTACCTGCTTTGCTTGTGCTATATATGTTTTGAGTTTTGGTATTAGATGACTCTCTTTAACATCTGCCAGCAAGTTTTTATAGACTGAAATTGCATATTGAGGCTGTCCAATGGCCTCGTATGCTTTGGCCAAAGCTTCCAACATATTCTGGTCTGTGTTTCCCAGCGCCAGGCTGGTACGATATTCCGCAATGGCTGGCTGCCAGCATTGCTGCTTTGCATATTCATCTGCAACCAGGGAGTGCAGAGCGGGGTCTTGAGGATTGCGGCGTACATCGCCTATTAAGCTATCGAGGTTAGTGTCTGGACGATGCCTGTTCCGTCGTGTGTTCGGAGTAGCCACACGCCTCAAAATTTTTTTAAGTTTTTCAACAAAAGCGGTCATGGAAAATAATATCCGTGTGAGCTATCCTTGTTCAAAGGCGATATGCTCCTTGTTTAGACGCCATTGCCTAATACTCGAGCTGCGGTGCGCCGTATCTTCTCAAAAAGGCCACGTGCCCCATCAAGAAACGGCAACGTAAATTTTTGCAAGAAATTTTGATGCCACCATCCGTCGTGTGCGTATCCCAGCTCACGAATAAGCCCTCCTGCAATTCTATCAATTGCATATCGCTGAAGCGGCGCGAGTTCTTCCTGCCAACTTCCGCTAACTCCTTTTCGGTAAAAATGACTGCTGGTCTGGACATGCCTGTCGGCATGCTGACGCTTTGACTTCATTTTGCTGAACTGGTGATTCTCGATTATGGTAGCCACTTCTGCACTGCTTGCGGGCAGCCCGCAAAAATCAAAAATGGTCTTGAGAGTTGCTGCCCCGTCTGTAAGGAGATCCTCATATCGTACTTCAAGATACCTGTTGGAAAATTTTGCTGCCTGGCGTGCCATACGAACATGATGGAGCCAGTTTTGAGCAGATTCCGGAATCGTGCCGGTTCCATAACCTATGTTTTTCTGTGCTGCCACCATTGATACTGCGACATCACGCCCATCACGAACTAAATGAATATATTTTGCGTCTGGTACTAACCTATCGATTTCTTCAATATGCGCCGAATAATTGGGCTGTTTGTCAAGAATATGCGTTGCATTGGGGTTTTTTTCAATAACCCGTTCATAAACACCGTGTACAAATTTTTTAAGATATTCATAAAATTCTTTTTCAGTCCAGAGGAAAGGCAAGCCCTGATGCCAGCGACCTTCTTTTATATTGGCAGCTTCATTTTCCCAAGCTCGAATCCAGGGGGCGGTATACCGATTAAAGATTGTAAGTTCAACTGTCGTGCAAACCTGTGGATGTGCGCCAAGCATAATCTGCAACCAGGTTGTTCCGCTTTTGGGAGCACCGATTATAAATAAAAACTGTTTTTCCATTAAGCACTAACCTTTTTAATACAACGGTTAATTCTAACAAAGAAATATTAAGTACCGGGTCCGTTTTAACGGTTTGCACAACAAAGGCAGATAAGAGCATTCGGCTTTTTCAAAATATTCCGTCGTCCATTCCTGCAGCGCACAACGCCTGACCGTTTACCAAACCAGCCCCCCGGCCTCTGGTTTCCATTTATGTCCATGAAACAAACGAAAGGGGACGTCTTCGTGGCCATATATTACCGTTCCGTGACCATGAAGAATAAGCAAAACACTCTGCTGCTTAAGAGTCTCTCTGGAATATGGCTCACTCTAAGGAAAAGACCCTCAATTAAAAGGAATTAGCTTTGGATTGAAACGACTATAAAACAGGGGCAATTGTGTGTCAAGATTAATGTCGGCGCAGGATTTTAAAAAGCCTGAACGGACAAAAATGTCTTGTTTTATATAAAAAAACTATTTTTGGTTAAACACTATGTTCTTCTATGTTGAATAGCCACTGGTTCTGTTGAGGCCTCCCCCGAAGAACAATACCCTAGCCATAGAGACATTCACTGAAAAGCAAAAACTCTAAATTCCTTTGAATGAAAAAAGAATTCTGTTTTTTTAGCGGATGCAGTATAGTAAAAAAAGTTTCACGTGAAACGATATACGACTGAACGGAATACAAATGAAAAACGATGCATGGCTCAATTTTTTTGCTGATACGGCCCGAAGCACGGGACTGACACTCTCTGAAAAAAAATCCGCACTTTTTCTTCGCTATATGCTTGAGCTGCTTGAATGGAACCGCTCAACCAACCTTACACGCATTGTTGAACCACGCGATATCGCGATCAAGCACTTTATCGACTCAATGCTCATAACCAGCCACATAAAAATCTCACATAAAGAAATTGCCGACATCGGCTCAGGGGGAGGCTTTCCCGGAATACCGCTGGCAATCCTTGATCCAAGCTGTAAATTCGTTTTAATTGAATCACTGCGCAAAAAAACCTCCTTTTTAAAACATATTATTCGCACCCTGCAGCTCGACAATGTGCAGGTTTACAACGGGCGCGCTCAATCCTTTCCAGCCCCTGCCACATTTGACCTCGCAATCAGCCGAGCCTTTGCCTCCCTTTCAGATTTCACCACAATTGCAGCCCCGCTGATCAAACCGCAAGGAAGCATCGTTTGCATGAAAGGGCCGCTACCCAGAGAGGAAATAAAAGAGCTGGAAGAACAAAAAA
>Ga0208648_1000135_pt1 | contig 79859 bp, 87 predicted proteins | sample AntAceMetag02UKL_FD_184772 | JGI IMG/M metagenome (GOLD analysis project Ga0208648, IMG submission 184772) | Saline lake microbial communities from Ace Lake, Antarctica - Antarctic Ace Lake Metagenome 02UKL (SPAdes) (version 2) | ecosystem: Environmental > Aquatic > Non-marine Saline and... | reverse complement strand
TGCAAATGTCGTCACAGACGTATCATCAACGCCAGTTGCAATCTTTGAAATCGTGTTTGCAGTCGCGGGACATACTAGAAGAAGGTCTGCACGGCCGCTCCAGTCGCCACAATAAGAAACGTGCTCGCAAGCGCCCCCAATCTCGGTTATCGTCTTTTTGCCTGTGATGCATTCAAGGGCCCACGGGTGAATTATGTTTTGAGCCGCGTTTGACATGACACACGTCACATCGGCACCATGGCGCATGAGTTCGCGTGCTATCTTTGGCGTCTCGATTGCAGCGATGCTTCCAGTTACTGCCAGGACTACTTTTTTCCCTGAAAGCTTATTAGACTTCGCACATGAAATTGTCTCCTGATGACAGGAAGGAAGCATCTTTTCCATTTCTTCCTTTTTGAAGGCTCTAGTATTAAAGCTTTATAGCATAAGTCTTCAAAATAAGAAAATCATACTAAGCCAGAATGGAAGTAAAAATACTTGATACCACTCTAAGGGACGGCGAACAGACGCCAGGCGTCTCACTTTCGCCTAAGGACAAGCTGGATTTGGCTAAGGCCATAGACTCCCTTGGTATCGACTTCATGGAGGCGGGATCTGCCTGCACAAGTCCGGGGGAAGCAAAGAGTATAAAACTCATTGCAAACGAAGGTCTTTCCTGTAAGGTGTTTTCATTCTCAAGAGTTACTGAAAAAGATGTTGACCTCTGTCGTTCCTGTGATGTAGATGGTCTCTTTCTTGTCGCACCGACAAGTGAGGAGCACATAAAATACAAGCTTAAGAGTACGCCTGAGGATTTCCTTGCCCACTTAGATAAAACGGTTGATTACGCGCGGGACTATGGTCTTTACATCGACCTCTGTTGTGAGGACGGCTCACGGACCGAAATAGACTACATGAAAAAGATAATTGACGTTCTTGGAGACAGAATAGATCGCTTTACAATAGCTGACACGGTAGGTGCCTCAACGCCGGAAAAAATGGCAGGTTTTTTCACTGAACTCTGCGCGTACAAAAAGATGAGCTACGGCGTGCACTGCCACGATGATGTCGGGATGGCTGTGGCAAACACAGTTGCCTCAATAAGAGCAGGAGCAGATACTGCTGATGTTACGATAAACGGACTTGGGGAGCGTGCCGGAAACGCGCCGATTGAGGAGGTAGTGGCAAGCCTTGAATTACTTTATGGCTACAAAACTAACATAAACACTGAAAAGATTTATGAGGTCTCGCGCCTTGTTGAAGATTTGATGGGGGTTCCCGTGCAGCCAAATAAGGCACTTGTCGGGAAAAACAGCTTCCGCCATGAGTCAGGAATACACGTTGACGGACTCCTTAAACACGCCGGGACTTATGAATTTGTCAAACCTGAATACGTGGGACGAAAGAAGATATTTGGTTTTGGAAAGCATGTGGGTGGAAAAGGCTTAAAGGCTATACTTGATGCCCTGAAGATTGAAGTGACTGAGGAAGAGTTCATGGCGGTATTTAACGAGATAAAACGCATGGGCGACTCAGGAAAGTCTGTGACTGACGCAGACCTCCTTGCAATAGTGCGCACTGTAAAAGGCGCCGGTGGAAACGAGTTCCTTAAACTTAAGGACTTAAAGATAAGTTCCGGGACAAACGTAAAGCCTTCGGCAACAGTCGTTGTCGAGATAAACGGCAAAGAGGCAACAGAAAGTGCTGAAGGCAATGGCCCAGTAAATGCGGCGATATCAGCGATAATGAACGCTGTGGGAGATAAAACAATAAGCCTTGAGGAGTACCATGTCGATGCGATAACCGGCGGCACGGACGCTAATGTCTCGGTGACAGTTCGCATGAAATCTGAAGATAAAGTGATAACGGCTTCTGGAGTGGACTGTGATATAATAACGGCATCAGTTGAGGCTATAATCTCTGGGATCAATGGCCTTAAAAGCTAAAATGGCGTCAAGATCAAGCAAGCCGCTCAGTAATCAAACAATAAGAAGAAGGCTCAGTATATGCCACAATGTTGTCCCAAAAGGTATGTACCACGTTGAGGGAAGCGCGGAGGCTATGAGGCGGGGATTTCTTACAAAAAAGCAACTGGAAGATCTTGGGAGACTTGGCCTTTTTGATGGCAAAATAAATCCCAGATTTCAAAAGAATCCAGAATTGTTTAAAAAGGCCAAAGTAAAAGCCTATAATGACTTCCTAAAACGATATAAGAGATTTATAGTCCCGGTTGAAGAAGGCTTCAGGCAAGGGATAGATGAAGGAAACCATAAGGTGTTGCCAAAGGGCGTCAACCAAGAAAGATTAGGTCAATTTAAGTCTCAACTAAATAATTGGGCTATGTCACAGAGTTATAAAATTGATGCGCACAAGCTAAATAAGACTTAGATTGCAAGAACCTCGTCGTTAGAGTAAAGTTGTTTTTTGGCAATAAGATTGAGAACACGGCAAGTATTAAATTCATTATTATTATTGCAAGAATCGAAGTCTTAAGCGCGTCTGCCATCGAACTGTCTGCTATTCTTTCAAGCTCGTCGTAAAATGCTTGCGGGTCTTTTAAATTATCTGTATAAACAATCAGGCCGCCCACCAGACATCTTTTTTTGAGGAGTCTTTTGCCATGTTTTACAGAGATATTAAGTCTCTAATGTTAAAAATATCTCTTTGCTATTTTTATTTATCCCCCCGTTCTCTTAAAAGAAAAATGGCGTCCAAATCAAAAACACTCAAAAAGATAAAGGGGAAAGTCGGTGAGGATACTTTTGAGCCGACTTACGGCAGAAGATATTTTGATTCGACCGTTCCAAGAAACGAGATTCCGGAAGGAGATATGTCGCCTGATGCTGCTTATCAGATAATAAGCGACGAACTCAATCTTGACGGCAACACCACCCTTAACCTTGCCAGTTTCGTTACGACTTGGATGGACCCTCAGGCCAGACAACTCTATCTGGATACGTTAAATAAGAATTTTATAGACTTTGACGAATACCCTCAGACTGAAACTATCCATAACCGCGTTGTCGAGATGACCTGGAAACTCCTTAACGGGCCCAAAGGATGCATTCCGACAGGGACTGCAACAATAGGCTCATCTGAAGCCATAATGCTCGGACTTCTTGCCCACAAGTGGAAGTGGAAAGAGCACATGAAGGCAAAAGGAAAAGACTGCTCAAAACCAAATATTGTAATGGGTGCTGACGTTCACACCTGTTGGGAGAAATTTGCCAAGTACTTTGATGTTGAGATGAAGCTTATTCCAATGGAAGTGGGACGCTATGTTATAGGACCAAAAGAAGTGGCACCCCTGCTTGATGAAAACACGATTGCAGTTGGCGCAATACTTGGAACAACATTTACAGGACAAATAGATGATATTGCAGGAATCAACAAGCTCCTTCTTAAAGTCAAAAAGGAAAAAGGCTGGGACATCCCGATTCACGTTGACGGGGCAAGCGGTGGATTTATCGCGCCCTTTGTGTATCCAGAAGTGAAATGGGACTTCCGTTTAGAACAGGTAAAATCGATAAATGTCTCAAACCATAAATTTGGTCTTGTTTATCCCGGGATGGGAACAGTTGTCTTCCGCGATAAGGTCGATTTGCCTGAAGAACTTATCTTTAAGATAAACTATCTCGGAGGTGAGATGGAGAATTACAGCCTAAACTTCTCACGAGGAGCGAGTACGGTACTTTTACAATACTACAACTACCTAAGGCTCGGAAAGAAAGGATATCGTGATATAATGAATAATATCATGGAGAACGCGAAATATCTTGAAGCTGCACTTGTTAAAACAAAACACTTTAAGATTTTAAACGCTGCCAAATACCTGCCTGTTGTTGCTGTGACACTTACCGGTAAAAGAGATTATACTGTCTTTGATGTTTCCGAAAAGCTAAGAGAGCGCGGGTGGATAGTCCCGGCTTACACACTTCCTGCAAACGCAGAAAAAATCGCAGTGTTGCGCATGGTCGTTAAGGAGAACTTCAGTCGGGACATGGGAGAACTCCTGATTGCAGACATAAAAAGAGCCATCGCAAAGCTTGAAGGAACTTATGAGAGGAAGCCGCTACATAATAGGAATAAACGGCGAGCCTGTTAAAAAAATTAACAAAACTATATAAAACTAAAATGGCAACTGCTGTAAATGTGGAAAAGAAGAAGAACATAAGCCCTGTCATAAAAAATAAAAAGGTGATTTCTGTCTTTACTTTGGCTTTGTTAAACGTAGCTTTGGTTGTTTCACTACGTTCGCTCCCAATGATGGCAGAAGACGGGATGTCCTTAATCTTTTTCTATGTATTTGGCGCACTGATATTCCTCATCCCTTCAGCACTTATTTCAGCTGAACTTGCAACAGGATGGGACGATGGGAAGGGGGTATTTACCTGGGTAAAAGAAGCCTTTGGTGAAAAATTCGGATTTGCCGCGATGTTTTTACAATGGGTTCAAAATATAGCGTTTTACCCCATAGTTCTTATATTCGGCGCCGGCGCTTTTGCATTTATTGTAACCCCTGAACTTGCCCAAAATAAGTTTTATATGCTAGCTGTCATCCTTGGTGTGTACTGGATATCAACACTTATAAACCTTAGGGGAGTAGGTCTTGCAAGCAAGATAAGCAGCATTGGTGTGGTTCTCGGTACGTTAATACCGGCGGCAGTAATTATACTCCTTGGAGTTGCATGGTTTCTTGGAGGCAATCCTTCGGCAATACCTATGGATGCAAGAAATATAATTCCTGAGTTTAGCGATCTTCCAAAACTTGCTCTTCTTGTGGGGGCACTTTTGACATTTGCTGGAATGGAAGTAAACGCAGTCCATGCTAAGGAAACAAAAGACCCACAAAAATCCTTCCCAAAAGCGATGCTATTATCAAGCGTAATGATACTGGTAGTATTTATTTTAGGGTCACTGGCAGTTGCTTTGATATATAATCCCTCTTCTCCTGAGGCAATAGCGGCAGGGGGCCAGGAGATGGTAGCTGGAATGATGGTTGCCTTTGAGCAGTACTTTGACCATTATGGCATTGGATTCTTAACACCCATTTTTGCAATACTTTTGACAATAGGTGTTGTCGCAGGAGTCCTTGCATGGGTTGCAGGTCCTTCAAAGGGACTCTTTAAAGCGGGGCGAGAAGGTCTTCTTCCGCCTGTTTTACAAAAAGCAAATAAGAATGGAGTACAGGTCAATATACTTTTGATTCAAGGAGCTATTGTAACGGCATTTGCTCTCTTTATGCTAATACTGCCAAGTATCCAAGACGCTTATTGGATATTTACAGCACTTACAATACAGCTCTATTTAATCATGTATATTTTGATGTATGCCTCAGCCCTAAAACTTCGTTACAAAAGGCCTGATGTAAAGCGAGCATACACAATACCTGGTGGTAATTTGGGCATGTGGATAATAGCTGGTATTGGTATTACGGGTGCAATTCTTGGGATTGTACTGGGTTTTATTCCGGCAAATACTGAGTATTATGAAAATGCATTAAAAGATCCCATGATGTTTGTCTCGTATGCTCTAATGCTATTTATCGGCATATCAGTCTTTGTACTTGCGCCTTTTGTCATCCACAGGTTCAAAAAGCCTAGCTGGAAAAAGGAGTATACCGAAGCAGAAATGAGCTGACCCTTTAGACTCGGACACCCGAGTCTTGAAGGCTAAGCTCTTTTTATCTTTTATTTTTATTCTTGGTTTTTGGAAAAATAGGGCAAAATGAGAAAGCCTGTTAAAATCGATATGAGAGGTTTTTTGTCCTTTTATATTCTTTGGATACTTAAGCAAAGACACATGTGTGGGGAAGAGCTTATTCGCGAAATTGGGCGCAGACGTGATGATGCCCCATCTCCCGGAACACTTTATCCCTGCCTTAATAAACTAAAGGAAAAGGGACTAGTTTCAAAGGAAAGGGATGATAAGCGCGTTGTGTATTCCTTAACTCCTGCCGGCATAAAGGAGCTTGACTTGGCAATAGATTACTTTAAGGCAGTTTACGGTGAGATAATCCTCAGGGGTGATATTGTGAGCTCGCGAAGCCATAGTTATATGCCCACCAAAAAGACTGCAAGCCAAAAAGACGAGCTTGATATAGATTATATCTAAACTTAAAATCTGATGATTGGGGTTGTTCTTGGTAATATTATTTTAGGCTTTGTTGCAGGAGTGCCGTTTGGGCCTGGAAATGTCGAACTAGTAAGGCAGGGTACAACAAAGGGGACCTCACATGCCATCATGGCACTTTTAGGCATTATGCTCGCCGACCTTGTCTATATCTCCCTTGTCTCCTTAGGTGGAGCCGTTGCATTATCAAATCCCACAGTACTTCTCACCCTGACTGCGGTAGGTGTAAGTGTTCTTACTTTCTTTGGCTTAACTGAGATTAGGGTTTATTTCAGAAAGGATACGCCTAAGGAAAAGAAATTAAGTTCCTTAAGTAAAAACCCTTTTTTGCGGGGGTTTGTAATTGTTATAACAAGTCCTTACACCATCCTTTTTTGGGCTGGAGTCGCTGGCCCCCTTGCAATTCTTTCTGGGGGAGTAATTGATGCATTCATCACATGTATTGCAATAGAAATTGGTTGTATCCTTGCAGGCTGCGTATACATAATGTTGTCTCACGCAGGAAAAAGATTTATGACGGAATCAAGAAAGCGCACGATATCCCTTATCTCTGGATTATGTCTTTTGGGCTTTGCAGTATACTTATTTATACGCGGACTTTCGTTCCTTTAAATAGAATCTAGATGTTATTTTGCTGGTATAACTGCTTGATTTTGTGCTTTTTGGACAGAAGAAGCCTTTTTCTTTAAATACCCTCAAAATATACATAACTGGGGGATATGTTCGTTCTAATCTTAAAATAAAAATGGCTCTAAAAAAAGCAATCATAGGGGGAACCTTTGATAATTTCCACAAGGGGCACGAAAGGCTCCTTAGAACTGCATTTGATGTAAGTGACTTTGTTGCAATAGGTATTAGCAGCGATCAATTCGCGCAGAGGTTTCGTACGGGAGAAGTAGAAAGCTATAAGATGCGTTGTGATGTCATAACTCATTTTTGCCAACAATTCGGAAAAGAATTCAGGACTTTTGAGTTAAATGACTTCTATGGACCTGCAACAACGGATCCAGAGATAACAACAATCGTTGTTTCTGAAGAGACTTCCCTTCGCGCAAAAGAAATAAATGCTGTAAGAGTGAAAAAGGCTATTCCTAAGCTCATAATTGTTGAGGTCCCATTTGAACTTGCAGATGATGGAAACCCAATAAGCAGTGAGCGCATAAGGCTAGGAACTATTGACAAGGACGGCAATCTCGCATAAGACCGTTTCTTAACAGGGGAATGAAACCACTAAAAATCTTAGCATTCTCCGACATGCATGGGGAGCGTCGGGCTGTTGATATGGCTCGGGCTCTACTTGAAAAGGGCGACTACGATCTTGTTGTTTACCTTGGCGATTTCTCAAAGGCAATAGGGGACACTGCAGCAAACTCTGCTGATGCCGCATATTTGTTTGACAAATTAGAGCCTTACGCTGAGGTATCAAGCCTCTTTGGAAACTGTGATTCTGAAGAGTTTGCAAAAAGTCTTGAAAAAGAAGGGAAATCCCTGCATGGAAAACTTATCTTTAAAGGCAATACTGCAATTATTGGCTGGGGGGGCTCGCATCCGACGCCGTTTCACACTCCAATGGAACTAAGCGAAACTGAAATAGAAGAAGGTCTTGAAAAACTCATTAAGGAGGCCGCCAGTACTGGTGCAGAAAAGTTAATCCTGTTTACACATGACGCTCCAGCAAGAACAAAAGCAGACCTTATACCATCGGGACACGTTGGAAGTGAGGCAATACGTACTATAATCGAGCAACATCAACCTAATATTGCCATTTGCGGCCATATACACGAGGCAAAGTCTAAGGATAAAGTGGGGACAACGGATGTCTTTAATGTCGGACCGGCCTCGGAAGGGAATTTCCTTGAGATAACAGTTGGAGAGGACTTAAGTGCAAAAGAGATAAAAGTATAGGACAAAATGATTCATATCAAGGATAAAGAGGGTGAAGACGTACCTTTCGTGCGTGAAGTCCTTGTCGAAAGCCTGACAAAAGCCGGGATGAAACCCTGGCAGGCCCACAGCTTTTCACGTGAGATTGAAACAGAACTCATCGCAAAGGCAGCTCAGGAAATAGATCGTGAGGACTTTATTGAGATTGTCCATAGCAGACTTACTAATGTCAATTCTAAAGTCGCCGAGCGCTTTCGTGCCTGGCGTGAGATAAAGGGTAAAGACCGCGAGCCAATCATCGTTCTTATTGGCGGGGGGACTGGCGTTGGCACAACAACTGTTGGAACAGAACTCGCTTACCGCATGGGCATCAAAAATACAATCTCAACCGATTCAATCCGTGAAATAATGCGAAAAACCGTCTCTGAAAAGTTGCTTCCGGTTCTTCACGTCTCATCATATGAGGCCTATAAACAAATGAAGGTTGATGTCGGCAAGAAGAAGGGTGCGAGCGAGGCGATAATCGCAGGATTTAAGCTTCAGGCATCAGAAGTCAGTGTTGGTGTGGAGGCAATCATAGAAAGAGCATTAAAGGAGGGGACACCCACCTTAATTGAAGGTCTGCACATCGTTCCTGGCATGATAAACGAGGAAATAATGAAAAAACCCAATGTCATGATGTTTATCCTGCACCTAAAAAACGAAAAGGAGCACAAAGACAGATTGTATTCCCGCGCTTTTGAAACAAAGTTCAGAAGGTCTGTTGAGAATTATGTTGATAATTTTAAGGGCATCAGGGAAATCCAGAAATTCATAACAAAAGAGGCAGAAAACAACAAGGTAGAATTACTTGAAAACAAGAACTTTGAATTGAGTATCACCGAGATTATGGACGACGTCATTTCAAACATTGTAAAGCAGCAGAAGAAAGATGATGCCTAAGCAATAGCGTTTATATTTTACAAGAAAAGTGCCTGCAAAAAAGTCTCTTATAAAATCGCTACGAAGCGACACTGTCCCTGTAATGCTATCTGGGGATCGCATTATCATATTTGATAAAAAACTTGTATCAAGGCTTGCAGGAAGACAATTTGGGGAAAATACAAAAGAGGGTCTTGTCCTGACTCTCTATGAGGCTTGTTTCCTACTTAAAGAAGGAAAGATTCCCGAGCCTTTTTGTTCTGGTTCAGAAGGGAAAGCATTATCACTTAAAGAACTCTTATGCATTGGGGAAGACTTAACGCCTGCTTTTTTGATGAAATTCCAGGTCTTTTGCGACCTGAGAAAGAAACGCGGCTTTGTCGTTAAGTCAGGAATCAAGTTTGGATGTGATTTTGCGTGTTATGATAAAGGAACAAAAATCGGTGCCAGCCACTCCAAGTGGCTTATTCGTATAATCCCTGAGACTGCAAAAATAGATTATTCTGAGATAACAGGAGCTGCAAGAATGGCTCAGGCCGTAAAAAAGAGGCTTCTTTTGGCTTCGGCAACAGAACGTGGCCCGGTTTATTACGAGATAAATCACTCGCGCCCCTAACTTTTTGAGAAACTCATATTAAATTTTTATCGAAAGAAATTTTTAGTTTCTTTTTAGAACTATTCTTTTTTATTTTTGACCTGTCTATAATTCTATAGTCCTAGTGAAAATGGAATCGAAAAACGAGTCATTTGATGAATGCGATTTAGATGATCTTGGGAAAGATGACCACAAAAAGAAGTCCAAAGATAAAAAGGATATCGTGGACGAGCTTTTTGGCGATGATAAGGACGAGGATGATCCTAAATTGCGCAAGAAATGCAAGATAAAGGATGAGTTTGACGAACTATACGAGCAAAGCTTAGGTGACGGCGAGGACATATATGCATCTGGCGATTTTGCAACCTATGACGACGGCGTGCCCAAATAGCTTATTATTTTAGTTTACCTTCTTTGTCTAAGCTGGTCTAATACCAAATCAAATTCGATTCCCTTAGCGGCGCAAAGTACCATTAAGTGGTAAAGAAAATCCGCACATTCCCATTCTAAGGAATCTTTCCCGCCGCCGCAACAACCCTCTTTTGCAGACTGCTCTATTTCTCCCAACTCTTCTTCAAGCTTGCTAAAGATTAGCGCCTCGTCTGAAAGAAGTTTGTTTGTATATGAATCCTCTTTGGGGTTCTCACGCCGGTCTTTTATGACCTCCCAAAGCTCGTTTAGTATCTCTGCGTCCATCCTGTATATTGTTAAAGTTGAATCACACAAAAGAAAAAATCATAAAATCCTGGAAATCCCGTCTTTTTTATCAAATCGCAAAACATTCTCTACAAAGTTCTCGACTTTTTGGTCGTGTGAGACGATTATGACCTGCTTGCATGCAAGCTCGTTTAATATGTCTCTTACTGAGTCTATCTGCTCGCCTGAAAAGCCGTCTGTGGGCTCATCAAGTATCAAAAGGTCTTTTGTCCTGATGTGTTCTGTCAGGGTGTTTATCGCGCGGTTTAAAGCCAGCCTGTAAGCAAGAGCTATTGCAGTACGCTCGCCCCCTGAAAGAAACTCATACTGGGTGTCAAAACCGTCCTGAGTTATAACGACTGAGAAGGTCTCGTCAACCCTTGCCGAGAGTGAATCGTCTTCAACAAGCATAGAAAACCACTTTGAGAAAAGTAATCCGAACTCCTGGGATATCGTAGCCATGGCATGCTTCTCGATTGTTGCCATAAGGGGGGCAAAGAAGTTGCCAGTCCATTGCGCCATTCTCTGGCAATCCTCCATCTCTTTTTTCTTTTCCTTTTTCTTTCCTATTTCTGCCCCATACAGTTTAAGCTGAGAATCTAGTGACTCTATCTTTGTAGTTATGGCTGACTTTGCAATCTCAGACTTTCTTAACCCTGCTGCTGCCGCGTCGTATGCGCCAGAAAGTTCTTTTTGTCGTTTGGGCACATCACTTGAATTTATCTTTGATGCTATAACATTTATTTTTTCTGCCAGCTCCTTTTGTCCCAGTAAAAGTTCTTTTGACTCAGCTTCTGCGATTTGAAGATTCTTGCTCAAATCTTTTTTCTGGAGTGCCAATGTTTCAAGCTCGCTTTTTGCAAGAGCATATCTTCCGACAAGCAATCGTTCACGCTCAAGTCCGGCCAGTGATATTTTTATCTCTTCGCGCTTTTTTTCTGCGAGTTTGATTTGCTCTCGCATCAACTCAATTCCTTCTCTGAATGTTTTTGGGTCTGAAACGCTTTGGCCGCAAGTGCCGCACTGTCCGTTATCAAGTATGCGCATCAGAGGGTCGATTTTTGTCTTTAGGGAAGATGTCTCAGAAAGAAGTGAATTATCGGTCTTTAGAAGCTCCCTTATATGTTCAGATGCTTCTTTTTCTCCCGTTTTGGGTGCTGGGACTTTTCCCAGTTCAAGTTCTTTTGCTAAAAGAGCCTTAATCTGCTCTTTTGAACGCGCAACTTCGCTTTTTGCCCGCAAGCCTGCTGATTTCTTATAATCAAAATCTGTTTTTAGCGATGCGTATTCCTCTTTTAATACAGATACACCCTGTGCCTCTTTTGCCAGCTCATCAAGTGCTTTTTTTCTTTTGAGGAGAAGCTCTCTTGCGCTTTTCTCTTCGTCGTTAATTCTACTAAGTTCGCTTTTGGCAAGCTCGCTTTCCTTTGTTATCTCTTCTTTTCTCTTTTCTTTTTCAGGCAGGTCTGAGACCGTTCCCAAAAGCTCTCGCGCACGCCCTCTAAGCTCAAGAGCGTAAGTTGATGCATTATCTGCAATGCGTGCATACCTGTCCATCGCAAAAAGACGCCTTATGAGTTCAAGTCTTTCTGTTTCTTTTGCCTCAATAACAGAGCGCATTTGTTCTTGTGGCGTATAAACTGTATATCTATAAAGCAATGCAGAATCCTTTTTTAGGGCTTCGGCGGGATACCCCAATAAGTCTAGGATGTATGCTCGTGATTCCTGGGCGCTAAGGTCTTTTTGCACTCCATCTGAAATGATAAAGCCTGTTTTTTGCCCAACCCCTCTTTTTGATCGTTTAAGGGTGCGCTTTATTGTAAATTCCTTGCCTTCAAGCTCAAAATCAAGCTCTACATCGCCTTCATCTGTGCCATGCCTAAGGAGAGCGGCACCTGTAAGTTCATTTTGGAGGCCGAATAGAGCAAAGTCTATTGCAAGAAGGGCTGAGCTTTTTCCTGCTCCGATATCTCCGGAAAGAATCACTGAACCTTCCGGAAAGACTATCTCTCCTTTTTCATAACTACGTATATTAGAAAGTCTAAGTCTCCTTATAATCATTGGATTTATTGGGTGGAATTCTCAGTTATTGTCTCCATTACCAGTTCAGAGTAGCTCATAAGGCCGTCAAGAAGCAAGTCGCATTCTGCTGAACAGAAATCAGACGGTTTTGAGGCAGAGCATGTTATGAAATCACGCCAGTTATCTTCTGTGAGATTATATCCCTGTTTCATGGCATCAAGTGCGATACTTAGCTTAAGTTCCCCACAATAGTTAACCTGAGACGCCTCGGTGCGCCCTTTGACATCTAGAGTACATACAGTTCCGCCGTTGGCATCATACTCCTTTGGTCCCTGCAGGAAATATGTTATATTGTCTGTGCTAAGCGCGCTGTTTCCTTTCATGAATATGTAACACTCGTTTAGTACCTCGGCCTCAACAGGTACATTGAAACTGTTTCTAATCCAGCCCTCATCGGCAATAACCTTGCGGTCCGGGTAAAGGATACCGGTTCCACCCCATTTAGCGTTTGCATCCTCTGCAAGCTTTGTTCCAAATGGCATTTTTGTCATAACTATCTCTTTTACTGGAGCTTCTGTGACGTTCTCAGTGATATTCCCAATAGGTTTTGTTGTGGTCGGCTCAGAGGGTCTTGCCATAATCATTATTGCCCCGACAAAAACTATAAGTATCACACCTAATATGAATAATTGCTGTGTTTTTTCCATTTTGACAAATTGAAATTAAGCTAAGAAAAATCGAAACAAAAAAAGCCATCGCCCATCGCCCATAAGGCAGGGTCAACACTTTTTATACCCCCCTGCTATTTTACATTGTGGGACGCCGCCCCGTACGAATATTTAACACGCGCAAAAGACAGAGCCACAAGCGCCGTTCGAAACATAACAGTGCGGGGACGCGGGGGCAAAAAAGCCCCACCCACAAAAACAAAAAAGAAAATGGAAACTGGAGGAAATTTAGGAATATCTGCATCTGACATCATAGCTATTGCAAATAGGATTGACGACCCGTTTAAGGGCATACTGCGCATTTAGGATGGACGCGTTATTCGATAAAATCGCAGGAGCCTTTATTCCTGATAAGATATTTCACTAGAATCAAGCTATTTCTATTCTTTAATTGGGACAAAATCATCGGGCCCCTTAATTGGGGTCCGCTATTTCTCTTACTTTCGAGATTTTTTCTTTCTTGGTGCAGGGGCACGATTTTTACGAAGATTTTTTGCCCTTGGCATTCCTTTTTTCTTTGGAACGTCCTTAGGCTTTCGCATATTAAGATAGGATATTCCAAGAATTGCCACTATAACAATTACAAGGATTACTATAATCCATGGGGCGGACTGACTCTTTTGTTCAACAACAGGTATTTTTTCTACAATGAGCTGTTCGTCCTTCTTTAGTTCTTCAGGGAGTTTCTCGGGAGTTTCTTCTTCTTTTGTCCCGTCTGCTGAATCATTCACGACCTCAGTTGCGTTTTCTTTTGATGGTTCTACCTGCTCTTTATCGTCAGCTATTATTGGGATCTCCACGCCCTCTTTTGCCGCAACATAAATCGAGTGTAAAACATCAACTTCATAATTGATTATATTGTTGAAATTGCGCCCTGCGCACTTAATCCACTCTGGGTTGGTGTAGTCATAGTTTACATCCATCCAGATTGCAGAACAGTTACCATTCTCGCCTTCATAAGTCTCGCGTCCAAGCTTTGTTACAGCGTCATAGGGTGACATCTCGTCAAGTGAACCGTCAAATTCTATGAACTCCCCGTATGTATCCATAAATTTCTGTGGGGGATACGACTTTGCGGAGGGGGAAATTGTCTGTAGTGTAGTATAATCTGTGAATTTTGCGCCGTTTGCGGCGTTGCTTATGACTCTTGAAAAAAGTCCTGCGTCAGAAACATAGGAGAGTATTATACCTATCTCTTTTGACGCGTATCCGTTTGCCGCCTTGCTAAGCTGGTTTACTGCCCCGTCCCATTTCCTCTGTGCGATTTTGGCAAGGTTTGCATCAGTAAGTTCGCCTTGCGAATCAAACCTGATGTACTGTCCAACGCTGTCACAAATGCTCTCTTTTTTAAAACAGCTGTCAGGCAATTCCGTACCATAATAAAGAGATTTTTCTATTATCCACTCAGCCTCTTCTGGAGCGACTTCCTTTAGCATATCCCAAGCTTGGTCTGCCAAGAAATCATGAGTCGCATACATCGTGTCGCGCTTCCACTCATCAATACTATTAGCAAGGCGTGGGTCTTTTGAAGGAGTGCCGTAAAGCGGGTCGTAATAAGGAGAATATCCGTTGCCCCAAGCTAGCGCGCCAGGAATAATAAGACAGATTATTGCAAAAAGCATAATCGGGGTTTTTGCGTCCATTTTGAATCGGGCTATTCTGCTAAGATTATAGGTTCAGGTTATTTAAACCCCAGTTGTAGCCTTTGCTTCGGCAATCGTACGTTCCTTAAACGCCTGCACACCCTCTCCATCAAGTTTCTCAATGTCAAGGGCTGCCATAAGTCCTGGTATTAAGACTGTTTCTGTTTCTTTTGGAAGACTTGATTTTCCAATACTCTCAGAAATTATGTTTCGCTCCATTTCCTCGATACCTTCAGTTTTTACAGATACCTCAGAGTAAGATATCGCCCCAAGGGCGCTTATATTTCTCCTTATTGCGATAGCTCCGTTTTCTGCCGCAAACTCTGTTATGTGTCTAAAATTTATGTCGGAGGGTGCGCCTTCCTTAAGCGTTCCTTTGAGCCTGATTAAAAGAATGAATCCTTCAGAATCCAGTTCTGATATCTCCCCTTCTATCCTTGCCTGGAGTTCAGACGGACTAAGGCCCTCTGCATTAACAGTTATCGTTTCTATTTCACAAACCTTAAGTTCCTTAAATTCAATATCGGCTTTGCCATTTTCTACCGATACAATATAGAACCCACCTTTCCCAAAACGCTCAAGTTCTGCAAAATTGGCTGGAAAAAGCGCTCCTGGGAACGCGACTGTCCCACCCTCGAAGTCATGCAAAGAGGGATGGTGTATGTGCCCTGTAGCATAATAATCGAATCCTTTGGGGAGAAGAGAAAGAGGCATGGCATCAACCTCTTTTAAGTATCCTGGCAAAAATTCCTTTATTCCAGCATGGAATGCGAGTATCTTAAAATCGCTTGGAGCATTTAGTCTTTCTGAAAGTTCTTTTTTGTCAAGGGCAATAAAAGTGTTCTCATCAAGAGCAGCCTTCCTTCCAGATATTCCGCATATGAGAGTTCCGTCAGGCGTCCTTATCGCATCTTTGCCAGCTTCTTTTGGGTCATCTTCACTCGCACGCCCGACATTGACTAGAAGTCCTGCGGACTCAAGAACACGAAGAAAAGTCTTTCCAGAAGGTGAGAAGTCGTGCGAACCTGCAACTGAGTAAACCGGAATCCCTTTTGCCTTTAATTTTGAGAGTTCTATTGTTATGAAATCAAGAACCTCAAAGGAAGGCATTGCCGTGTCAAAAAAGTCCCCTGCAATTATTATGAAATCTACCTTTTCATTTATGCACATGGCTGTTGCTTGTTTGAATGCTTCTTCAGAGAATGCTTCTATTTCCGGGTCGCGCCAGCCACCCAGATGCAAGTCTGCTAAATGTGCGAATCTTACCACCTTAGAAATGTTCCTGTGAGAGCACCTGACCGTCTACAGCTGAGAAAAGAAGGTATTTCTGCTGGTTTGATTTAAGGTTTGTTATAAGCGCCTTGTACTTGGGATAGTATATCGTTTCAATCTTTAATGTCACAGTCTCTGAGACTTTTTTGTTGGCGTTTGGAACGCGCCGTATTAGGCTTTGGGTTACAAGTTCGTCTTCTGCAAGCTTTGGCGTATACGCATTTGCAATGACTTCGGTCCTTGGGCCTGCTTTTTGCGGGTCAAAAGACTCCAACTTCTTGCCTTTGACATATATTTCAAGAGCAGGTTTTGGCACGCCTTTTGCATCATAATACTTGCCGGCTTCGTTCTTTTTGACAATTGTCTGAAGGCCTGTTAGTTTTAGGCCTGAGCCTCCCGAACCAAATAACCCTCCGCCACCGGTGCTTGACTTTATGTCATAAGAATCTGAACCTATCTTGACCTTAACTGTATCCTGGTCAAGAGCCAGGTCAAACTCGCGGTTAAGCTCAAATTTCCCTTTGTACTCTGCTACTGCGCGGTTTATGGGCTCATAAACAAGAGTAATAGAATCGACTCGGACTTCTGAAGGACTGGGGCTGCTAAAAACACTTGAGAATGCTTTGCATTTAAGGGACTCTGACTCGAGTTTGCGCTCGGCTCCTGTAAAGTCAAACTCCACTTGGACTGAAAGTACGTCTGGCTCTTTTCGCTTTATGTCCTTTGGGTCAATTACCTGGACTGGAGCGGGTGCTGGAGCAGGTGCTGGAGCAGGTGCTGGAGCGTGCGCAGGTTCTTTTGGTGTCTTTTGAACCTCTTTTTTTGTAGCTTCAGGGGCAGTCCCGTCGATTTTACTTCCACATTTAGAACAGAATTTATGGCCGTCTTTTATTTCGGCTCCGCAATTTGGACAAAACATTTTAATCAAAGATTTAATTTTCTTTTATTTTGACTTACGAGAAAAAAAACCAACTAGGAAACTTACAAGGTGACAAACTTAACAGAACTCGCATCATGTGTAGTAATAAGGGATGACTCGATTCTTCTTTTAAGGAAAAGGAAATGGGGGCACTGGGAATTCCCGGGCGGCAAGATAGAACCTGGGGAAAGCGGGAAAGATGCTGCGGTGCGTGAAGCAAGAGAGGAGACTGGCTGTGAGGTAAGAGTACTTGAAGGTTTTGGTCATGACGAGTTTTCTGTTGGTGGGAAACATTTTAGGTCTAGTGTGTTTATCACCGAGATAATCAAGGGAAACCCAATAGTCGCAGAACCAGATAAATTCGATGGGATTGGTTATTTTAAGATTAGCGATTGTGCGAATGGCTCCTTTGACTTGTCTCCCAGTGTCGTTTCTTTTGCAAAAAGGTTCCTTGGTGACAAGGGTCTTGCTTTAAAGCGCAAATCGGCAAAAAAGTAAAACAAATGGATACTATCTTTATTCCTTGCAAAGCATCAATTGATGCAAAGGCTATCGCAAAGACTGTTTCAAAAAATATTTCTGAAAAAAGAATCGGTTTGATAAGTACTGCCCAGTTTTGTTCAAATTTAAGAGAGCTTAAGGATCTTTTAGAACAAACTGGAACTTCTGTTACAATGGGGCAAGGCAGGCCGAACGTTGGACAAGTCCTTGGCTGTGACGCACTTGCAGCAAGAAACTGCGGGGATGTTGAGGCGTTTGTGTACATTGGAACTGGCGTCTTTCATCCCCAAAGGGCTGCTGTTGAGACTGGCAAGAAAGTTTATTCTGTTTATCCCGACGGGAAAATGGGTGAGATTATTGATGAAGAATACGTCAAGCTCTTTAACAAGAAAAAAATGGCGCGCATCTTTAAGTTCCAGGAAGCCATGAATATTGGAATCCTGGTATCAACAAAACCTGGTCAAAACAAGATAAATGAGGCATTAAAGTTAAAGGAAACTCTTGAAAAGGAAGGCAAGAGCGCAGTTATAATCGCGGCCTCAGAACTAAGTCCGACAAACCTTCTGGGGTACAAAGTGGATTGTTTTGTCTCAACTGCTTGCCCAAGGCTCGTTGAAGATAAGTTTGGCGCGCCGTGTGTTGATATTTCTGAGATACTTAGCTAATTTATATAGTTTTGGGGATTAAGTAAGTATGTCACCCCCTAATTCATCAAAACCTAAAGAAATAAAAAAGGCATACTTACTCGTGCATCCTTTCTACGGTTACTATGGGGGTGGGCAATTGGCCAGGGACAAAAAAACCCAGAAGTATACTGGATACTTACCAGTTGACCCGAATACTCGATTTTATAGAGAACGTTTAGAGCTTGAGTGGGCAAAACAAGGACCAGAAAGAACTCTTAGTCAGGAAGAAATAAATGCAAAAAAAAGCGAGCTAACTGCGGGTTTGGTAAGTTTTGATGGATTAAGTCCTGAAGCTAGAAAAGGTTTTGAAGAAAGATTTGGAGCAGGGAGCGCCAGGCCAATTTATGATGGAATGCTAAGACATCAACAAGGGGACGCCGACTTGAAATTTAAAAAATGGTTCTATGATAAATCCTACAAACATCCTAGTGCCAAAGACATTGAAATTTATGCGCGAAAAGCTAAGAAACTCTATAAAGGTGCAATCAATGAGGCCTCAAAAAGGAAGGACTCTGTTTTTGTCACAGTGAGTACGCCCTCTGTAAAAATAACTGCATTGCCAATAAAACATAGCCAACAGCTAACAAAGAGAACGCATGAGTACGGGCTCCTGAAATATTCCAAAGATAAATTAGGAAAGCGCTCGATTGTACTGCAGGAACACTTTTCCCCGACAACGTTGTTTAAAGTCCTAAACGCGCGGGGATACAAACTCTCGCCGAATGTTGAAGTTGAAGGTTTTGGGGAAGTGGGGACGCCCTTAGAAGGATATGAACAGATAGGATGCGTCCCTGATGCTATGATAAGGTTAGGTGAGTCTCTTCCAGAAATGCGAAAGAGTGTTGAGACTGGAAGCATAAGGACTAAGAAAAAGGAACCTCCTCCTGAAGGTGGCTTTGACAGTAGAGACTTGTTTACGGCACCTAAGGCAGTGGATCCTTATGGGGAGATGCCGAATTGGCTCAACTTTGCAGACAAAACACCAAAAAAGAACGGGAAAGATTTATTCTGGATAAATCTATCAAGAAACGGAATTCCTCTTAAGAATATCGAAAGGTTCTCCAGAAAAGTAAGACACAGAAAACCTGGTCGTACTAAAAGAGTCAGGAAGAAATAAGGGACCTGTGTACCAGGGATGCTACCGCCAACTTCTAAAAAATTTGAATCAATAGAACTTTCTCTAGCTGTCATGATTAATTAAGGGTTAAAAGAGAAATAGAGGCCCAGGTGCCAGGCATTCCCGACACCAGGTTGGGCAGATTTCTATGGGGGTGGTAAGTAAATCCCGATTGCTCGGGAGTTAGCATTATTTTCCATATCTACTTGTGATTGTGAGACGCCTGATACGGGTTCAGGGCTTTTCTCTGTACCCGCTTTTTGGGTTGCCAAACAAGCGGGGATTGGCCTAATGTACTCCCGCACGTGTTTGCCCATTGACAAATGTGCGGGGGCTTTAAAATGGCCTATTTTGGGTTGTGGCTTGGGTTTTTAGCAAAACAGTTTACTTGGGTTCCTGGGTTGTTGGGGGCTTGGGAGCTTTGTAGTAAACAGTCCTGCCAGAGTGAATTTTTGATAATGCTCCAACTGAATAGAGCTTGTGGAGTCGTGATGATGCCGCGTTCTTTCCTTTGTATCCAAGTTTTTTCTGGACGTCTTCTGCCGTGACTTCAGCTCGAGTCATGACAAAATCTAATATCTCGTGATCCTTCTTTGAAAGACCGATCTCTGGGGTTGTTTGGCTTGGAATGTCTGTTTCAAGCGAGTTAAGTCGCTTGTCGATTTCGGTCAATCGTATATTGAGATCAACAAGAAGTGAGTTGAAATTCTCCATTGCGGCCTTAAGGCCAAGGAAGATTTGTGAGAAGAGGAATGGGTTTTCGGAGATTGCTTTGTATTTTTCTGTGACTTCATTCAACTCCGTCATCTGGTCTGCCAGGTTAAGAGTATATTTTTGAGGTGAGAATTGTGGGGGCATTTCCTCATCTCCAGTACTTGTCATAGTTCTCTCCATTTAAATCGTGACTATATCACGACACAGTCTATATAAATGCGTGCTTTTTTCGTGACACTATAATAATTATTATGTTATAAAACGCATGCTTTCAATCATAATAAAAAAGCTCCAAAAGCATTAGCCTTTTTATAGTTTGTGTCATTATATACCGGGGGAAATGACAGAGAGTTTTGCTCTTAAAGGGGCAGCAAGATACTTGCGGGAAAATCATGACGGAAACGAGATAGATGATGTCTTGCTTATCTGTCACAATCTTGCAGATTCGTTATCTAAAGAGAAGGGGTATCTCCATCCGCGCGCGCTTGCTGCGGCGTCATCACATATATATTTAACTGGCCAAGGTGTCTCTGTGACTCTTGAGAAGGTCTCAGCCACCTTTAAAATATCTTCTGCAACACTTCGTGAGTATCTAAAAACATCCCCAGGTACAAGTGCTGAGGATGCATGCGAGAAGATGCTTGAAAAAAATCTTTATGGATACAGTCTTCGTGAAGCACTTAAAGCGCGTGACTTGCTTCTCCCTTCAATAAAACAAAAAAAGAACACTGTAAACTCTGCAGCCCTTGCCGCAGCTTCAGTTTATGTGTCCCTCTACAAAGGAGGGCAGGAAGTCTCTTTAAGTGATATAGCGCGTGATTACTCAATTTCCGCATCCACTCTTCGTGATTATGTCTCATGTTATGAAAAAGGTGTGGATCCAAAAGAACGCGCAATGAAGCTTCTTTTGAGCCATGCTCCTAATATCGATGAAAGGCAGGCTCTTCGTATCTTAGAATCCGCAGCAGAAAATACAGGTATCAATACAGCCCGAATTCTGGCTGCAATAACTTTTTATCTTTATACTGTCGACAAGCAGGAATATGCGACAGTCGAACGTGTCGCACGTGATTTTAATGTCTCAATTCCTGCACTCAGATCATATCTGGAGCCGTATATGCCTTCGATTGCAGGAACTTACCTGCTCTTTAAGAAGGGGGGCGGCAGTGCAAGAGTATCACTTTCCCAGCTAAATGATTCTGAAACGGCTCTTCTTAAAAGTGCTTATGGGAAGTTCGGGACAAATATTTTTGAAACGTCTGAGTTATTTCTTCTTGGTAATGCGCCAAGGGGGCGTTGGCAATTGCTTTTAAGAAAACTCGGAAAACTTGGGTTAATCGATATTTACAAAAGACCTCTTGACCCGCGACAATATTGCTCAATTAGCCAAAGTGTTGTTGATGTGCTTTCGACTGCAGAAAGACTTGAGAAATGGGTAGGCTAAAAATAAAATTCCTAAAGCGTATTCTAGTCTATTTCACAGTACCCGATAAGACGCCATTTCATCTCAATCCTCTTTGAGATAGCTATCCTGTCGCCTTTCTGTGCAACAATTGGGATTTTAAGGGCCATTGTTGCAGAGTCTGCCTTTATTTTTTGGACAACACCTACTGTGACCGCAGTACCAATTGAAAGCATCAGGGGCTCTCCTGGAAGAATCTCAAAGCCTACGTCAATAAGCTCCCTTTCTATCATATGGATTGTACAATCTATAGTTTTTAGGGGTTCGGGTAAAGTTCCTTTTAGACCTAGTACGTTTCCTGATAAAGAATCTGATTTTGTAAGATATGGGTCAAGCTCTGTTTTAAGTGCGATTAGGCCTCCGGGAACTGCTGACTGTGCAATCTCCTCACCATAATTAATTTCTGTTATTTTTGTGGTGACGGGTTCCCAGACATCCTGATTATGTTTCTGTGTCTTAATTCCAGGCTTTATTTCAATCTCGTCGCCGACCTTAAGCTTCCCTGAAACAAGACTGCCTCCAAGAACGCCTCCATTTATGTCTTCAATTGGAGTTCCCGGTTTATTTATGTCAAAAGAACGGGCAATAAACATCTTAACGTCCTCCTGACCCCTGTTTTTCGGCGTTGGGATGAATTCTTCTATTGCCGCGAGAAGAACATCAAGATTTGCCGCTTCGTTTGCAGCTAAGGGTATTATTGGAGCCTCAATCCCTACTTTTTTGAGGAATGCTTTTATCTGCTCGTAGTTATTCTTTGCGTCCTCAGGGGTTACGACATCAATTTTATTCTGAACGACAATAATATTTTTTAGACCCATTAGCTTTAGAGCCAATAAATGCTCTTTTGTCTGTGGTTGAGGGCACTCCTCATCTGCAGCAATAACAAGTATTACGCCGTCCATTAAGGCTGAACCAGAAAGCATTGTTGCAATAAGTGTCTCGTGACCTGGCGCATCAACAAAAGATACTTTGCGCAGTAATTTTCCGCCAGACTTATCATCAGCGCTAAATGATTCAAAACCGTCTTTTCCAGTAATGGAATATAAAGAGCAGTCAGCGTAACCCAGCCTTATTGATATTCCACGCCTAATCTCTTCGCTGTGGCGGTCTGTCCAAACACCTGAAAGTGCCTTTGTAAGTGTAGTCTTCCCGTGATCAACGTGCCCTACAAGACCTATATTGGCTTCTGCTTGTGTCATAAAAATAATTGAAGGATTATACCCTTTATTGGGTGGTTTCTCCTTCTGCCGGTGCTTCTGTAGCCTCACCCTCTGGGGGCTTTTCCAGACCAAGAAGCTTTGGGATTGAATCTTTTCCAGATTTTAGAACTACTGTGTTTATCTGCGATATGCTTTCGTCTATTACGTCGCCAACAACAGTCTTTCTCATCCTTATGCCGTGTCCGTCTGGGTTATATCCTTGGGTTCTTGTTGAAAGAAGAGCTTTTCCGCGCCCGGCTTTATGCATATCTTTTCTCATGGGGAATCCCTGTTTATCGGATCCACCACTTATCTTCACCTCATATCCTTTGAGGCCAAGTGGGGTAACATTTACCGTGTCCCCGATGTGCTTACCGAGGAAAACAGCAGCCCCCTCGTCTTTTGCTTCGAGGTTGTAGGACTTTCCGTCCTTTGTTCCAACAACTATTTTCGCTTCCATTTTATATTTCTGATTAGTGGCTTTCTGTTCTTGAGGAGAAAGCGGTTTATTTGAAGCTAAGGGTATTAAAGGATTAAAAATACTCAAAACACGTTTATTCTTATCCAAGAAGATGGAATACGCTTAATGAGCTAATCAAAAGGGAATAAAAATAGGCAATTTAAAGGACAGAAAAGGATAAGACTTATTTGGCCTTCCTTACAATCTGTGCAATATTCTTTAGAAGCTCCTCGTCCTCCCCGTTTAAGAACTTTTTGCCTTTGTTTAAAATCTCTTCGTACTGGTTAAATGTTATGTAAGTAAGGAAGTGATCGCCTTCATCAATGTTTCGGCCGACTGTTGCCCCTTCAATCGAACATGCGACCTCCATTCCCTTTGTTGCTTCTTCTACCTTCTCTTTTTTTTCCTGTAAGCCCTCTATGCGACCGATTCTTGTCCCATCGGGCTTCATAAGTGGATACCCTGGCCTTACTCTGCCTTTTAGAACTGCAATGCCGATAACTGATGGTGATGAGCGCCTAAATGTACAATTTTCAAGATAGCGAATCTCTGCTGGGAACGGGACTGAATCAAAAAGAGCCATTTCCTGCTCGCGTTTTACATCCTTCATCCATTCACCATAATCCCCAATAATCTTATAGATTACTTTGTCTGCAAGTATGCGCACTTTTGCATTTTTTGCAAAGTTTTCCATGTCTTCTGGAACCTCTGTATTAAACGCCATGATAAGACCAAACTCGGGGTTCTTTTTCCTGACGGATTCTGCCTCAATCATATCGGTTTTTGTAACTGCCCCTATATCGGCTTTTCTGACAGGAATTTTTAGTTTCTTTAGCATGCCAAGTATTGCCTCAAGACTGCCTAATGTGTCTGCGCGAACAATTATTCCCTCATCATCGTGGTCGAACTTGACAGACTCAAGCTCTGTTGTTATCTTCTCTTTTAGTTCTTTGATTGTTTCAGGACTTGTTACATATACCTGTCCGCCGGGAAGAGCATCTTCAATATCCGGGGCGACAAGTTTTACGCCTGATGCGGCATGGACTGAAGGTATGTTATCAAAGCGGTCTTTTGGGTCGCGCATCTCATCAAGGGGTTTTGGTTTAAGGAGCGCCCTCACTTTGCTTACTATGGGGCCGTTTTTACCAGAGATGACAACGGAGTCATTTCTTGATATTGTCCCGTCATAAAGTATTAAATCCAGACTAAGTCCCAGGCCCTTTGTCTCCTTGACTTCAAGAATGCTCGCCTTGCCAGGTCCTGATACTTCAATCTGCAGGTTCTTCTCAAGATACTTTTGGGAAAGCCCTGAAAGAAGCATAAGGGCCTCGCCCATGCCTTCCCCTGTTTTGGCTGAAATCGGAATTATTGAAACCTGTTTTGTGAAATCATCAACTCGGTCGAATCTCTCTGCATACACATTCATTTCAGAAAGCTTTCCGATAAGTTCATAAATCTTTTTGTCAAGTTCTTTCTTTACAAAATCCTGTTGTTCCTTAATAGACTTTCCAAAAGAATATTGACCTGTGTTTTTCCATCCCATAAGAAGGTCGCATTTGTTTGCACATATTATAAATGGTGTTTTGTAGTTCTTAAGAATCTCTAGAGCTTCAATTGTCTGAGGCTTAAATCCATCGCGAATATCAATTACAAGAACGGCCATATCAGCGATACTGCCCCCTCTTTTCCTTAGATTTGTAAACGCCTCGTGCCCTGGCGTGTCAACAAAAAGGAGACCGGGAATCTTCATAGTAACACCCATTGACTTAAGAAGCGGACCACATACCTTTTCTACGGTATCTAATGGGATTTCAGTAGCACCAATGTGCTGGGTTATACCTCCAGCTTCCCTTGCCGCAACAGAGCCTTCCCTGACTTTGTCAAGAAAACTCGTCTTCCCGTGGTCGACGTGACCCAAGACTGAGATTATCGGCTGGCGTATCATTTTCCTCGCATATTTGAAAGACTCTGCAAAAAAAGTATTAATGGGGTATTTTTAGGGACAAAACACTAAACTAAAAAGAAAACGAATGGATAAAGGTAAACTCATAGAACATATGATAAAGGAGGGCGAGCTAAAAAGTATCGCTGTCGAAAAGGCATTCATGAATGTTGAGCGAGGGAATTTTATCCCCGATGACCAAAAACTAATGACCTATTTTGATGTTCCCCTCTCAATATCATGCGGACAGACAATATCCGCACCATCTGCAATAGCAAAAATGCTTGAACTTGCCGAACTAAAAAAGGGATTAAAGGTTCTTGAGATTGGGACTGGCTCAGGTTATAATACTGCGCTCATCTGTGAGATTATCGGCGAGGAAAATGTAACAACTATAGAGCGTTACCCCGACCTTGCAAAATTCGCAAAAGAAAACCTAAGGAAAAACGGTTATTCCAAAATAGAAATCATTTGCGGGGACGGTAGCTTAGGATTTCCAGATAACGCCCCTTATGACCGGATAATTTCAACAGCGGCCTCACCTCAGATACCGTTCACCTGGATAGATCAAATAAAGAACATGGGACTTATCATCGCCCCGATAGGTGGCCATCACCTTTACCAAGAACTAATGACCGCAAGAAAAAGCAGTAACGGGAAAATCAATAAGCTATCGCATGGCTCATGTGTCTTTGTGCCACTAATCGGTGATTTGGGTTTTCCTGAGTACTCAGAAAATCTACATCCAAAAGGCTCCGGTGAGGAGAAGATAGAGGATAAAGATAAGTAAGAAACCCATAATCGTTATTGCGGCAACACGTGGCGAGAACTCATGCTTTATCTCTTCTTCAAATGAGTCGTCATTGATTACTACTTCTTTCTTTTTTGTTCTTGCCATTTTTCCTTTAGATTTGAGTTATAATATCTCTGTTGCGCATCGCCATGCCGCAAAATGTGCGTCGCGGGGACATTTGCCATTGCCAACGGCTATTGCGTCACCTTCTTCTGGTTTAAATATTGAGTCTATTAACTTAAAATCTCGTAATGAGTTTTGGGAAAGACTAAGCTTGCCTTCATTTGGGGCAAGTAAATCCCCATTTTCAAAAGTCAAAAAGATTGCTGAATTTTGCTTTCTTTCGGTAAGTTTTGAGGCTTTTTTCGCAGCACCTTTTATAGATATTGCATAAGCAAAATTCCCTTCACAAAAATCTAGCTTGACATCCTTGCAACGAAGAAGTTTTTTCATCCGAGCATATGTCTTTTTACCGCGGGAGTTAAGCTTCCTCCCTTCGGGACAAGACTCAACGAGATTCAGCTCTGCAAGCCTTTGAAGTATCGTTCGTATGCTGCCTTCGCCAAGTCCTGTTTCAACAACAAGTGCCTTTCGTCCTATCGGCTCCTTTCTTGAGATTATGTAAAAGACCCAGTTGATATGCGCTTCACAAAACCGCTCGGGTGCTCCTGCTTTTGCCATTTAACTAGTTACAAATATATTTAGTTCTTCTTTTTGCGGCAAAGTAAAGTAAAAGGAAATAGGATTTTTGCGCGAAGGAAACTCCTGATTTCCGCGCGCAAAAAACTAGTCAAAAATAAGAAGTCTTAGTACTTCTCAAGGTATGTGTTTACTTCCCAGTCTGTTACTGCAAGACGGAAAGACTCCCACTCCGCATTCTTTGCAGCCAAATACTGCTCGAATGAATGTTCACCCAAGCATTCCCTCATAAGACTACTGCCTGAAAGCTCATCTATAGCATCACCAAGTGAGGCGGGAAGTGTGTTTATACCCATTGCGACTAAGTCTGATGGGGTCTTTTCATACATATCGTCTTCAATTGGTGTTGGCGCATCAAGACCTTCTTTTATCCCTGCAAGACCAGCTTTTAGCATTACAGCAAAAGCAAGATATGGGTTTGCTGTCGGGTCTGGACAGCGAAGTTCACAACGAGTGGCTTTCTCCCTACCGACAGAGTATCTTGGAACCCTGATAAGAGCGCTTCTATTCTTCTGTCCCCAACAGAGGTAAACCGGCGCCTCATAACCTGGAACAAGCCTTTTATAAGAATTTACTGTGGGTGCAAGTATTGCAGACATCTCCTTAACATACTTTAGTTGGCCTGCAACAAATTTTCTTGCAATATCTGAAAGCTTCATTGGGTCGTTTGCATCAAAGAAAACATTCTCGCCATCTTTATTAAAGAAACTCTGGTGTACGTGCATCCCAGAACCGTTTATTCTGCCAATCGGTTTTGGCATGAATGTCGCATAAGTGCCATGCATCGTTGCAATCGCCTTAAAGGCGTATTTCATAGTAAGGGTGTTATCTGCCTGTGTTAAAGCAGGACCATACCTGAAGTCTATTTCATGTTGACCTTCTGCAACTTCGTGGTGGCTCATCTCAACAGTGACCCCCATTTGTTCAACAGCATTTATCATGTCACGGCGAACGCCATATGCAAGATCCATTGAAAGGTCAAAATAACCTCCATTGTCATGAGGTGCTTGAACAATTTTACCGTCTGCATCTCGTGCAAATAAGAAGAATTCAAGCTCTGGTCCAACATTATATGTAAGACCCATCTCTTCAGCCTCTTTCATAACTTTCTTTAATATGTATCGTGGGTCGCCTTCAAAGGGCTTGCCATCAGGCATATATACGTCACAAATAAGGCGCGCAGAATTTCCTGATTCTGAAATTTTCCATGGAATTACACTATAAGTACTAGGGTCTGGCTTAAGGTACATGTCGCTCTCACAGATTCTTGTAAATCCTTCAATTGAAGAGCCGTCAAACCATGTTCCTTTCTCCAATGATTCTGCAAGATGGGTTGCGGGGATAGTCACACTCTTGACAGTTCCAAAAAGATCTGTAAACTGCAAATCCACAAACTTTACGTTATCATTCCTTGTTTTTTCTAATACGGCTTGCGCCTCTGCACTTAAGCTATCCATTTTATTAAAAAATCTTTATTTTTATTCCCAAGAGGGTAAACTTACCGCTATATTAGTAGTGTAACAAATAAAAAGGTTTCGTTTTTTTGAACATCATTTCAAAATAGATAGACAATATTGAGAATATCCTCAAAATGGGCACAAAAATAGAGAATCTGGACCTAAAGATCCTAAAGGAGCTTCAACGAGACGGGCGCGTGAGCTTTCGTGACATAGCAGAAAAGCTGGGTGTTGCTGAAGGAACCATATACAACCACGTCTCAAAGCTTGAAGAGAAAGGAATCATAAAACGGTTTATGGCTGATATAGATTTTACTAAACTTGGTTATGATCTCATTGTCGCAATAGGTGTCATGGTTGAGGGTGGAAGCCTGCCCCAGATTGAAGAGAATATCGGAAAATCGCCAAATGTCACTGCAGTATATGATGTTACAGGAGAGTATGATGCGATTGTCATAGCACGCTTCTCTGAACGCTCAGAACTTAATGATTTTGTAAAGGGTCTTCTTTCGATTGCCGGAGTCAAAAGGACTAATACCATGATGATTCTTAATGTCATGAAAGATACACACGGCGTCGAACTTTAAAGATAAAAAAATTGGGTGACAAAGATTTGTTGCGCACCCTTTTAATAAATTATTTCTTGGATTTTGTCTTCTTTGCGGGTGCTGCTGGAACTGCCTTCTTTTTTACTCCCATAAATGTCAGGAGTCCAAGACACCACGCAGCTGCAAGCGCGTTAATGATATTAAGTGCGCCAGACACTCCAGTCGAGGGATTTGCAAATCCGCCAGCTGCAAGAAGCGCGGGGGCTCGCGTGAATTCGAGTCGTCAGAGAAAACTGGTGAGCAAAAAAGGAAAAAACGTTAGATTGTTTATTTTGCTTGGTTTTGGAAGCCTTTTTGGCTTCCTCTTTTTTCTTTTTACTTTTATTTTGTTACTCTTTCTAAACTTTCAGATTAATCAATATGGAAATTGATATTTTTGAGGTATTTGCTGCGATATCTGAAAATCCGCCTTTGGTGCATCACATAACAAACTGGGTGACGATTTATGACTGCGCGCAAATCTGCCGCTGCGCAGGCGCACTTCCAGTTATGGCTCACGCAAAAGAAGAAGCAGGGGACATGACAAACGTTGCAAACGCAATTGTTCTTAACATTGGAACGCTTACCCCGGAGCTTGTTGATGCCATGATACTTGCAGGAGAAGTTGCAAACAAAAATGGCATCCCTGTTGTTCTTGATGCAGTCGGTGCGGGCGCAACGCCATTAAGGACAGATTCCTGCAGAAAGATTCTTGATAAAATTAAGGTGGATGTAATTAAGGGTAATCTTGGTGAAATCGCAACACTTAGCGGTCTTGGTGGAAAAGTAAGGGGTGTTGAGAGTGTGGGTGCTGATGCGAAGGGAACTACAATTGCAGAATCGCTTGCAAAAAAGGAAAATGCCACCGTAGTCATAACAGGGGGGGTGGATGTAATCTCTGATGGAAAAAGAACTTTTGAAGTTGCTAATGGAACTCCTATGATGTCAAAAGTCGTTGGTACTGGATGCATGGCAGGAACCCTTATCGGAGCATTTTGTGCTGTTGAAAAAGACTACACGAAAGCTGCAACTTGCGCTCTTTCATGTTATGGTATCGCAGGAGAACTCGCAGCAAGAAAAAGCTCGTCTCCCATGGAATTTAAAACACAGCTTTTTGACTCGCTTTTTTCACTTAACAAAGATTGTGGTATTGAGCCAAAAATAAAACAGGTCAGATGAAAAAAATAGCTGGATTTTATTTTATAACGGACTCGGAATTGAGTAAAACCGGCATTGAAAATGACGTTAGGGGCGCAATAGATGGCGGAGCATCTTGTGTCCAATACCGTGAGAAGAATAAGCCATATAACGAAATGCTTAAGGAAGTCCTTGTCCTAAAAGAAATCTGCAGGGGTAAAGTTCCCTTGATTATAAATGACAACCTTTCCCTCGCAAAAGAAACTGATGTGGATGGAATTCACCTTGGGCAAGATGACAACGATATCTATCATGCACGAAAAGCGCTCGACGATGACAAAATAATTGGCATCAGCACCCACTCTGTAAAAGAGGCTTTGGCGGCAGAAAAAGCTGGGGCAAATTACATCGGTTTTGGCCCTGTGTTTCAAACTTCAACAAAAGCTGATGCGGGAACTCCGTTAGGACTTGGCGCACTACGGGAAGTTTGCGAGGCTGTAAATATCCCGGTTGCTGCAATTGGCGGGATAAATCCTGACAACGCAGAATCTGTTATAATCACGGGAGCAGACTGCCTTTGTGCAATCTCTGCAAGTATTGGCAATGACACAAAACTCCGCGTAATAAACCTAGTTCGTCTCTTTTATCCAAAGAGAAGATAATTTCATAAAGAAATGGCACGTGTAGTTGACGAGACTTTTGAGGCGCTTTTTGCGATAACCGATATCAGGCAGCTCCTTAGGGAGACAAAACCAGATTACTCCTTAAACAAGGAGCAAATGGCTCTTTTAGAGAAAAAACTTGAACGCGCAAGAGTGGCTCTTGAAAGAATCGAAGAGGACTTTAGGGAGACAAGTAAGAAATGAACCCGATAGGCACACTTCCCGTAAGAGAACGGGAAGAGGAAGCCATAAATCTTCAGCCGATTCAGGCGGCAGGAAGACTCACATCCGATGCCATGAAAGCACTCATTGCTTATGGTGACGGATATTCTGCATGTGACTTGTGCCTTAAGCCGTTTCGTCTTGATACTATTAAAAAACCTGATATCGCTCAGTTCCACACCGATGTAGCAGACTGGTTGGGCGTCGACCAGATAAGAATAATGCCTGGAGCGCGCAGGGCTTTTCAGGCAGTATGTTTAAGCCTCCTTTCAAAAGGGGACACCGCACTTATTACCCAGTTTGGGCATTACACAATAGGTCTTTCAGTTGAGCAGGCAGGAGCCACCTGGCGCGAGATACCTGCTGATGAAACAAATCACATCACGCCTGATGCTACAGCAGAGAAAATAGAGCTTGTAAAAAAGGAGACTGGTTCCGTCCCAAAGCTCATAAACGTTGCGCATTTTGACTACCAACTGGCTAACGAACATGATATAAAAGGGATCATCAAGGTCGCTCACGAATACGATGTTCCAGTACTTTATAATGGTGCTTACACAATTGGTGTCATGCCAGTAAACCACAAGGATTTTGGCGCGGATTTCTATGTCGCCTCAGGCCACAAGTCTATGGCGGCTCCAGCCCCAACTGGCGTTCTTGGAATGAATGATGAATGGGCAGAAAAAGTCTTTAGGACGACTGACGCGACCGGGGACGTTACCGGACGAAAGTTTGGAGTAAAGGAAGTCCAGCTTTTAGGCTGCACAGTCATGGGCGGCCCGCTTTTTGCTATGATGGCGTCTTTCCCCCACGTCAAGGAACGTGTTAAACACTGGGACACTGAACTTGAAAACGCTCGCTGGTTTGTTGACCAAATGTTAAAAATTGAAGGGACTTCAGTTGTTTCTGAGATGCCAAGAAAGCACACGATAACAAAGATAAAGACTGACGGCTTTAACAAGATTGCAGATACGCACAAGAAAAGGGGGTTTTTCCTGACTAAAGCACTCTCATCGCGTAAGATAACGGGGCCGTTTCCCGGCGCAACGCGCGAGTGGAAGTTCTCAACTTACGGCCTAACACGAAAACAGGTAGAATACACCGCTAACGCGTTTAAGGAAATTGCTCTTGAGAACGGGCTTAATGTTTCTGACTAAATTTTTAGGAAAGAGCTTACTTTTTATGTTGCCGTCTTTTTGCTTTTCTCTCAGCAGAAATCTTTTTTAGCTTCTTTGCTTTACCGCCGTCTTTCCTTAGGGTTTTTCTGAGTTTAGCACCCTTTGCACGCCAGACTATGACATTTTCCAGATTTGCCGCTTCATCGTGGGCCAGCTTTTCTGTATGGACAACGGAGCGCTTGATTGCTTCGTATTTACGTACGTCCTGTAAGGTTCGCGGGTTCTGTTCTTTAAAGCTTTGAGACTCTTTTGCCTTGGCTATTTTTGCATCTAACCAGTCGGCATGCGATTGATTTCCTCTAGATTGGTTTGCTTGATGTTTTTGAAGTCTGCGCAATTCTTTTAAGGGGACTCCGTCCACTTCGGTTTTTGGACCGATTCCTAATTCTTTTGCAGGCTTAAACTTTTTTGGGTTTCTTTGGCGTTTTCTCTCGGCAGAAATATTTTTTAATTTCTCGGCCTTTTTACCTCCAGCCTTCAGATCTGCACGCAATTTGCTTGCTCTTGTGCGCCAAACCCTGACCTGGCCGACAACTTCATTTAATGCTCCAGCTTCATTTCTGGCCCCCCTGGCAAGTCTGTTCGCATCCCTTGCAAGTGATGTATTCTCCCGGTAGTTCCCAACTCCTGCCGCCAGTTCATAATTCAAACCCTTTTGTTGATGTTTTTGTGCTTCTTTTCTTTTGGACTTGATTAAGCGATGTATTTGCTTAACTGAGATATCGGTGATATCTATTTCTGGGCCAAGGTTTGGTTTTTTGCTAGGCATCTTAATTGCTGAAAAGTTGTATATGATAATTAATTTCAAAAGAATAAAAACACTAAAGGTAAAACGCTCGCTCTTGATTTATTATTAATGAAAAGTAAGAAAATCTTACTTTCTTTTCTTGGAGATTGCCTTTAAGCGGTCCGCCTCAAAACCACCCTCGCGTAAAGTTTGCCTCAATGGAGCCCCCCTTGTACGCCACATAACTTTATGTCCTGCTTCTGCTGCCCTATTAGAAAACTTTTTTACTTGACCGCGCGCTGTCCACATTGTATTTATGTGCCGATTATACTCCGTGCGCGCACCATAATCGCTGCCCCCTTCTATTACGGCATTCACTCCTTTTTTCTTAACCATCCGATAAGCTTTTTCATCAGCTACATTAGCTAGACGTTCATGCTCCTTGGCTAATTTAAGGTTACGTTTTTGAACTCTGCTTAGTTGATTTACTTTTAATCGTTCTACTTTTACCTTAGACCCACCGTCTCGCAAAAATTGTCTAGTGGGTGCTCCGTATGTGCGCCAAGTGTGTGCCCAGTTATACTTAGCGGCTTCATCTGCAGAGAAATTCCGGTTCTTAGTTTCTACTGTTACTAAATCATTATATTTGACATAATCAGGATGTTCCTTGTTTATACGCGCAATATTGCGGGCGTTCTTATATGCTTCAATCCTTTGTTCAGCAACACCTGTGCGCTTAATAAAATGTTTTTTAGCAGTTGTTAACTGTTTGGCAGACATATCCTTAAGCTCTGTATGCAAATTGACTCCTTTGGGTTTTGTTGGAAACTTCGCAAGTTTTGGGTGATATCCTCTGGGTCTTGTGGGCATTTTAAGTTGTAATCTAAGATTTGGTCTAAAAAGATAAAAATGCCAGAAAGTAAGAAAATCTTACTTTTTGTTTTTAGAAATGATGCGTTTTGCTTTTCTTTTCTGCGAGATTTTATTTAGTTTCTCCGATTTGGGGCCACCGTCTTTTATTGCTTGCTTTATGTCTGCCCCTTTAGTGCGCCACATGAGTTTAAATCTTACTTTTGCGAGCTCTTCGGTATGAATATTTTGAGCTTTTTTGGTTGCGATAAAGTTGATTTTGTGTGCACGATAAACTTCCTTGGTTGTTGTTTTAGCTTTCCCGGAAGGCATTTGTATGTATTTTTTAAAAAGTGCTATTGCAACATCTTTATGTGTCTTTTTAGGTTCCTGACATGCAACAAGCCATTTCTTGCGTTTTTTTTCGTTTTTGCGCAGTTCATTCAACTCTTTTTTTAGGTCTTTTGCCCTCTTATTATATTCTAATGATTTATCAGCATGTACGTTTTTAGCCTCTGTGCTTATTTGCAACGAATCAACATAGCTATTATAATTTTTGTCACCTTCTTTCGTGCTTTTGATTGCTTTTTTGAGTGCAACTAGATTCTTTTGATGTGCTTTACTAAGGCCCATGTAATATTTTCTGCCGGCAATGGCCTGTTTTACTGAAATTGTAGAATTAACATTAGTAGCAGCGTTAAACCCCTTTGGTTTCTTTGCCAAGTTGGTGAATTTTTCTCTAGGCTTTTTTACTGATTTTGAAACCATTTTTAATTAGCATGCCTGACTAGGATAAGCAATAGACTTAAGAGTAAAGAGATAAAAATCCTAAAAAGTAAGAAAATCTTACTTTCTCGGAAATACCCGAGGAGTATTGTCGGGTTACTTTGTAACCCAACGTAATAGAAATTTAAAAAGTAAGAAAATCTTACTTTATCGGAAATACCCGATGAGTATGGTCGGGTTACTTTGTAACCCAACATAATAGAAATTTAAAAGGTAAGAAAATCTTACTTTTTCGTTCTCCTTGATTTTTTTCTCATATTTGAAATAAGTTTTAGTCTAAATGCCCCAATCCCACCTTTTTTCATTTTAGTCTTAAGCTTAGATCCGCGCGTGCGCCAGATAATTGCAGTCTCGTAATCTGCCCTTCTATTATTGAGGTATTTAGTGTAGGCTCCCTTTGATTGCTTGATTTGTCCGTCATAATCTTTTCTTCTGTACTTTAGCTCGCTTAAATTCAGCTTGTTAACATCAAGACCCTCTCTTAACTTTACTAATTCGGATTCTGCAAGCCGCCGTCCCTGTTTACCCTCTTTTATGTCTGCCCGAGATGATCTAAGTTCTTCCTGCTTACTGGCAATTTTCCGAAGTTCCTCGACATGTTTTATTCTACTACGAACCTCAGCTTCTGGCATTCCATTAATCTCTTCTTTTCTCAAGTCACCAAGAGGTGCAATTTGGAGTTGGTATGGTTCTCTGTGAGGTGGGCGTTTGATTTTAAACCATCCCAAAGAGGGCTTTTCCTGTTTTGTGGGCATTTAGTTATAATCGATAGGGGTTAAGGCTAAAGGAATAAAAAATTCAAAAGTAAGAATTTCTTACTTATTTCTTTAGGTTCCTGGAAAAGTAAGAAAATCTTACTTTTTGTTTTTAGAAATGAGGACCGTGCGTTTTGCTTTTCTTTTCTGCGAGATTTTATTTAGTTTCTCCGATTTGGGGCCGCCGTCTTTTATTGCTTGCTTTATGTCAGCTCCGCGAGTACGCCACATGAATGCATGATTAAATTTCGCCGCTTCTCCAGCAGCTTTTTTCGCTTCGTCTTGTCCTGCCGTCCTCAACTGGCTATATCTAGTAAACAAAGGACCCTCCTTGCGTGCATCAGCTACATTACGAGCTTTCTCATATGCATTGACCCTCTTTATATTTGCTTTGTTAAGTGCGTTGTAATAGTTTCTAGCCAGTTTTACTTGTCTTGTGGACATATCCTTAAGTTTAGCATCCGGATTAACTCCAATTGGTTGTTCCGGCAACTTGATGGATTTTGGTCTGTAGCTATTACGTCCCCCTCGCTTGCCCACACCAGTACCCTGATGACTAAACTCCATTGCACCTCGTGGGCGCGACCTTGACGTTCTGCCTGGAACAAACTCAAACTGGATTCCATATTGACTCGCAGCAGTAGACTTAATTTCTCCGTGCGATCTCGTAGGTCTTGGCATTTTAAGTTATATACTAGAATTCATTCTAAAAAGATAAAAATAAAGAAAAATGGGGATTTCTCCCCAGTTAGTCCTAGACGCAACACGCCCCACATGAACTGTGTCCACAGGTGCTTGCCGAAAGGTCTGTACTTATCCAACAAACGCCAGTGCAGGTGCTTGTCGTAGACTTTGCGACATAACAGGTTCCTCCAAGAAGTCCAGCTTCCGTTGGACACCCTTCCTCAGATACTGTAGAGTCACTGCCATCCATCGAATATGTGCAACCACAGTTTTTCATCTTTTGGATTGCCTGTTCCTCTGGCGTGGGGCTTGGTGGGTTTGGCATTGTGCACATCTCGTTTGAGTCGTGCCCGCAACCCGTTCCATCAGATTCTACCCAGCACTTGCCGTCGCATGATTCTTTTGTCATTACCCATTGGCTGCCCTGCTTTTCTGTGTAAACGTCACTTGCTTCCGAGTCATACCAGCAGCCACAGTTTTCCATAGCGTCATTTGCTTCAGACTTTGTAAGCTCTGTTGGCTCAGGAGGTTCTGGGGGGTTTGGCATTGTGCACATCTCGTTTGAGTCGTGCCCGCAACCAGTATCATCAGTTCCTACCCAGCATTTTCCGCCGCATGATTCTTTTGTCATTACCCACTGGCTGCCCTGCTTTTCTGTGTATACTCCGTTGGCATACGGGTCATACCAGCAGCCGCAGTCTTTCATTGCGGCATTTGCCTGGGATTCGGTCAGGTCTGTTGTCGGTGTGGGTGTCGGGGTTGGAGTGGGTGTTGGCGTCGGAGTCGGTGCGGGGGCTGGAGAACCACCCATAAGGACTACGGCCGCTATTATCGCAAGCACTATCACTACAACGCCAATAATTACTAATTGTTGTGTATCTAATGTCATTTTTGATTTGCTTAAAAGCATAAAATCTTATGGCAGATTTGATTTAAATGAGAATGCCTAAGGAAGAATAAGATAATTGCAATAAGAAAAAGAATAAAATAAAAAAAGAAAATATTTGGGGAGTCACCTCCCCTTAGCTACTTAGAGACAACACGCCCCACATGAACTATGTCCGCAAGTGCTTGACGAAAGGTCAGTGCTTACCCAGCAGACGCCTGAACATGTGCTTGATGTAGACTCTGCAACCCAGCACTCGCCACCAAGAAGTTTTGCTTCAGTTGGACAACTCTTCTTTGAAACTGTTGAGTCGCTTCCAGTCATAGAATAGCTGCAACCGCAGTTCTTCATCATCTCGATTGCTTTTTCCTTGTCTGTTGGCTCAGGTGGATCTGGCATTGTGCACATCTCGTTTGAGTCGTGTCCGCAGTTGTAAGCATCTGTGTCTATCCAACACTTTCCGCCACAATTCTCTTTGGTCATAACCCACTGGTTGCTCTTCTTCTTTGTAGACACATCACTTGCACTTGGATCATACCAGCAACCGCAGTTTACCATTCTCCTATCTGCTTCATCCTGGTCAATTGTGCAATCAGCCTTTGTGATATGCGTCTTTCCAGAGTATAGGTTTATTCTACATTCACCCTTACAACTGTCATGCGTTATAACAAGGTCGTCGCCATCATATCTTGTGTGGCTTTTACTGCTACCTGCATCAAACGGGCATCCATTGTCTTCAAGGCGCCTGACAGCCGTACTCTTTGACATCTTACACTGTGGGTCGCCTGGAATCTGTGTGTCACCAGTGTTCACATTGATTTTACACTGTTCCTGGCAATTCTCCTCTTTCATAATATAGTAGTCTCCACTGCGGTAGACGTCAACATCACTGTCTGAAGGGTCAAATGGACAACCTGCAGCTTCCATTTTTGAAACCGCCTGGCTTCTTGTTAATGGGCCTTCTTTACATGCTGGACCGCCTGCATCAACGTGGACATATCCTGTGTTCTTGTTACAGGTACACTGTCCATTACAGCCTGTCTTTTGCATGACATACTGGTCAGCACTCCATGTTACTGAGACACCAGTGTCGCCGTAATTATAGAAACATCCGCCGGATTTCATCTTATCGATACATTCCTGCTGTGTGAGCCCTGGAGTTAGTCCCGTGCACATCTCGTTAACATCATGTCCGCAACCCGAACCGTCAAGATTTACCCAGCATTTTCCACCACATCCGGATTTCGAGATAATCCATTGGTTACCTTCTTGGGCTATCGACTCGTCTGGGTCTGATAAATCATACCAGCAACCACATGCCACCATTGCCGATGTTGCTTCAGACTTTGTTAAGTCCTGTGTCGGAGTTGGCGTTGAACCGCAGTCTGCAGTTATATCAATGTTGCCTGACTTTTCGTTGATTGCACATGAACCGGTGCAACCTTCTTTTGTCATCGTCAATACGTCACCTGAAATCGAGACTGAGACGCCTTCCTCACTTTGTGAGTATGGGCATGTTGAACTTTCAAGTCTAGATATCGCTTCACTTGGTGTCAGTTCGCTACTTGATGAACCGCCGCTTAGTAAAACAACTGCTGCGATTACAACAACTAGGACTACTACCACTAAAATCACTATTTGTTTAGAATTGTTTGAATCCATTTTGGATTGATTAATAATATCCCCGATAATAGTTATGGAATTTCTTATTTAAATGCAAATAATCAAAGTAAAGGCAATGCTTGAGATAAAGAATTTGTCTGTCGGTATTGAAGATAAAAAGATACTGGAGGACATTAACATCAAGGTAGGTTCGGGCGAGACTTATATGATATTTGGCCCCAACGGCAGCGGCAAGACTACATTATTAAGGGCTATTCTCGGCTATCCAAAATATGATGTGCTCAATGGAAAAATAGAACTTAATGGAAAAGAACTTACAACGTTACCAATAGACAAAAGAGTAAAACTTGGTCTTGGAATGGGGTTCCAGCATCCCCCTGAGATAAAGGGGATAACGCTTCTTGATATGCTTAAGATTTGCGAAGGTAAAGGTCCTGAAGACGATTTATCAAACGATGCAAAAAACCTGATAAAAAAATTAAATATGTCAGATTTCCTTGAAAGGGATGTCAATCGAGGTTTTTCCGGAGGGGAAAGGAAGCGCTCAGAAGTCCTTCAACTGCTTCTTATGAAACCGCACCTGATGCTTCTTGACGAGCCGGACTCAGGCGTTGATGTAGAAAGCCTTGCACTAATCGGAAAGACTATAAATGATTACATCAAAAAAGAAGATGCCTCGGCGATGATAGTCACTCATCAGGGAAAAGTCATGGATTATATTGCGGCAAGCCACGCATGCGTCCTTATCGGTGGAAAGTCTTATTGTTACAAAGGACCAAAGGGCATAATGAAGGATATCGAAGAGCGTGGATATCGTGCATGCGTCAACTGCCCTTTGCGAAAGGAGGATGATAACTGTGGAACGTAAAGACAAGTCGTCAGACATCCTCTCAGACCTTCCAGAGGAGATATTAAAGGCGGCGGCAAAGGTCGGTGTGACTAGAGAAGATAAGTCAAATGATAGGGCCGGGACCTACTTCCAGCTTGATGAAAACAGGATAGATGCTGCAATAAACAAACGCATGGAAGGTCTCATTGAGATAATGCCTATTGAAGAGGCTCTCAAAAAATACGCCTGGCTTAAAGATTATTCCTGGAATCTTGTTCCAAAGGATAAAGACGAATTCACAAAAGAGGTCGCAAAAAACGGCAAAGGCGGTTACTTCATGAGAATACTAAAAGACGCTGATGTGACATTTCCCCTACAATCATGCCTTATGGTTTCTGACGGTGAACGCCAGCGCGTCCATAATATAATAATAGCTGAGGAGGGTTCTAACTCGCGAATAATCACCGGTTGTGCCAAACATCCGCACGCGCAAAATGGCGAACATCTTGGAATCTCGGAATTATATGTCAAAAAGGGCGCAAAACTTCATTTTACTATGATTCATGACTGGGCACAAGGGACAAAAGTCCGCCCAAGAAGCGTGACAAATATTGAAGATGGTGGGGAATTCATTTCAGACTATATATCTCTTGCACCTGTAGCAGACATACAGATGTACCCAAAAGCCGTCTGTAAGGGAAAAGGATCGCGCGCTGCACTCAATTCCATACTTCTTGCAAAAGGCAAAAGCAATCTTGATATTGGAAGCGAGATTGTGCTTTCTGGAAAGGGCTCGCAAGGTGAAATAGTATCACGCTCAATTGCAAAAGATGAGGCTACACTTATTGTCAGGGGGCGCCTAGTTGGCAAGTCTAAAGAATGCACGGGGCATTTGGAGTGTCAGAGCCTTAACCTGGGGGAAGCAAATATCCATGCTATCCCTGAGCTAAAGGTTGTTACAGAAGGTGCAGAACTTTCACACGAGGCCGCAGTTGGCAAGATATCTGATGTCGAACTTGTCTACCTCATGTCGCGCGGCTTAAGCGAAGATGAAGCAACGGCAACAATTGCACGAGGTTTTTTAGATGCAAAAATACTTGGTCTTCCAGAAGAACTTGAGGCGAGAATTAAAAAACTGGTCGACGAGGCGGCTATTGGAAACTAGACCGGCTAGTTCTTATCTCTTGGAAACAAGTTTTTTACTTCCAAAGGCATGAGTTCTTTGTGTTTATCCACAGGTATTTTTCTAGGGGAAATTGGCTCTCCATAGGTACCCATGTGTCTCCGTGACATTTTAGATCCAGAAATCACTATGTCTGACCCCTCATGTTTAAAAGTTATGCTTCGTATGAGTTGTTCTCGGGGCAACCATTGTTCATGACTTATTTTCATCCCTGTGGGTGATTTTCTCCAGGTGAGCTTGTCTCCTGCAGGCATCGATTTTTTATATTCCCGTAGCATCTGCCTTAAATTAGGCATGAAGGGATGTTCCTTGTTCGTAGAACTCTTTCTAACTGGATTTTTCCTGGCGGGCATTGCCATATACTTACCCTTAAAAAGATAAAAGTTGCGGCCTAAAAAAGAATCGCCCTTTTATTCTCGTATGGGTAATATATTCCTTCTTTTTGTTAGGCCAAAAGCCAACGCAAAAGATACTTCAAATATAACCTTCACCACAAAATGGATAAAGGCATCTTTGAGGTGCGCATTCACGGAAGAGGCGGACAAGGTGGAAAAACCGCTGCACAATTCATTGCAGAATCGGCAATGGATGAAGATAAGTTTGTGCAGGCATTTCCCGAGTATGGCCCTGAACGTAGTGGAGCACCTGTAACTGCATATGCGCGTATATCGGACGAAAAAATCCGTTTATACCAGCCAGTCCGCAACCCGGACGTAGTGCTTGTGATTGATCCGACACTTATCGGTCCGATAAGTGTCAGCGATGGAATGGATGAAAACGGGATTCTTATTATAAATTCACCAAAGAGTCCTGACGAGATGAAAAAAGAGACTGGCTTTAAAGGTAAGGTTTACACCGTTGATGCCACAAAAATCTCCCTTGAAGCTACAGGCGCCAATAAGCCCAATTTACCAATACTTGGAGCCCTAGTCAAAGCAACAGGAATCATCTCTATTGAGGCTCTTGAAGAAAAGACACGTCAGAAATTCGAAAAGAAGCTGGGCAAAGAAAAAACCCAGGCGACAGTCGATGCCATAAAAAGTGCTTATGACGGGGTAAAAGGAAACTGATTAACAATGGCTGAGAAAAAAGGTTGGAAAGATATCCCAATCGGGGGTATAATCGATAAGCCGCCTACATCTGTAAACAATAAAACAGGGGCATGGCGCGCGTTTAGGCCAGTTTGGGATGAAGAAAAATGCATTAACTGTATGATGTGTGTTGCATTATGTCCAGACATGGCAATTCCGGTTAAAGACGGGAAAAGAAAGGAGACGGATTTTGATTACTGCAAAGGCTGTGGTATATGTAAGGCGATTTGCCCGGTAAAGTGTATCAAAATGGAAGAAGAAAGTAAGTTTAGAAAATGAACAAGGCAAAACCACTTACAGGTGCAGGCGCTGTCGCGCAGGCAATGAGGCAGATTAACCCTGATGTTGTTGCGGCATACCCAATAACACCCCAGACTCCGATTGTCGAAGGCTTTGCAAAGTTTGTTGCAGATGGGATTGTTAAAACAGAGATGATAAGGGTGGAATCAGAACATTCTGCTCTTTCTGCTGTTGTTGGTTCAGCATTTGCAGGAGCAAGAACGATGACTGCGACATCTTCGGCTGGTCTTGCTTTGATGTATGAGATTTTAGGTGTTGCTTCAGGTCTTAGAGCGCCAATTGTCATGCCAATAGCAAACAGAGCTCTTTCTTCGCCACTTAATATTCACTGTGACCATTCGGACACCATGGGTTGTAGGGACATGGGCTGGCTGCAGATTTATGCTGAAGACGCTCAGGAGTCTTATGAGAACACGCTTCTTGCGATGCGTCTTGCTGAGCATCCGGATATCCTAACACCGATAATGCCTTGTATGGACGGCTTTATCACAAGCCACGGTGTTGAGAACGTTATTATACATAGTGACGAAGCAGTAAGAGATTTTATTGGGGAATATAAGTTCCCCTACAACCTCCTTGATGTTGAGCATCCAATAACTGTCGGTGCAATTGAACTCACGGATTATCTCTTTGAGACAAAACGTCAGCAGGTGGAATCAATCAGCAAAGTGCCTGATGTCTTGCCAAAGATAGCTTGCGAGCTTGCGAGAATAACTGAAAACGAGTTTGACGTCGTTGAGGAGTATCACACAGATGATGCAGATGCGATAATTGTTGTTATGAGTTCGGCTGCTGGAACGACAAAGACTGTTGTTGATAAAATGAGAAAAGAAGGCAAAAAGGTTGGCCTCCTAAAACTCAGGATGTTTAGACCATTTCCTTACGAGCGCATTGCAAAAGGACTTGTGGGAGCAAAGGCGGTTGCTGTTCTTGATCGTGCGGCAAGCTACGGAGCTGACGCACCAATATTTACAGACGTTAAGTGTTCGCTTTATGCGAGCTCAGAAAAGCCAAAAATCCAAAGTTATGTCTTTGGTATCGGCGGCCGCGAGCTTTATGACGACCACATAGAAAAAGTGTTTGACGACCTCCTTGCGGGAAAAGTTACCGGTAAGGAAGAATACATCAACTTAAGAGAATGAACTACAAAGAATTTGCAGCTAAGGAATGTAGGCTAGCACCTGGTCACAGGCTCTGTGGAGGTTGTGTCGCGCCAGTTGTTGTAAAAACGGTACTTGGGGCAACAGACAAGCCAGTTGTTGCAGCAAACGCAACAGGATGTCTTGAAGTTTCAACGACAATCTATCCTGACTCTGCATGGAAGATACCATGGATACACAGCGCCTTTGAAAACGCCTCAGCAACAATATCTGGAGTTGAGACTGCTTACCGCTCGCTTAAAAAGCAGGGTAAGATTGATAAGGACATAAAGTTTGTGTGTTTTGGTGGTGACGGCGGGACCTATGATATTGGACTTCAGTCGCTTTCAGGAGCTCTTGAGCGTGGACACGACTTCCTTTATGTGTGTTACGACAACGAAGCTTACATGAACACAGGAAACCAGCGTTCCAGTTCAACGCCATTTGGTGCATCTACGACAACAGCACCGGCCGGCAAAGTGATTCAGGGTAAAACAGAATGGAAAAAGGATCTTCTTAAGATTGCTGTTGCCCACCACATACCGTATGCTGCGAGTGCTGCTGTTGGAAACTGGCTTGATTTTGTGAATAAGGCTGAGAAGGCATTTACAATAGAAGGGCCAAAGGTGCTTCTTGTAAATTCGCCATGTACAACACTTTGGGGCTTTGCAAATGATAGTGCAATAGACTTATCAAAGTTGCTTGTAGAAACTGGCGCATGGCCGCTTTATGAAGTCGTTGACGGCAAGTACAAGCTTACGTACAAGCCTAAGGAGAGAAAGCCTATTCTTGAGTACTTAAAGACCCAGGCACGCTTTAAGCACCTCCTTAAGCCGGAAAACGCGCACATTGTCGAGAAGATTCAAAAGCATGTTGATTCTGACTGGGCAGAGATGCTCAGGCTTTGTGGCGAGAGCGAGTAATTTTACTCGCTTCTTATTTTCTTTTTATTTTTTAATATTTTTTATTCTTCTAGCTTTGGCTCGCTAAAACAGAACACTAAAAAAATAATGCAGATAATTCTACCCTTACGCTAAGAATAAAAAGAGGCTTAATGGGACTTAATATGGATTTAACAACTTTTTACGTCGTGAAACCCTTGTGCGACAAGAGTGTCATAATCGATTGAACCCTTCTCTGTTAGAGTCGCACGTACAGGCTTTATCTCTGCAAGAATCTTTTTTGTCGCAACTGACGGATCAGAAACAATCACTTTTAGCTTCTTTTGCGGGAAGCTGATGTTTGCCCTCACGACCTCAGGTATAAGCAGTACTTTATACTGTAAGAAGGCGGCATGCGACGCGCTTTCAAGACCATTTAATGAAAACTCCTCTATTGTAACCTTCTCAAAAGGCTCAGTCCCGTATCTTCCCTTGTGAGTCATTTTATAGTTTAAAGTTGTCTTTTATGTCAAGGTAGGCCTTCTTATAAACATCACCTGCTTCAAGAGGTGCTGGCTTGCGCTTATACTTTCCATCGAGTATCTTCTTTCCTGTTTGTTTCTCCCATTCCTCAGCGGGGATGGCATATTGAGCCTGTACTTTATCCCTATATATCTCGGGAAGCACGTTAAACGCACAGAAAGGGATTATTCTCCCGTCAGGCATCGCATAGTGGATGCAACAACGCTCAACGCGCTCAACATCATAATTATACGGATCCTGGAAGTGCATCATGCCAATAAACATCGACTTGCGATGAAGCTCTCCAATTGCATGATAATTGTGCTTGACAAGGGCATTGAAAAGTAGCTTATTAAGTGAGAAGCCTTCTGGCTGCTTGTCCTTTTCTATGAACTTTCCCAGGTTGCGATATACTTTGATTCCAGTCCACACTTTACTTTTGCCACGACGTTCTTCTGCCATCTCTTCAAGATATTCTAAAAGACCGTCAACATCTACAAAACTGGGCAATGTGACGAGTTTGCCGTCATCGCCTTTTATTATGTAGGTTGCCATACCACATGCAAAGTGAGTTGAAAGTGTATACTGGGGTTTTCCAGTTATTGCTTCAACAAAATCGGTTATTGGTGCCACTGAAGGGACTGGGAAGAAATCATCTTTTGTGATAACTCCATTTGTTTGCTCTTCAATATTTGCGATGACTTTTGGTATAGTTATTCTTTGTGCATCACGCTCTTTTTGTGGCATCCTTCCGACTAAAGAGACTGGCTGGAAGTTTATTCCCTTGATGACATCAAGGTTGTTTAAGCCGAAATTGACTATGTCTCCCGTTTCATGGTCGTTTATGCCTTTAATCATTGTCGGGACAAGTACAATTCCCATGCCGCATTTTCTACAGTTTTCAATCGCATAAGGGGCTTCCCAGTGGTTTTTGGGGTTTGACTTCTTACTTACTCCGTCAAAACTCATATATACGGTGTTTGAGCCAGCTTCGCGAAGCGCTGCGGGGAGTTCTGGTTTAAATGCGAAATTTATGGCATCAGTGTTTATCTGAACGTGGTCGATGCCTTCTTCTTTCATTATCTTGACCATGTCAACAAGGTCTTCTCTCATAGTGGGCTCGCCACCCGTTATCTGAACTGCCTTACATGGAACGGGCTTTTCTGAGGCAAGGTTCTTTGCCATAGCGCGTATCTGTTCAAGAGTCGGTTCATATACGGGTTGGCCTTCTTTAGCGTAAAAGAAGCAGTACCAGCAGGAAAGGTCGCATCTGTTTGTCGCGACAATATTAGCTAATGCCGTGTGGCTTTTATGTCGTGTGCATATACCGCAATCATATGGGCAATTTGCGCCGGTAGACTCTAAATTTGGGTTCTTTTGAAATACGGGTGATGACGCATACTTGCGAGCTCTTTCATAAAGCTCAACGTCCTCCCAGTATTTTTCGACATACTCCCCATGTTCCGGGCAGGTCTTTTTCATCCAGACAATACCGTCTTTTGCAAAAACGTGAGCTTCTATTGGACGTTTGCACTCAGGGCAAAGCGAAGTTGTTGTGTGTGGCAGGGAATCGCCATATTTTTTTGATTCCGTTTTCTGTGATTTTGTCATGATTATTGTCACCTCATAAACATTTAATGATTATTAAAAGTTGTAAATTTATATGCTTGAAGTATATAAACTTAGTGGTTTTGATATGGTTAAAAAATCATCTGAAGATGCTGTGGGTAAGATAGAAGAAAGGATTCTTGAGAGTTTTGCCGCCGTAGCAGAAACCATAGGTTACTCGCCACTCCATGGCAAGATAATCGCAGTCCTCCTCATACGCAATGCCCCAACAAGCTTAAACGATGTCGCGCTTGAAACGGGTTATTCGAGTTCCATGATATCCCTCTCCTTTGACTTCTTGGAAATAATGGAGGTCATAACAAAAATAAAGAAGCCTGGCGACCGTAAATTGTATGTAAAGCTCAATGGAGATCTTCTTGGGATATTAAAAAAGGCAATAGTGATTAGAGTAAAAAAGGCACTTTCAAGTTCCCTTGAGGAATTCGGAGAAAGTAAAGAATCGCTGTGCGAGATTAACGATGAGGATAAGATTCGCCTTGAGCAGGCCATAAACACAATGGAACATGAAATCGGCAGGCTCAGTTATTATGTCGCTATGCTTGATAAGATAGAACTGCCGTAATCAAGCTAATTCTTGGAAAAAGCTGCTTGCAAAGGCTAATTTTTAATAAAATAAGAAAAAGCGTTAGCCCGAGTAAAGTCTCGGGCTATTTGTTTAATAAAATAAAAAAAGCGACCTTATTGGGTCGCCGCGTCACTGATTAATTGCTCGATTACTGCTCTGAAATCTGCTTCTTCAGCCGCAAGGTCATTTTTCGACTCGTAAGCGGATCCAACACGGTAATACTTGCAACCAAAGACGAATGTCGGAATTGAGCCTCTGTCGTTGAATTGCTTAAACACTGCAAGTTCTGATTCAGGGACTTCTGTTTCGACTTCTTCTGTTATACTATCGTCCCCGGTGTCAACTTCCCAGTGGTGAGCAACAATCTTGCCTGCATCAACATATTCAGACATAACCTCATCAAAGGTCTCTTTTATCCAAGAGCAATGTGGGCACCATGTGGTCGTATAAAGTCTCATTACAGGCTTTTCACCTTCTACACAGACCGCATAATCAAATGCCTTAAACGAACCTATTCCTTCAACCTGCTTTGGAGGCATTGTACCTGCAAGAACTTTTGCTATTGCATCTTCAAATGTCTCATAAGGCTGTGCTCCTGAAATGAACCATCCATCCTTACCACCAACAAAGATTGCCGGAGTTCCTGAAACGCCAAGTTCTGCTGCGAGTGTTATATCTTCCTGGACTTCGTCTTCTTTGGAGTTTGACTTCAGACATGTTGAGAACTCATCTACATTAAGTCCTTCAATTGTTGCCGCCATCTTTTGAATGTCTTCGACTGAAAGGCTTGTTTGGTTGTCAAACATCAAGTCGTGAAGCTCCCAGAACTTGCCCTGATCTTCGGCGCATTCTCCAGCTTCTGCTGCGTCCTGTGCCTTCTCGTGGAATGACAATGGATAATTGATGTATTCAAACGAAATCTTATCGCCATAGTTCTTCTCAAGCTCATCCATAGTATCGGCAAACCTTCTGCTGTATCCACACTCAAAATCGCTAAAGACCATTATATTTACTTTGTCATCTTCTGCAGTCTCATTTTTAACAGGAATTACAATGGGCTCCTGTGTGGAATCATTCACTACGGGCGTTACCTTTTTTACAGCCTCGCTTGGCGCACTAAGTAGTACAATTGCTGCGACCAGAACTAAGACGCAAACAAGCGCTGCGACCAAAAAGACTGGATTTGAGCATGCCTTGACTGGGCATTCTGTCTTTTTGGGAGTTTCTTCGATTTTTGTCTTAGAAACTTTTTGAGTATCTACACTCCTCTTGGGTGCAGATTTCTTCTTTTTTGTAACCATTTTACTTATAACTTATTATATTGTTTTTGAGTGTTAGGGGAGATTTTATTCTCCCGATGTTATTTCAACAAGTTTTTTACAAGTTTCATCATCACCCACGCAATAGTATTCGACGCTTAATGAATCGCCAAACAGCTTATCAAGCTCTTCGACAAGCGCCCTTTGTGCAAGTGAAGCCTCCGAATCCGGGGAGTAGAAAGCTTGGAGCACACTTGTATTATCAGATGGGACACATGACATCTCGCCAGTCTTATACAAGTTTGATATTATGTATTCATTTGGTATCTGTGCTCCAACAACAGTTCCATCCTCCGCCCGAGTTATGCCAAGTGATTGGCAAATCTCTTTTGGCTCGGCATTGTTGTAAAGGCAAGTCAATGTTACAAGAACCTGGAACTCTGTTCCAGATGGCACTTCACCCCGTAACTCTGCAAGGGCAAGAGTCTTTCTTATGCCAGCTTGGCAATTCCAGATAAGTCTTGGTACTGTTGTCACATTATATGACAATGCAAGCTCTGTATCATACGCATCAAACTTCATCTGACTCTCTTCTGCAAGCTCATAGGAGTATCTGAATTCATCAAACTCCACACGGTCCACGTATACTATAATTCCCTTGGCAGTATCCTCCTTAGGTATTGTCACAGCTTTTTGTACTATTACTTCAGAAGGGAGTGGAAGCCTGTGGTAATAATTCTTACCGTCTGGTGCTGTGACTGTAGTCTTTATGTAGCCCTGAGCTATCTCAATGGAATATGGCAACAGAGAGCCACTGCAGTTAAGTACGTCTGGCATGTCCACCATATAGCGTGCGCGCTTTGTGCCATTGAGTAACTTATCAACGAGATAGAATCCCACATAATTATCATTAAAGAGCTTTGCACACTTCTGATAATCATTGGGTGCTATTTGCATCAGGAACTCTGATGGGCTCCACTGCAAATTGCCGTTAAGACCGACTTTTAAGGCCTTTGATTCCGGCGACATGAGAACCATGAATTTATTTGACCCTGTGTCTGTAGCAAAGGTGACAAGATAATTGTCTCCGTTTTCTGTGACGCTTCCTGTTAACTGGTCAATTGTTATATTAAGGTTTGATTCGATTGAATCCATAACACTTTTTGTCTGTGCAAGAGCAGCTCCTATGAGTTCTGCGTCATTTGTTTCACTGGCAATTGTCTTGCTGGTGTCTGTCATCACAAAAGCTACTGCGCCGATAACGATTATTAATCCAATGATAATAAATGCATAAACACCCATCATCGAATTTCCTTCGGATTTTTCCTTAGTCGGAGTCGTAGCTACTTCTTTTGAAACCTCTTTTGGCGAACTGACTGCAACCTTGGTCGCAGGCTCTGCCTCAGCGGAGGTATTATCGATTTGAACGTCCTTTTTAGGGTCGCTCTTCTTTTTAGCAGCCATTTTCAAGAATGATTTTGTAGCGTTACAAATAGTAATCAGCCGACTAATTTGTAGTTCCTAATATAAATATTAGCTTCAAGTTGTTTCGGAGTTATTAGCTAATCAAGTTCTTCTTTTAAGAGTGATATTATCTCGCCTGCCCGGGCGCGTCCCTTCATCTCCCGCATTACTTGACCCATAAGGAAATTAAGCGCGCCGAGGTTGCCTGAATTGTAATCCTCAACTGCTTTTTTATTCTTTTCTATTACACTTTTGACTGCGGCTTTAAGCGCACTCTCGTCCTTTACGACAGCAAGACCTTCATCAGTTACAATCTTTACAGGGGACTCGCCCGAATCCATTATTCGCTCAAGGAGCTTTTTGGCAATGGAGTCTGTTATTGCATCTTTCCTTAAAAGTTCCATTAATTCTACAAAAAGCGGGACACTAAGCTTTGTTTCAGATAATGTCTTTTCTTTGTAATTAAGTTGAGCAAGGACTTCTTCAGCCATCCATTTCGCGCAAAGCTCTGGGTCGGTTTCCTTAAGTTTAAGTGCTTCTTCAAAGAACAAAGCTACTTCCTTATCATTTGTTATGACTTTTGCATACTTACCTGATATACCATAGGTTTCCTTAAACCTTGCGCGCATATCCTGAGGTGTCTCGGGCCCTTCTCCAAGTGCATCAAGCAATGCTTCATCAAGCATTATCGGAGGAAGGTCTGGATCTGGGATGTATCTGTAATCCTCGGCATTCTCCTTTTTCCTCATTAGATAGGTTTCACCTTTTTCGTCGTCCCATCCACGCGTCTCCTGTTCGACAAGACCACCCGAATTTACTATTTCGTCTTGAGCACTTATCTCATATTCTATTGCGCGTGCAATCGAGCGAATAGAATTTACGTTTTTTATCTCCCGGCGCGGTCCCCCCTTTATTGATACATTAACATCAGCACGGATTATCCCGTCACCTTCAAGGATAAGTTCGGAGTACTCAAGCATCGATACCAATTCTTTCATAAAAGCGCGCGCATGCTCGGAGCTCTTTAAATCAGGTGCAGTCACTATCTCGACTAAGGGGACTCCTGAACGATTATAATCCACCTGCCCTTTTGTTAGATTGAACTGGCCCGGATCCTCTTCAAGATGCGCCTCCCATATGCCAACATCTGGAAAGCTTCCGTCTTCAAAAGAGAACTTGCCGTCTTTTCCAATGGGTTCAGAGGTTATCTGGTATCCCTTAGGGAGGTCAGGGTAATTGTAATGCTTTCTTTTCAGGAAAATCTTTTCTGTTGGAAGCTTGCAGTTAAGGAGCTTTGATATTATTATTACAGACTCAAGCGCGCGCTTGTTCACGGGCTTTGGTTTAATCCCAGGCATCGCCGTACATATCTCGCAGACTAAGGAATTGGGCTCTGTTGTATCATGATAATCCGTTGGGCAATCGCAAAAGAGCTTACGCTCAGTTTTTAGCGGCGCGTGTATCTCAAGACCTATTTTTACGTCCATTTAAAAACAGCCAAAAAGCCCGTTAATAGACTTGTATTGGAACCCAAAAATTGAAGCTGAGCATTAATAAACCTACTATTATCAAAAACGCATTTGCAAAATTGCCGTCTGATGCTATGCACTTTAGTCCGTATCTCTTTTTTGAGAAGGGGAAAAGAAGCGGGACTCCGGCATGGGTTGTCGCATCAAGAAGTATGTGGGACATAAAACCAATAAAGAGTGCCATAGCAATTATGACTGATGAAAACAGATAAAATACCGCTAAGGAAAGTAGTATCGCAACAAAGGGAGAATGTGAAAACCATGCGCGATGCGAAATGTTCCGGTCAAAATCCGGTAGAACTGCGATAAGCGCTCCTAATGCAAGGGGCAATGGATGAAGTGTGAGAAAAGAGACTGAACCCAGTCCACATGCAAGATGAGCAGTTCTTAACATGAATAATATACAGCCTTGGGTCTTAAGGGTGTTTCGTGTCTTTGAGCGCTAATCGGTGGTTAATCTGTGGTTAATTACTCTTTTAGAAACTTGATAAGGTCTTTTGGCTAACATCATAATAATTGTCGTTTGCCTCGCGACCAAAGACCGGATGTCCATACATGCCGCCGCCGCCTGAAATGTACTTTATTTTCCCAGTCCTAAATTCTTCGATTATCTCGGCCAGTTTCTTGTTTGATTCAGATATTTTGGTCAAAGGCACGTTAAGGAGTATTTCAGATTCGTTGCCAAGCTTTTGAGTCAATTCGTTCCACGCGCTTTGGACTTTTAGGCTTGTTAAGGTTTTAACACCTATTGCCATCCCCAGACATTCTGCTAAAGGTACAGTCTTTATGTAAGGCGGCCTGTACGAAGGGTGTTTTGTCTCGTTTCCACCAGAAAGTTCAAATACTCGTTCTACGACTCCTTTTTTTATTATTCCGCCACATTCAGGACAACGCCTTTTCATTTGCTGGGCGTCTTTTGGATGAAACTTAAGGTAACATCGTGTGCACGCCGTCTCATGGTATTTTCCTTCGCGCGGGTCAAGACCCACATTAAGTATTATTTTCCGCCCACCTTCTCGTAGGATAGCTTTTTTTATCTCGTCAAAGGACAAGTCATCAATCTTCAGGCGATTAAACTCCCGCCCTATTCTATGTGGGTGCGGACTGTGGGCATCACTATTTGAAAGGAATGTTAAGTCTTTTAATTCTGTAATGGTGTCTGCCATATCGCAGTCTGCGGAAAGTCCAAGTTCAAGAAAGGATATATGTTTTAAAGCCTCGCCATAGCAATCCTTTAACGAGTCATGCGCCTTATAAACTGAAGTCCAGGGGGTAAATGCGTGACAGGGTCCGATTAACGCCCCGCATTCGTTTGCAAGCTCTGCTATCTGCTCGCCTGAAAGCCTTAGGTGTGGGCGTCCTTCAGTATCTATGTCCTTAGAATCTTTTTTTATGCGCTCTCTAAAGTCTATTGCGCTTGACAGCTCCGGAAATAAAAGAAGATGGTGCACGCGCCTGTCATCTTCGACTTCTGCCGTTATAAGAAATCGTGTGGGTGAATCTCCATAAGAGTATACTCCTGAGTCGTTATCAGGAACCAGAGTCTCTTTGATATGTGCAATCCAGTTTGGGTTTGTAGCATCGCCGGTTCCAATGACGTCAAGACCTTTGCCCTCGCATCCTTTTGCCAGGCTGGGGATATCCATATCTCGTGAACAGCCTCCAGAATATTTGGAGTGTATATGGAAATCTATATTTGCCTCTTGCATTCTTTTTTTGTTTACTTTTCTGTTGAGTATAAGCTTTCCTACCGTATATAACGGTCAACGTCCTCATCAGAGCTGACTTGTCCGCCGGCCAGTGCCATCTGAAGAGCATGCTCCTGCTCATCTTGCATCTGCTTTATCTTTGAGAGTTCTTCTTCAGTCTTTTTAGCCTTCTTCTTAAGGTCGCGCATGTCGACCTCGATTCCAACAACCTTTGAAAGTTTCTCGAGGAGCACTTTTGCAGCTTTGGCATCAACCACTTGTCCCAGTGTTTCGGCCATAAGACAAACTCCGTCAAGCTCGCGAAGGGCGCCAAGACCTAAAAGGAGACCTGATGCGCCAAATATTCCACCGCCTTCTCTTCCTGTGAACTTAAGTTTGAATTCCTTATGTGACTCAATCAGCTTTGCGTTGTTTGCCGCGGCAAATACTGCAGGGCGCTTGACTACCTTTCCTATGCCAAGACCTCCAAGAGTGTAAATCACCTTAGGCTTGAATTCTTCTAGAACGTCAAGAATCTTTCCTGCAATCTCATACTGCGACTCTGGAGTCATCCCCTGAAAGTCCCCTGCTATTATTATGAAATCCTGACCATTCTCATTAAAGTGATGAAACTCATTTTTCACCTGGTGAACGATGCCTTTCTTGTCGGTTATTACCTGAGGTGGAAAATATGGGGAATATATCTCACAAAAAGGTGTTGTTTTCTTTTTTGACAAAAGATGGTCAACAGCTATTTTTCCAACAAGCCCTATGCCTGGAAGCCCTTCTATTACTATGGGGTCTTTTAACTCCGGTTTTGAATTGAATATGACTTGGGTTTCTTTCATTTTAAGCAGTTTTTATTTGGTTTATTCTGAGTTATGTGCATTATTGCTTTTCAGTCTCTTTATCCATCCTGCGGTAGGCGCCGTATTTGTCTTCAGGACTGTATCTTGGAGGCTCTGAATTAGCGGTGCGCTCGTTGCATTTTGGGCAAAACCCTTTTAGAGTATAAAGGGAGCATGCAGGACACCACTTTATTAGGGTTTTCATTTGCTTTTTTAAAGAATTTTAAGGAATAAAAAACTATGCTTTGGCCTTGAGCTTCTTATTGAATTCAAATGTCGCATGGTTCTTGTTTGCAACCTTTTCTATTGTCTCATAACAGGCTTTCATCGACTTTTCTGCCGACTTGTAATCCTCTGCGGTGATATCAATCCGGTAGTTTGGAGGTGCGATATAACTTAGCTTGCCTTCGATTCCTTCCGAGAAAGTGTCTTTTCCTGCAAGAAGTGCAGACTTCACCCCAACAACGCCATTAGGTTCTGAGGAATGCAACGTGACAAAGCCCTTTATTGAAACAAGAGTGGGTGTTATGTTCTCACAAATAGCGGTCACAAACTTTGTTCGTAATCCTTCGTCCTTTATGTATTTTTTAAAATCTTCTTTTTCATTTGCAACAGCAGCAAAGGCGTCATAGATAGAATCATAATCTTCCAGGAGGTTGTCCCCTAGCATCGCTTCAAGATCCTTTCTTGCCACCTCGTTTTCCTTGGCAAAGTGCTCAATGAGCTTTTCAATCCTTATCTCAAGCTTGAATTCTTTTAGTTTGTTCCTGCGCTCGTTATCGTTTACTACTTTTAGGCTAAGGTCGATATGCTCACGCTCAGGGTTGACGCGCAATACTTTAAGGACAGCCTTCTGCCCTTCTTTTAGGTAATCACGAGGATTTTTAACCCATTTACGGGAAAACTCCTTTATGCTCACCATACCTTGCTTATTGCCATACTCGTCAAGGTGTACAAAGGCGCCGTAGCTAAGAACGCTTTCAACTGTTGCTACTACAAGCTCGCCTTTGTCGGGATAATCGCCCTCTTCAGAAGACATTGTTAAAATGACCTCTTGACTTCTCCTTCGACTTTTGCAGCGCCTCCAGTAGGTGAAACAAGAGTCTTGTCGCACACAAGGCATTTAACAACAGTCGCGGAGCGGTCGAATGTGACCTGCGTATTGCCGCAGTTCTTGCACTCGACTTTAATGAATTTGCTTTTAGTTTCCATTTTTTAGATTTAATTTATAGTGAGGATATTGATATTAAGTCCGTGATCAACAAGTTCAAGGAAATCCTTAATGGTGATTTTGTTATTAGGATTATTAAAATCCTTAAAGTTCTTTGTGCTCATTGGGGATGCAGATGTTACTGTAGAGCCTTTTGGTATCTGGGAGAGTCTTAATTGTGCCGCGCGCTCCCTTAGGGCAATAATTGGTGAATATCCACCTGATGAATCTGTGTGTTCTCTTGTATGCGGGAACTCCTTGACTGTGTAACCGAGCATTGATAATGTTTCGCGCGGCTCGTCCATTATTTTCTCGTATCTTGCAAGGAAACTTGGGTCGTGGTAATATACTGAGCCTCGTCCCCTAAAACCATGATTATCCATCACGCGTATCTTGTCATAAAGTACCTGGCTTATGTGTGCTACATCAATGTAGGGATAATGCTCGAGCATGACATGATAACAACGTGGGCATCCAACTATTGCAAGACTATATTTTTCCAACATTGGACGAGATTCTTCTGCGATGTCATCAATTCGCTTCTCATCACGCCCAAAATACTCGCACCCACATGAAAAATCAAAGACGTCAGGCTTTATTCCTACTTTATTTAATACTTTGACACCAAGGTATGCTTCTTCATTACCACACTCGGAGCACCCCATGTGCAACATAACCCTTTGGCTCTTGCGCTTGCTAAGTATCGGAAACATATTTAAAATAAGGAATCGTGCCTTGAAATCTAAGGAAAAGGCACAAAAACTAAAAATAAGGAAATTACTTTACGAGAACGCCGTTTACAACGCCATCCTGACTTGGACGGGAAGTAATTTTTGTCTTGCCAAGTTCAGTTTCAACAACACCGCCCATACTAAGCACGCTTTCACGTTTAAAGTCCTTGTTTGCAGGGTTGTCTTCTACTGCCACTATCTTGACTTTTTTTGTCTTGCCGGCATCTGAAACATTAACATATGAGACTTTAGTTGCAATTGTTTTCTCGCCGCCGCCACGTACAGGGATATTCTTTCTCTCCTCTATTTCAGAGACTTTTGTCTTTACAGGGTCTGATCCAAGCTCCTGTTTTGTCTTCTTTCTCCTCACAAGCTTTGAGGACCTTCCTTGGAATTGTGCCATTTTAAATTGATTTTTGAGTTTATATTAAAATTACTCGTGAAAATGCGGATAATTTGAAGCTTCTTATATAAATACTGTATACTCGCTTTTAGGGGCAAGCTGGATAGTTTTAGAGATTTTTAAGTAATCCACATTAATTATTAGTAAGGATGATATGTAAAAGTATGAGGAAAGGGGGGAATATCGGCATGTTAATAGTTCTTTTCTGTTTGATACTTGTGGTTGGAATGGGCCTGAGCTATATCCTTGGCTTCTGGAATCCTGATACAGGTAATGCTGAGGGGGACTTTGTGGATTCTGGGCTTAGTGCCGGATACGTGTGGACTGCAGATACGCCCGCTGCAGGCTCAAGTCCAAAAGGTCCTGAAACAATGATAGTTACAATACGCTCCAAAAGCAACCCTTGTGGGAATAAACTTTGCGCGCCCGTTTATTTAGGGACTAATGACATGACACTTGAATATCCAAGTTCATTTGGCAGTTTTGCAGGGGGGGAGGAAGTAAGCGCTCTTGGAACAATTAATGGGGACAAGATAGTTTCTGAAGAAGTCTCCTTGTTACTAGAAATGGAGGTTATGGAATGAATAATAATATCTTAAAGGCCGGGTTTTTGATATTAACTGTCTTTGCACTTCTTTCGCTAGCTCAGGGTGTAGCCAATCCAAAAGTCATAAGTTTCACTGTTACAAATGATGTGGGGGACAGTATAACATTCCCGGCAGAAGGTGCATTCGAACCTATAGAACTTAACGCCAGTGATACTTATTGCGTCACAGCAGTAGTAGAAAACACTGGGGACTCTGATGTGGGTGTTGGAAAAGGTCGTGTCTTTTGCCACCCTTGGATTTTGCCACAATATATGTCAGTTGCTAGTCAGCCATTTAGTGTTCCTATCCGTGCAGGGTCCAATATTATGACAGAGGAGTTCTGTGGGGTCGTAAGAAGTGATGCTGTAGAAGGTACTTATAATATGTACTGTGCAGTATGGGATTATGACTCAGGGGGGCCAACAGGCACACTTTATGAACATAATTCAATAAAAATTGGGCCAAATCCTGATGAGATTAACTTGAAATTTTTATGGAACAAATTAACGTACACCCCAGTTGATTCCATAATAGGTTCTACTATTGATGTGGATAAATTTGAAAACTTCAAGGCTGAGATAAAAATCCAGAATCTCGGGGAGGGTGCAAATGAGGTCGTGATGAAATGTAATACTGGACCAAATTTGGCACTTGAAACAATAGACGATTTTGCAATACCTGGCAACAGCGATTATATCAAAGAGGTCACTTGGTTAAAAGAAAATCAGCGACTCGATGATTCAAGGGCAAGTTTTTGTTGTTATCTTTACAGAAAAGATACTGGCGGATATATCTCTGGTGTGGGTTACTGGCCATTTATGGCAAGCGGAAGCAAGACTACGATTTTAATCTATTCGGGCCTGGGTTTTGATAAAAGCGATTACCTTCCGGGCGAATCAGGAAAGTTTAGTGTAAAAATAGGAAATATGGGGTTTGAGCCATACTCTGGAGAAAGTATTGCTACAGTGAATATTGTGCAAAACGGAAAAACACTTGCCACAGGAACAGTACCTTTTGGAACTGAGCTTGGAGTGGGTCGGCAAACAGAATTAGAATTTCCATTCACAATACCACGAGATGCGGCATGGATGAGCGATATTGACTTTTGTCTTGATTTTGATATAAAGGATTTAGATGGCAATAGTTTTGATACTGTTGATCTCCTTGGGACAAACGGGGTGACCCCGCTTAACTTAAACAAAGATTACTGCAGAACAACAACACTTTCAAAACCTGAAGCCATGGAGTGTGTTATGACGTCATCATATACTGCAAACTGCAGCCTGGCTAATGAGACTGACGACTATGTGATTATAACGGTTCCGGACGGTTTTGAAGAAGGCAAAATAGATAAAATCGAATATGAACCTGGCGCGCGAACTACACATATATTCTCAACAGACAAAAAGTCAGTCGTGTTTCTTTACCCGGATAAAGACAATCTAGTTTCTGTATTCTTTAGTAAGGTGGCTTTAAACGCCCCGTCGGGGGAATTATCTGCACTCATTATTGCAGTAATCCTCTCAGTCCTTGTGGTCTTTTTTTATAAGCCCGGAAAAAAGAATTAGCCAGACAAGAACTATTACACCTAAAAAAACTGCCTGGCCAAAATTCCAGATGAAGTCGTGTAATGCGTACATGCCTGAAAACTCCCAAATTCTTGCGATATGATATAAGGAGGCAATCCGTAGTAAGTTCTCTATTAGTATCAATGCGACAAAAGCTAGAAGGGGGAATGCTATTTCTTTAATCGGTTTTGTTCGCGCTATAAGGGCGACAATCAGAAATATAATTACTTCACGAAATGCAACACATAGAGGGATAAGATTCACTTGTAGCTCGAGGTCGGTATAAAATAGGCTTGATTCAAAAACAGCCACAGGAAGGCCCCATGCCACCTGGAGTAAGTACACGGCTTTTGCTTGCAGTCTTGTTACAGGTTCAAGTAGCAAAGAATCCTCTAGTATTGGGTCGATAAGAAGTCCGTAAATTAAGATTAATGCAAGGAGGATAGCTATTGTCTTTATGTCTTTACTCACAATTTTATCCATGATAAAAATGCAAAAGGATTACAACTTTTTCTCTGCATATACTGCTTCCAGTAACGAAAAGCAATCCTTCATTAGTTCAGATTCTGTGCCATCATATGTGCCGTTGACACTTATTGCGGCAACGTGGCCGCCGCCTGTACCGTCAAGTATTTCAGCTAGCCTTGGTGCATAGTCTTTTGCAAAGTTTAACTTAGTCTTCTTAATGAAGGTATTGTTGGCGCGAACAGAAACCCGTGCCTCCTTATCAGAATCCACGCTGCAGACAAATGATACATCAGCACCAATCTTCACAAGAGAACGAGCCGCGCTTGCTTCAAAGGAACCAACATGTGAAAGTCCCACTATCCATTCGTCAAGCCTCTGCATTTCAAGCCTTGATGCCGCTTTTAAGTGTGCAATCTTTCTTGAGGGTTCAGTTGGTATAGTTATAAAAGAAAGAACTTCGGGATAGGTCATCTTGCATTTATCAAGAAGGTCGGCAACCGTCCTTAGGGTCTCAGGACGTGCAAACTGAAGGTGCGCTGTATCTGTGACGATACCTGTAATCAAAGCGAGACATGATTCCTTTGTAAATTCAAAACCTTCTTCTTCTAAAAGAGCATATATTATCTCGGATGCACTTGTTATAGTCTCATCAAATATCCCCTCTTTTGCCATGTTCTTTAAGTCGTCATCAGGTATGTGATGATCGGCTACAAAGATATTGCCTGAAAAATCCCTTACATTAACTGGGGCAAGCTGAGAAAAAGAACAGGTGTCAACAATAAAAAGAGTATCTACTCCATCAAGACGGGGATTTATTTCAATTTTGTGTCCCAGTTTTTTCAGAAGGTTTCGCGCCAGGGCATTCACACCACCAGCAGCGGCAATTTTAGCATCTACGCCTTTTGATTTAAGGAAATCATATGCGCCAATGCCTGAACCTATTGCGTCGGGATCTGCGTTAAGGTGACATAATATTACGACCTTTCCACCAGATTCTACGACGCTTGAAAGAAGCGTCATCTACGCGCCGGTAGGTCCGGTGCTAGCACCCATCGCTGCCGAGAGGTCTTTTGATATCTCCTGGAGCTTAGCTGCAAGCTTTGTTTCCTGTGAAGAAAGTAACACAAGGCGCTTATCAACAGTACTAAGTTCAGAATCTATTTGCGACTTTGCATCTATAAGATCAACTTTAATCAAAAGAGGACCTACGGATTTATAAACGTCGCTTTTTGCACCCTCTAGCGCTTTTTTCGCAGCTTCTGCCTCGGCTTTTCCAAGCTCCATTTGTTGCTTTTGGACCGAAACCATCTGAAGCTGTTCACGAAGCGTTTGATAATTCGCGAGCTTTTGCTCCATTTCTTTTGGGATTTGTGGTTGCATTTCAATCAATATTTAATTTATTGGCTATTTTGAAACGCACGACATTAAAATGAAATGGGTATTTGACTATTTTAGGAGCATTGTCGATAATTGACAACTATGCTTTTTTATTGTGCGCGACGTTTAATAAGAAGATAAAAATGGTAAAGAAAAAGGGAATGGATGCTAGTATGGTCTCAGCAATAATCCTTCTTGTGGCAATTATCTGCGCAGTTCTTTTAGGCACTACCTACTATCTCGCTTATGAGGACACGCTCACTTCAGTTGTTGTTGCATTCCTTCTTTTTGTCGCAATAGATTCAGGGCTTTCTGCTATTCTTAACGCCCCAAGCTGGATAATTCCTTTTATCCGCTAAGTTTTTTCTATAGGAAGTCTATGGCTTTTTCGGATTGAATATTATCGTGTGCGCTTTTGTCATATCGTCGACTGAGAACTTAATTCCTTCCCTGTCCATCCCCGAATCTTTGTCACCTCCAAACGGGAAGTTTCCAAGACCGTGGGCTGGTGCTGCATTGATATTGACAGTTCCGTCTTCAAGGCGTAGCCCCGCATCAATTGCCTTATTGATATCGTTTGTGAAAACAGAGGCATCAAGGCCGTACTCGCTCTTGTTTGAAAGCTCAATCATTTCTTCATAACCTGAAACAGACATTATTGCTGCAACCGGACCAAAGGTCTCTTCCCATGCGATTTTCATCTTTGGAGTAACGCCTGAAAGCACAGTTGGCACGTAATATAATTTCCCAAAACTTGTTTCGCGTTTTCCTCCGCAAAGGACTTTTGCACCCTTCTTTTTAGCATCGGCAACAAGGCTTTCAACTTTTGCTATAGCACGCTCGTTTATCAGGGGCCCTATCTTTGTCTTCTCATCAAGCGGGTCGCCCATAGTGTAGCCTTTTGCCTCCTTAAGGATTAGCTTTGTGAGTTTGGCGGCAACACTCTTATCAACCAGTATCCGCGATATGGCATCGCACCTTTGACCTGAGAACTTAAAGGCTCCGGATGCGCATTGTTTTGCCGCAAGTTCAAGGTCGGCATCGGCAAGAACGAGTGCCGGGCTCTTTCCTCCAAGCTCAAGATGAAGCTTTTGCATGCTGGCATTCTTTGCAATGGCCTTTCCGACTCTAGTACTGCCAGTAAATGATATCATGTCAATATCTGGATGTGATGAAAGATAGTCTCCTATCTCAGCACCCGGACCTGTTATCACGTTAAGTGCGCCTGAAGGGAGTCCTGCCAGTTCAAGAATCTCTGCTAAAAAGAGTAGTGCAAGCGGGTCATCAGATGCCGGCTTTGCAATAACCGAGTTTCCCGCAGCTAAGGCCGGGGCAATCTTTGCTGATGCAATAAAAAGAGGATAGTTAAAGGGACATATGGCAAGTACTACGCCAATTGGCTGGCGGATTACCATGCCAATCTTTTCCTTGTGCCAGGGAACTGTATCACCAAGAAGGCTTTCTCCCGTTATCTGCTTTGCTTCCTCAGCCGCATAAAGAAACCTTTCTGCTGTAGCTTCAATCTCGCCCTTTGCAACAGAATAAGGCTTTCCAGCATCAAGACAGATGGTTTCAATGAGCTCTTCAGAAAACTCATATATCAACTCGCCTGCGTTCCGTAGGATTTCAGCGCGGTCGACAGCAGGCATCGTGCCTATTGTCTTTTTGGCGGCAACTGCCGCCTTGACTGCCTTTTCTGCGTCCTTCTTAGTTCCTTTCTGGACCTTTGCAATCACTTCTCCGTCAATCGGCGAAACAACAGGCATCAGCTCTTTTGAAGATGATGCCACCCATTTGCCCCCTATCAGCATCTTAAATACTGAGTCGGTAGCTTCTCCTTCAGTTGGCATTTTGGTTGATAATAAATTATAATAAACCTGATTTTATTTCTTCTCTAGAGCTTCTATTTCAGAAATGAGTTTTTTTAGGTCGCCGTCATTTAGCCCATGAGCCATAGCACCCTGTTCAAGAGATTCCATTGCCGCAAGCGGGCAGGAAATGCAATGAAAGCCCCATTTTGAAAGTACTGGCTCGGCTTCAGGATATACTGCAAGAATCTCGCTTATTGTCATTTGTGGAGTAATAGCCATTTTATTTCCTAATTCTTATAATTCTAGGGTTAAAAAGAAGGGACTAACAACGCAAATGAGATCTGATAGACTAAAAAAGGGAGCGGATACTGCGCCACACCGGGCGCTGCTTAGGGCAAGCGGACTATGTGATGAGGACTTCAAAAAGCCCTTTATTGGGGTTGCAAATTCATATAACGATATAATACCCGGGCACATTCACCTAAACCGCCTTACTGCGGAAGTCAAGCGCGGGATAAAAGACGCAGGAGGAGTCCCTCTGGAATGGGGCGTTCCGGGAATCTGTGACGGGATTGCAATGCATGTTGAAATGCGCCTTTCCCTCCCTTCACGCGAACATATCGCTGATAATGTTGAACTCATGACGCTTTCACACTCACTTGACGGCTGGGTCGGTGTCACCAATTGTGATAAGATAACACCCGGCATGCTCATGGCCGCAGGACGACTTGACATCCCCGCAATAATGATTACGGGGGGAGCTATGATGCCGGGAACTGTCAACGGTAAAAAAACCGACTTAATCGGTGTCTTCGAAGAGGTTGGAAAAGTCCTTGCGGGAAAAGATCCTGAAGAAAGTCTCAAAGCCTTTGAATGCTCGGCATGTCCAGGAGCCGGAAGTTGTGCCGGACTTTTTACTGCAAACACAATGGCCTGCATGACTGAAGTTCTTGGTATGAGCCTTACTGGATGCGCAACATGTCCTGCGATATCAAAGAAGAAACTTCTGTATGCCTATGAAACTGGAAAAAGGATTGTAGAGCTTGTTAAAGAAGGAATAACCCCAAGAGGCATAATGACAGAGTCCGCATTCAAAAACGCTGTCATGGTCGACATGGCAATTGGCGGGAGCACAAACACGACACTTCACTTACCTGCAATCGCTAAGGAATGTGGCATAAGCCTCCCATTAACTTACTTTGATGAAATCGCAAAAAAGACGCCTAACATCTGCCACTTGTCTCCAGCAGGAAATCATTTCATAGTTGATCTTGATAACGCTGGGGGAATACCTGCAGTCTTAAATCGCCTAAAGGATCGTTTAGAGGAAAGTCCTACTGTCAATGGTAGAGGGATAATCGAAATCGCTAAAGGTGGGAAAGTCTTTGACGCTGATGTAATCCGCCCGCTTGACAAACCGTATTATAAAGAAGGTGGGATTGCAGTTCTTACAGGCAACCTTGCCGATGAATCAGTAATCAAACAAACTGCAGTCGAGCCAGAGGCGCTCCATCTCAAAGGTCCGGCAAAGGTCTTTGAACACGAGGACGATATCATTGATGCAGTCGAAAATGGCAATATCAAAGAAGGCGATATCCTAGTCCTAAGGTACATGGGTCCAGCAGGCGCGCCAGGTATGCCTGAGATGCTTACGCCAACAGCGGTCATAATGGGTGCCGGCTTTAAGAAGGTAGGAATATTGACCGACGGAAGGTTCTCAGGAGGAACACGAGGTCCGTGCATCGGACACATTGCCCCAGAAGCGTTTAAGGGGGGGGCACTTGCGGCAGTAAAAGACGGAGATATCATTGAAATCGACATACCAAAGCGCATACTTCGTGTCGAACTAAGCGACGTTGAAATTGCAGAAAGGCTAAAAACTGCAAAGGCTCCAAAACGCAACATAACACCAATGATGAAACGCTTCCGTGATTACGCTCTTTCTGAGATGTAATGTACTAAGCAATATTCATTCGAAATTTATTACTTTTAGATTCCAGTTCTTAAGCTCTAAAATCGGCACTTGGCAAGGTGTTGGAATATGTCCCTGTTGTGCTTGGAAATCCGTCTGGGCCTGCCAAGTTCCAGAGTTTATTATCGTCACTCCACGGTAGTTTGAATAGCCATTCTTGTGGACGTGCCCGCAGTGCATAATATCGGGAACATCTTCCATTACCATATAATCGCGCTCTTCGGGGGCTATCTGGTCTTTTGTACCATAAATTGGGGCGTAATGCCTTTTCTTTAAATATTCTTTCTGGGCAATTTCAGGTTTATCATAAGAGAGTCCGGGGATAGTTGATATAAGGCCGTCCATTGATGTACCGTGATAAAGCTGAACATCAATGCCATGAGCTTTTACGCGTCCTGGACTTCCGATAAGATGGAAATTAGGCAGGTCGCAAAGAGGACTAAGAAGATCTTTTAATGAGGGTTGAGGCTCAACTCTGCGCACCGCGTCGTGGTTTCCGGGAATCATGACAACTTCTATGTAAGACGGTATGTTTGTCAGGAGTTTTGCGAGATAATCATATTGTTTGTAAATATCTGGTATTGAGAGTTCTTTTTCCTGAGACGGATATATCCCGATACCGTCAACGGCGTCCCCTGCAATAAAAAGATATTTTACCCCGCTTGCAAGCTCCCTGCTTTTTTCAGGACCCCCCATATTAAGCCACGAAATAAATTTTCTGAATTCACGGTCTTTAAAGAGGAAAGACCCGACATGTATATCCGAAATAAACGCTATTGATATGTCATCTTCTACTACCTGACGCGGCTTTGTAACAGGGATATCCGGCTCTATTATCTCTTTTGCAAATATTATCATGCCGCGATTTCTCTGAAGCGTTCCAGTTATGCCGACAACTTCATCGTTTGTCAGCGTAAATCCTCCGGGAGGCTCCTCGCCTATAAAGACTGCCATCACGCTCCCAGTCATATCCTCAAGCTCAAGCATAAGCTTTCCGTTCTTTGAACGCCTCATCTCCCGAATCATACCAATTATCTTAACGTCAGTACGGGCAGTTGATTCCAAATCCCCTATTTGAACAGTATCTTTTAGGTTGACGCGCTCTGAAAGAATCTTGCTTAGGCGCTTGTAACGGTCTGAAAAAAGCGATACGAAATTCTCAATTTTGCCTTCTGAAGTCGAGTTGCCAGTTATATCAAGAGAATCGTCAATTGTAAGCTCTGACTCTATTTTTGAGGCGCGGGCGTTACTCCCTTTTCTAACGACAAAATGAAACTCCTGGGCGGGTTTTGTATCATCTGTTGAAAACTCTTCGACAAATTCGCGTGAGATTATAAACATTTCACGTTTCTTGGCAGTCTTTGCTATTTGCTCTAACTCTACCTCGTTTTCAGCTATGGCATCTATTGCTTCACTTGACGCCAAAAGTCCCTGTTTTACAAAAAATAATGCAATCTCTTTTCGCCTGTCTTCTAAGATTGGCCCCTTTTGCGTGCTGATGCTAACTTCAGGCATATTTTCAGCTTCGCACTCGCAATTAAGTTCTCCCCCATCCACAGTTTTTCATTTTGAAGGATAATGCTATTAAATCGGGCCTGGGGAGAGCCTAAATTTATAGGCATTTAAATATTTTTACTTTTGTAAATAGTCTATGGTAATAGCTTCGACATATATGTCACCGCTTGTCGCACTTTTGATAACAGCTTTTGGAGCATATCTTTTTAGCATTGCAAAAAAATACAAAGAGACTCCTGCTTGGATGTATGCTTACACGTTTGTAGGTATAATCGCAGTTCTTTGGGGACTTACAATGCTCTTTGCACCCTATGAGGCTGGTTTATCTGGAGTCGCTGCCGCATTTGGCATCTGCGCTTTCGGCACATATTATTCTAAAGGTAACGTTCAGGCAGTTCTTGGTGCAGCAAGCTTCCTGATATTCCTTATTATGATTAGTCCTGCACTATAAAATTGAGCAGGGCGCATTATTCTACATCTTTACTTAGTATTAGGTCTGTTTTTCAAAACTAAATCTTTTTATATAAGTAACCACTAAATAGTGGTAACAAGTAAGAACCACTATAAGATGATGCCTGGAGCCGAAGTAGGACTTGTCATTGGAATGTGTCTTTTTTTTTGGGGGGCCATTACAAAGGAGCAGGATAAGCAGCTTGCGCTTTGTTTTGCCGGTCTTGGCTTATCACTTTTCTCACTTTGGGGAGTTGCCGCTGTTGCTGCAGCCCCCCCCGAAATGCTTCCAGCTTTAACGCTCCTTTTTGGAGTGAGCAGCTTTTACACTAAAGGAAACACGCAGATGATGTGCATACTCATGGTATTTATCATGATATGGCCAGTTATGCTTTATGTCTAAAAATGGAACCTATGCTTATATTGCTCGGGCTTTTCCTCGTTGCTGCCATATGGCGCAATAAAGAGCTCTCGGACGACCCTGAAGGGAAAAACACAGGAGTATTTACATTCTTTGTTATCATGTCAATCTTGCTAATCTGCAGGGGTGCCGGATTCGTCCTGCCTCTTGCAAATACTAATAACACGGGGCTTTTCCCACTTGTTCCCGCGTTAGTGGTTTTTGCGGCAATACGCTCTACGGCAAATGGGCCTGTAAAGATGTATGCTACAATTGGCGGATTGTCAGTGCTTTGTTTTATGATACTTAACTTTGTTTAAGCTGTAAATGGAACCTATGCTTGTAATCTTGGGAATTTTTCTTGTTGCAGCATTATGGCGCAATAAGGATCTTGCCGATGCTACAAGTGGTAACAATAAAGAAATCTTTACATTCCTTGTAATACTATCAATCATACTTATCTGCAGAGGTACAGGGTTCATCTTGTCTCTTGCAAAGACAAACAAGTCTGGGCTTGGAATACTCGTACCTATATCACTAGTTTTTGCTGCAATAGGGGCAACTGCTAATGGTCCTGTAAAGACTTATGCAACAATAGCGGGGGTATCCTTACTTTCTTTTATGATACTTAACTTTGTTTAAGTATCTCGAGAATATTATTTTTGAGGAAGTAAGAAAATCTTACTTTATTCCGAAATACCCGATGAGTATGGTCGGGTTACTTTGTAACCCAACGTAATAGAAATTTAAAGGTAAGATTTTCTTACTTAGCTTATTTTTAGATTTTTTCGGTCTTCATGCCTGTTTTTCTTCTGAATGCGAAGACAACAATTAATACTGCGGCAATTATGGCTGTTACAAGAAGCAATACTGACCTTGTGGCCGACCCAGTAATCCAATCAACAAAGTCGCGGGCGGCGTCTGCAACAGACCCAAGCACACCTGCGCTGTCTGAGTCTTGTGTGCTAGCTCCCTTATTATCAACCTGTAAAAGAACATAATTCCCAGCGTATCCAGTTTTGTCAGCCATTACAGCCCACTTGCCCTTCTCATAGAGCCTAAATCCTTCCTCATATTGGACTATACGCCCGCCTGGGGCAATAAACTGGATTGTGGCACCCTCAATAATGTTTCCATACTCATCATACACAGTAACATTTACATCCTCACCCACAAAGTCGGCTCCATCGACAACAATCTCAAGCTCGCTGTCTGTTGCGTCGATGTCACAGGTATCAACCATCTGGTCACTTCCCTTGCAGTCTCCATTGTCACATGAACACTTGCACATCCGAGTCTTAAGGCCGCCCTTGCACTTACTCCACTTTGAGCATTTCCAATCGGCGTCACAGCCCGTCTTTCCTTTACTGCAAGTCTCATCATAAGTAAATTTACAGTTTCCTTCAACACAGCTCGGAATAAAGCACTCTTCTGCAGGACAATCGCTTGCTACTTTGCAGTCACAAACAAAGTCTCCCGGGACGCACGCCCCGCCCGAACACTTATCACCTTCTGTGCAGACATCACCGTCATCACAAGCATTTTGTGTCAGGACCTCAGTACACACGCCAAGCTCGCAGACAAGGTCAATACACGGGTCACTTGATTCTCCGCAGGTGTTTCCCGAGAATAGCTCAATGACACATTCTCCATCGACACACGCAACGCTTGTACATGGGTTGCCGTCATCTTCACAGGTCACACCCTCGCAAGCATCACATTCCTGCTCGGTTTCATGCTCACCAGTACACTGGGATTCCTTTGAACACGCGCATGAACACTCACGCGTCTGTAAACCTCCAGTACACACGCCCCACTCCTCACAAGACCAAGCTTTAGAGCAAGTGGGTGCGGGACATGATATTGATACACTTGCTTCTGCGTTTTTTGTTATAGCATTAGGCGTGTCTGAGATCACATTGACGCTTCTTGTTACGCCTGTTTCTGGACAAGAGACACCTTGGGCCCAATTGGATGTACCATAAGAATGTGCGGCAATAGTCTTATGGGAACTGCTGGTCCATGAGGGGTTTATGAGTACCTCAATGTCCAAGTTCCCATGGTTTGATATGTTTAAGACCCAATTCACGACGCCACTTTCTAGTACACTGCTTGGAACTGCCCTAAATTCTATTGTAAAGTTTGGGGGTGAATAACCCGGGCACTGTGTGTCATTGCTTAAGTTCTGCCAGATAAGGGTGGGGTTACCTGCATTATCACAAAAACTGTCCCATGGCGGAAAACTCCATGTAGAAATTGGCAAATTTGTGATTGTATAAAAATAATATGCGTTTGTTTCTGCACTGCAGTTTTCGTTTCCACTATCATAACAGAAACTCGCATTGTCTCCAGTATGATTTAACCAGTAAGAGTCATTGATTGTTGAGGATGAAAGTAATCTTCCCACAAGGCCCCCTGTGGCGCTGTTTCCAGTGACGCTTCCTGTTGCGTAAGAATTTAAGATTGTTGACCAGTCTATTACGTACCCTGCTAGGCCTCCTGTGTCCTGGTTTCCATTGACATTTCCCAGGGAATATGAATCCGAGAGTGTTGAGCCATCATATAAAGCTCCAATCAGGCCACCTGTCCGGTCATTTCCTGTGACATTTTTTGTGGAGTATGAGTTCGAGAGTGTTGACTGGTGCATACGTCCACTGAGGCCGCCTGTGTATTCTTCTCCTGTGACGTTTCCTAAAGTATATGAAGTTAGGACTGAACTCCTGTACACATCTCCCGTGAGGCCACCTGTGTATTCTTCTCCCGTGACTGTTCCTGATGTATATGAATTTAAGATTGTTGAATCTCCTAAAGACCCTGCGATGCCTCCTGTGCTCCTATTACCATTAACTTCTCCTGTTACAGAGGAATTTGATATTATGCTATTGCCATAGGCAATCCCTATTATGCCGCCTGTGTCTTGATATCCTGTAGTGTTTCCTGTTATAGAAGAGTTTGATACTACTGAATTTGTAAATAAATATCCTACAAAGCCGCCTGTATAACTACTTCCGGTGATGCTCCCCGTTACAGATGAGTTCGAGATTGTTGAATAGTAATCTAATTTTCCTGTAATACCGCCTGTGTAAACGGTTCCGGTGACAGTTCCCGTTACAGATGAGTTCGAGATTGTTGAATTGTAATCTGTTTCTCCTGTGAGGCCGCCTATATAACTGTTTCCGATGACAGTCCCTGTTACAGATGAGTTTGAGATTGTTGACCGGTTTAATCTTCCTGTAAAGCCCCCTACACGGTCGTCTCCTGTGACATTAACCTGCAGGTCTAGATTAGAGACGCTACTGTTATCGAGATATCCAAAAAGTCCTATGAAATTCCCGGACGGACGATTTATAAAAAGACTGGTTATCGTGTAATTTGCTCCGTTAAAGTTTCCTGTGAAAGGTTCTGATTCGTTGCCTATGGGGTTCCATCCAAGGCCTGTTATGTAACTCGCATCACAAAGCGAGAAATTTATGTCGTTATCCAGTTCATAGTCCCATGAAGCTTGTGTTCTTGTTAGATTCAGGTCGTCGCATGAACATATTGGATGTGGACTTATGCTGTCGTTCCAACAGTCCGTTACCGAGTCGCCCATCAAGCCTGAAACGGGTTCTGTGTCATTGCCAGTTTCGTTTTCGGTTTCGTTTCCAGTCTCGGTTACGGCGTAAGTTCCTGTTTCGTTTTCGGTTTCATCTCCAGTCTCGTTTGATTCTGGAGAAGTGACAAAATACTCGAATAACTCATCATCACCTATTGCAAGGCCTTGGGGTGACTCTGATACTTTAACGGTATCTTCAGGGAGGATTATGTCTGGGAGGCTAAAGAACAATGCAAAAGCTATAATAAGTACGGCTGCTATTAACACTATTGCGATTTTGTGGACCATCTGCTTTTGGGATTGTATGTTAAATGGTATACTAGGTATACTTGTTATTATTACTGAAGGCTTAAAAACTTTGTTTGTTTGAATGAAAAATCACCTTAAACGCAAACATAAACAAGGCTTATGTGGGGAAAATAGAGCTTTATTTTCCTTTATATCACCCGAGCTTCCAAAATATCCCAAAATGTCTAATCTTGTTGTTATTGGTGGGGTGACACTTGATTCAACTTGCTCAGTAAGGGACGCTAAAGCAGACTTTACCCTAGCCGATTCCCTTTGTGAAAGCTTAGGGGGAATGGCATATAACACTGCCATTGCAAGTTCACAACTGGGCACGCGGACAAAACTCCTTGCGTCTGCAGGTCCCGATTTACCTCCAATCAAAAACCGGCGAAACCTCGTCTATGACTTCTGTGAAAGTGCTACGCCGACGTCCCACTGTTTCATGTTCCATGACGGCGAAAAGGAGCGCATATGTTTTTATCCTGGCTCGTATAATGAGATTGATGAGAATCGGGCTAAGCGCGCAATAGAACAGGCTGATTGGGTTCATTTTGCAGGAGTATGTCCGGTTTTTGAGGAACTTGTGAACTTTTCTGATACCGAAAGCAAGATAATAAGCGCATGCCCCGGCTATGATATCCATCACAACGACCCAAAAAGCTCAATCTTACGGGAACTTGTTCAAAAAAGCGATTATCTCATACTTAACACCGATGAAGCAAAACATCTGGGATTGCCCCTTGATTCCATTGTAAATGCGGGCGTTATTGTAACAATGGGTAAAAACGGCTCAGTCCTTGTTGAAAAAGAAGGGCGAACACAAGTAAAGGCTTATGAAGTTGAAGTAAAAAGCCCTTTTGGGGCAGGGGACGTTTTTGTAGGTACCTTTATTGCTGCAATGGCTAGTGATGAGGCAAAAAATGACGCTACTATCGCAACAAAACTCGCAAGCGCCGCAGCTTCTTTTGCAGTAGAACAAGAAACAACAATCCCAGAACTCAACTGGGATGAAATCAAAAAGCGGGCAAAAAAACTTTAATCAGTTCCTTTTCTTACGCTAGTGATTACTTGCCTTCAAGTATTTCTTTGGCACGACCCATGCGCACATTGCCTTCTTTTATTAGCTGGTTTGCGACGCGCTCGATATCTTCACCTTCGGCTCCCGCCATAACAACTATATTTCTTGCATGAAGGGCCATGTGTCCCTTTTGGATGCCTTCATCTGAAAGCGCGCGCACAGCAGCAAAGTTCTGTGCAAGGCCGACTGCGGCAAATACTCCTGCCATCTCGCGGGCGTTCTCACAGCCCAGAATCTTCTGGCATATCTGGAACTCTGGGTGAACCTTGGTCGCACCACCAATTGTTGCAACGGCCATTGGGAGTTCTATTTCCCCGACTATGTTGCCCTTCTCGTCCTTATAGTAACGCGTAAGGGGTTTGTAATGGTCCATTGCGGCATAAACATGCGCTCCAGCCTCAATTGCCCTGTGATCCTGTCCTGTTGCAAGGGCGACTGCCGCAATTCCGTTCATTATCCCCTTATTGTGTGTTGATGCGCGGAATATGTCGTTTTCTGCAAAAGCATAAGCTTTAAGGATATTATCAACAACCTCGCCCCCGCCAATAAGCTCCTTTGGGAAGATTACCTTTGCCTTTGCGATTCGGTATATTGCAAGATTTGATATTATCTTAAGTAGTGTGCGCCCACCTGATATCTCTTCAAGGAGCGAAGATATGGCTTCGGCCATTGTATTAACGGCATTTGCGCCCATCGCGTCCCTGACATCAACCATTAGATGTACACGAAGCATTTTACCTTCGCTTGTATCAAGGACTTTTACTGTGATATCACGAGGACCACCGCCAAACTTTACAAGTATTGAGTCCTGTGCTTTTGCAAGTTCAAGAAGTTCGTCTTTCCTTGCAACTATGCGTTCTGCTGCTTCTTCTGGGTCTGGAACATCAACAATCTGAATCTGACCTATCATGATGGGGTCTGTAGTCTCGGCACTAAATCCTCCGGCTTCTCTTGCCATTCTTGCCGCGTTTGACGCTGCCGCAACAACAGAAGATTCTTCAGTTGCCATTGGAATAAGATAATCTTTCCCGTTTATCTGAAAGTTTGTTGCAATGCCAAGCGGAATCATGATGCTTCCTATGACATTTTCAATCATTATATCGACTTTTGATTGCTCAAGGGCACCGCAATCACCAATCATTTTTGCTTCCTCGTCACTTAAGCCTGCAAAGTTCTTGACGAGTTTTAGCCTCTCTTCTGGCGGGAGTTTATGGAATCCCGATATCCTAGACGTCTTTTCCATTTTAGAGTATTTTTATGGGTGAAATTACCCTTGCCTTTTTTGTCGCGATAATTTGAGTCTCTGGTTAAAAATATCAAAAATCAAACAATTTAGGAAAAGGATATTGCTGCTGCTGCCATCTTAAGCTCCCTTAGGCTGGCATTTATTGACGCACGGAGCGAACCGATATCGCCCGAACTAAAGTGTAGAACTACACAAGTCCCCTTAAGTTCTAGACTTACCTGACATCGCGCCTTGGGTCTTTTTGAGAGGCTTATTGCCAAGTAGACAATATTTGCATCCTTAGGACTAGACATGCGACAACAAAGGCTTGCTTCCATTTTAAAGGGGATAGCAGTTTTAAAGCCTTTTAGCAAAAAAGATTTACTCTTATTCTGCCTCAAGGACTTTTACGCTGTTTGCACCTTTCTTGACAAGTATGCGCGTACTGCAATACGGACAAGCAACCTTTTGTACGTGACGATCTTCAACAACCTTCCCGCACTTTTGACATACGAATTCACCCATCTTAATTATTCTGCAGTGTATGCTTTTCCTGTGAATTTGCCGCAGCGCGGGCATTCGAATATTCCGCTTCCAATGCGCTTTGCGACACCATCACACTTTGGACATTTCTGCTCTGCCCTTTGTTTTCTCTCGACTTCAGCTATCCTCGCACGAATCTTACGACCATACCTAGGACCCGTCTTTCCGCCGAGCTTTTTTGTCTTCTCACTCATTTTTCATTAAAAAAATCGCTCTTGTTTTGCAGATGAATGTTATTAAAGCTTTACTTCTTTACTAACTTTTCAAGATCCTTGTGCTTCTTCATCGCAAGATTAATAAGCTCTATTACCTCTTTTGATGAGAATGCTCCAATTCCACCTTTCTGCATAGCATGAATCGCTTTTCCACTTGTGGTTACAGTTAGACGTGCGTCGGTCGCATATTCCTCATCAGTACAAGGGTCAATCATTATTGTCTCTCCAATCTTAACAAAAGTGCATGAAATCGGAAGCTTAGTTAAGGGCATATCCATGCTCTTTTCGAGTTTTACTTCCTCAGTCTTTTTGTTATAAGTTGGAATCCAAGCTGATTTTAGCGCGGCGACTGCTGCAATTGAACCTGCATCAAGGAGATTACCCTCATCGTTTATGATATGGATATCGATTGATACCATCCATACTTTCTCACCAGGCACAATGCAAAGCTTGTCAAGCTCAATCATGTTTGATTCACGAATACCCCTGTCAATTACTCTTGCGAGCTCTATTGCGTTCTCACCAGGACGGCCAGCCTCAAACTCAGGGGACGCTATCGGGCAAAGTTCTGCCCCTGTCATCATGACTCCTGAATCCGGTCTGTCTGAATATGGTGTTGCTAATATAACCTTTATTCCGCAAAGGACCTCTGTGCCACCTAGTTTTACCCAAGCGCTGCCTTCTGCCTTATCCGAAATAACATTTGTCGTTATTGATATCTCGCGGGCCTCATCAAGCTTCCTGCCGTCAACACGACGACCTTCTGCTGCAAGCCTTGCGATAAAATGTTTTTTTAGTTCTTTGTCTATGTTCATCTTGATACCTCAAATTACTTTTATTTTTTAGTTCTTCTCGTACTTTGCCTTGAGTGCTGCCTTTTGAAGCTCATAGACCTTTTTTGCACCCTTAAGGGCAAGTCCCTGTGCTTTTTCGAACTCTTCTTTTGTGAAGTCGCCGTCAAGCTGCAAAAGTACTATCTCGTCTTTTTCAGGTACGTATGCAATCGGCAAATCGCCGTCCCCAAAGTTGTCTTCTGGCTGGTCAAGGTCAAGAACTATTTCACCCTCGACTTTACCTGCTGCGCATCCTGCAACAAGGTCTTTCATTGGAATTCCTGCGTCTGCAAGTGCAACTGCGCCTGCTGTGAGAGCCGCAATCCTTGTTCCTGCGTCTGCCTGGAGTACTTCCATAAAGACATCAATTCCGCTTGTCGGGAATTCGTTTAGCATGACAACACGCTCAAAAGCCTCTCTTATGACCATGGAGATTTCTGTGCTCCTACGGTCAGGGCCCGGCCTCTTCCTGTCTGGAACAGAAAACGGCGCCATGTTGTAGCGACACCTGAGAGTTGCCTGCGTGTTTTGCTGCAAGTGCTTTGGATGAAGCTCACGCGGACCATAAACTGCCGCAATAACCTTATTCTTGCCCCATTCAAGGTAACATGAGCCATCGGCTCTGTTGATGACGCCCGCTTCAATCTTAATCGGCCTCATTTCATCAAACTTTCTTCCATCAAGTCTTTTTCCCTTTGTAATCAAAGGTACATTGGATTTTCCGCCCATTTTCTTTATTTGTTAATTAATTTGATTTTTTGTCTTTTCCTTCTAGCACGTCCATGCCATCGTTCAGGTAATTAGCTATGCGATCTGTAAGGCCTGTTGTGTGTGATTCGGACTCAATTTTCCTTATTGCGCTTATTACAAGGTTCGTGTTTTCCTCCGGACCGTCTATCCAGATTATACCATTTTGACCAACGACAATCCTGCAATTTGTGATGTCACGCATCATGTTAAGCATGGATTTCTTGCTCCCGATTACGCGGGGAATCTTTTTTGCATTGACTGTGATTACACGGCCTCCTTTTAGTCTGCGCGGACCGTCTGCATATGCATTTTTGATTTCATCAACGCGGCTTATTTTAACGGAGAGTATATCGCCCTCGCGAAAAATCCTCCTGATATCAAAAGACCCGTCATCATCACGCCTTTTCTCGTGGTTAAGGTATGCTGTATATGCGGGAGAATATGTGATTAACCAGCCAGTTCTTACAATATCAGTTACGAGACCCACTATCATATCGCCTTCTTTTGGAGTATATTGACCTGCAAAAGGTATTATTGAAGTCTTTCCGCCCTTCTCGTTCTTAAGTCCGAATACGCTGGCTTTCTGTTTTTTTTCATCGACGTATGTAAAGTCGCCTTTTCCTGCACGACCTAAGTCCTCACCAGGCGTGACGACTCCGCTCCTTAGTTCAAGTTTCTCTTCTTTTGCCATTTCTTATTCCTTTAGGACTCTTGTCTCTGCATTACCGTGAGTAAATGAATTAAGTTCTGAATAAAGCTTGTCCTGAAGACCAGCTGGGAGCTCTATTACTGCTACAAGCGACCCGTCTTTTTGCCACTCTTCCTTTTTGACATTGTAGTTATGGAGATGGTTATATGCCTTTGGCGCGTAATCTGCATCAATCCTTACTGCAATATTCAGCTTTTCAATCTTAATCGGGAGTATCGGACGAATAGCCTTTATCGCATCTTCCACTTGTGTCTCAAGATTCTTGTGGGCATCAAATGAGAAACGAGCCTGCTCTAGCGCGTTTGATATGCGCTCTGGAGGATGTGGATGCATGGTCTGCGGGTCAACAGCATCCCGGCATATTGCCTGAATTACCTTCTGGCGCCTTTGGTCAACCATGGCCTTTCTTTGTTCGGTTGTAAGCTGAATCTCGCCATCTTTTAGAATCTTTGCTGCGACTTCGCGAATATCATCTGTTCCAAAAGATTTTTTTATTGTTTCAGGAGATGCTTTATCGCCCTTGTGTGCATCCTTGAAAATCTCGTCTATCTCAAGGACTTCAGAAATGTCTATGTCGTCTCCCGACTTAAAGGCTTCTGCCTTTTTTGGGTCTGCAAGAATCTCAAAGTGGTCGCCGGCTTTTGAATACCTGGCTATAACACTATTATCTAATGACATTTTGTTTTTAGGACTTTGCTTTCAGTGTGGCCTCAATCTTATCTGAATCGAGCTGCTCGAATTTCTTGTCCTTTTCTTCGATTATCGCGATATTGACGTTTTTAGGATTGAATTTTGCCGAAGACACTTGTTTTAACGCGTCTATTGCAAGCTTTATTGCAGCCTCGCGCGTCAAGTCCTTCTTGTAGTTTTTTTCAAAGAATTTCTCTACTTCTTTTTTGCCTGAACCTATGGCTGTTGCAAGATACTGGGTGTATGCCCCAGAGGGGTCTGTCTCATAAAGCTGCGTTCCGTGAGAGTTTATCCCTGCAATAAGAAGCGCACAGCCAAAAGGCCTGATGCCTCCGTACTGTGTGTAAATCTGAGAAGTGTTTGATATCTTTCTTGTCATCTCGGAAACTGAAATCGCCTCGTCATAAGCAATTCTGTTTCTCTGCGCTTCAAGGCGGCAGTCCTCGACCATTCGGCGCGCGTCAGCAATAAGTCCTGATGATGCTGCACCAATATGCTCATCAATCTGATAGATTTTCTCTATTGACTCTGGAACAAGGAAGGGATAATCTATATTTTTATCAACGGCCAAAAGGACTCCGTCCTTATAAACCATTCCAATCGCAGTCGTTCCTCGCTTTACTGCTTCGCGAGCGTATTCTACTTGAAAAATTCTTCCGTCAGGGCTAAAAACGGTAATCGCCCTGTCATATGCGACTTGGCCACCTGGATACATCTTTTATTCTCCTATAATCGTGATTAAATGAAATGATGATTACTGAAATGAAACTAAGCCCATAAAACTAGAAGCGAGCGCTTATTTTGAATCCTGGAGTATAAAAAAGGCAAATAAAGTACAATATGATAAATTTATGTAATCAATGCACTTCTATTTCCGTCTTCTTCTCATCTTTTCCAGATGTTTCTTATGTATCTCGTTTAGATGTTTCTTATGGAATTCTTTCACCAGTCCCGAAGTGGGGAAATGCCCCCTGCGCAAAAGCATTCGCTGGTAAGCCGGGATTCTGCGATCTGGGACGCCCTTGACTTTTAATGCATGTTGTAGTACCTTGGCATGCGACCATTTCTTTGGTATTTCGTTTCTAAGTGCTAGATAAAGGCCTAGATTTTTCGGCCTAATCCCATTTCTGTTTAACACAAACTTAACGTCCTTGACAATATGTTTTGGGTCATGGCCTGCCTCGGCTGTAGCTTTAAGTGTGGGGGTTATTGCAACAAAGTGTTCATGTGTGATTTGTCTATGGTATAAAGCATTACCAAGTTCCTCAGCAACTCCCTTTGGGTCATGGCCCGCCTCGGCTGTAGCTTTAAGTGTGGGGGTTACTGTAGCCAAATCGTTCCAGACAAACATGCCACAAGGCGACCCTCCAAGTCCCTCACTCAGGAGATTGTGTGTATTGTAGCCGGCTTTGGCTGTTGCTTCCAAGACAGGAGCTATTAGAGTAAGATTCTTATCGGTGAGTTGTCTCGAATCCAAATATCTTCTAAAAGCTCGGGTGAGATCCTTTGGGTTTTGGCCTGCTTTGGCTGTTGCCTCCAAACTCGTTCTTATCGCTTCTGCGGATTTTGCAAAGTTCTCATGAGTGATTGCTTTTGAGTTTAAACCTGTTCTAAGGGTGTCGGCGAGGTTTTCAGGGTTGTGGCCAGCCTTGGCTGTTAATTCAAGTGAGGGAGCCATTAGCTCAAGTTCCCGGTGAGTTAATGCTTTTGAGTATAACTCCCATTTGAGAGTTCTGAGGAGATTGTGAGGGTTGTGGCCTGCTTTGGCTGTTGCATTTAATGTAGCCAACATATTTGAAAGAGCAGTTTTGGAGACTTTGTTCTTATCTAAAATATTAGCGAAATCTTTATCGTGTTCACCAATTTCTTTTAGTAATTGCTCCCGAGTCTGTTTGGGCATATTGCTTTTTCGTTTATAACTTCTCAGGCTTCATTAATGTCTTTTTCCTTGTGGCAAAAAAGCCTATCACGACAACAAGCCCGACTATTGTTACAAGAAGCAGGACTGATCGCGCTCCGGACTCTGTGACCCATTCAAAGAAGTCGCCTACTGCGTCTGCAACAGAACCCAGTACACCTGTTGCACTTGAGTCCTTTGTCCCACCTTTAGTCTCAACGTCAAATAGTACATAATTCCCAGCATATCCGGTTTTATCAGCCATTACAGCCCACTTGCCCCTTTCATACATGCGGAAGCCTTCTTCATAAGAGAGTATTTGGCCATCGGGAGCGATAAACTGAATCGTCGCGCCATCAATCGGGTTGCCGTTTTCGTCATATATTATGACATTTATGTCCTCGCCGACAAAGCCACCACCTTCAATGATGATATCAAGGTCTCCTTCTGTTGCATTGACCTCACAAGTATCAACCATCTGGTTGTTTCCCTCGCAGTCTCCATTCGCGCAGGAACACTCGCACGCCCGAGTCTTGAGACCTCCGCTACATTCTGACCAGTCAGAGCATTCCCAGTTGGCGTCGCACTCTACTTTTTCCTTATTGCAGGTCTCATCATATGTGAACTCGCATGACCCCACAACACAAGTTGCAGTAAAGCACTCTTCTTTGGGACAGTCGCTTGCGACTTTGCAATCACAGATATAAGCTCCTGCTGTGCACGCGCCATCTGAACAAGTGTCACCTTCTGTGCAGACATCACCATCATCACACGCGTTTGTTGTCGGAGTCTCTGTGCACGCGCCTTCCTGGCAGATAAGGTCAATACATGGGTCGCCGGAGTCTCCACAGGTGTTTCCTGAGAATAGCTCGATGACGCATTCCCCATAGACACACGCAACGCTCGTACATGGGTTGCCGTCGTCTTCACAGGTTACGCCCTCGCAAGCATCGCAGTCGCGCTCGGTCTCGTGGTCGCCCGTACACTCTGACTCCTTTGGACATTCACATGAACAGGATCTTGTCTGCGTTCCGCCAGAGCACTCGCTCCATTCCCCGCATGACCATGCTTTTGAGCATGTTGGCGCGGGACATGAGACTGAAACTGTCGCTGATGCAAGCTTTGTTATGGGTTCATGGCTGTCTGATGTGACATTGACACTTCTTGTCACAATTGTTGTTGGACATGAGACGCCTTGGGTCCAGTTGGACGCACTATAATCATGCGCGCTGATATTCCTGTAAAAACTCCCTGTCCAGGAGGGACTCGCTAGAACCCTTATGTCCCAATCGCCAAGATTTGTGATGTTTAGAATCCAAGTCACAGTTCCCGTTTCTGTTATGGAACTTGGAAGCGCTCTAAAGGATACTGTGAAGTTTGCAGCACCTGATATTACCTCGAATAGTTCTTCATCACTTGATGCGCTGTAGTTTTCGTTTCCGGCTGTCGTGCAGTTTATCGTGTGGTTTCCAATGTCTAAGGTGTAGCTTCCTTGCGCACTTGGAGTTGCGTCAATTGTCATTAGAGAAGTTAATCCTGAGGGCGAGACATTACACGTGAAATTGACTGGGAAGTTATATATTGCGGGTGAAGTCTCGTTTATTTCTACACTTATGCTTGAGGCTGCTTTTGTTATAGTGTAATCGCTTCCGTTTGAGGCGCTTGTGTAGTTCTCTGATTCGGTTAGGCTGCAATTTATGTCGTGCTCGGCCGCGGCAAGGGTGACCGGAGCACCATTTGTTTCTGGAGAGCCATCAATTGTGAGGCTTGGTGTGCCAATCCCTGTGTCAATATTACATGTCGGAGTGATTGCTGTGCCATAGGTTTGCGGACTTGATGGGACTACACTTAGGTCTAATTTGCCTGTTGCTTTTGTAATTGTTATATTAGTTGAATTTGTCGCAGCCGAGTGAGTCGCTGAAGCTGCGGCATCACACCTTACGAGGTGTTCGGCAGCTGAGATGTCTTGGGCACCCTCTGTGACTATTTCTCCATCAACTTTAAGTGTTGTGACTAGGTCTCCGGGGTCAGGTGTGCAAGTGATTGAGAGGCTTTCGCCGTAGACTGTGGAACCCACAATGTTTATTGCAACGCTTGAATTGGCAAGACCCACACTGTATTCCATCGAGTCGTTTGCCGCGTTATAGTTACTTGATGCGACAAGTGAGCAATTAAAGTCGTGGTCCCCGGAATCCAGGCTTGATGTTATGACAGGACTTGCCTCTGGTGCCTCAGAGTCTATTGATATCATCGCAGTTCCGGTACCTGTTAGTATGTCGCATGTGACTGTGACCTCTTCTCCATACTGAGTAGACGGCGGGTCAGCTGAGATGTCGACAATCGCGTTTGCCTTGGCAACAGAGAATATGGTTTCGTTACTGCCTGCAGTATAATTCTCGGTTGCGGCAACAACGCACGTTGCGTTGTGGCTTCCGGCATTTAGCGTGAACTCTCCTTCTGTTCTTGGGGTGTCATCAAGATATAATTGTGTTGAAAGACTTGGAACGACTTCGCAGCTTATGTTAGTTGTCTCGCCGTAACTTGGCGAGGGGTTTGTGAGTATCGTTGATACAACCGGGCTTGCTTTTGTTATAGTGTAATCGCTTCCGTTTGAGGCGCTTGTGTAGTTCTCTGATTCGGTTAGGCTGCAATTTATGTCGTGCTCGGCCGCGGCAAGGGTGACAGGCGCTCCATTTGTTT
>Ga0208648_1000132_pt1 | contig 81141 bp, 81 predicted proteins | sample AntAceMetag02UKL_FD_184772 | JGI IMG/M metagenome (GOLD analysis project Ga0208648, IMG submission 184772) | Saline lake microbial communities from Ace Lake, Antarctica - Antarctic Ace Lake Metagenome 02UKL (SPAdes) (version 2) | ecosystem: Environmental > Aquatic > Non-marine Saline and... | reverse complement strand
ACAGATTTTATTTGTTCAAGATGTTTAACGATGAAGGCTCTGATCATAGCGTGTCGGGAATAACCGGTACGGCCGGTACCATGATTTTTATCTTGGATACTGGATAGATCAAGAGATTTAAACAGAAGAAAATATTTTCGATAGAAGTTTGAGTTTTGAATTAGAAGTTGGAGATCATAAAAAAGAGAGAACTGAAAATGAAACATATTTTTCCTCCGTTTTTGTTGTAAGTTCTTGTGGTTGACATGCTTATAGCATATCACAAACGGAGGGAATTGCAAGAAAACAATTTATATAAATTGTTTAAATATAAAGACTTATGCGTTTTGCATAAGGCATTGTCATACATACAAAAAGGAGGGTCATTCTCCTGATACATAGCAACAATGACTTTCCCCCGATCAAGTATTCTGGTCATATCAGGGGAAAGATTCTCATTGGCACTATCCTCGGCTTGGAGAAAAGTGGTAGGAACAGATAGAAAAATGCACACACCCATTATATACGACAGGATTTTGCTGTTTCCACTCGCACGTCTCATGTAAAGAATGTCCTTTTATAGGTGTATACTATTTCTTGTTTTTGATCGCTTTTTCAGCTTCTTTTTTATACTTATCAGCTTGATTCAACGCGTCGTGCTCTCTTTGAGCGGCCTGGCCTTCAGCTTTTTTTGCTTCGGTTACTTGTTTTTTAAGGTCTGCTTTTTCAGTGTTCTGCTGAAGTGTATCCGTCGCTTTTTTTGCGTCTACTGCTTCTTTCTTTAACTTATTCGCTTGTTCTTCTGCCTGCGTGGCTCTTTTATCTGATTGTGATTTCTCTTCCTTTGCAGCATCAAAGGCATCCTTTTTCTCGCCTATTGCTTGTTTCTTTACCGCTTTTTGCGCCCCAAGAGATCTCTTCTGGGCCTGCTCAGCAACGTGCTTGGCGTCGGAAGAAACACGGTCAGTTTTACGCTCATCAAGAACCTTTTCCTTCATTTCCTTTGATTTTCCCATTGTTGCTAATGAATCGCCCGCCTTATCAAGAACAGACTCCTCGGCATGCACTGAAAAAACACATACGGTAAATAGATATACCACAATGATAGTTCCCATCTTTTTCATTGTATCTCCTTTCGGGCTAACACCCTTTTATAAACATTAAACTTCTTTCTATGATTTCCACAGTCCATGAACTGTGCAATGTTCACGCGCCGTTATATTCTGGGCGCATATTTCAAACTCTGCCTCAGGCGCATCTCCCGGAGCTAATATCTTTCTATATACTGCACCCTCAGCAATAACCTCAATCCATTCAATATAATGGTTTTCTTCCATAGGATGAGGAACTGAACCAACCTTCACTTTTATCCCCTTATCTGTCTTTTCGACGATGGGAACATGTTTTTCGTTCCCCGCCTCCTGTGATTTTTCACTTAATTCCACCATTGGCTTACCGCAACATACGAGCTCACCGTCACCCGCATGAATTACTTCAACTATATTTCCGCATGCTTCACATTTGTATACCTGTAATAATGCTGTCATTTCATTCCTCCTTGTTTTATATCCATAAAATAAAGTATCAATAGTGTACTCTCTTATTAGATTTTTTTAAAGGGAATAATTCAAGCATTTTCACCGACGCGGGGGGATTGGATGGCCTGTGCGTAAAATTTTTCTCCGATGCGGGATACATTAGAATAGAAAAATACGGGTTAATCTTCATAGCGCTTTTCAAGCTTTTCATAGCGCCCGTTTACCATATCAAGCTCTTTATATAAAATGTCTCTGGCTTGTCCATCAGTATGAATTGATATTGACAAATCAGCTATACGTTGACTATCACCGTTTTTAGAGGCAATGATAATGTCTTCATGCTCCTGGAACAATTGGTGTTCAAGCAAAGAAATCTTTTTTTCTAATTCTTCTATCTTAACAACTAAAGGCCTGAGAGTCTGAGAACGTTCCTGCACAAAAGCGGCACGTTTTTGCTTGCTCTTTTTTCTCTCATGCGGATTTTCCGTTTTAGTGCTCGTATTCTTTAACATTCCCTTTTCGGTAGAACCTTCCTCATCCCATCCGATTTGACCGACAAACTCGTCATAGGTACCGGGAAAGAAAAAGAGATTCCCACTCTTAAACACAATGAGTTTTGTCGCAACGGTGCGTAAAAAATACTCGTCGTGAGAAACAATAATTGCCGCTGAACTAAATTTATTGATTGCCGTGATGAGTGCATCAATCGAAGGGATATCAAGGTGATGGGTTGGTTCATCAAGCAAAAGAAGATTAGAAGGTTTAACTAAAAGTTTTCCAAGAACAACACGGCTCCTTTCCCCTCCTGACAACATACTGACTTTCTTCTGTGCATCTTTACCGGAAAACATCATTGCCCCGCATATCTGCATAACTTCTTTTTTAATTCTCGTAGGATGAGACGCTGTTATCTCTTCTTCTACTGTTCGCTCGTTCACAAGATCAGATATTGTATCCTGTTCAAAAAATCCTTTTTCAACAGCCGGATGATTTCTTATCTCACCTTCACAAAGACCAAGTTTTTCCGCGCATAATCTCAAAAAAGTTGTTTTACCTTTGCCATTTTTACCGACAACACATATCCTGTCATTTTTCTGCACTGAAAAACTAATATTGTTTATAAGATATGGTTTCTTGTTGTCATACGAAAATGCTGCCGACTTCATTTCCATAAGGCATTTTGCATGAAATGGCGCTTCGTTAAATGAAAACGACAATGTCTCTATATGTTTAAGCTTTCCTGAATCATGCATTTTTTCAACACGCTTTAATCGTGATTGCGCCATGCCAGCCTGACGAGCTTTTGCCCGAAACTTATCAACGAATTCCATCATATGTTTACGGTTTCTCTCATCATTGAGCCTCTTTTTCTCCTGCATTTCTTCATGCTGGGCAATGTGGCTATAATAGTCCTGAGTACGCCCCGCTACCTTTTTAGCCTCGGCACGATGTATGCCAACAATATGTGTCACCACCCGATCCATAAAACTCCTGTCATGGCTAATGATCATTATTTCATGCGGCCAACCATTTAAAAATCGTTCAAGCCACCTGATAGAAACAATATCGAGATAATTGGTCGGTTCATCTAATAGAAGCAAACGGGGTTCTGATACAAGAACTTTAGCAAGATTAAGCCTCATCTTATACCCATCAGAAAACGAATCAGGAGAAGAGGTAAAATCACTTTCGGTAAAGCCAAGCCCTAAAAGTATTTTTTCCACTTTCCAAGTATCGTCAGTGTTTTCCTGAGGAAGTCCCTGACAGCCTTCTTCAAGAACAGTATCTTTCGTAAACTCGATATGTTGGGATAGGTACCCAATAGAATAATCTTTAGGAATGCTAATAGTGCCGGTATCGTGGGTTTCCTGACCGGCAAGTATGCGAAAAAGCGTTGTCTTCCCATGTCCATTTCTACCGACAATCCCTACGCGTTCATTGTCATGAACAGAAAAGGTAACATCTTTTAATAGTGTTCGACTGCTATACGTTTTAGAGATATTCTGGATAGAAATCATAAAGGAATGTCCCTTTTCTAGGATTTTATTTACTTCTCGGTTACACTCAAATCAGTTGGCGCTCTGCCTAATGAGCCAAGCAAGCCTATTGTTTCATCGATCTGCTTCTGTATCTCTTCGCCCCTATATGCACGATTCGGATAGATATCATATTGTTTTCTGAGTGATATTGGTGTTACATTAAGCATGACCGAATTTGCACCGGAAAGTAACCCTTTTTTCCTTGCCTCAACGCTTAATGTCTCAAACGCTGTTGTTACAAGAATCTTTGCTTCTTCAGGGTCAACAAGACGTGCAGCCGCAAGTACTTTGAGCATGGTTTCTTCTTCTATAGGCTTCTCATCTTTAAGCGATGTGTCAGGATGTGGAATGAATGGGCCATAACTATACATCTCGGCATGAAGTTCTTTCGTGAAATAAATATCTTCCACAATATCTTCTATGGTCTGCCCGGGAAGACCAACAAGCCCTCCTGTTATGATCAAATATCCCATTTCATATGCCCGTTTGATATGCTCTATACGCGTATCCAAACTTTTGCCCGGATGTATTTTTGTATAAAGATCAGGATTTGACGTTTCAAAACGCATAAGAAGTCCACGGGCACCTGCATTAAAGAGTTTTTGCAATCCGTCAATTCCTACTTCTCCAAAACTGATAAAAATAAGTGCCGGAGCTTTTTCTTTGATTGTTCTTATGACATATGCAAGCTCATCAATAGTATAACCCGCATCTTCACCGCTTTGGAGAACTAATGCCTTAAACCCATAATTTTCAATTGCGTTATATGCCGCGTCAACTATTTCATCCGGTGTCATCTTGTAACGCTTAAGAGACTTATTCTCTAAGGAAATACCGCAATAGGTACAATGGCACGAACAATAATTAGATATCTCAAGGATGCCATGCACACAACATGAATTCTTTAAGTATTTCTGTCTCAAAAAATTCGCTGTTTTGAAAAACAATTCATTCTCTGACGAAGATTCAGAGGCGAGTACATATAAAAGATCTTCTTTCTTTGGCGGCAACCCTTCTGCAGCTCTATCAAGTATCTGGCTTCTTTTCTTATCAATCCCTGATTTTTCCAAATCTATTCTTGATAAGCGAACATCAACTTCCTGAAGCTCAAAGAAAGTCTCTTTCCATACCGCGAGAATCTCTTCAGCATCCTGCCGGGCAAGTTTTTTTATAACATACCCACCTTGAGCATAGATATAATCACCTATCTTCAAATCGTCAAATTCGTTATGAGCTTTACGTTCTTCGCCAAAATAATCAACAATGGCCATCTTGCCGCACAGTTCTTTAACTTTTCCAGGTATTGCGTAGCACATATTTGCTCCATATATAGCGTTTAGCGGATAGTTTAAACTATTTTTATTTAAATTCACCGCTCTTCGCGCTATTGCTTAAAGTTTTAGTTTTAATTGTTTTTCTATACGCTAAGCGCTAAACGCTATACGCTATCATTCATTCGCAGTCGAATGATACGAGACGCAGTTCACGTGTTGGACTTTTCTCTATAATGAGTTCAGCACCAAGAATAATTGTCCCTTTACTATGCTCATAAAAGAAAAAACGTAATATATCCTCATTTATTTCGGTAAACTCACCCATCCTCACATATATCTTTGTCACTTTTTTAGCATCATTTTGTGAAGCAAGTTTTACCACGTCAGCAAACAAATCTTTTACCAGATGCATCTCATGCATATCTTTACTCCTTCTGTCTGTCCATTATTACTCGTACTATTTCATCTCCTGCACGTTTCACAGGATCAGTTATTGTTTCACCAAGTGCAATATTCTGAATCTGCACCCCAATAAACGTTGTTTTCGCTTTTGTTTCACTTTCAATAAGCTTTGCAATAACGTTCAGCGGTATTGAATGCGTGCTCATAGTCACATTAGGAATTGCCTCTTCAGGGATAACTCTTACTTCACCTGGCTCTCCGCCGAAATTTGCCGCATCAATAAATATAAGTGAATCCGGTCTTAGAGATACAGCCTCATCAATAATATTTTCGGGAGTATGCCCCGCATCAATAACACGAATACGTTCATTATTAGATAAAAAAGAAGCGATGTATGGGCCGACCCCATCATCGCTTCTAAAAGTATTACCTGCGGTAATATATACAGCGTTAGCTGTCTGGGGAATTAAACCCTCAATGACCTTATCGGTTAACAAACTTGACATCGAGAAAATGCGCTGAACATGAAATACACGGATCATATGCCCGCACCAACATTTCCATGTGTAATGTTATCTCTTCATCACTCTTATCAAGGATTTCCGGTACCAGCTTTTTCATGTCATGCTCTATATTATTACAGTTCTGGCCTGTCGGAATAATGCAGTTTGCATTTATTATTTTACCTTTATCATCAACCTCATACTCATGGAAAAGAATACCGCGTGGAACTTCTACCGCCCCAACTCCATTACCCGCTTTTACCGGAATTGTTCCTTTTTCATTAAGGCCGACAATCACCACTTCATCCTGATTTACTCCTTTTGCCTTGAACTCTTCAAGTATGACAATACTGTCTTCAAGAGAGTGCACACACTCAATGAGCTGCGCGGCTGTATTCAAGAAAGGGTTGGTCACTTTTTTGTTCATACCAAGCGCGTCTGCAATCGCCTTTGCCTTTGGATGTAATTTATTATAGTTCATATTTACGCGAGCAAGCGCTCCGACCATATATGAATCACGGCTTGCCTTTGCATGCTTTGCCGATGAATGCGGCACGATGAATTCGTTTGTTACTTTTTTATAATCCTTTTTGTTTAATCTGAGCCCGTCAGTAGAACCGATATCACCTTCTAGCATCGGATATCCGTCTGTATCGTTCACCAATGCGACATATTCGGTATCTCTTTCAAACTGCGGAAACTGTAACGTTTGTGCAAGCTCTATGGTTGGAACCATGTCCGCCTGAAGCTGTTTTAACATATCAAGCATTGTATCAAGATCTTTTTCTTTCGGAAGCTTAGTGAAACCACCGACAATAGCTGATATCGGATGAACGTGACGGCCAACAAGAACGTCACATACATTGTTACATACTTTTTTCATTCTCAGTGCGCGCCTTACAACATCATTATGAGTATCAATAAGCGGCACAAAACTCTTTACTCCTAACAAATCGGGTGCAACCAAGAGATAGATATGCAAGATGTGGCTATCAAGATTTTCCATGTGCAGCAAAAATTCACGTAATCTCTGTGTTTGTGCAGACGGTGTAAAACCTATCGCATCTTCAGCCGCTTGAATAGAAGCAAGCGTATGTCCGCATGCGCAAATACCGCATATACGGCTCGTGATATGCTGCGCTTCAAAAATCGATCTTCCTCTTAACATACCCTCAAAGAAACGCGGTGATTCAACAATATCAAGTCGGCATTCTTCAAGTTTACCGTCATTTACATTTACCACTATATTCCCATGTCCTTCAACACGAGTAAGGTATTCAACATTTACTTTAACATTTTTACCCATGTGTTTCTGTCTCCTCTAATTCTCTCGGCTTATTATACATATTCATCTTGTTCTCGATCCAATCCATCGGGATATTATATTTCTCAAGAATATCTTTCGCGCCATTTTCAGCAGGATTTGATACCATTCCACGGCATCCGTAACAGATATTACCGTTATTAATGCACCATGAATTACATCCTGCACGTGTTATCGGGCCTAAACAAGTTACGCCCCGTTCATACATACATACATTCTCATTTAGTTTACATTCTACGCATACCGCATTATCAGATACTTTATAGGGAATACCTGCTAAAGCTGCTTTTAGTACTTCAACAAACTCCGGCAAATAAACCGGACATCCCGGTACCGTATAATCAACAGGAACAACCTGATGCACAGCATGTGTCGGTATGGTATCAAAATATTTTGCGTCTTTTTGATATACGTACTCACGTATATCATTTAAGTCAAAATTATTCTTCATTCCGTTAATACCGCCGATTGCCGCACATGAACCGTATGCGATCACTACTTTAGCTTGTGCGCGAATCTTCTTAATACGTTCAACACCATGCGGTGTTGTTATGCTTCCTTCAACAATCGCAACATCATAATCGTCTGAACGCTCTGACATGACTTCACGGAAGTTCACAACTTCAATAAGATCAAGCACATCAAGAAGCGCCTCACCCATATTTGCCACTTGTAACTGGCATCCTTCACAACAGGTAAAATCAAAAAATGCAACTTTTACTTTATTCATTATAATGCCTCGTGTTTTCCTTTTACATCTTCATAGGTAAATACCGGTCCATCCTGACAACAATACAAATTATCGATCTGACAATGACCGCATTTGCCTACACCACACTTCATGTGCCGTTCAAGCGATACGATTATCTGCCTTTCCGGTATATTCTTTTTCAATAGTTCTGCGATAACAAATTTATACATAATCGGAGGACCGCATACAACACCAAATGTACGATCAGAATCAAGGGTAACCCCCGGAATAAGATTTGTAATAAGGCCGACATTTCCCTTCCAATCAGGATCACTTCTATCTACGGTACAGTTAAAGTTAACGTCAAGCCTCTTTTCCCACTCGGCTACTTCATCGCCAAAGAGCATATCTTCCGGAGTCTTACAGCCAAGTAGAATATTGATCTTACCGAAATCTCTTCTATTAAATATCACATAATTAATAAGTGACCTTAGGGGAACGATACCCAACCCACCAGCAACAAAAAGAAGATCATTTCCCTCAAGTATCTGCACAGGAAAACCTGTGCCGAAAGGTCCTCTGATACCGACAACATCACCGGCATTCAGCTTATGAAGCGACGCGGTCAGTGTTCCTGCTTCACGTACAACAAGCTCAAATGAACCTTTTTTTGTCGGAGATGATGAAATAGAAATTGGCGCTTCGCCAATTCCCGGAATCGATACCATGACAAACTGCCCGGGTTCATGACTGAGGTCTTTACCGTTAGGTAGTATAATCTCAAAATACTTCTCGAGCTTTGTCATCTGTTTCGCGTTTAAAATCTTTCCCGTCATTACATTATACGGGGAATCAACAAGTGTTTGCTGTTTCATTTGTTTTCCTCTGCCAATGCATTAATAGTATCTTTTAAGTTTATCTGCGCCATACAGGCCCTTGTACATCTACCACATCCGGTACAAAAATAACGACTGTAGCGTTTTACCGGATAATTGAACTTTCTCATATACCGGTGCCGCTGCCGCGCTCCACGTGGTTCACGAAAACTCTCGCCACCAGCAATCTTTGCAAAATCTTCATTCTGGCATGAATCCCAATTTCTGGTCTGCACACCGGTATTCAGATCAAGATTCGTCTCAAACCGTACATCAAAACAGTAACAGGTAGGACACACGTTTGTACAGTTACCGCATGAAACACATTTTTTTCCCAGCTCTTCCCATACCTTGCTATCGTATGCCTTCTCAAAAAGCGGAAACAGACCCTTATGGCTTGTCGTTACTTCATTTTTGAATATGCTTCGTTTCTTGCTGCGCAATTCTTCAAGCTCTTTCATATCAGATGCGTCCGCATCAGTAAAAACCGCGGTATCTTCAACCATCTTTTCACCAAGCATCGTATTGACATGAACAAGAAACCTGTCTGAAAATTCAGTAAAAAAGAGATCATATCCGCCATTTGGTAGATGATTGTCCATAACGCCGCATGTTGCGTGCTCATCACAATACTTATTACATTCTAAACCGATAATCGCGATCTTATCTTTACGTGCAACATAGTTCGCATCAACCGGTTTTGCGGTGAAAACCATGTTGAGACACTGTATGCCTGCCAAATCGCATGTATGAACACCAAATATTGTAATTTTTTCGTATTCTACGACAGGGTTGAAGCTTTGCTCTCTCTTATTGTACTCAAGCAACTTTTCTGTCTGCGGCATGAAATATTTCTTTGGCGGTAAAATTGTCGGTATATAGTCTATTGAAACCTCTTTACCGGTCTGAACATCTTCAAACGCAAAATTATCATACCCTTTTGCTACTGGAGCTACTACCTTCTGATCTTTCGCAAGCTTTGCGATAAAATCATCAAAATGAGCCTTCTTAAGAATTACATATTTTTCCATAATTTCTTTCTCTCTTTACGGGTTTCATTCGTACCATTTTTCACAATGTATTTAATAAAATACCAAAATTAGAGTGTATGTCAAATGAATTTTCAATAAAATTACATTATTTGCATTATTTCTCATATTTCAATAGAAATGGGTCCCAGAGATGCCATATGTGTATATATTTAAGCCGAGATACCTACATGTTTCTTTTGACTCAGGCACACTGAAACGCATATGTGCGTTACGATCACTAACCACAGATCCATTTTTCTTCCCATCTTCTGCACTAAAGGCTGAAGCAAATAATACCCACACTACCAGTATACTTGATACAACCGTTCTAATGTAACTCTCCTTAATAGTTTAGATGTAACAATAAGGATCTCGTTCCCTAAAAATGTTACCGCCATATCCGCTCGTTATTGCAAGGCACCCGCCGCATACATGTCTCAGAGCACATCCATCACATGCCGAAGATCCCCTGCGATATTTCCGGGCACGTTTTGAATCATAAATAAGACTCAACCTCCGTTTCAGAATATTGCCTACCGGTGAAGGGAATTTTCTGCACGCGTGCACCTCACCGTCAGGTAATACCGTAAGGAAATTAAATGCTGCTCCACACCCGTACCCCGTACAACCATCAGATACTGCATCACCATTTTTATATAGTTCAATGTTAATCAGATTATCCTTAAAACCGATTATCGGATTTTTTTCCGATGCCTTGATATAGTCTTTTAAAAATTGTTTATACTGCTGGAGAGATGGTAGCTTAAGCTGGGAACCTTCACCCACAGGTGACAGGCGATTAAAGGTAAAATAATCTGTTTTTCCTCTCAAAAATTCTGCAAGCGGCAACACCTGATCAATATTATCTTCTGTCAGAGTCAACATAATCGCTGAAGATACATTTTTTTTGCGGAGTACCCGTAAAAATCTGATCACCCGTTTAAAATTATCAATACCTCGTACAGTATCATTATGACTTTGCATGCCTTCTAAGCTTGTCTGATAATATGTCGGTCTCTGGATCTTTAATATCTTTTCGAGCTCTTTTGACGAGACAGGATTGCCCAGTACTGATACAGAAAAATCTCTTTGTTCGGCTTTCTTGTACAGATCATAAAAATGACGAGATAAAAAGGGATTGCCACCAGAAAAACAGATATGTCCATCTACGTGCTTATTCCTGCAAAAAGAACTCATATCATCAAGTATCTTTACCCCCTGCTTCAGAGTTAACGGAGATCTTTTTGTGCGATCATAACAATGTTTACAATGCAAATCGCAGAGATTGGTGACATGCCATTGCAACGTAAAGGTGTCCGCAATACACTTTTCATCTGAGATTTCTAACTCGTGACTAAATAAGCTCATATCACGAATCAATTTTGATCTGGCAGAAATTAAGAGTCCTTTCGTTACTGCGCGATAAAACATCTGATCAATAACGGCAAGCGAAACATTTCCTGTACGAGCAACAACTTCGGGATCTATTTTATCAAGTACCATTTTAAGTGCCAGCAACTCATCTTGCGATGCAGCTTTGGTATGCAAGCGGCCATCACTCGTCTTCCATACTAAGATCCATTCATCGCCTTTTCTCGGCTGTATATTTTTGTGTGGTCTCTTCTTTACGAATGACAAAAGTTTCCATGCCGAGTGTACAATTTCTAATGTTGGATTTATTTCGTAGCCGTGCGCGTCTAGATGGATTCTTTTGGTATCTGCCTTAACAACAGATATACAATATTCGAAACGAGCTAGATCACTCAAGTGTTCCGGCAGGTGGTTTTTCTTCACATACTGCAGAAGTTTTTTTAAAAATTGTGCCGGGGATTTATTGTTATTATTGCATGTTACCTCATTCCAAACGTGAGGACCTATATATCGTTTAGTAAACCCATAGATGTGGGCATTCGATTTTTTCATTATATGTATTATTCTATTGTAAAATGAGAAAACAGCTGGTGAATTTCTTTGAGAAACTCTGGAGTGTTTTCCATACAATCGTGTCGGGCGTTTTCAATGTGTCTCACATGAACATGCTTGTTCCCTGCCTCATGCGCAATACTGGCCAGTTTATCAGGTTCCCAATCCTCAACCAGAAAATCGCCATCGCCTCGTACCATAAGAACGGGATACGGCACTTTATGCATATTTTTGTAGGCCATTGCGTTATACGCCTCAGGACCTGCCATGTGCCACCATGTCTTATACGTAAATATTTCGCTGTTTATAGGCTCACGTGTCGGGCCTCGTGACTGATACACTATGAATGTCTCATCATTGGGGCTATTGTACGGATCCGGACCTAAGATTTCTTTCGCTCTTTGATACACTTCGTCATACGTCGGAGAGCTTCCCCATTTATCAAAATCTTTTTTCCATGAATCAGGTATCGAATAATGGCTTCCCTCAAGAATAAGCCCTTTAACGTTTTTGTTCTCTCTTTTCGATGCCCAGTGAACAAGCATGCTCGCACCCAAACTATATCCAAGAATATAAATATTTTCAAATCCTGATATTGTAAGAAACTCAACCGCCACATCAATATCATGAATGGTATCATCAAATATGCCTGTGCCTACGATCTGTCCTGCATAGGCAAGCCGTGTATTAATGGTAAGCGAACTCACTCCGCGAGCAGCGAGCTCATGCGGCAACAGGCGCGGTGTTCCCCGAGCAAGAAAATGCCCTAAAAGACCCGGTATTTGAATAACAATAGGAACAGCCAATATGTCTCTTAGTTTTTCATATTTCCTTGTTACGAGAAGAGAGCTTACCGAAAAGCGATCCCTTGCCTTAAACCGTATCAAACTCATTTCTTCTTTTGATCCAATATCCTGCACAATATCCCTCTTCATTACTTATATTTTTCATTTATCCATTTCACAACAGCCTCACCAAGCTCGTGGTGTTTACCGTTAAACATATGATCGGCATCAAAGCAAATCCTGGTAATATCCTTATGCCCGGAATCCTTAGCTACAGTAATTAGATCTTCGTTTTCGTGCCGACACACAATTGTATCTTTTAATCCGCGCACAAGTAGCGTAGGCACTGTCACCTTACCGATATGTTTATACACTTCAGTCCCTTCGGCTTCAGGACCCACCATTGACCACCATGTTTTATATGTATACACTTCTGTATCCTTCGGCAATAGTGTCGGACCATTAGCTCTTTGAACGAGAAATATCTTATCATGAAGAGGTTCTTTTCCGGTTTCAATAAAACACACTTTTTTCGCTTTTTCATATATATCAGCATATGACGGATTGCTCTGATTTTCTTCCCATCTGTGCTTCACTGTATCAGGAAGAGAGTATGGAGTTCCAATACCTATGACACCCACAATAGCCTTATTATCCTGCCGCGTCGACGCGTAACGTATAGCCATGCACGCACCAAGACCGTGGCCGGCAACGACAATCTTTTTATATCCAATCTTTTTAAGATACTCGCATGCAGCATCGATCTGCACCATAGTATTCTCAAAGATACCAAAACCAAAAAACATGCCAAGATTTGCCAGAAGCGTATTCATCGTCAAAGATGAATATCCATGATTTGCTAAAATATGTGGAAGATAATGTTCGCTTTCATCAAGCAAATTACCGAGTGTTCCGTGAAGGCGCAAAACAACAGGTTGTTGGTAATGTTCTTTATCGGTAGCACAGTTATAGAAATGTGCATCGATCTTATGATGATTGTAAGGAATCGAGATAATTGCCCCTGAACATATTTCTATTTCCATAAAAATTCCTCAAAAATATATTATTATGAATATCTACAAGATAAGAATATCAAAACACACGTGCATGCTCAATCAAAATGAGCATTAATCCACTCAATTATTTTAGGACAAAAATCTTTCTTATGTTTACTTAATCCATGGTCTGCATTCTTTATCGATATAAATTTTCCCTTTGTATGTTTCCTACCATAGTGTTCGCTCACACTGTGCGGCACCATACTGTCTTTATCACCATGAATGATAAGGCACGGCACGCCAACACAAAGAAGTGTTTCAGCTGGTTTGTGCTTGTGTTTTCTAAGCTCTTTGATCATTTCGTAACTCACTTCATATTCACCAAGCTGTACTGAACCGCGTTTTTTCGCGCCCGCTAGCGCTTCGGAATGAAACCATTTTCTAGCCCATTTAGTTTCCGGTTCAAGAAACGTCCTCCGATAATCAAGTACCGGACAAAGCAAAGTCATACTTTTTATGTATGTACGATATTTTTTTAAACTAAGAAGTGCTATACCTGCACCAAAGCTGGTAGCTACAACAGCGCATTTTTTGTAACCCTGTTTTTTGAGATAGGCAATAACCGCACTAAGGTCGCTCTTTTCACCCTTTATAGTAACGTCACTAAACGCGCCTGAACTCTGACCATGTCCCCTAAAATCAAAACGTAGGCTTGCATGCTCTTCACTCGCACATAATCGCGACAAGTATGAGTATGTTCCCCCTTCTTCTTTATTCGCCGTAATGCCATGAGCCATAATAACGACTGTATCAGTTTTCTTCTCAGGAAGAGTAAGGATAGCTGATAGGGTTACCTCATCAGTTGATTGTATCGTAATATGTTTTTCATATTTTTTCATACATAAACCCAAACAGCAAAACGGCCCGTACATTCGGGCCGTTTACTTAATCATTGATTATGCAATCCCTGTATGAAACAGAGTGATAGTTTTCCTTCAATCTAGAAATCTCGTGGAGATTTCTTTGCTCGCATTCACTGCGCTCATCCCCCCTAGATTTTCTCGGATAAATCCTCCAAAATCGTAAAGCAGGGATTCATGTCCCTTTTTTCAATCTAGAAATCTCGTGGAGATTTCTTTGCTCGCATTCACTGCGCTCATCCCCCCTAGATTTTCTCGGATAAATCCTCCAAAATCGTAAAGCAGGGATTCATGTCCCTTTTTTCAATCTAGAAATCTCGTGGAGATTTCTTTGCTCGCATTCACTGCGCTCATCCCCCCTAGATTTTCTCGGATAAATCCTCCAAAATCGTAAAGCAGGGGGGATAGTTCGACTATGTAAAATTCACTGTGCTTTGCCAGTGACTTTTACAGTCTCACTACCAGCTTCGGCCCTTACCTTTTCCTTTTTTCTTATCTTTCCAGGACTTTACTTCATCGCCTAAATCTTCTTTGGCTTTTTTTACTTTATCTTTCGCTTTGTGTGCTGCCTTCTCTGCATTTCTTTTTGCTTTTTCTGCCTTCTTTTCAGCTTTACGCGCTTCTCTTTCTGTATCTTTTTTCTTTTTCATCGCCTTTTTTTCGGCGCGTTTTGCGGCACGTTTTGTTTTACGTTCTGCTTTAATCTTTTGTTTTTCTTCCTTAGACTTTCCGATAGTTGCAAACCAATCTCCGGTACGGTTAAATATCGACTCATCGCTTGCATGCTCATATGCTTTTTGATCAGCACCCTTATCTTCACCTCGCGCGGCAAACGCTGGAAGTGCGGTTACTAAAAATAATACTGCCACTAACCCCAATACAACTCTTTTCATACCTACCTCCTTTTTTATTTTATTTACCCAGCGTGCCCCAAACCCAATATTAATCGTATTAAAGCGGTAATAATTAGACCTAATAACATTAAGCCAAATCTCTTTTTTTCGCAACAGAACTCAAGGAGCGGTGTGTGACGCAAACCATGCAGTACGGCCATATATAAAAACACACCCGCAGCAAGTGAAAGGACTATTGCTTTAACTACAATAATTGTCTCTCCCCTAAGATATTCTTGCATATCTGCGCCAACAAGAATACCGATTGGTGTAGAAATCATAAACATGCTGTATATAAAAATTCCCTGCATGCGACTAAAAGAACTTTTAGCGATAATAAGCGCCAGACCAAATCCAGCTGAAGCCTTATGCGCGACGATGGCAACAAAAATAAATACCGCCGCAAAGGTTTGACTCACGCCGAGTGCTGTTCCCAACAAAAATGACGGTATAGCAATCATAACAGTCATAATAACGGGAACGATCTTATCAACATTGATTCCTTGGTAATCACCATGTTGCTCTTTTATATGTGTCACCGCATGTTCAATTGCCAGCAAACCCAGGAATGCACCTATCGCAATTATTGTAGCAAAAGGGAAATCGGCATGGGGGAAAGAAACCTTAAAAAGATGAAACCCTGCGGGTAGCATTATGGTAAGCGATAACGCCAAAAAAACACCTGCAGTAAATGATTCTCCGGCAGGCAATTCTTTCGCTTTGCGAGTGCTATCTTGTTTCAAAAGAGGATAGTACCCACCTAGTGCCCCTGCACCAAAAATAAATATAATCGAAAACCATTGAAATAACGTCATGAGAGAATTCCTTCATTCACATATCCACTGACAGAAATAATCTTTTTATGAAATGTATTCATACGTACCTATGAACATTATTTTTATTCATAAATCTTCTAAAATATCTTTTCTTTTAGACTGATACTCATCCTCTGAAATTAATCCATTTTCATATAAGCCTTGCAATGATTCTAATCTTTTCGCCACGCCTCTTTTTTCGCCTTTTTTAATTCCTGGAAGGCGGGTTTTTTTTCCAAGTTGCTTTATAGCTTTAACCTCTATTTCTTTGCCGCCAAGTATATGTGTATCTACTTCACCTGAGACCTGTAATTTATCGCCAACATTAAACTGTGCCATTGCTTTATCATCATCAAAATCCAATATTATCTTGCCCGTTCCATCACCGAGAAGACACTTTTCATCATCAGTATATCTCAATATTTTCCCCTGAATAGTAACCTGATCTCTATCACTACTTTTTTCATTTACGTATTTAATACTCTGTAATTGTCCTGCATATACGCTTGATGCTACAAAAATAATACTAAAAACAGCTAATATATATCGCGCAATTGTCCCCATAAAATACCTCCTCTCACCTTATGATTTTTTTTTCTTTACTTCGTTCTTTTTGCTTTCCTTTGCTAATTGTTTTATCTTTTCTTCTATCTGCTTCATTTCTTTGGTCATATCATGAATATCACTTAAGGATCCCTTTATTTTCTCTTCTTTACTCCACTGAGATTTCGGTGTATGTGCAACAATCTTCCCTAAATTATGGTAATGCTTCTCTCTTTTAAGGTATAGAGAGAATTTCTTTGTGTGCTGGGTACTCTTTTTAGAAAGCTCCTGTACTGCCTTATCACCCTTTTCAAGCATTTTCATTGAAGCGTCGAGCCCTATCTCCAGGTCTTTTTTCACAACTGGCCATGTTTTATGAGCTACTTCATTAATTTTTTCTTTGGTGACATTCTTTGAGACAGCCTCAATACTTTTTTTAGAAAAATCTCTCACCGTTTTATCGCTTTTTTCAATCATCTTCTTTGTCGCATCTATCCCTTTTTGCAGGTCCTTTTTTGCTTCCGGCCAAAACGTATCTATTAATTCATTAAATTTGCCCTTTTGCTCGGAAGATACTTTTTCTGCCGCCTTTTGTGTTACCTCTGTCTTTTTGACATTTACTTCACTTTTTTTCTTTGGTGCACATTTTGCTGGTGTCTTCTTTTTCTGAGCTTCTGTCATAGTCCCTCCCTTTATTAGTAAAAGCCACAGACAACACTCTGTGGTTATTTACAGTCGCCCTTAGGAAACGGGTAGCGTTTCCAAGGATTAAGTCCCCTAAGGGGAAACTATCCCCCTTTAGGGGATAATCACTTTTGATCTTGAAATCTTTCACGAATAACTTACCGTTAACATTATACTCCAATACCAGTATAATGCATCAAATAATAAAAGGGGACTGTCCCCTTTTATTATTGATTCCGAAAACAATCACACAAAAAAGTACGATCTTTACTATTCTTATTTAGACAATATATATACCTATTTGTTCCGTCCGGCATACCTAGCGGATCGGGTTGGATAAATCTTCCTAAAAGCGGATTGTAATAACGTGCCCGATAATAATAGAGGCCTGTTGACCTGTCATATTCTCTTGCTGTAAAACCGAAACGTTTAGGCTGCAAGGTCGAATACCCAAACGGCGTATATGTATACCTTTTAATTATTGCGGCGTCCTTATTGAACACTGCTGTTACTGATCCTAAAGCATCTTGAAAATAAGTATGCATCACACCCGTATTTTGCAACAACGTAACAAGCGGGATATCAAGACAGAATCCAGTAATATAAAACGCCTTTATTTCCCCTTCTTTGCCATATTCCACTGCCTTTTCTAAGCCGTTATAAGTATAACATACTCTCCCATCACCCTCAATCTTTGCGATTCTTCTACCTAATAAATCATATTCAAATTCAGCTTTTATTTTGTTGAATTTACTGACCTTTTCCAGTTTATTATCTGTCGTATACGTATATATAATTTCACCATCAGGTGACGTTTCCTTTATCAAATTACCACTATCATCATACTCATAAACCGTTTTATTGGGTTCGCCTGAAAAACCAATTCGCGAAGTAAGTGAGACAAGCTGGTTTGCTTCATTATAATCATATCCCATATGGGCCTTAACTGTTCCCGTATCAACATTGCCTGTCAGCACGCTCTTTATCCTGTTTCGATTTACATCATAAGCATACCTTTCTTTTTCACCGTCCGAATAACTCGCTTCAATAATCTGATCATTCTTATCATAGGCATAGATAACTGTCCCGGAAGCAGTTGTCATGCTTTTCTTGTTGCCCGCATTGTCATAGGTATATACATTCTCTAGAAGTTTCTTTTTCTCATGGTTGGAAGCCTTAATGGATATAATGTTCCCGTTTTTATCATATTGGTATGCCGTGGTTATACCGTTTGGAAATGATCTTGAGATTAAACGATTTAATAAATCGTAGGTAAAAGCACATGCATGAGCACCGGTTGTTATCTTCTGAATCCTATTCAATGCATCATATGCATAGGTCACATCATGAAGGGTTCCCACCTTCATTTGTTGTACGTTCCCTACCAGATCATACGCATATTCAAGTTTTGTTCTTGTTGTTACAACCGTCTTTTTCCGGTTCATTTCATCGTAAGATATTTTGATATCTTTTTTTTTCTTTCCATTACCTATACTAATCACATTATTGTTTTTATCATATACATAAACAACAGGGCTTTGGTTGTCATAGGAAATTTTTATTACTCTCCCCAAAGGATCATATGCATATTTTGTTTCATTATTGTTCCCGTCTCGTTTTGAAACAACATTGCCCATCATATCGTAAACAAATTGCGTCTTAACACCAAACTCGTTCAGCGTAAAAAGCTGCCTCCCAACCTTGTCGTAGACAAAAACATTTTCACGGCCTTTTGCATCTATTACTTTTGCGATATTGCCGGCTGGATCGTAGATATACCTGGTCCCGATATTCGCAGCACCAATCACTGCTGTAATTCTGTTATCTTTGTCATACAAATATCGTGTTTTATTGTCGTTACCGTCTGTTACGCTAACGAGATTGCCAACAGCATCATATGCATACTTTTTAGTGTTTGCCCCGGGAAATTGCACCTGTATTATTCTGGAAAGAACATCATAGGTATATAGTGTTTCACCGCCTAATGCATCAATTCTTTTTATCACATTACCATAAGAATTATACATGTAGCAGGTCTTTGCACCCAATGCATTTTCTACTTCTGAAACATTACGCCACCAGTCTTTGGTGTATGAATATTTGGTAATATTTCCTGAGACGTCTTCTATAGAAACTACATTATCAAACTGGTCATATGTCTTTTTTATAAGGGTCTTTTTTCCGGCTGGTACTATTTTCTGAATTTCGACAAGCTTTCCCTTTAGGTTATAATTATATATAGTCTTGTTCCCTTTCGGATCAATATATTCGGTAACATTACCTAGTGCATCATTTTTATACTGGGATACAACAGTATCTTTTTCCTTTAAGCTGCTACCAAAATATTTTACAATTTCTCTAATATTTCCTCTTTTGTTATAGGTGCACAATGTTACCGTACCCAAGGGATTGGTAATATTTGTCGGTAATCCATGCCGATTATTAAGCATTACTGTTTTAGCGCCCTGGGCATCAATTGTCTCTATCAGATTATCGCGAGAATCATAACGAAACTTTGTTTTATAGCTGTTTTTATTTATATGCCATTGGCACCGGTCGTTCTTCTTGCTGTATCCATACTGCATTCGATATTTTAACGGGTCTATTACTTCAATGATGTTGCCTTTTTCATCATACCGATATCGATACACGTTTCCATTTTCATCTTTGTGCCGTACCAAGTTACCTTTTTTATTGTATGCGTTTTCACTATATTTCTTTTTTGCATCTATTTCTCTTACGATCTTATTGTCATTATTGTAAAAAATGAGGCTTTTTTTCTGTTCCCCTTCGTAATATTCTATTTTCTTTTCCTCATCACTATACCTGAATGCATACACGCTCTGTGTATTCTGGTTGCCTTGCTCTATAACACGGTGTTTTTTATCGTACTTCATCTTCACTGTTACCCCATCCGAATACTTTTTTTCGATGAGGTTTTTTCTCTGATCATAGGAATACGTCACAGGATCACCCATTACACCACGAACCTTTGACAGCATTCTTCCCTCTGAGTCATAATGATAGATAACTTTTCTTCCGATTGAGTCGTTTACCTCGGAGATTTTACCTGCCCTATTGTAGGTAAATGCCACCCAGTCACCCCACCGGTCAGTAACTTTAACAGCTTTACCACTTACCATATTGTGGCTAACTGTATAGCAAATGCCATTTAAATCCGATATTGTCGCAAGCTGTCGGTTTTGCGGTGAGTCAAAAGCATAGGTTCTCTTATCAGGGGTGATAATGTATAAACTCCCATTATCTTTTACTACCAGATCGTTATATATACCCTTTGGCTTTATATACCTCTTTCCTTTACGTTTATAAAAATGGGTGCTCCCATCAGCCCATTTCACCTCTATCCCTCTTCTGAACTCTGTAACCTGTACGTCAAACCTATGACTCCATCCATACCCAAAAGCACTATCTCTCTCAGCGTTAACGCTGTTATAGTAACGAGCAAATAAAAGAACTGAATCAAAACGGGTTGACGGCAAATCAGTATCAACGCTATAAAAGTTTCCCTTTGGTAGTAAAACGGAAGTGCCCGCTACACCCTGAGCTATAGTTATCTCTCCGGCATTGTTACCTGATAAACGGTCTCGCACTATTTGTCTTTTTTGTGCATTCCACGTATGTTTATTCTTTTGAATGTTTACTGAGGTTTGTTCAATACATGGTCTTTGTTTATCCTTAGAGGTAAAATCATAGCTATAGATAGCGGTGGGATTAAAAAGTGTTAGAAAGATACTGCAGACAGCTAATTTTAGAACTGTTTTTTTTATTTCCATAATATGGTTGATCTCAGATTTGATCAGTAACTGTTAAGGAAAGTATTATATAACCGAAGATATTATTGGACAACAACTAATGACAAGCATTTTTTCGCTCTACCAGAGACTAATACTCTTATATTTTATATATGCAACATTGTGTTGAAAAGATTAGCCCTCTCTGTAGCTATTTAACCTTCAGCTTCAAACAGCTTTTGATTCGTTTATGAATTTCTTCTCGCTGTTTGACTCTTTCGGGAGAGCGGTGAATGGGCACTTGTTCATTCTGATACAATCTATTCCACTCATCTCCCATCTTCAACAATTCATCTTCAACAGCAGTCATTTTTCTGTGTGCCTTCCTTAATTTGCTTTTTAAGCTTTTAACCTTGCGCAGTTTTTTCCTATAGTCTTTTTTTGCTTGTTTAACTGAGACTAAAACTTTATTTTTATATACATCTTCAGCTTCTTTTATATCTGATTGCAACTTTTTTGTATCCCTTTGGCTCAATTCTATTTGCTGATCATTTTTACTTAAATTGGTTTGGGCTATCTGTAATGCTTTCTGTCTTCTCTTTTCTTCAGCGGCTCTTACTGTAGGGCTAATATTTACTTGTGTGCGACTCTTTTTTTCAAAACTATCTCGGGAACGTTTGGCAGAAATTACAGATGCTTTCACCCGTATTTTCTTATCTTTAGCACTTTTATACGTCATCACAAGTGCCCTGTCTCTCATATGTAATTCTTTTATTTTACCTTCCATTTGCTTTTTATTATCAATGGTTTTCTGAATGCGGTTTTTTGCTGCTGAAGCTTCCCTTACCGCCGCGACTACCTGACGTTCATGGTTTTCGACTTCACTGGACAGCACAGTAAATTCTCTGTGTTTTTTTTGTTTTGCCTTTTCCAATGGATTAACCTGCCCATAGACACTTGTTTGTGTTGAATCAATCGCGCACATAAAACATAAAGATACACACATAACACCCATTATTTTTCTCATAACACCCTCTCATTTTTGTCGATTTTACTGGATATATTTTACCCTATAAACGGAACGTACGCAATAAGTAATAGTATCTTCACAGAGTTTCTTTTTCATGTTTATTTAGACTTTTATGCAGACTATTTTGTTCGCTTATTTTTAAATTAATAGTGTTTTAGTAGCGGTCTGCTGACACGAAGGGATAGTTTCCCCTCCGAAGACTCAATTCTTAGGAAACGCTACCCGTTTCCTAAGGGCGACTATGGTATCAATTATTCATACCCCTTCTTTTCAATCTAGAAATCTCTACGAAATTTCTTTGCTCGCATCAATTGTGCTCATCCCCCCTAGATTTTCTCGGGCTTCGCCTCCAAAATCGTACAACAGGGGGGATAGTTTCCCCTCCGGGGACCAAATCCTTGGAAACTTTACATAGTTTCCTAAGGGCGGCTATGGAAAATTTACCAGTGACTTTTCCAGTCTCACTACCTTGACATAACCTGTTATATAGTTTATAATTATAATTACATACAACAGGAGTATTTATGAGAGAAAAGCTTCCAAATAACATATTTGGGTCGGTGGTGTGTTGTCTAAAGGTGACGTCCGTTATCTTTATTGCATTCATTTTGTTTTCAGAAACTCCTGGTTATTCAGAATTCTATGATATATATGCAAAAAAATCACTCGCTCCACCTTCTCTGTTTCAAGAAACGAAAGACAGCCCAGAACAAAAGACAGTTCCCGCACCACTTGGTAAGATCGCCCAAAGAATTCGTCAGGAAAAACCTTCCATATCATATCCTCTCAATAAGATACCAAAGGAAGACATAAAGCATATTATTGTGTTTGGTCTCATTGATAAAACACCTGAAAGCGCAAAATTAGGTGAAGATATAATAAACTTATGGTCTCTTGTATCCGGTCTTCACAAAAAATACCCTCAAGCTATTATATATGTGGGCTCGCATTTCCCCGAAATTTACCGCGCCCGGCAATTTAGAGGAAAAATACAGCCCATTCCCCGCTCCCCTGAAGATATTGAGAACTGGTCTTACTTTAAGAACGAATGGAAAGATTACTTTTTAAGCAATATAACAAGCCTCTCATCAAGCGAACATTTCCTGAATTTTATTAAGGATAAAAAGATAGATCTTGTGGTTGATACGACAAAAAAATCTCGGTTTTTACTGTTCGGCCACCCTGAACAACAGGAGAACTTCAGGATGCCGCATGTGCTTGTCGTAGAATCCGCTATTCGGTTCTCGTCTGCTCTGGGCCCAGATTTATGGAGAATACCAGAGGACACTCTTTACTGGGACCGGGAAGGAAAGTCATATACTGTTACCGGAAAGCAGGAAATTATTGAGACATTAACCCCATCAGGAAATTTCCCGCCAGGCGGCATATGGCTTTTTGCAATGGAGCTATACAAACGACTCGGACTGGACATCGATAAAAGTACTTTACCCAAAATCGAGCTCACCATTGAAGAATCGGTTGGTGCACTAGCAATGGTTAGAGAATTTATTCATTCCTCTGCCCCAGATCGATCCTTCGATCCTACACGTAAAATTATAGTAATAAACGTCTACGCAGTAACACAGCGGCATCTACTTTCAAGAGAAACATGGGCACATTTGATTGCAACACTGATCAAAAATACTGACAACGCCTATTTTCTTTTCACACACGGTGGAGAGATGGATAGAGACACCTTCTATGTCGATGATATTGTAAAACTCGTACAAAAGGAATTACCTGAAGCTAAGGACAATATCATTATGCCGCGAATGAATGTCTACCCGCATATTAATAATATATTAGGGATAACAAGCGGGCTTGTAACGCTCGATACCGGCATGAGTCATCTTGCGAGCGGGGTGTACAACATACCTACCGCTATATTCACAACACCGAATATCATGCATTGGCTCACTCCTCGAGACAATGTAAAGCCTATAATACTTGTTTCGGAGTACGATCTCCTTATGTCGTATGCCGGCTATGATACTGATGTAATCAAAAAACGCGCATTTGAATTAGCTGAAAAAGAGTTGATCTCATTTGCTCATCTTATCGAAACTATGCCGGAACGGGCAGAATCACAAGCGGCAAAAGCAGCGGTTGCCTCTCCTTACGAAAGACATCGTTTAGATTTTGAACTGTTTAATAAAAGTGTTGAGATGCATCAAACAGAAAAACATTTGAGAGACACTTTAGAACACTACATAGACATTCTTGATATGAAAAAATATCTCGCCGCAATGAACATATCTTTAGAGCAATTGATCCCTCCGGTGAGATTTGTCAATAGTGCCACACAGACTGGCGTTGATATTCCCCGATTTAGCGCTAAATTATTTACCACACATGAGGGTAAAACTTTTCTTTTCGTTGATTTAAGCACACTGTCTGTCGCACCAACAGAAGACGGCGACACGGTAGCAACAATAAACCCTGACGTAATCAACTTTGATATTGTGCATGAAATACTCGGGCATATGCTTGCACGGCTTATGTACACTGAACTTCAGCAGTCTCATGAATGGAGACCGGACATTGATGAGAATACAATCCTTGAATTGAGAGCAGAAGAAGAACTGCTAGCACGATTTACGCTCTATCTTTGCCTCTATAGACTCGAAAAACTCGGCGAGATCCGCCTCAAGGAAAACCTCAGAAAAAGGCTAACACGAATGAGGGCCATTAATGATATAGATAGTTTTGTCAATATCACAACACGATTTGTAGGGATACTGATAAAGAATGAATGTCTCAGCACATTTCGCTATACCGGCCTGCTGCATAATAAAGAACTCACAAATAAAATTAAAAGCAAATTGAAACGCACCTATTTACCTCATATTTTGGAACTCTTCGGGTTGACGCATATGTTTAAAGACTATGTTCCACCTACATTAGAGTTATTCCCCCAGAGACCTACATCGCCAGTATCAACGAGTGCGTAAGCACTTTTTTCTTGTAGCGCGCTATGCATAGTTATACAATGATGCCGGTTTATTAATAACTATAATAACAGTTTCGTGCCATGGGAAGACAATGCACATATTGATTTTTCTCATTTTGTTTCCGCTGGTAATCGCGTGCGCCATTCTCTTCGCCAAACACGATTCATTCCGCAACACCATAATCACCGCTTCAGTTTTTATTATTATATGCGGGACACTCTTTCTTCTGGGAACACATTACCATAAAGAGCTACTATTTTATCCGGCACAATACGCATTCATTCAACCTCTCATGATAGTTATTGAGATAGCACTCGCAGGATATGTCTTGTTTACGGGCATTAAGCATAAACGACCACTCACCTATATACTCATATCTATTCAAACATCGATCATGATCATTTTTGAACTTCTCAGCACAAAAAAAATAGTTACTACCAACAATCTTTTTGTCGATAGATTCTCAATCATTATGGCGCTCATTGTCGGCATTGTTGGCGGGCTTGTCGCATTATATTCTATTGGCTATATGAAAGAACTGCACAATAACCATAAAGAATTAAAAGATAACAGAAATTTTTTGTTTTTTGTCGTATTCGTGTTTCTCTCGGCAATGTTCGGCATAGTGTTTTCAAACAATATTAAATGGCTCTATTTCTTCTGGGAGATCACAACTCTGAGTTCCTTCTTCCTGATCGGATACAAACAAACGGATGAGGCAAGAAGAAATTCTTTCTGGGCTCTCGAACTAAATATCATAGGGGGCATAACATTTCTACTGGCAATCATATACCTCAGTAATACATCAGGAGTGATCGAACTGGACAAGATGATCGCTATGGGTAAAGTTACCATGCTTATACCCGTAACCCTTATCTGCGTATCCGGCCTCATTAAAGCGGCGCAACTGCCATTCTCATCCTGGCTTTTAGGCGCAATGGCAGGACCAGCTCCATCATCTGCCCTGTTACATTCAAGCACCATGGTTAAAGCAGGTGTGTACATAATGTTACGCTTCTGCCCTATTTTTCAGAATACTTATACAGGATTTATTATCGCCCTTATTGGCGGAATATCATTTTTAGTATGCTCACTGATTGCTATTGCGCAGAAATCTTCTAAAAGCGTTCTTGCATATTCAACTATTGCCAACCTTGGATTAATCGTTCTCTGCGCAGGTATCGGTACTGCAGAAGCAATGTGGGCTGCATTGCTCCTCATAATGTTTCATGCAGTATCAAAATGTCTTCTGTTTCTTTGCGTCGGTACCGTTGAAAACAAGATTCACAGTATTCAAATTGAAGATATGTCAGGACTTATACTTCGCCTGCCAAAAATATCGATCATGATGCAAATAGGTATGGCAGGAATGTTTCTTGCACCGTTTGGCATGCTTATCAGCAAATGGGCTGCACTAAAAGCGCTTGTTGATTATAACCCTTTATTTTGTGTCTTTGTTGTATTTGGCGGAGCCGCAACTATTTTCTTCTGGATAAAATGGATCGGCACTTTAATTACTGTTACCGAAACTAAAACAAATATTGAGCATGACACACCAAAAAGTGAAATGTATTCTCTTATGACACTTTCATTTCTCACTGTCGGTCTTTGTCTTTTCTTCCCCCTTATATGCAACATACTCATCGAACCCTATCTCATTGAAATGTACGGTTCACCGGTAACCCTCGGCTACGACAACATTCTTATCATGATAACCATGCTTGCAATGGTTCTGCTCTTCCCGCTCAGTTTTTATTATTACGGAAAGAAAGTAAGGGTTACAAAGCCTTATCTTGGCGGCGCGAACACAGAATCAGATAACCAGTTTTATGGCGCGGCCGGTTCAATAAAGAATATGAGCATGGAAAACTATTACATGCAAAATTACTTTGGTGCTCAAATATTATCTAAACCATCGGTCATTATTACATTGATTCTCACACTCTTAATGGTAGGACTTTCATTGCTATGACAAAACTCATTATTGTTCTCATATATATTATTGGCGCCCCGATTCTTGGGGGACTTCTCTCAGGTATTGATCGAAAAATTACTGCTCGCATGCAAGGGAGAGTAGGCCCCCCAATCATACAGCCGTTTTATGACTTTTTTAAACTTTTGCAAAAAGAAACACTTGTTGTGAGAAGATCACAAAATCTGTACATCCTTTTTTATCTTATAATGACAATCTTTACCGGTGTAATATTTTTCGCAGGAGAAAATCTTTTACTGGTTATTTTCGCACTTACCTTAGCTGAGATTTTTCTCGTTCTCGGCGCTTTTAAAGCAAGTTCTCCTTACAGCACTATAGGCGCACATCGTGAACTCATACAAATCATGTCTTCTGAGCCTACACTTATTTTTTGTGCAATTGGCATGTATCTAACAACAAAAAGCTTTCATGTTTCACACATAATTACTTCGCCCCAAGCACTATTTCTTTATTTACCAGGCCTCCTTATCGCGCTCATTCTCACTCTTGTCATTAAGCTCAGAAAATCACCGTTTGATCTTTCAACATCTCATCATGCACACCAGGAACTCGTAAAAGGTTTAACGACAGAATTTTCAGGTAAGGCACTGGCAATGATTGAAATTGCTCATTGGTACGACAGCATTATTATGTTTGGTATAGTGTATTTGTTTTTCGGGTGCTATCCTGTCTTTGGACTCATAGCAGCATCCTGCATCTTCTCATTAGTACTTTTAATTGATAATACAACCGCTCGAATTAAATGGCAGCTCATGCTCAAAAGCTGTTGGCTTATTAGTATGATATGTGGATTTATTAATGTAATGATTGTATATTATGTAATGAGGTAACCGTATTATGTCATCACTAAAAAAATCACCGTGGGTATTCCACTACGACGGCTCAAGCTGTAACGGATGCGATATTGAGGTTGTCGCTTGTTTAACCCCAGTTTATGATGTCGAACGGCTCGGGATCATTAATACGGGAAATCCCAAGCATGCAGATATTCTCCTTATTACCGGCGCGATAAACGAACAAAATAAAAGTGTTGTAAAAACTATTTATGAACAGATGCCTGAACCAAAAGTTGTCGTAGCAATTGGTGTCTGTGCAACATCAGGAGGTATTTTCTCCGAATGTTATAATGTTGGTGGCGGTGTACATACCGTGCTTCCGGTAGATATTAATGTTCCCGGATGTGCCGCACGGCCTGAAGCAATTATTGACGGCATTAGTCAGAGCCTCACCATATTGGCACAAAAGAATACGTTACGTAAGGAGCGCTCATGTTAGAAGAACAAAAACTTGCCACAATACAAAAAGATGATTTACTTAAAAGCGTAAAAGAATATCATGATAAAGGATATCGCCTTATACAAATATCATGCACAAAGCTTGATACATTTGAGCTGACATATTCTTTTGATAAAGACTACGAATTTACCAGCATCCGATTGCAGATTCCTTTATCAAATCCCCAATTACCAAGCATAAGCAACATATACTGGTCTGCGTTTCTGTATGAAAATGAAATCCATGATCTTTTCGGAATAAAAGTTAAGGACTTAGCACTCGACTACAAAGGGAATTTTTACCGCATGTCACTAAAAACACCTTTTAATATTACTAAAAAGGAATAATGTTCATGGGAAAACGCACAATAATGCCCTTTGGGCCACAACACCCTGTTCTTCCGGAACCCATACATCTCGATCTTGTTTTAGAGGATGAAACAGTTATTGAAGCTATTCCTTCGGTGGGCTTTATTCACCGTGGACTTGAAAAGCTTGTAGAAAAAAAAGATTTTCATGACTTTGTGTATGTTGCGGAAAGAATATGCGGCATATGCAGTTTTATTCACGGCATGACTTATTGCATCGCTATCGAAGAAATCATGACCGTCGATGTCCCTCCCCGGGCACATTACCTACGCAGTGTATGGTCAGAACTCTCACGAATACACAGCCACCTTATGTGGTTAGGATTTCTCGCGGACGCATTTGGATTTGAGAATCTCTTTATGAACGCGTGGAGAATCCGAGAGAAAATACTTGATATCATTGAAGAGACAACCGGCGGTCGTGTAATATTCGGTTCGTGTAAAATTGGCGGCGTGAGAAAAGATATCGATACTGATACATTACAGGCTATTGTTCTAAAACTGGAAGACTACGCAAAAGATATTACTGATATCACCAATGTATTCTTAAATGACAGCACGGTAAAACACCGTCTTTTGGGTACCGGTATCGTAACAAAAGAGCAAGCGTATGATCTTGGGTCAGTCGGGCCAACGCTTCGCGCAAGCGGTGTTCCACAAGACATGCGTGTTCTAGGATACGCGGCATTTAACGCAATTGATTTTGAGCCGCTCATTGAAACGACCGGAGACAGTTATGCCAGGTGCAAAGTAAGAATTAGAGAAATATTTCAATCGATCGAGATAATCAAACAGCTTGCAGAAAAGATTCCATCAGGAGCTATAGAAACAAAAGTAACCGGTACGCCTAACGGTGAATTCTTTGCCCGAACAGAACAACCGCGCGGTGAAGTCATCTATTACGCAAAAGCTAATGGAAGTAATTTTTTAGAACGGTTAAGAATCAGAACACCGACATTTGCGAATATTCCCGCAGTTGTGAAGATGCTTGCAGGATGCCAGCTTGCCGATGTTCCATTACTTATACTAACTATTGATCCCTGTATTAGTTGTATGGAGAGATAACTATGCCACTTTTTAGCATGACAAAAACAACTTTGAAAAGTTTATTCAAAAAACCCGTAACAAGAAAATATCCTTTTGGCCCGCTTCGCACGCAATATAAAAATACGCGCGGAACACTCTGTATTGATGTTTCGCAATGTATTTTTTGTGGAATATGCGAAAAAAAATGCCCTACGCAGGCAATTTCGGTAATAAAAGAAGAAAAAATGTGGAAAATTAACAGGCTTCGTTGTATTATTTGTGGAAGTTGTGTTGAGCATTGTCCGAAAAAATGTCTTCACCTGGACAATACATACACTAAACCTGGAACAGGTAAGATGGAGGATACATACCACCATGCATGAATATCATATCGTTTCTGAGTTCATCAACCAAATCCTTGATACGGCACGAAATAATGATGCATCTAAAGTAACTGAAGTGGCTGTTGTTTTAGGGCAACATTCGGGTGTAGAAGAAAGTTCATTAAGGCTTCACTTTGAAACACTCGCGCAAGGAACATCCATTGAAGACGCACAACTTCTGGTTAGTTTTGTAAAAACACAACTGCATTGCACCAAATGCAATAAAAATTTCGAATGCAATAACAATACTTTCAATTGCCCAAAATGCGGAGAGCTCGGCTCACCTACTCAGATAGGTAAAGAACTCTACATAAAGAATATCGAGCTAGAAACACAATATACAACAGAAGTATTGACCTGCTAATTTTTCTGCAAGTTATGAGTGCTCGAGTAGAATTCTATTTCTTATCTTTTTTATAGATAATCACCGGTGGTTTTGTGGCTCTAGGCATCCTCATCCATGACTTGGTCATCTCTGACTTCATTGCTTAATTCCTGTAATGCAGGATCATTTACTGTTTTTTCACCACTCGTACCGCAACCACATTTACATCCGGCACAGCTTATACACGCTAACAAGGCTACCAAAAGTATTGCTCTTTTCATTGCAGTGCTCCTTACCTTATATATACTATAATTTTATGTTCTTTATACAGAATAAAGAATCAATATACCAACAAGTATCGGCAAACAGGCAACAAGTCTTAAAAATGGCTCTGACCTTTCCTGGTACCAATCAAGTACGTTCCTGCACCTTTCAAGCCCCATAGCAAAAATACTAATACCACCTATAAGAAGCAAAATACCGATAACAATTATCACGCCTTCCCATTTACAATTTGAAGCGGAAAGCAACAATATAGTCCCTACAAAAATTCTTATTACACCAATTGTGTAAAGCTTATTACCTTCTTTCATATTAAGCACAAACTTCTTCAACATCTTAGGACTTATAACAAATGTAATACCAAAACAAATAATAACAATGCTTATTATTTTAATTAATAAGAGCATCGCAACCCCCTTTCGTTTTGTGGGATATACTTCATTTCAATAACACGTACATTATACACCTTATCACACAAACCTGAAATAAGAATTTTACTCCCTATACAAATAATTACACTCAATACATACTATTTATATGTGCTATACTTACCGACTTACATAATAAATATTGCTCAACCTACAATAAACACGCTATGAAACCTAATTATTTCAAAGGTATAAGCAAAAATGTCTTACTCCTCGGTGTCATTAGTTTCTTTAATGACTTTAGTAGCGAGATGATAACCCCTATCTTGCCAATGTTCATAACAGCGTTAGGCGGGACAGGGATCATAATTGGTATCATTGGCGGGATACGCGACAATATTGCCAGCATCTTAAAGGTGTTTTGCGGGTACTGGTCCGATAAAACCGGTAAGAGAAAAATATTTGTTCTATCAGGATATCTTTCATCCTCAATATTCAAAATACTACTCGCATTTTCAAAAACCTGGCAGCACGTATTAAATTAGTGCCTGCAGCACATTCGTGATTGATTTATACTGATATTATTATTAGAATGTAAAAACAAAAAGGAGGAACCATGAATAAATATTTTGTTGCAGCACTTTTGGTAGCCATGATGGCAACCGTTTCATTGAACGGATGCGGAACAAAAAAAGCATCTTCAGGAGCTGAAGCAATCGAAATATCCGAGACAATGGAGACAACAAATAAAAAAGTCGATTTTCTTATTGTACAAGCAAAAGAGTTTTATAAATCTAATGATTATAATGACGCGACAACCGTCTTGAACCATGTATTAACGAAATTGGACACCGAATCGGAAAAAGCTAAAGATCTCTTAGCAAAAATGAAAAAAGATACTGAAGATTCGATAAAAGAAACAGCCAATGATCTTAAAAATAAGTATGACAACTGGAAAAAATAAATACCTACGGCGGTATCTCTATAAAGACAAAGAAAGCGCCCCAAATAATTTGGAGCGCTTTCTTTTTAATCTCTAAACAACACCAACCATCATTTCTTTATAAAACGTTTTCTTCCCGCTATAAAGAACCCCAATATACCCATACCAAAAAGTGCATACGTCGACGGTTCAGGCACGCTGTTCATTGCAAAACCGATAAGGTTGGGGTTTGTCATTTGTAAAGTGTCCGCCACATCTCCTACAGCATACTGTAAATTACCATCATATGTCCCCGCAGCTAGACTTCCTGTTAACCCAACGGATGATCCGTTACCGATCTCTCCTGTTGTCTTTGCGATATACCGGCCCTGAGACTGATCCGTATACGTACTAAAACCAACAGCGGTTGTCGCATCAATATCCGAACTGGTAACAATCTCAAGATTATACTGCGCGCCAACAAACACTTTTCCAGCTTCATCTAGCGTAAGGCTTGGCGACAATCCAGCTACATTTGTTAAAGTGGTGCTATTTGTCGTATCCGATGCAACTGTGGCTTGAAACGATTCAAAATGTTCGCCGGTTGCACCGCTATCCGAAAGAGTCACAGCAGCTAATGTAGCATTTTGTGTGATGATAGATTTTCCTGCATCGTCTGTCGATGTCCGTACGCGAACATTAAAAGTCCCCGTACTTGATAGTTGATCGGATACAGCCATGAGTGTTACAGAACCGGTATCACTGGTGCCGCTTAAATATCTCTGTGTAGAACTACCGATAGTGCTATATGTACCCGAATTAGGTGAGGTTTCAACCTGCAGGTCCCATGTACCTGTTCTTGCACCGCTACCTGTATCACCCGTTTCCGTCTCTATAGTACAAAAAACCGCAATTTTACCCGCACTGGCAAGCGCCACGCTTGTGGCTAAACCAGTTACCGCTGTGAGTGATTCCGAAGTATTATCATATGCGGCTGCATTATTTTTCATTCCACTATTAAGCACCACGCTCGAATCAGACGATGTAAGCGGTATAACGACGAGATTTCCGCTTCTCGTTGTAACACTTTTTGATGCGGTACTCTGATGCTGAAGCGAAATTGTATCGGTATTGGACACACCCGAAAAAACACTTACGGCTGAAACGAGTCCCAGATCATTTGCCCCGCTTAAAAAACGGCTTACTCCGGTTGAATTAGTTGTGCCATCAGTTAAACGCCACGAACCCACCCGCGATCCTCCGAGACCACCACTCTGAGAGGAAAATGTTGCTATCGCTAACACGCTGTGCAATCCCCCAGGCAAATTTGCCGTAGTAGAAAAACCTGTTACATCTACATACGTCGAGCTTGCCGTTGTCGCCCCAGTGTTATCTAAAGTATCGTTACTTGCATCAAGCGTTGCCGCGTTTACATACCCACATTGCAATACAAACACAAAAAATAGTATCCCAATTATACTGGAATTAAGTGAAAATATTTTTCTTGTTTTATTATACTGCATAACACACTCCTTTCAGATGTTCCTAGAAGATTTACAAGTATTAACACAACTCATACTTTCATGGCATTATGACAACATATCTTTATAATGTCCATGTGTATCAAGCACTTAAAAAATATACTTTACGCTAATACTGTACTATTTCTGTACAAGTTTTTTTATTTGTTCAGTATTTAATTCTTTAACAATGATCTTATTTCTAAGGGGTTGAGAAGGTTATTGAAATATTTTTCTAAAGCGTATAGCCCCTAAAAAAAACACTGTGGAGCCAAGCACAATAAGACTCACCACTTCTTTCCACATCAGTAAAAGCGTATTGCCTTTCAAGAATATTCCATTTACTAAATCAAGATAATACTTAAGCGGTGAAAAATAAACTATAAATCTCATCCATCCCGGCATTGATTCAAGCGGTATCCATGCACCCGATAAAAACATTACCGGCACAAGGACTAATAATGAGAATAAGACTGTTTCGGAAAGATTATTTGATAACGTAGATATAAAGAGCCCCAAACCGGTAATTGAAAAGAAGTAAATGATCGATACCAGAAAATACGACCAAATATCACCCCGTATCGGTACTCCCACTACAGCTTTTAGAATTACAAACACTGCGATAAAAGATGTAATAAAAAGAACAACGATCATCGGAACGATCTTTGAGATCATTATCTCATGAGTCCTCAGCGGTGTAACCATAAGCTGTTCTATGGTTCCAAACTGTTTTTCGTTCACCATGGCTGTTGCGGTAAGCATGATCCCGATAAGTGTTATACACATAAAAAATTCCTGCATACAAAACGACCACCTATCCGATAAATTCTCATTATACATATAGCGTATAGACGAACTCACATACGGCACAATCTTTTTTGTCACACTCGACATCTTCCATTTAGTGACCAGTATATCCATACCGTATCCGTATATGATATTGCTGATATATCTCAGTGCAAGCTCGGACGAGTTACTGTTTGATCCGTCAAGAATCACCTGCATTTGGGCCGGTCTATACGACGCTATTTTCTTCCCAAAATTCTTTGGAAACACTATAACAACAGATACCGTACCCTTTTCAATAAGATCAGTTATTTCATCTTCATTGGTAATAATATGGGTTATATCAAAAAAAGGTTCACGAATTACAGTCAAAACATCCCGGCTTTGTTCTGAATCATCAAGATCATATACTGCAATGGGATAATCTTTCACATCCATTGATACTTCACCGGCAGAATATATGTCAAATGTCGCAAAATAGAGGACAATAACTAATAGCGGTATATTTCTGAAAAATTGCAGAAATTCTTTTTTCATCAATAAATACATCCTAAAAAACATATGTCAACCAACCCTTTTTTTAAAAAGCTTAATACAGAGAACATATATCCCGATACAAAAAATAATTATTGCAATAGTATCCAGCCTAACATATGCAAACGTTGCGCCCTTTACCATTATCTTTCGCATAAAATCAATGTAATATGTTGCCGGCAAACTGTAACACATCCACCTGCTATTTTGGCTGATACTCTGCACGGGAACCATAAAACCACTATAGAGAAATGACGGTGTTAATGTTACTACGGTTGTAATAAGTATTGCCGCAACCTGAGTACTTACCAGTACCGCAACAAGCAGACCTACCGCAATGGCTGTAGCAACAAAAAAGAATGAAACAATCAGTACGAGAACTATGCTGCCACGCATTGGCACATTGAATAAAAATATCGATAACACAAAAAACAGCGCAAAATTGATATATGAAATAACAACATAAGGGAACATTTTTCCAAGCAAATATTCCGTTTTTGTAATACGCGAACAATACATATTAAGTATCGATCCTGTTTCTTTTTCTTTTGCGAGAGACACTGCCCCGACCATAGGGGGAAAAAACATCAACACCATTGCAATGATCCCGGGAAGAATAAAATCTTCACTTCTAAACGACGGGTTATACCATCCGCTGACCATAACATCAATAGGCATATACACAGCGCCCTGAGATCCAAGTTTCTTCAAAAAATATTCTTGAAGCACCTGCATTCTAAATGCTGTTATGATAGCTTCAACGTATGCACTATTTATATTAGCCATATTCGGGTACGTACCATCAATGAGCACTTGCACTGTTACCGGCTTACTTCTTAAAATATCCTTTGAGAACCCTGATGGAACAACTATAATCTGTCTTAAATTACCTAGATCCATCTCTCTTTCAAGCGGGGCATAGGTGCTTCCAACCATTTTTATATTGAATAAATCCGTTGCACAGGAAAATGTATCGATGAGCATTCTGCTTTTCGCGCTTTTATCCAAATCAACAACACCTGTGGGGATATGCTTTGAACTTAGCGGAAACCCGTATGCAAAAAGAAAATATAAGATTATCGGCGCTAAAACTGTCAGCACAAAGAAAAGCTTGTTGCGCTTTATTTCAAGAAACTCTTTTTTAGCTACCGCATTAAATCGCCTCAATGAAAACATATACCCTCTATTAGACTGTTATTCCCGCGGTTTTTTGAGAGTGCTCGCAAAAATAAACGAACACATCTTCAAACGGAATACTTGAGCTGCGAATATCCTTAATCTCAATATTTTGTTTCAAAAGCATATCTTGTATCGATTTTCTGGCCTGCGTTTCGTCATGAGTATATAAATGCACATACGGTCCATATACAGAACAATAGGGAAACAATGGTTTTAGTATCTCTACCGATGCAAAAACATCATTTGTTTTAATCTGTAAAAGAGAACCAATCTGGCTATTAACTTTATCTTTTAATCCCTGTGAAGTTCCTAAAGCGACAATATTGCCGTGTGTCATGAGCGATAACCTATCGCAATGTTCAGCTTCATCCATATAATGCGTGGTAACAAGTATTGTTACGCCCATCTTTCTCGATAAATAATAGATAACATCCCAGAATTTTCTTCGCGCAATAGGATCAACGCCTGAAGTTGGCTCATCGAGAAAAATACATCTTGGCTTATGAATAATCGCGCATCCAAGCGCTAACCTTTGTTTAATACCCATAGGCAAACTTCCCGTAATGGTGTCTCCCTCACCTTCCAAGTCAGCAATTTGCAATATCAGATCTCTTCTTCTTTTCAATTCCCGCGACTCAACCCCGTATATCCCGCCGTATAACTCAATATTTTCCGCCACGGTCAAGTCTCTATAGAGAGAAAATTTCTGTGACATATATCCAATACTTTCTTTTATTTTGAATTGGTTCTTAAAGAGATCAAGACCAGAAATAATACCTTTACCGGAACTCGGCGGATACAAACCACAGAGCATTTTGATCGTTGTTGTTTTACCCGCGCCGTTTGGCCCTAAAAATCCGAATATTTCACCCTGCTTAACATTAAAGTCAATTCGATTTACCGCGACAAATTTACCAAACTTCTTTTCAAGCTTTTCGGCAACAATCATGTCAGTCTCTTGTTTGTTCTGGCAAGACACATTTACAGAATCATCTTTGCCTGATGAAAAGAACTCATCAAAAGCTTTTTCTTTAATACCGGTCTCTCCTTCTGTGATCTTTGAAAGAAATACATCTTCAATACCAGCCTTCCCTTCAGTGACAGATGCAAATACAACCCCGACACCACCGGCATGTTGCACGATTGATTCTATAGTGCAACCTTCATATATGATATTTAGCTTGTCCCCCATTGCATACATTACCTTTATTCCGGGGATATCTCTCATTTTCCGTAACGCTTCATGCTGATTAGCTACGGAAGCTTCGATAAACGATCCTTCAAGCTGTAATGGCAATGTGTCAGGCGTCCCTTCTGCAATTACTTTTCCACGATGCATGAGACATATCTGATGACATCGTGCGGCTTCATCCATATATGATGTTGTAAGAAACACGGTAAGACCTTTTTCTTTTACCATAGTATTTATCAGCGTCCAAATATCTCGTCGTGATATAGGGTCAACACCGGTCGTCGGCTCATCAAGAAATATTAGTTCTGGTTCGTGTATGAGTGTGCAGCATAAAGCGAGTTTTTGTTTCATGCCTCCGGAAAGGTTTTTTGCTTCACGATCTCGAAATGGGTCAAGCTGCGTGCTTTCTAAAAGTAATTTTTTTCTCTGGTCGCGGACGTCCTTCTGAACATGGTTAATCTCAGCAAAATAATCAATATTCTCCTCTATACTGAGCTCGGCTGCGAGCGACAAACCTAGCCCTTGAGGGAGAAAACCTATTACTGATTTAACACCTTCAGGATCACGAGAGACATTTTTACCAAGAACGGTAATTTCTCCCTCTTTTAACTGCAATACACCGGTAGCGGTATGAATGAGGGTGCTTTTTCCTGCACCGTCCGGACCAATAAGACCGAAAATTTGTCCTTGGCGTACGGTGAGAGAAACGTGTGATAAAGCATGAACATCTTTATAGCTCTTCGATACATTGTTAACATGAATAACAGAACTCATAAAAGCCTCCCACTGAAAGGGGCAAGAATAACCAGCATTCGTCATGAAACAACACTATTATTTCTTGTACACATCCCAGGAAACAGCTTTATCTATTTTTATTACCGCATCCGAAGGCATCCCTGGTTTTAACCGAGAATCAGTGTTATCTATCACTTTCAGTTTAATTTGAAACACTAATTTAGCTCGTTGGCTCTTGGTTTCTACATTCTTAGGGGTAAACTCAGCTTTTTGAGCAATCTTATTTACATACGCATCAAATGCTTCATCAGGGTAACTGTCAGGATATATTTTCGCTTGATCTCCAAGCGATACTTTTCCTGCCTTATCGGTTGCTAAAAATACTTTTAAATACAGTTCGTTCATATTGATAATCGATATAATGGGTGTTCCTTCAGCAATAACCTCACCTTTACGAACAATCTTTGTAACAACCGTACCAGATATTGGCGCAACAATCTTTAGATCCTTTAAGTCTGCCTGTCTTTTCTCAACTTCTTTTTGCGCCCCTATAACTGCTTCTTTTTTGAGGGTATATCTATTATTAACGTGATCAAATTCCATTTTTGGAACAGCATTCTCTTCATAGAGCTTTTTGTAGCGCTCATATTCCAACTCAGCAAGTTCAAGATTTGCTTGCGCTTCTTTTAATCGAGCTTCTGATCTCCCCAGCATAGCTTCACGCTGTTCGGAATATATCAATGCTACTATCTGACCTGCTTTTACTGTATCGCTTTCTTTTACGTACAATTCGTCAACTCTTCCGGCAACCTTTGTCGCCGCATGATATTCTTTACCTTCTATTCTTCCGCTCACCTCTACAAACTGACGTCCCAGCTTCTGACTCTGAAAATACATTCCGGTAAACACATATACTCCATATCCTATTAAAATGAGAAATATCGCGCACAGCACAATAGAGACAATATTCTTTGAATGCATCACTTACCTCTTTCTTATATATCTTATCAACATTATTTCTTATCTTTTATAGAAAGGTCCATATGTATAGATGAACCTGTCGCCCGTTCAAGCTTTGCTAATGCAACATTATATTCAAAAAACGCTTTATAATAATTAAAATTCGACTTACGAACTAACACGAGCGCATCATTAACCTCCGTAGATCTCGCAACACGTTCCTCATACCGCAAACTGGTAATACGATAATTTTCTTCCGCATATTCTATACCCTTTTCAGCTACCGAAAACTTATTTTTTGCCGCAAGCATATTAAGATGCGCTTGCCTTATATCAAGAAATATTTTTTGGCCGATAATTTTTTGATTTTCGATCAATTGCTCGATTTCCTCCTTATTTGCCATCACATGATCACGAGCCTTAAACCAGTCAAAAATATCCCATTTAAATATAACTGTTCCCATCAATATATTGTTGGTGAAAAAATCATCTCCTTTTAAAGCAACTGTTCTTCCATGTCGATAATAACTTAATCCGGCGTTTACCTTTGGGCGGGTAGGAGTTTTGGCAAGCTCCATTGCTTTTTCTGCACGTTTTTTTAAGAACGTAAAAGCAACTAGAGACGGATTATGTGTTTTCGCCTCTTCATAATATTCATCAATAGAAAAGTCCGGTTCTTTATATGTGGTAATATCTTCAAGCTCAAACTTTGAATCTATGTTAATTCCCATACTAACTTTTAATGCGGCATTAGCGAGAACAAGATCTTTTTCTGCAACAATCAAATCCTGCTGAACATTTGCTCTCTTGGCCTGCACTTCCAAAAGGTTGTTCTTTCCAACAACACCTACCTTGAAGTATTTTCTTGTCATATCTTCATGCTGCGTAAATCGCTCAACGTTTTCTGCAACAACTTTCACATAATTCTGTAATTTAAGCACATTGAAATAATTAATAATGACTTCTTGTATGAGATCGGCTTTCGCTTCATAAAACCTCATTCTCGTAACATCAATCCCGAATTTTGCGATACTCTCTTTATAAGCAAGCGCACCGCCGGTATAGATAGGCATTTTCACATGCGCGCCCCACATAAAAGATGTGGTATATGCTATTGGAGTGGTTACTCCATCAAAATCTCCATCAAGCCCCTTCTGAAACCAGGTAAAATTGTAGTCAGTACTTACAACCGGTAGCCGTTCTTTCGTTGATGCCGAGTGGATATACACTGATTGCTGTACTGCATGTATCATCTTATTGATGTTCGGATTATGCTGCAGAGCAATCTTTAGAGCATCATTGATCGTAAGAGGACCTTCATGAGAAATTCTCGGTGCATCAGGAAAATGCACATCACTTTTTATTAGTATCGTATCTGTTTTACCAATAGAGTATTTTTCTGCACCCCATACACAAGACTGGATAACTATAGTAACACTTAAAACTATAAAAATATAACAAACTGTTTTCTTCATGGTAACTACCTATTTTTATATAGTTTATTTTCTAAACATATGTGAGAAATAATACTACAACAATATATGCACGTATTCTACTTTATATCTTCCATAAACTCAATCAAATGTCCGTCGGGATCATACCCAAAACATACTTTTGTTCCGCCATGCGGAGCTTTCTTTGGTTTTGATATAAATGTAAGGCCACACTTTTTAAGACGTTTATATTCATTATCAAGATCAGAGCTGGTAAGCGCAATATGATCATATGTCACTCTCGGCCTAAATCTTGGATTATGCCAATAATGCAGCTCAAACATAGGCTCACTTTTTTTGGACTGCTCCGGAGAGTGCAACTTAGCGTACGTTAATCTTACTTTTTTTCTTTGGAAAAGATAATCTGGATAAAGCCCGCTAACGGTAACTTTCTTACACAAGGAAAAACCGAGTCTTTTTGTATAAAATTCTATCGACCGGTCAATGTCCTTAACAACAAGGCATACATGCCTAAAACCTTTTATCATATATTTCTTTCATGTAAGAAAACTAATCCTATGGGACTTAGAAGTAATAATATGACCAACTTGGCTGAGTCGATTTTGGAGCGAAACAAGGAACGAAGAGCGCCGCGTATCCCCTGCGATACGCAAACGATGAGTGACGCAGTTGCAGCCCAAAAGCGGCCAGCCCCTTCGGGGAGGCACATCGTTGGCCGTCTGCTTCGTTACTCCTCCTTGACGTGCCGCAGAAGGGCACGCCAGCGTCGACGCGCCTTGCATACGGCTCAAATCTGAGCCTCCAAATTTGTCATATTATTATTTCTCAGTCCCTTATAAGCCATGAGCCAAGAGACACAGCTTTTTTAACTTGTCTATCAGTTAATTTCTGATCGGAAGTAGCGCACACCTTACCAAAATACAGTGATTTAACAGTTTTTGAACCCACCATCTTTGCCGCTTCTTTAAGTAAATAGGGGGCATTTGGCATAAGTATCTTTGCAAGAAATGACGGACACGAGCTTGAAGTGATAATTAAAGACTTTTTATATTTTTTCTTTATCCTGCTTTTCGGTATTGCCGCGCCCCACGGCCAGTATGTATATCCTATCAATCTTTCAATACATTGTTTCATAAGTGCGGTAACAGTGGAAAAATTAACCGGCGATGCAAAAATAACGCTGTCTGCGCTATCTATCTCATCGCATATTTCGTTTAAATCGTCATCAATGATGCATCTGCCTCGTTCGTTCTCTGCTTCAGCCTGTGTGCATGTTCTGCAATTCCTGCAATACTCAAGGTGCCGATCTATCAGGTGTATTTTCTTCGCTTCAACTCCATTTTGGTCAGCTGCCTGCATGACATTATTAACGATCTGATCTGTAATGCCATCCTTCCGGTAACTACCTATTATTGCCACAATTTTTTTTCGCATAATATCTCCTCCATTTAAGCTATAAAATAATAAAAACTATACTACGTGCGCTAAGCTTTTAGGGCTCGGGGGAGAGTAAAGGTAAATGTCGTTCCTTTTCCCATTTCACTTGAAACCCATAGCTTCCCACTGTGGAGTTCTACAAGATCTTTTGCTATTGGAAGACCTAATCCCGTTCCTTCCTGATTATCTTTAATGATCCGCTCATATTTATCAAATATCTTATCGTAATATTCTTTAGGAATGCCGGGCCCCGTATCACTTATCTCAAATTTTAGCTCATCTTTACTGCCACTGGCCTTGATTTTTATAGTGCCGTCACAAGGAGTATATTTGATTGCGTTCGTAAAAATATTGATAATTATTTCTGTGAGTTTATCCCTGTCAGCACATACTTTCCCAATATCATCTTGCATATCAACATTGAGTATTAATTCTTTTTGAGCCATGGTGTTTTTATACAAAGACAGTATATCATCCAGCAGTTCTTTTACATCAATAGTCTCTTTCCGCAAAACTGCTTTACCGGACTCTATTTTTGATACATCCAATAAATCCTCCACCAATCGAAGCAAGCGATCAATTGATTTTTTACCAAGCTCTATCGTATGTTTCTCATCCTTGGTAATATGATCGGTAGAATCCATCATAAAATATTCCAGAGACATTCTCATCGCGGTAAGAGGATTAATAAACTCATGCGATACATTTGCAACAAACTGTGTCTTTACTTTATCAAGCTTCTCTAACCGCTTGTTTGCATCCTGCAACTGCTCAATTAATGCTTCTCTCTCTTTTTCAATGATCATACGTTTAGTAATGTTAAAGTTAAGCATATACATTACGTAGATACCGATACATCCGGCTAAAGCAATTTCAAGGAAAAGTTCCGGCCAGTTAACGGGCGTTACGGAAAAACCGAAAAGATAATGAGGAATATCAAACACTTCATTGCCAAGTTCTAGCAAACCAAGCGCAATAAAAAGCATTGCTATTCTATATATGAGCCGCTTGTTCATGTATCTTCACCCAAACCTTTCCTCACTGTGCCGACCTTTTCCTTAGCCGCAAACTCACCTATTCTATCAACTATTGCGGTATTTTATTATTTTTACTTTTTCTATTGTAACTAATCCTTCAAACACAACGTCATCAAGAAAAAGAATAAGCTTCTTGAGATTATCTTCAATATCAATTATCTCGATTATGATCGGCATATCTTCTGATAACCTGAGAAGTTTCGCAGAGTGCATATGACTATCCACGCCAAAACCCATTATACCTCGTGTTACTGTTGCACCCGCAAGCTTTAATTCCCGTGCCTTTAACACGATTTGTTCATAAAGCGGTTTTCCGTGATACTTATCATTTTCACCAATAAAAATCCTTAGTAGCGTTCCTTCTTCCGGTAGTTTCATATAATCACCTCTCTATTTTACAAAACTTAGAATACTGCGAATAAAAAAATAACCTGCAAACACAACTATAATCCCAAGAACATTACTTACAAGAATATTTATTAATGTTACTTTCATTTCACCGTCACGTAACAAATGAAAATTCTCTAAGGTAAATGTAGAAAATGTTGTAAATGCCCCAAGAAGACCGATCATGAGAAAGCTTCGCACATTGACTGAAACTGTCACCGATTCAAAAAATCCCCACAGAACACCAATACAAAGTGATCCTATAAGATTAACACCCAATGTTCCTAAAGGGAAAACACCATTTGAATATCTGTAGAATATTCCGGAGACAAGATACCGCAGAACTGAACCGACCGCTCCACCAAGTGCAATGTAGATAAGCTTATCCATAGATATGTTCCATACTATACTATTAAAATACATAGCAACGTCAGAAAAACACTTTTCGATATTCTACTACAGAGTACTAAAACAATAAAGTGGAGATTATTAGTTTTATTGGAATGCTTTTCTTGTTTTCAAACATACCCTTACCAACATAAGCATTACCGGTACTTCAATTAATACTCCAACAACCGTCGCAAGTGACGCTCCCGAAGATAATCCGAAAAGCATTGCTGCAGTAGCTATTGCTACCTCGAAGTGATTGCTTGCACCGATAAGCGCTGATGGTGCCGCATCTCTGTATGGCAGTTTTAACCATCGTGCAAGCGCATAGGTAATAATAAAAATAAAGCATGTCTGGATAAAAAGCGGTATGGCAATTATAAATATGACCTGTGGTTGGACAATAATCAATTCTCCTTTAAGTGAAAAGAGAAGAACAAGCGTAACGAGTAGTGCCCCTATCGATACAGGGGTAAGATAATGAATAAACTTTTCTTCAAACCATTTAAATCCTTTATGAGCAATAATCCATCTTCTAGAATAATATCCCATTAAAAGCGGCAGTCCGACATAAATAACAACAGATAGTAAAATGGTCTGCCATGGTATCGGCATTTTATTAACCCCTAATAGCCACCCGCCTAAAGGAGCATACAGAAAAAGCATTGCAAGAGAATTTATTGCCACCATAACAAGCGTATGCCCGTCATTTCCTTTTGATAAGTGCCCCCATATGAGCACCATTGCAGTGCACGGCGCAATACCGAGCAGTATACAACCGGAAATATATGATCTATAGAGCTCTACATCCGCACCACCCTTTACAATCTCTGTCCCCGGCAAAAACTTCTTAAAAAGCACACCCAGAAATAGAGTAGCTATGAAAAACATGCTAAACGGCTTAACTAACCAGTTAATAAATAAAGTGAGCATTACCGGCTTGGGAGTTTTTCCTGCTTTGATAACTTCGCCAAAATCAATCTTTACCATGATTGGATACATCATAAAGAAAAGACATATTGCAATTGGTATCGATACCTTATAAAAGGACAGAGCATCTAATGAAACTGCGGCTCCAGGAAAGAACTTTCCGAGCCCAATACCTAACCCAATACACACTATCACCCACAGAGTTAGATATTTTTCAAAAATACTTAATTGGCGCTCTTCATGTACTACAATTGCCATGCTTATTCCTAGATCTTCAATTCCACTAGATTTCTCGGACTCAGCCTGTGAGTTTTACAGTCTCAGTGTATAGCAGGGGGATAATTCGTCTATAGTAACTTCGCATAGTTTTACTTGCGACTTTATCAGTCTCACTATTCTGATCTCTCAGTAATTTCAATAAGATGGAAGCCAAACTGTGTTCTAACCGGACCGTGTACTTTTCCTATATCTTCAGTAAATACCACTTCATCAAATTCTCTTACCATCTGCCCAGGTGAAAATTCTCCGAGGTCTCCGCCTTTTCGTCCTGAAGGACACGTTGAATACATACGCGCCATTTCAGCAAAATCAGCTCCGTTTAAAATATTGTTTTTTATATTTTCGCACTCATATCTACTCTTAACCAAAATGTGTCGTGCCTTTGCAGTTGTCGCAAAAGCAACAGATGCTTGCATGCCAACAATAACCAGAAAAACCACTGCTGCTTTAATAATACTGTTTTTCATATATGTTTCTTTCAATGTACCCCCCCCCTAGATTTTCTCGGACTTCGCCTCCAAAATCGTAAAACAGGGGGGATAGTTTCCCCTTCGGGGACCAAATCCTTGGAAACTTTACATAGTTTCCTAAGGGCGACTATGGTGAATTCGCATAGTTTTACTTGCGACTTCACCAGTCTCACTATTCGTTTCTCTCTGTAATTTCAATAAGATGATACCCGAACTGTGTTTTTATCGGACCGTGCACTTTATCAACGTCTTCAGAAAACACCACTTCATCAAACTGCCTCACCATCTGACCTGGTGAAAATTCTCCGAGATCTCCACCTTTTTGCCCTGATGGACACTGTGAATGTTTACGCGCCATTTCAGCAAAATCAGATCCACTTAAAATCTCGTTTTTTATATTGCTACACTCTTCTTCATTCTTAACTAAAATATGTCGTGCTTTTGCTGTTACCATATATTCCTCCCATCATTATTTATTATCTGCTCTTTGCGAACGACCCATTCTTTTTCGATCAATCTCATTTAAATATAATTTTCTGAGCCGTATATGTTTTCCTGTTATTTCAACTAATTCATCGTCGTCTATAAACTCTAACGCAAACTCAAGTGTCATTTGACGTGGAGGTATAAGCTGTATAGCTTCATCAGTCCCTACCGCACGAACATTCGTCAGTTTTTTTCCTTTGATCGCATTCACCACAAGATCTCTACCCTTATTATGCACACCGATAATCATTCCTTCATACATCATATCTCCGTGATGAATAAATATTTCCCCCCGTTCCTGCAGATTAAACAGAGCATACGCTACCGCTCCCCCTACAGTATGTGATATCATAACTCCAGTTTGGCGTGATGGAAGATCTCCTTTATAGGGCTGATACTCAAAGAAATTCTGATACATAACACCCGTACCGCGTGTCATCATAAGAAAATCACTGCGAAAACCGATAAGTGCCCGCGCCGCAATAATAAACTCCATATGGCTGGTACCGCTCGAAGTTGTTTTAAGCTCTTTTATTTCAGCTTTACGCGATCCTAAGGTCTGCATCACTGCCCCTTGATATTCGCTATCGACTTCAACAACCACTTCTTCGACCGGTTCAAGTGTTTTTCCCCCTACTTTCTTTAAAATAACCTGTGGACGTGACACTTCCATCTCATATCCTTCACGGCGCATGGTCTCAATCAATATAGCAAGATGCAATTCACCGCGTCCGGAAACCTTAAACCGTTCCCCACCCATTACTTCTTCAACTTTAATACCGACATTGATCATCGCTTCATGCTCGAGCCGTTCACGTATATGGCGAGATGTCAGAAATCTTCCTCCATCTCTCCCTGCAAGAGGGCTCGTATTATGTGAAAAATTCATTGATATTGTCGGTTCATCGATCTTTATTGTCGGCAACGCCTTCGGGTTAATGCTACAAGCAAGAGTATCACCAACTTCAGCATCATCTATTCCAGCAATCGAGATAATATCTCCCGCTATCGCTTCTTCAGTCTCTACACGTGCAAGCCCAACATACTTCATGATCTTCGTTGCCTTACCACGAGACACATTACCGTCAGGTTTGACTAATGAAACCTGTTCTCCCAAACGTATCGTACCATGAAAAATTCGCCCGATCGCTATCCGGCCGACATATGAATCGTAGTCAAGCATTGTTATCAGCATCTGAAACGGCTGTTCAGGATCAGCTATCGGTGGAAGTACCCTATGAAGAATTGTTTCTAAAAGCGGTTTTACTGAATCACACGGCTCATCAAGATCAAGTGTCGCATACCCGTCTTTTCCTGAAGCATAGACAATAGGAAAATCAAGCTGTTCATCTGATGCATTGAGCTCACAAAAAAGATCAAAGGTCATATCAGCTACTTCGTCCGGTCGCGCACTGGGACGATCGATCTTGTTTATGACAAGAATTGGTTTTAAATGTAACTCTAAAGATTTTTTCAGCACAAATTTTGTCTGCGGCATAGGCCCTTCAACAGCATCAACAAGGAGGAGAACTCCGTCAACCATCTTGAGTATACGTTCAACCTCACTACCAAAATCAGCGTGTCCGGGCGTATCAACAATGTTGCACTGTACACCTTTAAACTGAAATGAAGCATTTTTAGATAAAATAGTGATACCACGCTCTTTTTCAAGGGGATTTGAATCCATGACAGTCGCTTCGCCTTCCTTAAACTCATACGTACCCGTATATTTAAGGAGCGCGTCGACAAGCGTTGTTTTCCCATGATCAACATGCGCAATTATCGCTAAATTTCTAACATTTTTTCTTCTTTTTTGATTTGACATAATATCTCACATCTTTCTTTTGAGCGAGCATTATACATGAAATTACCTTATTTACGAGTACTATTTCAGTTTATTCCCATAATACTATGGCGCAATCTTCATGTATTGTGCTATAGTACGGCACTATGAAATTAGGGATAATAGGTTTAGAACAATCAGGTAAAACTACCGTTTTTAATGCGCTTACAGGGGCAAATAAAGCGGTCGGCACATTCAGCAAAATCAATGCAAATATCGCTGTTGTGAAAGTGCCTGATGAACGTATCAACTGGCTCGTATCATTATATAACCCTAAAAAGACGACGTATGCAGATATTGAGTTTGCCGATATACCGGGAAATATTAATGATTCTTCTGATGCAAAAATGGTCGCTACCGCACGCGAGGTAGAAGCCCTTGTTTTTGTTGTCCGAACATTTGAAAACGAAAATGTCCTTCACCCATTAGATACCATTGATCCCATCAGAGACGTCTCCGAAATCATGACCGGTCTTATTATAGCCGATATGTCCATAGCTGAAAAAAGAGCTGCAAGGCTCAGAGTATCAGTAAAAAAAGCGACTGAAAAACAAAAAGAAGAGATTATTGAACTTGCAGGAATTGAAAAGATACTGCAAAAACTTGAAGATGGAAAACCTGCATCCGAGGCAACACTTACCGAACAGGAAGAAAAGGCTGTACGAAACTTCCAGTTTCTTACACAAAAACAGTATTTCGTGCTCATTAATGTAAGTGATGATGCACTGAATTCTGATGCCACAAAAGAAATATTAACTAAGATCCCCCATTCTATGGCGATGTCTGCACATATCGAAGCGGAGCTTCGCACACTCGATGAAAGTGATCGTCAGGCATTCCTCGAAGATCTCGGTATTAAAGAACTTTCATTAAACGATTTTATCCGTACTGCCTACAATACTCTTGGTCTCATATCATTCTTTACTGTCGGTGAAGACGAAGTCCGTGCATGGACAATTGAAAAAAATACGAAAGCGGTTAACGCTGCAGGAAAAATCCATTCTGATCTTGAACGCGGTTTTATTCGCGCTGAAACATTCACCTATGATGACCTCAAATCAGCGGGAAGTGAACATTTAGTGAGAAATGCAGGAAAATTTCGTCTTGAAGGGAAAGAATACATCGTTAAAGACGGTGATATCATGTGCATAAAATTCAGCGTGTAAGCTTACTTCTCTATCTAGTTATCTTTAAACGTACAATTCTTCTTCTTTAATCACCCCGGCTATAGTATACTGTATAAATCATTTAAACATAGAACACAGTGAAAAGATCAATATCAATAAGGAGATCTCATGCACACTAAAAAATACAGTACAATTCTAGTATCTTTGACTATTTGTTTTATAGCCATTATATTCTCTTCTTCACGAATATATGCACTAGAAGAAACAGTTCAAAAGATCACTCAGTCCTTAGAAGAAAGCAGTACTACTGAAGAGGGACCTGCCGGTAACAAAACTGATGCCGTTGTTAAAAAAATTACCGTTGAGATCAAAAAAACAGAAGAAATACAAACTCCGGAAGAAGCCATACAGGAAGAACTTAAGAAAGAAACAGAAGAGAAAAAAGAAGAGATCAAGCAGGGTGAAAAGGATCTGGAAAAAGCAAAAACAGATGCTGAAAATATAATAGAAGATAAAGTAGTCCTCGAAAAAGAAGCCGCAGTGAAGGAACACGCAGCAGCGGTCGCGGTGCAGGAATTAAAAGTAATCAAAAAAGAAGCGGAGACAAAAAAGGATCCCGAAACGCTTGCAAAAGCTAAAAAACTCGCTGAAGAAGTCCAAAAGGCAAAGGCTGAATCTGAATTATATAAAGAAAAAATAAAGATCGTAGAATTCAAAGCTGAAACCGCTCAAAAAAAGCTCGAAGCGCGCCAGGCAAAAATGACTGATCTCAAGGAGGATTATGAACAGCTTCGCATAGATACCATCAAGCATCAGAGTATCTTTTATAAGTCTCAAAAAGGTCTCCTGATACTTGTTAGTGGCTTATTTCTTCTCTTTTTACTGCGGTTCAGTCTAGCTAGAGCAAAGAAGCTACTTACTAAAAAAGATGCCATTAGAGAAACTGAACAGGTACTGCATTTAAAAACAATTCTGGCCCTATTCAGATGGCTGGGCTCTCTCATTATATTTGGCTTAATAGTATTTTTTGTTCTCGATAGTTTCGGCTTCAATATGGCACCTCTTTTAGCGGGTGCTGGAATTATCGGTTTGGCATTCGGTTTCGGTGGACAGTATCTCATACGAGACATCATTAACGGTATTTTTATTCTTCTTGAAGGACAATACAGGATCAACGATGTCATCAAGATAAACGATACGGGCGGACTTGTTGAAAACATAACACTTCGCGTAACCAAACTGCGTGATCTTGAAGGGAGGGTCATTTATATCCCAAACGGTGAAATTAAATCTGTTATAAATTTTACGCAGGAATATGCCCAAGCACTACTAAATATCGGTGTTGCATATAAGGAAAACGTAGACCGCGTTATGGATGTCATTAAACAAGTTGGTGTCGGCATGAGACAAGATCCTCACTACGGAAGACTCATCCTTCAGAATCTTGAAATGCTCGGGGTAGACGACTTTGCCGATTCACAGGTTACCATTAAGTTCCGCATAAAGACTCTTGCTATGAAACAGTGGGAAGTTGCCCGCGAATTTCGAAGACGCCTCAAAAACAAATTCGATGAACTTGGAATCGAGATCCCATTTCCACACAGAACGGTATATCTTGGAACAGGTCCTGATAATGATTGGATAAAAGACTGGGCGTTTAAAGAAGGTACAAAAAAAGAAAAAGGCGAATAAGAATACCGCTCGAGTGGATATTTGATAGATATGCCGGCTATGTTTGTTGCGTTAACCACTTCAGCGCTTCATGATCGTCTTCAAAGACCATAACGGTGTTTTGTGATGAGAGCTTTTCTCCCTGAGACCATAGCTTATCCCACGCGTCCTTGTATCCCCGATCAAGAAGAATCGCTGATCTTCCCTTTCCTATTACCCCATCGTGCTCTTTGTGAAACGCTCTTATCTTCTCTAAGTCTTTGAGTGTCACATCACAAAAAGCAAGTTCTCTATGATCAAAAAGCAAATCAGCATGAAGTTTCCACTGAGGATGCCTCATTATGCCGCGTGCCATGGAAAGAAAATCATTGGCATTCATTTTACCGCTGGTCGTAACAGAAAAATATGATTCACAATACTCTATATTATAATCCATGATAATCATATACACCCTCCGCACATTCAATAACTGATAGTTTTATGATTTCACCATAACCAAGAGCATTTTAAAACGTTCTACTGATTTAAGCGCGTGAGGTTTATTTGCCGGCATCATGATAATATCACCAGCTTTTACCGTATGAGGCTTTCCGGCGATCATTATTTCTACCGTACCGTCTAGGACATATACTAATGCATCAAACGGTGCAGTATGTTCGCTTAATCCCTGCCCTTTATCAAATGCAAATAATGTGACTGTGCCCGTATCTTTACGAATGATCTCTTTACTCACTACCGAATCATCATTGTAACTCACTAGATCTGTTAGATTTTCTGCATGCTCAATGATTTTTTCCATTTTCTTATTCCTCTCATTTACCGGCTTTATCTGTTTCTTTGTCTCGTTTAACAGGATATTTTTTAAACATTTCAACAATCGCTTTTCGAAGCTTTTTGTTCCTCTCTTCCGGTTTCAACTCTTCTTCAAGCGGAAAATCTGCGCTTGCTGTCCAGAGGACTGAATCTGTCTGGCTATTGATCATATTAATTATAAGGTTTGCCTGTTTCCATTGATAATCAAGAACAAGCCAATTTCTCCCCCACTCGCGTGCAGCATAGTTTGACTTTTCAACAAAATCTTCTGGCAAATCGTCTCGTGGCCCCATATCAACTCTATAGGGTTTTTCCATATCCCGAAATGATATCGTATACCTGATAAAACAATCGGTATTACCACCCTCTTCTTTTACTAAATCTCTTAATCTCAGTTGTTCATCAATCGCACTTTTTATCAGCTCATCATCAAAAATGGGAGTTTTAGAAGACGATTGAGAAAAGCGGTATGTTTTTATAGCAGTAAAATCTACTGAGCGGTCTTGTGCATGATATGTTTCAATAGAGCTACAGCCGGAGAATGAAATAGACAAGAATAGAACGCAACAACTAACTAAATATGGAATATATTTCTTAAAAGGTATATGCATGGAGATAATTATATGTCACTTCTCACACATTCTCAAGAAAACAAAAACCAATTTCTTAAACTTTTTTCTTTCTCTTATGCGCAAGTATCTCCATTGCGAGATCCACATAAATAGCGATGTCCCTTTTTCTTTTGCTTTCTTCTATATGCAAGAATTCCTAACGCACCGAATGCTAATAGCCCTAATGTGCTTGGCTCAGGGACTTCACCGCCACCTTCAAGCCCACTCCCCAAATAAATATAATATTTCCCGTCAAGCATCGTCCATGAATCACCAATAACATGACCTTCATATCCGGGCAAATCACCGGCGATATAGCTCCAGGTAATACCGCCGATATCTATTGGGTCTGGACTTCCACCATTGTCACCAGCAGTATACAACTCAGCAAGCCTTAAAACGGTAATTTTTTTTGAGCCAGTCGTTTCCAAACCCTTCAACGCTTCAAAGGCCACTTTTGCTTTGAACTCCTTGCTGAATTGCTTCCTCATGCTTCCCATTCAGATCTCCTATGGTTAGTACCACCATTATACCTACTAAATAAATTGCATGAATTCACTATTTGAGCTACCATTAAAGAAGAGGTGAACTATGAAATTAACTATATCAATAGCACAAATAGATGTTGCAATTACAAGGCCACAAGAAAACATAAAGAAAGCCGAGCCGCTGATCACTGAAGCGGTCAAAAGGGGAAGCGATCTTATTTGCTTTCCTGAAATGTGGACAACCGGTTTTAACTGGGGATACAATGAACGTAATGCTCAAGATCACGAAAAGATCTCCGGGCAAATTTCACAACTGGCAAATAAATACAAGATATGGATAAACGGTTCTATTCTTTCCCTCAATGAGAATCAAAAAGTGTCCAATACATCAATTTTATTTGATAAAGACGGGGTTAAAGCAGGCGTATATCGTAAAACTCATCTTTTCAGTCTTCTTCACGAAGAGAAACATATGGAAGCAGGAGACAAACTCACTCTTGTCGATACACCGTGGGGGCTCATTGGTCTTACTGTATGTTACGACATACGATTCCCTGAATTATTCCGGACATACGCCCTAAAAGGCGCAAAGATGATTCTTTCACCCATGGCGTTTCCCCACTCACGACTCGATCACTGGAAAGTACTTGTACGTGCACGAGCAATAGAAAACCAAATGTTCATTATCGGGACAAATCAGGTCGGTACTGAAGACTTTGGTGAAGACGGGATAATTACCTATTGCGGAGACTCTGTTATTATCGATCCATGGGGACATACGGTTATTCAGGCATGTGAAACACAAGAAGAACTTCTTACCACGACAATAGATACTGACCTCGTCGATGAAACACGAAAGAAAATGGAAGTATTTAAAGACAGACGTACAGATCTGTATGAGCTTTAATAAACACATTTTATTCTTTGTAGCAGTCTGCGGCATAGTTATACACCGAGACACTCCATGCATCCTGGAACACCCTGTATGCAACATCTAACTTAGATGGTCATGAAGTTGTAGCAGAATGCAATCCCGGCCTCACTCCCGAACAAATTCCTGCAGGCGATGATTCATCTGATGCTGACAGGGCTTTTCGTGCTGTGTATCATTTTGAGAAGAAAACACAAACGAACCACACTAGTGAACCATTGATAATTTTCTTGCGCCAATAACAACAAACCCGCCTTTTCCAAAATCTTTTTTCGGTGTTTCAATTGAAGTTATTTTATCGGGCAGATCGAAAAGAGACTGATAACAGGTTATTTCACCAAAACCGGTCTTTATCAATAAATCATGCAATTCATCCACCCCAAAGAAATGTGCATGCTTATAAAATATGCTTTTCTTTTTCTGATAATACTTGCCTAAAAAACTGTTCTTATCAACTATACCGATAACAATTTTTCCATTTTTCTTTAAAACTCTCGCGGCTTCTTTTAAAACTTTCACATGGTCATTAACAAAACACAACGTAATAATAATCGCTGTGTAATCAAATGTGTTGTTCAAAAAAGGCAGCTGTTCACCAAAGGCTCCTAACACATTAACCGCACGTTTTTCTGCAATTTTAAGCATGCTTGACGAACAATCTACGCCAACGAAAATTCCTAACGGAGCGGCAAACCTACCGGTCCCCACACCGATCTCTAATCCCTTACCCTTTTTCGGCAAAACCTTTTTTATAGATTCAAGTTCTGATAAGTAAGCAAAATTGTTTCTGTCGTACCACGCGTCATATTCCTCGCAATTTTTATTGAATATTTCCATATTCACCTGCTCTTTATTCAGTTGTTTCAGATTCTGATTCTTCTACCGGATGTGTCGGCATACTAAGGGCTTCAACTTGTTTCTTGTGATACTTCTCAATGATTTCAGCAACGGTAAGGCCCTCTTCAACTTTGTATATGTCTACGTAATTTTCTTTGAGCATATAATATGATATTTCACCGATCTGGGACGTGAACAATATATCGAGCTTATATCTAATTACCGCTTTTATAACTTTAATCCCTATATGTTTCTTTATGCCAAGAAACTCGTTGTAATAGAAATCTTCTATTTCTACGTCTTCTGTATTGTTTAGTTTCACTATAACAAAATAGGGCGCCCGGCCAAAATGCCCGTGCACTTTTGACTCTAACCCATTAATTTCTTTAACAGGGATAATAGCAGAAACTGTCTTTCTCTTTGAGGGTTCAATATGTATAAAGACAGATTCTATGTGCTTATAGTTTTTTATAACAAAATCTTCCGCCTTGTCCGCAAGTTCATGAGCCCTATATAAAGGAAGATTGGGCGATGTCTCGATTTTGCACTCGACCATCTTAAATGGACCCGACTGCCGTATCTTAACTTCACTGACCCCTTTGACCCCATAGATCTTGTTTATTTTTTCCTCGATATCATGCTGGAGCTCGGGATCTAAATTTGCGTCCATTAAAACCAGTAAAGACATCCACACGTTTTCCAATCCCAATTTAAGAATCAAAAGAGAGATCAAGATAATAATAGAACCTTCAACATAAGGAATATTTGCGTACGCAAATATTATTCCCCCTAAAACAACGATTGAGGTCAAGATATCGAGAAAAGACTCTCCGGCATTAGCAAGAAGTGAATGGGAACCAATAGACATACCAACAGCTTTTTCTTTCTTCGCCACGAAATAAGCCGTGACAGCGGATACTATACATACAATAACAGGTATCATCGGAAACGTTTGCGCCGGAGCTATATAAAATAATTTTTGATACCCATCGCGCAATATCTCAATGCCGGCAAAAACAATTAAAGACCCAACTATAAGGGTAACCAATGTTTCCGCTTTGTATAAACCATAAGGAAACCTCTTTGATTTTTTCTTAGACGCGAGCCAAAGCCCAAAACCGGATGCGAATACCGCCAACAGATCGGCCCCGCTGTGAAAAGCATCCGCGATCAACACGCTTGAGTCGAACATATACCCCGCAAACACTTTCATAACCGCTAGTATTAATGTTACAAAAGCAGCGAAAAAGGCTGTTCTTTGCCCTCGTATCAATCCTTTTATATTGTCCCTATTATTTTCCATATGCATACACAGCTATCCTATTTTGTATGGTAGCCACTATCGTGTTTTCCCCGCAATCAGAATAATGTTTTATTCTTGATCCAGGAACTGCCTGGTCATAGCAGATCCACAGTTTGGACATTTCGTCTTGAAGCACGGTACTCCCCGGGTATGAGCACTCACCGTTTTACATTGGGGGCAAATGCAATTTGCGGGCGGTTGCCCTAAACTAGACCCTCCCGAGCCTTTCCCTCTGCCAAATCCTTGTCCTCCTGTTCCTTTCCCTTTTCTAAAACCAAATGGCATATTCACTCCTTTTTTTAATCTATGTGTTACCCTTACGGGATATTCTATTTAATGCACAGGCAGAACTTTGATTGTGCCGCATATCGCCATACATAGTCCATGCAAGAGGACAATAAGGCATATAAGGCTCGGTAATGTGCATAAGTCTACCGTCTGATATAATTATAAATGAAGAGAAATATCGTATACAATGAACGTCTCGGCAGGCATTTTTATGCTTTTCGACAATTTTTAGCGCACTTATACGATTCATTATTTTGTGGTTATTCTCTCCCGTCTAAATAATACAAACCGTTCTCATCCGCGTATGATCGTATACTTATACTTTGCCTCTTCTTTTCAGAGTGTCTTTGTTGCTGATAGGGGTAACATTCTTCTTTTCCGCTTTGTACACTGAAACAACGTTCATCCCGTGAAAATAGGTTTCTATGGTATCAATTTCTGATTTCGATAATGGCCTTGCGGCACATGGCCTTAAAGGGGTATTGATCTGCACCTCAGCCGGTTCGATTTCTCGCGCAATACGGGCAATCTCTTTTGCGTATTCTTTGTTCTCCCGAACAAACATACACTGCAACGCTAATTTTCCCTTATATATTTTCTTAAAATCCAGGATTGCCCTGAAAACAGTATCATATTGTATTGTATTCATCGGACGGTTCACTTCAGCGAATAGCGGCTGTGAACAGGCATCAAGTTTTACCGCGACATAATCAGCTAACAATAAATCGTCAACAACATCTTTTCTGTCTAATAATGAAGCGTTGGTAATCACCGCGATCTTGTCATTTCGTATTTTCTTAATCGCCTTTATCATGGAACCTAAATTCTCAGCTAATGTCGGCTCAGCATTTCCAGAGAAAGTTATATAGTCTACATGTAACGTAGAGAGCGAATCCAATTCTTTGATAATCTCTGTTACAGAAACATATGATTTTCTTTTATCACTATAATTATTTGTTCTCCCGAGCTGACAATATAAACAATCAAATGTGCATATCTTTTCCTTTTCAGAAACAGGATCAACACCGAGAGAAACCCCTAACCTCCACGAAGAAACCGGTCCATAAATATATTTGCAATCTCTTTTCACGACACATTTCCTTTCAGCGCATAGCGCGATTGCCCATGCGATACCGTCTCTTATCCATTATTCTTGATAAAAAGCTCGATCTTACCCACTATTTCATTCATGATCTTTGCGGTCTGATTCTCGCTTTTAAAATGAATGAACGGTTTGCCAGCGTCCCCGTGTTTAACCATTGCAGGATCAACCGGGATCTTACCCAAAAACGGCACGTTGAAATCACCCGCTGATTTTTCTCCGCCGCCGGAACCAAACCAGTCTATTTCTTTTCCACAATGCGGACATGACATACCGCTCATATTCTCTATTATTCCTACCACATTAACCTGTAAGTTTTTTGCGAATAAGACAGATTTTCTGGCATCCATTACCGCCACATCTTGCGGTGTCGTAACAACGATCGCGCCGGTAACAGCAGGAATAAGCTGGCAAACACTTAAAGGTTCATCACCTGTTCCCGGAGGAGAATCAATAATAAGGTAGTCAAGCGAACCCCAGTTGGTATCGCTTAATAATTGTTTTATTGTTACCATCTTAAGAGGACCGCGCCATATAATCGGCTGATCCTGATCCTCTATAAAAAATGACGTGCTCATGGCCTTTAAATTTGGCAATACTTCTACAGGCTCTATACCCGCGTCAGATACCTCCGGTTTTTTCCCTTCGACTCCGAGCATTTTAGCAATGTTCGGGCCATGTATATCTACATCAAGAATACCGACCGAATGTCCGTTAACAGCTAATTTATATGCCAGGTTTACAGCAACGGTTGATTTTCCCACACCGCCTTTTCCGCTAATAACGACCAGCTTGTTCTTTATATCAGCCATCTTGCTCAACAGCCGCTTATCCTGTTCAATTTCTTTTGTTGTCTGTTCTCTCACACGGGTCTCCTATCTTTTTTGCGCTTTTAGCAACCCTAGTTTTCAAGTAAATAATCTGCGATTGCCCTATAAAGTGTACTCACCGCTAATATCGAACAATGACAATGATCACTGGACAATCCTTTCAATGATGCAACAACACGTTTTGGAGATATACCGAGCGCATCATCGATCGTTTTTCCACACACAAGCCGAGCGGTTATTTCTCCGCACGCGGTGGTAGAAACACACCCTTTGGTATAAAACTTAACATCCTCTATACGTCTATCGTAAATACTGAGATAAAACTCCATTTCATCTCCACAGGGACCTTTTATATGCGCGGCGCTTGTAGGATCGTTCATTCTTCCGAAATGTCTGGCTTCTTTAGACACTGTCGCTATAAATTCAGGTTCTATTTTTTTCTCATCTACAGCAATTTTTGTTCTGTGATTTCTCATATACAGCCACCATTGAATAATTGTTTATATATTTTATACATCTGTCATCCAGCCGTCATAGAACCTTTTTAAATGTTCATCATAATCACTATACAAAGCATTCTTTTTGACATCCTTCTCTCTAAAAGAATATCTATATTCCGCACAATAGGCGATTATTATTTCTCTGGCATGATTAATTTCTTTGATCGTTTCTTCACATTTTACCTTATCTTCTTCTTTGCACTTGTCTGGATGATATTTAAGGCTAAGCTGTCGATAGGCTCTTTTTATGTCTTCTATGCTTGCTTCTTCATTTAAGCCTAGCATCTTTCTCGCATTGTCAATTTGTTTAAAATCCGCCATCTCTTCCCTTTTCTTTATTACATACTAACTTCCGTAAGCTACGCATTAATCTATTTGCATGGTCTTTCAGCTACCAATATTTCCTGATATTTACTTCTATGTTTTTCAATAGAAAAACCTTTCTCAGACAAATACTTGCTCATATCTGATAGATTTGTTTCCGATACTTCGTGTTTTCTACCCTCACTTGCATGAATCTTAGCAATTACTTCAAAACCTTCTTCACTGAAATCACCAAGGATAATTTTACCCCTAAATAAAATCACTCTGATCAATTCATCTATAACCTTAAATGGATTTTCAAGGTGATGGAGCACATTAATAGATAAAATAACATCAAAACTTCCTTCTTTATAACTTAAATGTTCAGCATTCTCTATATGAAAATCGACCTGTTTTTCCAGGCCAAAATATTCTATATTCAAACGGGCGTATTTCTGTTCTTCATCAGAAATATCGATACTAGTTACCTTGTACCCCTCTTTTGCAAGTGCAACGGTAAAATGTCCTTTACCCGTCCCAACCTCTAGAATATTGCCTTGAAGGGGATATGATTTTCCAAGAATAAATTTTCTCTCTTCTTCAACATCGTAGCCAAAACTTTTATGATAGCTACTTCTTTCAAGATATCTTTCATGGTTCTCTATTACAGCTTTTTCCATAATGATCCCCTTAACATTCTTATACTGCTTTTTTAGCTGCACTCACCGTGGTCCTGACACGCATCTATTCCGCCTAAGGCATCTTTAAGAAGTGCCTCAACCGCATCTTTCGCCCGCCCTGAACAGGCAAATATATTTACCCCTGCCTGTGCAAATTTATTCTGCGCGCCCATTCCCATACCGCCTGCTATCACGTGAGTGACATCGTGTTTTAATATTTCATCTACTGCAATACATCCGGCGCCACCGTGCACAGCGGTATTGGCACTAACCGTGGCATTTTTTATCTCATTGTTTTCAACATCAACAATAAGAAAATACTTACACTGCCCGAAATGAAGTGATACATTGCTTTCCAACCCTTTGTCATCATCTAAAGTAATACCTATTTTCATTTATACCCCCATGGTTTTATTTATTTTGGCATCCTCAGCGCTTCTTGTTTGCAGCATGCGCCTCTACCTGAGGCAATCGTACTTTAATAATGACAATCATTATCATTTACTAACATACCCTGCAATACTGATCTCTGTCAAGGGAATGATTTATATCGTCCAGGAGATATTATTTTGGGATTTAAGCTTTATGCCACACAGCTATCAATTTTCCGCACTCTAACAATTACCTACTGATTTTGTTGACACATTTACGTTTTTTGATAGAATAATCCAGAATCTGATAAATTATTATTATTAAGGACATGGATTGGATTATATGTTAGATAAATTAAAACCTCTTATCATTGGTGATCTGAAAATTAATATACCTATTTTTCAAGGCGGCATGGGGATCAGGGTATCTACCGCTTCCTTGGCCAGTGCGGTTGCTAAATGCGGCGCAGCAGGCATAATTTCCGGCGTTGTTCTGGGTTACGGTACAGACCTCAATGAAACAGATTTTGCCCAAGCTTCGATAAAAGGCCTTCAAAAAGAAATACGTATGGCCAAAGAAGCAACTGATGGACCAATAGGTATAAATATATTACTTGCAGTAAGCAATTATGAGGATTTAGTAAAAATTGCTGTTGAAGAAAAAGCCGATTTTCTTGTTACCGGAGCTGGTTTACCTTTAAAGCTCCCGGAACTAACTGAAGGCTCACCGATTAAACTGATACCGATCGTTTCTTCCGGAAGAGCCGCAGAACTTATCATCAAGACATGGAATAAGCGCTACAATCGTGTTCCTGACGCTATCGTTGTCGAAGGACCATTAGCAGGCGGGCATTTAGCGTTTAAGTCAGAAGATTTGAAAGCTGGTACAGCTGAGTCACTTGAAGATTTAGTATCAGATGTTCTAAAACCTGTGAAAGAATATGAGAATAGCTTGGGTGTAAGCATCCCCGTTATAGCTGCAGGAGGGATCTTTGACGGTAAGGATATCGCTAGGTTTATTAGGCTAGGTGCATCAGGAGTGCAAATAGCAACACGCTTTGTCACTACTCATGAGTGTTCTGTATCAGAAAAATTTAAACAGCTGTACGTTGACGCTACAAAAGACGACATTGTTATTCTCGATAGTCCCGTAGGTATGCCCGGAAGATCAATAAAGACCAAATTTGTTGAAAAAATAATGAACAATGAAAAGATTTCATACAAATGTCCCTACCATTGTCTTAGAGCTTGCAACCCTAAAATAGCTCCCTATTGTATGACCGGAGCTCTCTGTAACGCCGTAATTGGTGATATTGATAACGCGGTTGTATTTGCCGGAAGCGAAGTACATAGAATAAACAAGATCGTGTCAGTAAAAGAGCTGATAGACGAACTCGTTACTGGTGCGAACGAAGAGCTTAGTAAGGTTTAGAAGAATACTATCACATATATCCAAACATACTTCATCACAAACTCAAAAACTAACAGTACAGCCAACGCCTCCAAAAAAAATGTTTTGCGTGAGTATGTCTGACGGTGAATCTTTATCCCTGCTCGCTTTATCTCGATAGGTCCTGTGACGTCTTACCGAATGAGGCATGGTACAGGCGCGGTTACTGAGCTTCTGCCCCCTCCATATATAAGTACTTCCAATAGAGCTCCCGAATTCAAAACCTAAGGGGGAATGTTTTCCTATTTTTTCTAATGGGTCATCTATAAACGGGATTGTCTCAATACCGAGTTTCGTTTTACCAAAGACATGCTCTAAGTGTTTACCGGCAAAACTATCAAATACTTTTATGAACATCTTTTTGAGGAAACTGATTTGCCGTTTATTAGTTATTTTTACGATATAGCATAGTCAATCCAATATCAGTCATAACCATACAGGCGTTGAGCATATATAAAAATATTACAATGTTTCTTTCGCCAAAATATTGAAATAGCGTTCCTGCTATATACCCTGTAAAGATAATAAAGAGAAACAGAACGCTTTTACCGGCAGAGTTTTTTGACTTAAGCATCTTGTAAATTGAAAAAGGCCACGCCGCGCCAAAACAAACAAGCATTATTACTTCAAAAATATCAGGATTCATATGTATATATTCCTATATAATTTCACATTGACGGTTCAAACATTACAACTACACTTTTTTCTTCTCAAGATCATTTTTTGTTCATTATAGGAATCAATAAATACACTTTGCTTTTTTGAGCCGGTGGCATCCCTACTGTTAAGATCACTCTGATGATTGTATCCTCTTCGTATCATCTCCTCCACAAGTTTATTATGCCTTATGTAAAGAGCTGCTAATTTATTTTTCCACCTTAAAGTTTCAGGATGCTTGGAATACCCTTTCTTATTATTGGTGAGTATAGACCATATTGCGTGCAATTCTCTATGTTCTCCAAGAAGATGGTTTCGGCAAAGATTTTTTGGAGAAATATCCCATATTCTCATAATGTGATTCTTATTTTAAATGTCAAACATGTTCTATGTCAGTATGCTCTGAGAGTTCACTATTTGTCGTACACAAATCCGCAATTGACAGCTTATGCACATCATCGTTTCCAGTAAGACGAGCAAAATCTTTCAGCTCATCCGAGGAAACCCGTAGAAAATTCTCAAGGCGCTCGGATGAATGGTCGATATTAAATCGTGACCGTAATTCCGGATCTTGCGTGGTGATACCTACCGGACATTTTCCGGTATTGCAGCTCCGGTATTGCTGACAACCCAAAGCAATCAAAGCGGACGTGCCTAAGGCAACAGCATCTGCACCAAGTGCTAACGCTTTAATAAAATCAGCAGAAACCCTAAACCCTCCGGTAATAAGGAGTGATATCCCCTCGCATTTCGTATTATCAAGGAACTTTCTTGCACGGTAAAGTGAAAAGATCGTTGGAATAGATGTCGCCTGTTTGACAAATTTTGGTGCCGCACCCGTCGCACCTGCTCGCCCATCAACAGTAATAAAATCTGGCTGCGCGTACACAACATACTCAAGGTCTGCCTCTATATTACCTGCGGCGATCTTAACCCCTATAGGTCTGCCTTCAGACTTTTCTCTTAACCAGGATACCTTTTTCTTGAGATCCTCTTTATTAAGGATATCTTCAAAATGAGCAGGACTAATAATATCTTCCCCTTCAGGGAATCCACGGACCTCGGCTACTTCCTTGGTAACTTTCTTTCCCGGTAGATGTCCTCCCATACCGGGTTTACTTGACTGCCCTATTTTTATCTCAATAGCGTCAGCATTCTTTAAATTCTCATCGGTAATACTGTACTGGTTAGGAACATATTCCAGTATATATTTGTAAGAAAAGTCCTTTGCTTCCTTGAGTATACCGCCCTCTCCTGAACAGGTTGCTGTATGCACAGCGGCACTACCTCGCGCAAGCGCTATTTTTGCCTCTCGAGATAATGCTCCAAATGACATGTGGGTGACATACAAAGGTGTCTCAATAATAAGAGGTTGTTTCGCTTTGGATCCTATAACAGTCTGTGTTGTAACCGACTCGTCCTTATTTAAAGGCACCTTTGCAAGTTGGGCACCTTTTATAAGTATATCATCCCAAGAGATCACCGGTTTCTGCGAACGCATTGGTTCGATAATGGACTCACCTGTCACCGCGATGGTGTGGATGTCCTCCATATGCCCCTCAAAGGAATCGCGATCTCTTGCCCACTGGCTCAAATAAGTGTCTGTCGCATCTTCAGCTGTTTTAGGTGATGCAAGCACACTCTCAGCAGCAATAGGTTGAAAATAGCTCTTCTTAGATTCACAGACAGGACAAACCCAGTTGTCCGCTAAATCAGCCCAGCTGACACCTTCCTTTTCCTCATCATAACGATTACCACATACTGTACATTCATAAACAGCCATCGATTTGCCTCCCTTTATTCATAGAATTAGAAACTAAGACAATCCGGTTCATAATATTCTTTTGGATTCTGGCAAGCAGGACATTTTGGCGGTGGTTCGACGCCTTCATGCATATAGCCGCAGATGCTGCATTTCCATTTGATCGGGGTTTCCCGTTTATATACCGTGCCATTCTCTACCATTGCCAAAAGTTTTTTGTATCTTTCAGCGTGCTGTCGCTCGATCTTTGCTACTTGTCTAAACAACCGTGCAGCGTCAGCATTACCTTCTTCTTCAGCATCTTTAGCAAAATTAGGGTACATCTCCATTGTTTCGTGGGTTTCGCCATCTATTGCTTCTTTTAGATTTGTTTTTGTGTCTCCAATACCACCTAATAATGTAAACTCGTCTTTTGCATGCTGCATTTCATTCATTGCTGATTCCTCGAACATCTTAGCAATGTAATGATAGCCTTCCTTGCTAGCGATCTTAGCAAAATACGTGTACTTATTACGAGCCTGTGACTCACCGGCAAATGCAGCTAACAAATTCTTTTCGGTTTTTGAACCTTTCTCTACACCCATGTTGCTCCTCCTTATTTTTATTTGTTGCTCACTTTATCGCAAAAATTGATTGAACAATCCATACTTTTTCAGCTTTTTTCTTTTACGAACGGATCATTATCTTTATCAGAGTTCCAAACATATTCAGTCAGTTTTGCAACATCATTGCTTTCTTCTTTAGAAAACATTCGTTCTATTAACCCCAGTGCCATATCCATGCCCGCGGACACACCTGAAGAGGTAAAATATTTACCATCTTCTACCCAACGAGCTTTGGGGATCCAATTAACATTTCTATTTTGTTCTACAACCCAATTAAATGCTATTTTATTCGTTGTCGCATTACAATTGTTGAGTAGCCCCGTCTTTGCCAGCAATGCTGCACCGGTACATACAGTTGCAACATACTGTGCTTTTTTGGATGCGGTATAAATATAATCTATTACATTCTTATTGTTCACTTCTTTTCTTGTTCCAGGACCACCCGGAATGAGGAGAACATCAAGGTAGGGAGCTTCCTTAAACGTACTATCCGATATAATTTGAGGGCCTTGTCTACTGGTAACTATCTTTTCCTTTTCAGAGATCAACACAATTTGAATCTTATCATTAAGCATCCCAAACATCTCTAAAGGACCAAAAAGATCTAATAGTTCAAAGTCATCAAATATCAAGGCACCAAGTTTTATAACTTTATCATTCATACTTTTTTATCCAATAATACATAGCGCAAAGTATGGAACTACACTAAACACTATTACAGCAATCTTATATTTACCTAAATATTCAAAATATGCTTGTGATAGAAATTGTTCATCAAGATTAAACATTTTGCTATGAATGCGTACTGCGGTCTTACGAATGGCAATGATAAGAACTGACGACAAGACAAGCAATCCAATATTAATAACTGCGCACCAGCCAAAAAACTCTCTCATTACTTCAATGCTATCCATATACCCCCCTTTTTTTATAATTGTATCATTTTCATTTTATAACTGTATTGTAATAATTCCGGGAAATAGCCTTTTTTTTATTACCAATACAAAAGAATTTCGGTCTTTATGGCTTTCTCCAGTACACAAGTGTCGTCCCGCTTATATTGCTCAAACCGTAACCTTCCTGTTTATCCAATTCCTCGAGTGCCTTATTAACATCCTCCCATATCCCGTAATCATGCCAGATAACTACCCCGCCACTCTCAACCATATCCATTGCGGCTCGGGTATCACTCATCTCATAATCATAGCTGTGAGAGCCATCCACAAAAATCAGAGAACAGGTGTCTTTATATGGCGAGTAATCAAAAGCGGCTGAATCACCAAGCAACTGATGAACCCTTCCAATGAGAGCAGGATGAGTCTGACGATATGCTTCATACCGCAAGCCTGACTGTGGCTTGTCGATCATGTGCTGTTCCCCTGATGCAAGAGGAAGCTTTGTCTCAAGGTCCGGCGGCAAGTCAAGCGTATAGACCATGCACTCTGCTGGTGCATTCATCGCGAGATTAAGTGTCGTTCGACCATCAAAAGTACCGATCTCAAACAGATTGGAACCAGCTCGACAGTCAGCAGCAAGTGCAGCAAGAATTCCGAGCTCGCTGTAACGCACATTTCCATTTGTGTACTCGTGATCCCAGATTTTTATAAGACGCTGCTTTGTGCAGTTCTTCCAGGAAATTTCAGGTAATCGAGCACGAAGAAAACGGTCAGGTTTTCTCCTAAGCCCTCGAGAAAGCCTCCGTCCCCGTCGCGACATTTCGGAAAGGAACAAATATACATGTGTAGAATAACAACCGTGATATAACGTTTTTAATTGCACGTGATAAATTCCTATCTTGTTCATTTCACCAGCTTTCCCCAAATTGTATCACTTTCATTCCAAGAAGCAAAAGAAATCAATACATTCGTTGATTAAATACTGCAAAGTGATATAATAGATTTATACGATAGAGATATACTCTATTACAATCTGCGGGTAATCGGAATCCCTATTAAACACACCATTTAGTCTTTCCTTTTATCACAAACAGAAAGATTTTTTCTGAAAGTAACGCTCATTTCACTATTACATTACGATAATCTCGCTATGAGACTTTTATTTGCTCATCTGCGTGATAATGGTATGTCTCCGTCCTTTATCGGTTTTAAGCGGATGCATCATAAGCCCACGAAAACCTTAAAGAACGAATTCATCGAGATGAACGATTTTTATACAGAAGTCTCTGAAGAAGATATCAACACCCTTGTCACTCAACTTGAAATTCAAAAACCCTCACTTATCGGTATAGGGCTAAAATCAAGCCAGTATGCTATTGCCCAACAAGTTACACAGGCAATTAGAGCACGGTTAAAAGTCCCTGTCATATGGGGCGGCCCTCACCCTACAATTGATCCTGAAAATTGCATAAAACATACAGACATGATATGTGTCGGCGAAGGAGCTGAAGCTCTACTCGAATTATCACAGAGAATATCTGAGGAAAAACCATATCACGATGTAAGAAATATATGGGTCAATGACAATGGGAATATAATACGTAATGAAAGAAGACCGCTTTTAACGAACTTGGATGGTCTCGCGATTGCCAGTTATGACGGTGATAACAAGATATATATAGATGACGGCAAACTCCAGCCTACTAATAACATAGATTATTTCGGTTACGGTTTTACCGACGAACCTTTTAAAACAATGCACCAGACAATGACAGCCTACGACTGCCCGATGAAATGTTCGTTCTGCATAAATAGTGTAAACAGCTATAAATACCGCCGGCGGAGCGTATCTCATGTTATTGAGGAGTTGGTGAGAGCAAAAAAGAAGAATCTGCATCTGAAAATGGTTTTTTTCTGGGATGATATTTTCCAAATAGATAAAAAGTGGTGTCTTGACTTTGCCGCGCAATATAAGAAAAAAGTTAACCTTCCCTTCTTCACATATAGTCACCCACTCTATGTTAACGAGGAGATCTCTATCGCTCTGAGAAAAGCTGGCTGGATGGTAACAGTGATGGGTATACAGAGCGGCTGCGAAAAGTTAAGGAAAGAGATCTATGATCGGGACGAGACAAATGAACATATTTTAAAGTCTGTTAAAATATTAAATAAAGTCAGGAAGACAAAACGCTACCTGCCATTCAGGATCTACTACGATTATGTAAAAAATAATCCACTTGAAGGCAGAGACGAACTAAGGGACGGACTGAATTTATTTATGAAGATCCCCAAAGAATTCATTTTCCAGGCCTTTAATCTATCTTTTTTCCCAAATTACAAGCTTACCAAGATCTTCCTTGAACGAAAATTGATAACTGAAGAAAACATAGAGGGCACTATCGGAACATCGGCAACAAACTGGATTACAACATTCGACTCAAAAATGGAGTATAAAGGTTTTTTGCACATGCACGAATATTATTACCTTTTGTTATCCCTGACACAATTTAAGTATTTTCCCAATTCTTTAATAAAAAAGATCGAGGAAAAGAACTTATTCTACGATAACCTGCGAACACTCTACCGGATCTGTAAGGTAGTGAGGATAGTTGACCTCTATACTCATCCCACGAATTATATATGGATGCTAGGAATATTCTTAATGGTATCCTTTACGGCAAAAATTAAACACGGAACATTTTTGCGTCACAGGTAATATCAAGACTCATTAATACAACCTTGCTATATTCTCTTAAGAAACTCAAAGTTACCTAATCTGATTTCAGGTATTCCGTTTTTATCTTTCACTAATTCGCCGGATTCATTGAACGAAATTAAAAAATGATTGCCACGCAGATACAGATCTTGAATGCCCGCTTTCAGTAATTTCTCTTTCGCGATTTCCAACAAGATAATGTAGATGTCTTTTGTAATAACTCCCTCACGGTATGCACTTAACGCATTGATTCCTTCATAATAATCTCCGTCTTTTGCAACCAGCTTTTCGTCCGGACCGTTCCAATACCCCCAGATAACAATATATCCGCGATGTTTATTTAATATTGCTTCTCCTTCGGGCGTTAGGTGTTTTTCATGGCTTTCATACCGTGAAATATCAGAAATATTCTGAGGGATATTTGTTTTATTGCCTGTCATATATATAGCTCTGGGATAAATCGTTGGAACTCCCCTTTTGCTTAATTTTATAGCTATAGAGACCTCTTCAAACGGACTATTATATCCGTGTTTCAATATCTCGTTCTCATCTTCAATAAAAGGATCCATATCCGGCTGTAAGCCCACTCTTGACATCTTCCAGACAAGATGAATATTGTCCTTGGTTACCGTGTGGTACATTTCGCTGGAAACAGATATTTTTGTTCGTATCGTATGTTCCCATCGTTCAGGTAGGAAATAATCAAATAAATATGGATCTTTACCCACAACCCACAGCTTCCCCTTTGTACTTTCAGTATTTCCATAAATATAATCAACGCCAAGCACTGAGACATGACTCAAGTGCGGATGAAATTTCTTTTTCTCATTTGTTATAAATCTATCTCTCTGTCTTTTTAGATATTCCGCACGTTTTGCTTGTTTTATTATTTTTTCCTGTTCAGGTATTCTTTGCAGTAATTCAAAATCAACTAAACCGTACAGAATATTTCCATCTTTATCGCGTAAAATATTCCCGTCTTTTTTTGGGCGGATAATAATATGATTTGGTTTGCGATCGCGAACTGAGAAGCTATTGGTATTAATAACATCTTCGGTTTCTAGTGTCAGCTTTTTCACATGCTCTTTTGTTAATATTCCTTCACGAAACGCCTGTGTTGCATCAATGCCTTCTATCCACTCATATATCACTGCGTAACACCGGGACATATCGAGAAGAACATCTTTATGCGTAATGATTTTCCGCTGCATCTTATATTCTATACGACCTGTTTGCCACATCTTCACCTCGTCAATTGGCACATATATGGCAAGAGGCTTCTGGATTATTATTTTATTTGAGGGTCTATATAGTATATTTCTCAAGTCCATAACGAGAGAAAACTCTTCAAATGGACTATTATATTCGGCAGTCATCAATTCTTCCGCATCCTTGCTCCCAAGAATGTTTTTTCCCATGCGATTCCACTTTATAACAAGGTCTTTGTGTTTTCCGTTAACTTGTTTTGTCCTTACTTTGTAAACAGCACTTGTTCCTGAAAGAGGCTCAGAGTTTTCTTTAAACCATTCTTTATCCGATATATGATTTTCTGGCATGAGATTATCTATAAACGGTAATCCATGCTTCGTTACATAGAGATCATCTCTATTCTTTATAACGATATGGGCGTACTCAACATCAAGTATCTTCGCGATAGCGTTTTCATTACAATCTTTATTTTTGTGATACCATTCTTTGATTTTTTTATCTTTTATCATATCTTTTCCTAGAACAAATGTATTCTCAGCGTAATATCTACTTTTTGTTTTTCTTGGAACAGTTACAATTGCAACTACAGCCTTTATCTGATTTTTTTAGCGTTTCTTTATACTTATCTATGCTTTCCGTTTCGATCTTTTTTAGATCATCTCTATTAACAATGATATTCATACCATCTACCGGCTTTGTTTCGCATGCATATTCTTTTTTTTCATTTATCTCTACTACACACGATTTGCAACATTCCTTGCTCTTATTAGCTCTGTAACAGGGAGCTGGTATACCAATATGTGCCCTATCAGCGATATCAACTATATTTTTATCGTTAGCACTAATCTTTATTGTTATCCCATCAATCGTAACCTTCATTACTTTCTCCTTTATTTCCATTATATCAAAATAAAATCTCTCCATAAAAAGTTTGATAAGAGTGTTTATGTCTCCGGTGTTGTAGCGGTATCGATATAATCCGCGTTCTCAGGGAAATCGGCTTCATTTTTCATTTTCTTGAGCATATAAAACATTCTTATCAGTCCCGTCGTATAGACGAATAGTTCTTTAGCGCGCTGGCAATAATAAAGCACAAAAGGTTCGCTCGGCATACCGCGTCTTCGGCTCTTTCTATCTTTCACACGAACTCCCCCGCCAAGAAGCGGATGAACATTGTCGAGAAACACCGCCGAACAAAACCACATTAAGGAATGGATCAGAATACGTCGTCGGGGTCCTTTTCTGCGCAAGATAAGGGTTTTTAAATGTTCTTTGGAATAGAATGATTTCCACGCATCCTCATACGCTTTTTCAATTTCGCTCTTTGTCATCTGTAAACGATCCACACATGCATGTGCTGTATCATACAGATTTATATCCTGCTCCATTGAAATGTTATCTAGATAAAGTTTTTGATGATCCTTGGAGCCAGGCTGCGGAGTCATGATAAAAAATTCAGCAAGATCTAGAGGAAGTTCCCGCTTTAAGAACTCCATGTCTCTCATGATAGACTCATAGGTATCACCTTGAAAACCAATGATGTAGCCCGCGCACGTGAGCACTCCATGATTACGCCAGGTCTGAAGCATCCTGCGGTATTCATGCAATTGATTCTGGTGTTTTCCTATCTCTTTGAGATTATCCGGATTGACAGATTCCATACCGATGAAAACGCGACGGACACCCGCACGACTCATCTTTTCAATAAATCGAGGAATTTTATGAGCCATTGTATCTACCTGTATGAGCAATGACAGCCGAATACCCTGATTTTCTTTAAGATCAATCAATCGGTCTGCGATACCTTCCCAGTCACTGTGCCGGGCAAAGTTGTCATCCGCAATAAAAAATTGGTGATGTCCACGGATATATTGTTCACGAACGATTTTTTCTACGTCATCTGCACTGCGCCCCCGCATAATATTACCCTGCACATTGGTAACCGTGCAGAAAGAACACTTAAACGGACACCCTCGCCCGGTATCAAAACTTGCTTGTTTATTCAGAAAACGTTTTGAAGCACTGTCAGGTAGTGTCGGACCCGGAGTACCAACTAGAGCCGGTTTATCCTCGATAAAATTATATACAGGTTCCAACCGATTTTCATACGCCGCCTTGAGCAGATCACCCCATCGCTCTTCGACTTCTCCCGCTACAATCGTAATACCGTTTTCGACAGCCTCCTGTAACTCTGATGTTAAACGCGGCAACATTCCCAGAGAACCTGACACGTGAAAACCGCCGATCATGCAGCCAATCCCTTCTTTTCTGAACTCCAGACAGAGATCCAAAGCGCGGGCAAACTGATTCGTCTGTACGCCTACCATACAGACAATAGCCCGGTCTCCAGCATTTCGAATGTGCCTACCTAATCGCTTAACGGGAATTTTTTGAATGGTTTCATCAAGAACATGTACCACGGCTTCAACATCCACACCAAACACATTGTTTTCTACGGCATTTTTTGTTAAGGAGTAAAGACAAGCGAGGGAACCACTCGTAGCTATTCCAAACCGCCATTGGATGACATAGCCATCATCATCGTATTTGGATGGTTTGATTAGTATTATTTGGAAACGCTTTTTTGTAGCGCTCTTCGCATTACTCATTGGTTATAACTTTTTCTTTTGGCTGATAGCAACTGATCTTTCTATAAGATCGTAAAGTCTTTCTTTGTCATCCATAATTTCTTCGGTAACAAGCCAGTATGACATGGTAACCGGCTTGCCTTTACCCTTTGTATAAACAAACGGATGACTCTCTGCACGCTCATACTCAAATCGATTACTGTTATCCACTTTGAAATATAATTGGGCATCTATGATTATTCCAAAGATAACCCCGCATTTATATATCGCCCATCCACCAAACATTGCCCGGCTTGTAATGTACGGGATATCTCCTATGAGATCATAAACAATATAGTCGTGAAAGGATACATCTTTTGGCATATCTATTTCAATCAATCCTATAACTGTTTCTACTATCAAAAAGGGAACAGTCCCTTTTTTTCTACGCTCTACGCCTCTGATTAAATCTTCTAGTGTTAAACTTTGCCCACGCAGGAAGAGATAATGCTAATGCAATGCCACCGATTGCAGATAGGATATATTCATCAGGGCTTAAAATATTATTAGAGATTGCAACCCAGAAAACTGTGACAACATAGGGAAGAAACAGAAAAATAGCGGTTATCAGACCCGGATTATATCCCCTATGTCTTATTTGAAACAAACCGCCATGACCAATAATATTTATAAGTTCGAAGACTACCATCATCACACCAAACCACGGAGCTGTATTTGCCAAAAGTGCCCCTATAACAATTAGGATCCATGCACCCATATTGATAAAAAAGACCATTGGATTACCTAACGGCACATCTGATTCCGGTTGTGACAATGCCAGCACAGTTTTTGTATTAAGGAATTCCTTAAAACCTCCAGGAAAAATATATTCTTCAAATTCATGCAACATAAGCAAGGGCAAATGCAACCACAACAACCACTGGAATAAATATACTTTTGGATCGAGACAAAGCCATACGATCAAATATGCAATAATTAAAACGGCAAGTACTCCTGTGCTTCGCTGCCAAATTCTATTCGCTTTAAATAAGTTCATACCATTTTACTCTGTTTTTAACTAACGAGACCGTTAAACCATTTGGGGATTTCCGCGTCAAATGTTAGTTGTCTACCGTTATGAGGGTGATTAAATGTAATCGAATTAGCGTGAAGAGCTAAGCGTTTAGAAGTATCGCGTGCATTACCATATTTTTTATCACCCACAACGGGACATCCTTTATCAGCCAAATGAACACGTATTTGATTTTTTCTACCGGTTATAAGAGTAATTTCAAGCAAACTAAAATCTTTCGCTTCCTTGAGAACCTTATAAGCAGTATGCGATAGTTTTCCTTTTGAGATGTCGGAGGTTGAATACATCCTATGGTTTATATTTTCAACCAGGTAAGAACTTATGGTCCCCTCATTCGGGGAAATGTTACCACGAACTACCGTGAGATATTTTTTTTCGATGTTTGCCCATTGATCCTGAAGATAAAATTTCACTTTCTCACTTTTTGCGAAGATCAATAGCCCTGACGTACCTTTATCTAAACGATGGACAATAAAAATTCTGTTGCGAGATTTGCTTTGCCCCTTTCTCACATAGTCTGTGAGGATATAATAGGCAGTTTTTTCTTTCTCTCTGTCCGTCGCAATTGTCAGGAGACCCGGGGGCTTATCAACAACAAGGATATCTCTATCCTCATGAATAATTTCTATGCCTTTTAGATGGTTCTTTTTAGCTGTCACTTGTCTTTACTTTCTTTGATTGGGGGCAGTTTGATGCAAAAAAAGGTCACACCTAAGTTATATGCTTTAATCAATTTAAATAGATGTGACCTTTTTCTACTAGTGGCTTCTTTCTTGTTTTTTCTTTTTTGCGTCGTTTTTTACGCATTTTGCTTTATCTACTTGCTTGTTATGTTTATCCTTATCCTTCTTCCCTTTATCGCCCATGAAGGCCCCCTTTCTTTCTGGTTAACTTTTTTCCAGATTAAACATGTTCTCTTCACACCCATATGGTATCAAGGGAAATCCAGAGACACAATACCTATTTCTCTTTCGCTCTATGCTTTTTTTCTTATTGAACATTCAAAAGCATGGATGGCCCTTCAAAAGAAAACCCACACTTTTCTAAAATTCTCACCGATGCAGTATTTGCAGTAACACAGTCTCCGAATAATTTTCTGATATTTAAGTAATTCTTCGCGTAATGCAATAAAAATTCAGCACAGCATGTGCCAACTCCTTGACCCCAAACACTTGGCTTTAACTGATATCCTATCATCGCGACATTATATCCGTCAGGCATTCTACTAATACCACAGGTCCCAAGCAGCTCACCATTTTCAATAACCGTAAAAACAGCTGAATCAGGATACTCACCCTTACTTAAAGCCGCTTTTTGACATTCAATAATCGGCAGACAAAAAGCACGAAAACCCTCGATGGTAATTGGAGCAAACCAAAGATATTTTTCAGCCTCCGAATTCTGCAAGACATCAACAACTTTAGAGAGCTGTTCTTCAGTAATATAACTAAAAATTCTATTTTTGTATTTCCATGATAAGACCATAAAACCCTCTTTCTAATAATTAACCATCTCTGCCTCTTGAATAATAACTCTTTATTTGCTTTCCTAACGTATTTTACTCCAAAGCAAAACCCCTTACAACTTGAATAATTGCAAGGGGTTAAAAAAATAGAAAAGGACCGCTGCAAACCAAAAAAGTAGTTTTGCAACGACTCCATACTGCCTCCTCTTATTTCTAGAAGTACGAAGTGTTTTTGGGTTAACTTTCGCCATACAAAAGCTTATCAGAAACAAAGGCAGATCAGAATACATCATCGGAGAAGTATTACCTTGTGTATCAAATAAAGATCTTTAAAGAAAACAACCTGTCGGGAAGTGTGGAAGGGCATCCAAGCGAAGCGGTTTTGGGTTGCGTTTAAACTAGAAATAAGACAAACACTTAAGGGAAAGCAGGAATATTTAATAATATATCTTTAAGAAAACAATCCCGATAAGGCGGAAAGTGAAACGTATAGCCGAACCGCTGCGATCGGTACACTAACTGGCCAAGTAAACTGCTTCGATATGTGGAGGGCTATGTTTAGCCTGATATTTCTTCCTAATAAAAAGGAATGACTTGCGTCCCGTGACATGGGACTTACATCTACACACGTCTACCGACCACCACTCCCCAATAAGGAATGTTTATTGAAAGGCTTTGGGGATTTTTTGACAGGCGGCTGAAGGGGGCAGCCGCTTACGTTAGGCGGATATCAACACAATGGCGCTGGTCTTATAGGTCTGGATCTTATTCCAGTAATCGCTTGATGCGGGCATAACAGGCGCGCCGTAATTTGTTTTTTCCATATAGCCGAGCACCTCTTTCGTCTCCGCTTCGCCCAGTGTCTTGATAATCGCCGGGTCCTGACACGCTGCGGCAAGAAACACGCTGAAGGCATTAACCGTCATCCCCTCTCGGGGTTCCGGCACAATAATGTCAAGAGATCCCATCAATTCCTCATCTTTTTTGAAAGCCGTTTTAATGACCTTCTTCTTCGTTTCCGCTTCACGCAGCTTCGAGTCATACTGCGTCTGATTCAGCACTCTCAACTTCAGATATTTGTAGTCCTTCGTGACAAGCGCCTCGAATTTTCCGCGCTCCGCTTCATCCGCTATTTTAATCCATATCTCCTTGTCATTCTTTGCCAGCTCCGTCTCCGCCAAAATCACCCCGAGCTCGGCAAATGTCTGGTAATTGCTGAAAAGGTCGCTTGAGAAAGCCAGAATCTCTTTTCTGTCTTTCAAAAACTCCGGTTTTGTTATCAGATAATTGAACGGTTTGAACGCTTCGCCTTCTCCAAACAGTTTCGCGTATTTCTCTTTCAAATTCCTATGGAGCACCGTTTTCATGAACGCAAATGCGTCTATATAATTCGGATCAACCTCAGGTTTGATAAGCGTCTCATGTTTCTCTTCCAAACACCTTTCGCGGTACTCGTGTTCCAGCCAGCTCGCGAAATAGGCCGCATACGCTTCTTTCTCCGCCGCCATAGTCTTCAAGACATTCCAATCGATATAGGCCGAATTGACACCGACTCCCTTTCCGCCTGTCCCGTGATGCCCCGTAATCGGGAAATCGTTCATGGCAATAATACGAAGTGCCTTCTCAATACCCGGGACATCTTCAATTCCTTCAAGATATTTTTTATTCACACTGTTTTCCAAAACATATTTATAAAACACCTGCACAGCGGTCCAGTCACCCTCCGTCTGGAGTTTTCCCTGCAACGTCCGGCCGGAAGGATCATTCAAAACGCCATAGTCCTTATTCGCAAATCTATCGGCCATCAAATCGCACAGTTCGGGCGTGTCGGCGACCCCTTCATACGACTTCTTCTTGGATGATACCTTTACTTTTTTAAACGCGTTTGCCACAGCCGGGTCTTTGCTGACTAATACACTAATTGGTCTCTGTACTGCTGACTGACTCAAACCCAACTTGTCTGCAACCATTTGTTGCGTTAGTCTTTCCTTCCCTTCCGCAATCAATTCTTTTATCGCCTTAAGAACATTGAGTTCTGCTTTGGATAATCCTTTAAACGCGTTTGCCACAGCCAGGTCTTTGCTGACTAATACACTAATTGTTCTCTGTACTGCTGACTGACTCAAACCCAACTTGTCTGCGACCATTTGTTGCGTTAGTCTTTCTTTCCCTTCATCAGTCAATTCTTTCATCGCCTTAAGAACATTGAGTTCTGCTTTGGATAATCCTTTAAACGCGTTTGCCACAGCCGGGTCTTTGCTGACTAATACACTAATTGGTCTCTGTACTGCTGACTGACTCAAACCCAACTTGTCTGCGACCATTTGTTGCGTTAGTCTTTCTTTCCCCTCCGCAATCAATTCTTTTATCGCCTTAAGAACATTGAGTTCTGCTTTGGATACGTTTACTTTTTTAAACGCTTTTGCCACAGCCGGATTTGCGCTCACGCGGTCCGATACTTTTAAATTATTCACCTTTATCCTTTTTGCAATCATTCCTTGCGTTATCCTTTCATTCCCTTCCGCAATCAATTCGTCTATCGCCTGCAAGATTTTGGCATCTACCGCCGCTTCCTCGAGAAGTGACCGCTCTAAACCGCGTAATTCTGCGGTATCGGCAATACCTTCGTATGAAGAGGCTGTAATGGTACCCTCCTCGGGTGTTACCGCCGATGCTGCCCTGACCGCCGTAATCTCGGCCTCAAGCGCCGCTTCCTCGGCTTTCAGGGCGATAAGGGATTTCTTAATAAGTTTCTCTTTCTGATACTCCCTTGATTTCTCCATAACATATCCTATATCAGTTATGTACCCTAATTCGTTTATTATTTTCACCGGCGGAACATCCAACTTTATCAGCAATTCTATTATTACTTTCCTGCATTCGTAGTTAACGTAGCCAAAACGTCCCAAGTTATTCATTAGCACTGTTATGACATCTTTTTGCTTGGATCGCGGCAACGTTTCTATAACCCCGTTAAGTTTTTTCAACGATTCCGCCGTAAAAATACGAACTTCCCTGTTGGTATCATTCAACTTCCCTATCAACAATGTTATAACCTTTGTCTTATCGGAACGCGGCAATGTGTTGATAACCTCGCTAAGTCTTCCCAGCGATTCCACCGCAGAGGAACGCACATCATCATCAGGATCATTTAGCTTCCCCATCAATGCTGCAATATGCTCTTTCAACGCTGTTATTACTTTTTTCTGCTCAGCGGGTTGCGGCCATGTGTCAATGATTTTGCCGAATTTTTCCAACGATTTCGCCACAGAAACACCCACATCATCATTAAAATCATTCAACTTCCATATCAGCACCGTGATAACCTTTTCCTGCTCAGCCTGTGATAATATCTTAATAACCTCACCGAGTTTTCCCAGCGATTCCGCCGCGGATTCGCGCACATCATCATCAGGATTATTTAAATTCTCTATCAACGCTGTAATATGCTCTTTCAACGCCGTTATCACTTTTTCCCGTTCGGCCTGTGGCCACGTGTCAATAATCTTGATAATTTCTCCCAGTGATTCTTCCGCAGGAAAGCGCATATCCTTATCAGGATCTTTCAACCTCCTCATCAGCGCCGTTATAACGTCTTCCTGATTTCGCTGCGGCCATATTTTGAGAAGTTTATCCGCTAATAAGTTCGAACCTCGCGCCGGTAAAGGTTCCTTCTCCAAGTCAGTAAGCTGATTGGTTAGAGTTTTAATCTTTTCCTGCACCTCCGCAAGGCGGTTCCATACAGACGTCTCACCCAAAAGTTCTATATCCTCTTCCCCCACCAGATATCCATACGATACACCAAGCGCATTAGCAAGTTTCTGGATCATTTCTGTGTCAGTAACCGGCTTCCCTTTCCCGTTCTCCCATTTCCAAATCGCATTTTGGGATTTTTCAACCTTTTTACAAAGCTTTTCCAGGGTCAAATTTATCGCTGAACGCGCTGCCTTCAGGCGATCGGACACAAGTGCTTTTACCGCTTCAAATTCTATCTCCTCTTCTCCCACCAGATATTCATACGATACACCAAGCACATTAGCAAGCTTCTGAATCTTTTTTGTGTCGCTAAGCGGCTTTCCTTCCTCGTTTTCCCATCTCCAAATCGCATTTTTGAATTCCCCAACCTTTTTCCCAAGCTTATCCTGACTCAAATTTATCGCTGAACGCGCTGCCTTCAGGCGATCGGACACAAGTGCTTTTAACGCTTCAAATTCTATCTCCTCTTCTCCCAGTTCTATATCCTCTTCCCCCACCAGATCTTCATACGGCACACCAAGTGCATTAGCAAACTTCTGGATCGTTTTTATGCTGGTAACCGAAATTTCCCCGCGTTCTATCATGTAAAGCATATGATCGGTTATTCCAAGTTCTAACGCAGTCAGCTTCTTCTTTGAACGCGCAGCCTTTAAACGGCTCCACACGAGCGGTTTCCCCAACAGTTCTATCTCCTCTTTGCCCACCAGATATTCATACGTCACACCAAGCGCACCAGCAAGTATCTGGATCGTCTCCGTATTCCTAACCGGTTCTTCTCCTGCCTCCCACTCCAAAATCGTCTTTTGGGATTCTCCAACCTTCTTCCCAAGCTCTGAATGGCTTAAATCTTTCGCTAAACGCGCCGCCTGCAAGCGGCTCCACGCGAGCGGTTTCCCCAACAGTTCTATCTCCTCTTTGCCCACCAGATATTCATACGTCACACCAAGCGCATTAGCAAGCTTCCGAATCATTTCTTCCTTATTAAGTACATCATACTCATCTTCCCACCTGGAAATCATCCATGGAATGACCCGGACATTTCTACTAAGTTCTATCTCGGTTGGCCCTTTCGTTAAGCGTGCCACCTTCAGGCGTTCAGGCAGAAGTGCTATTACCTTTTTAAGTTCTACCTCCTTTTCGCCCACCAGATATTCATACGGCACGCTAAGCACAACAGCAAGTCTCTGGATCGTTTCTGTGTCCCTAACCGGTTCTTTCCCTTTCTCCCACTTCAAGATCATGCCTTGGCTTACTCCAACCTTCTTCTCTAATTTTGTCCGACTTAAACCTCCCGCTAAACGTGCCACCTGCAAACGGCTTCCCACAAGCGGCTTCCCCAACAGTTCTATTATCTCTTCTTTTCCTACCAGATATTCATACGACACACCAAGCGCATTGGAGAGCTTCTGGATCGTTTTTGTGTCCCTAACCGGCTTTCCTCTTCCTTGCTCCCACCTCGCAATCGTCGGGAAAGATACTCCAACCTTCTCCCCAAGCTCTGTCTGGTTTAAATTTTTCTCTAAACGCGCCCTCCGCAGGTATTCAGGCAAAAGTACTATTACCTTTTCAAATTCTATCTCCTCTTCGCCCACCAGATATTCATACGACACATCAAGCGCATTGGCGAGCTTCTGGATCTTTTCTGTGTCCCTAATCGGCTTTACTCTTCCTTGCTCCCACTTCGCAATCGTCGAGATGGATACTCCAGCCTTCTCCCCAAGCTTTGTCTGGTTTGAATTTTTCTCTAAACGCGCCCTCCGCAGGCGTTCAGGCCGAAGTGCTATTACCTTTTCAAATTCTATCTCCTCTTCGCCCACCAGATATTCATACGACACATCAAGCGCGCCGGCAAGTCTCTGGATCGTCTCTGCGTTCCTAACCGGTTCTTCTTCTGCCTCCCACTTAAAGATCGTGGATAGGGATTCTCCAACCTTCTCCCCCAACTCTGAATGGCTTAAATCTTTCGCTAAACGCACCACCTGCAAGCGGCTCCCCACGAGCGGCTTCCCCAACAGTTCTATATCTTTTTCCCCTACCAGATATTCATACGACACATCAAGCGCGTCGGCAAGTCTCTGGATCATCTCTGTGTCTCTTACCAGATCTTTTCCTGTCTCCCACTCCAAAATCGTCTTTTGGGATTCTCCAACCTCCTTCCCCAGCTCTGAATGGCTTAAATCTTTCGCTAAACGCGCCTCCTGCAGGCGTTCAGGCCAAAATGCTATTACTTTTTTAAATTCTATCTTTTTTTCGGCCACCAGATATTCATACGGCACATCAAGCACGTCGGCAAGTCTCTGGATCGTCTCTGTGTCCCTAACCGGCTTTCCTCTTCCTTGCTCCCACTTCGAAATCGTCGAGATGGATACTCCAACCTTCTCCCCAAGCTTTGTCTGGTTTAAATTTTTCGCTAAACGCGCCCTCCGCAGGTATTCAGGCAAAAGTACTATTACCTTTTTAAATTCTATCTCCTCTTCGCCCACCAGATATTCATACGACACATCAAGCGCGTCGGCAAGTCTCTGGATCGTCTCTGTGTCCCTAACCGACTTTCCTCTTCCTTGCTCCCACTTCGCAATCGTCGGGAAGGATACTCCAACCTTCTTCCCAAGCTTCGTCTGGTTTAAATTTTTCGCTAAACGCGCCCTCTGCAGGCGTTCAGGCCGAAGTACTATTACCTTTTTAAATTCTATCTCCTCTTCGCCCACCAGATATTCATACGACACATCAAGCGCGTCGGCAAGTCTCTGGATCGTCTCTGTGTCCCTAACCGGCTTTCCTCCTTCTTGCTCCCAATGCGAAATCGTTGAGTAGGCTATTCCAACCTTCTTCCCAAGCTTCGTCTGGTTTAAATTTTTCGCTAAACGCGCCTTCTGCAGGCGTTCAGGCAGAAGTGCTATTACTTTCTCCTCTTCTTTCACCAGATATTCATACGACACACCAAGCGCATCAGCAAGTTTCTGGATCTTTTTTTCGTCAATCTCCTCCGTTTTCCCCGTTTCCAACATGTAAATTACCCATGGATTGACATTAACCTTCTTACCAAGATCTATCTCGGTCAGCTCCTTCGCTAAACGCGCCGCCTTCAGGCGGCTTCCCATCAGTTTTATCTCCTCTTGGGAAACCAGCCTTGCTTTCGCCTGTCTTTTACTAAAGAGACTTTTCGGGGCAAGGACATGTTTCGTACAGCGCACAGCGCATTGCGTATAGCGTTCAGAATCAGGCACCGCTAATGCAACATTCTGGCAGAGAAAAGATGCCGTTACCGCGAGGACGATAACTCTAATTAATGCTTTATGACATTTTTTCTTTACGCAACTGTTCATTGTTTTCTCCAATTTTTATAGACACCTACTTATTAAATTCCTTAATCTGTTATACAAAATAGACACGGCAATTTTACTGCTCCATTACTCATCTGCTTTTGTTATATTATACACTATTTTTGTCATTTGTCAAGGGGTACGAGTTCCTCGCAACGATTCCGCAACAATACGCATAAGGTATGATTTTAAGCTTAATTAGAGGTTTTTAAACAAAGGGTCATATTCGCGAAAGGATTTCGCTTAAAAAATTGGATTACAAAAGACGATTATATCTACC